>WNGR01001053.1_pt1 | contig 30967 bp, 42 predicted proteins | sample 5407581 | NCBI WGS metagenome assembly WNGR01 (sample SAMN13153383, study PRJNA577476) | soil metagenome | isolation source: 80 cm soil or saprolite under Garry oak tree replicate 2 | place: USA:California | collected 2016-06-15
TCGCTCGGATACACTTTTCTCGGCATGTTTTTTGTATTCCTGTTTACACAGAAATAGTATGGCTAACGCCATACTATTTTGCCAAGTCACTTGTACGATTCAGCTAATTATTGTGGGAGATTTTGGATGGGCTCTTAGAGGGAATTCGGGTAGGCTTACGGTGGCTTGACGAGTCTTTAGAATTGCCTCGTAACCCCGGACCGGAATACGCTGCTTATCTCTGTAGCGACCTGGAAGAAATACCGGTGCAGATATTGTCGCCGAATCTTTTTGAGCGTGGTCAGAACAATGGCCAGCGTATTACTGTTGCGCATGCCCTTGGTGCGTTGCCGTGTGGGGAGATCGAGATTCCAGATTATGTACGGGAACGAGCGCAGCAATATGAGGATAGCTTTATGGCTACGCGAGAAGGCATGCTGTGAACGGCCATTTTTAAGCTATTTCTCGTGTTGCTTGCCAAGGTAGGCATCGCCAGCAGCAAGGTACAATTTTATGTCTTCGCTGTTCAGTAGTTGGTGCTGTGCCATTTTTGCGCGGGCTGATTTAGCTTGTCGATTTGTTTCAACATAGTTTTCAATATAATTTCTTACTTTTTGTAAGTCAGATAGGCTCATCATAGAGTCCTCCTTCTTAAATTAATTGGAGATTGTCAGCGAGTCAGTTGATCAGATAATTTCCAGGATAAGGCTAAATGTTAATCTTGTAAAGAGTGTGTATGGGGGTAGGGGGCAATTGAAAGCTTTGATAAAACAGCTTCAACGCCATACCTAGAAGGAGAGAATTCGCGGTTATCTCATGGAAAATTACAGCGAAAACCCGAACTCGCTAAGATAAGGTTCGTGTGACCGATTCGGTGTACTTCAAATGGCCAGTCAGGCACTAGAGGCCTTTTACTAATTCGTCAAGATTCATCCTGAATGCTTTGGCGATCTTCTTCACGGTGTCGAGTTTAGGCTCATAGTCGCCGCGCTCTAAAGAACTTATGTGACTGCGTGACGTACCGACGCTGTTAGCTAATTCTTCTTGCGTCATATCGAGATAGCGGCGCATTTTGCGTACTCGTTTACCGAAAGCATCACTCGTTTTGTATGGTATGTCAGACATTATGTACCTAACACTAGACAATTATGGTAGATACCTCTACACTGTCTACTGTTCGTTTTGTATCGTACACGATGCATTTCCAGATGATAAACATAGATTGGTAAATTATGAAGCAATATACTTCTGCTGACGTGGCTGCTCAACTCCAAGACCTCACCGCCCTCAAGCAAGAACACCTCATAGTCTTCTCTCTCAATAGTGCGCACGAACTCATTGCTAGGCGCACCGTATTCATCGGCACACTGGACAGTGTGCTTTCACACCCCCGCGAAGTATTTGCGGACCCGCTCGCAGATCGGGCAGCTTCTATTATCGTTGCGCACAATCACCCGTCGGGAAATGCTGAACCGAGCAAGCAAGACATCAGCATGACCCAACAGCTCATTGCTGCCGGGTTAATTTTAGGTATGCCACTCGAAGATCACATTATTGTTGGTGGCAAGAAGCACTTTAGTTTTTTGGAGAATGGGCTTATTAGCTCGAGCGTAGATGTAGTAAGGGAGGGGTTGGTATATGAATCAATTGACAGTTGAGGAACGAGGTATTGAGGTACATACTTCGCTCTCTTCAGATATTGCCAAACATATAATGAAACGCCTAAAAGTCGGAGCGATCGTGGTCGTTTCAAAGCAACCGACAGCGCTTTTGGCGTCGACACGTAAGCAGTGGCTGCGGCTCGTGCGCCAACTTGAAAACCGGCGGGCAGGTACAACTGATGCAACAAAGATTGCCAACTACTCAAAACAAATAGCACGGATGCAGCAAGCAGACTTTTCAGCAAAGCCACCGGCTGAAGACCCATTCGCGACGGTACTCTTTGCCACGGCCGAGGAACTACTGCGCTTTGCGCCGATGTGCCAGACAATGTACGTGGCGACACCGACAGAGAAAGAGACACTACACAAGATCACGAGTTTTATGCCGGAGGGTGGGGTTGTGGTGATTTATAAACTTGTCGTGAGTGTGGGGTTTAGGACGCAGGCAAATGAAGCCTTAAAATCCTCCGAAACTCCGCAAACACATCCAACTCCGCATCTTCGCTCTCAAAACGTACTCTAGCTACTCCAAAATGGCTCAAAATGACCTATAATTCGCTGTGGGGTTACCACAGACGAGCCGTCCATGTGTTGGAAATTGCAGGAAGGCGACAGACACTACTAGGCGGCAGGAATCTGAACTCGATAGGTTGGTGGTTCTGTCGTTTGAGTGCCACACTTCGTGCATTTGTTGTCAGCAGGTGTGTATAACGTAGGACGTCCTTTGCACTTAGGGCACCATCTTATGTTTATTTTCATCTTGTTTCTCCTTTATGCGGCTAGATAATAAAAAGCTCCCACGTAATGTGGGAGCTATATAAGCTGCTAATTACATCATACCATGCGTGGTTTTTTTAGCTACCGCCGGGCGGCGTGACGTTGTTGACCTACCACCAGCCAGCCGTCGATGGTTTGGACGATCAACAAGGGCAGCAAAACTATGGCTTTGGTGGTCTTGTTGATCGGCTAATCATCGTAAGGTGAGGGTAGGAAAAAACTGTTTAATTGGATGTGGCCTGCTATCCGACCTTCACCTCTGTCAACACTTCCCAGTCGATGCCCTTCTCTCGTGCTTCTTTCCAGGTGCCAACGTAGAAGGTTAGCTTGTCCTCAAGCCATTCCTTCTCGATGATCTTTTTTATCTGTCTGGCGGCATAGCGTTTAGAGCGGTCTTCAGGGAGTATGAGGATGATGTTTGGGAAGTAGTCGTTGGGGCGCTTGTCTTGCCAGTAGTCCTCTTGGTAATAGTTGCAGTAGTGCCATATACGACGCCTGAGCACCATGCGTGGTGGGAGTGGATCGAATACTTCGAGGAAGTAGCGCTCTACGTTGCCATCTGGACGCTCTAGGGTAAAGTAAGCATCCGGCTTCGGAATTGGGAAGTATTTGACGTACTGGACGTCTGTCCTGGAGTAGTAGGATAGTTTGCTGTCGAATTCTTTGCAGTCGTCTTGGAGTGATAAGTACATGTCCGCCAGGAAGAGGCAGTGTTCACGGAAGGTGTCTGACAGGGTCTTTTCGCGGTAGATGCGTTTGAGCTGGGATTCACTGATTTGGAAGGGATCTTTTTTAGGGGGCTTGGCTTCAGCGTCGTGTATAGCTAGTTCACGAAGATACCGGACACTGGCTTTGTCGAGGCAGTACACTGCGGGCTTGCCGGCTAGCTTTGGTTCGTAGAAGCGATGAATGAAATGCTGGTCAGTGAGGTCGTTCAGCCAGATGATTACCTTCGCCCACGTCTTGTGACCAAGCATGGCTTGTATCTGTGGGCGGCTGAGGTGGCGGAAGCGGTACAGGAGTAATAGGATTTCTACTTGGCGGGGTTTTAACTTCGGTAATTGTGCTGACTGTTTCATGGGTGGGCTATCCTGTTGTCTGTACCTCTAACAGGTATCTGATTATTACGTTGCTACTCTCTGCCCACTACTTCTGTGCTGTGTGCTTGTTTCTGATTATTTTTTCTCTGGTCTTATTTTTGTTTTGTACTGGTTTTTTAGTGTTAGTTTTATTGGTTTTATGTAGTTGCTTAGATTATTTCTTATGGTAGTTCTTAGTGTTTTAGTGTCTGTTTTATATGTGCTGTGTTGTATGTTGCTGTAACCTATCTGTCTTGCCTACCCCTCCTCCCCCTATCTCTGATAGAGATATTAACGCGAATAGAAACATTCGATTTGGCAATAATAACAGATCGAAGTTGTGACAGGAATAGTATAAAAGGGCTTGTACTATTTTTGTGGAGTATTTTGAAGCAGGTCTGGGTGTTTTGCTAACAGAGGCAGTATCTGTTGACCCCATATTTTGTTGATTTCGGCTGTCAGACTGTCTACAAGCTCTTTGGTAGGGTCGCGCAGAGTGGGATGATCGGCAAGAATTGTTTGTAGGGCTGCTTGGGTGGCCTCTACTATTGCCTGCTCTGACGCTTTACCCTCCTCGGTCTTAATCTTTGGGGCTATGAGTTTGTCGTAGTCTTTGTACCAATATCTAGGGTAGGATGTACGGAGCGTTTTGATAGCCTCTTTGTTGTGATGCATCTGGGTTGCAAGGAGATCGAAGGCAGTGAGATCAAAGTATGCCCTGATGACAGCGAGTTCAGTTGGCAGGAGAACGGGGATATGAGGAACGCGTGGCGGCGCTTCATCTCCGTGCAGATGGCCTTTGTAGGGGGCATAGGCTATCTCAACTGCTGCTTTGTGGTCAGCGATACGTTGATCGTAAGCTTGGCGTACTGGGTCAGATACAGGCAGTTCATTTGTGACACGTAGTAGCGTAAAGAGCAGTGAGTCGATTCTGTCACAAGCTGCGGCTAGATGCGAGACTGAAGTTCGAAAGTCCCACCGTTCCCTTGATGGTGTTCCCTGCTTCTTTTCTAGGCTTCGGTATACATAGTAGAGGTCGGTGAAGACGTGATAGTTTAGGGCAATGATGCGACGCTCTTGTTCCGGTACGTCATCCAGGATGTTGAGGTCGGAGGTGTAGTATTTGGCATGTTTGGTGCGCGGGACGACGAATGTTTGCCAGAAACGTTGGTAGTTGGGGAACTTGGCCTCGGAAAAGAGGAGCCAGCCACGGCGTTCTTCCCAGGTGGGGTGAGGTGAGGTTGCATCTGTGGGTTGGGGGTTCATGGAAGTCGTTCCTCTCGATAGCTCCTGTTAGGAAAACTGGTGGTTTGTGTTCTCTGGTTCAGCCGTATCTAATTTTTCCTTAATCTCGGCAAGCGTCAGCCGCTGCTGTTGCAACTCTCGTATACGCTTCACGCGCTCTGCGGCCTCTGGCCCGTATAGCCGGTAGCCGCTCACGGAGCGGTCTGCAAGCTGCAATAGCCCCTGCTCTGTCCAATAACGCACGTTTGCCACTTCTTCATTTGCTAGGCGTGCCACGTCGCCAATTTTAAGCAATTTCTGTTCACCCGTCACTGGCGTTTTTTCTTCGTCCAAGTAAATGTCGAGCGAGCGGTCAACGGCATCACCTACGACTGCATAGAACAGACTGGGGTTTTCGGTCGTGCGGGACTGTTCGAGTGCGTTTATGTGCTTCAGGCGATCTTCTTTTTGAATGATTGCAGGCGGATAGCCGGCCTGCTCTAAGATAAGGTTCATGAGCAAACGTGAGGCCCGGCCGTTGCCGTCGACAAAGGGGTGGATACTCACCAGGCGGAAGTGCGCAAACGCCGCCACAACGACAGGATGTTCTTTCTTGGCTATTTCGTGCAGTTCTGTGATAAAATCAGCCATCCTATCAGGCACACGCATGTAGTTTGGAAATATGGTTCGTGAGCCTTGCACACGAACCGGCACGGTGCGATAGCGCCCTGCGTTGGCATCATCTATGCCCTTGAGGATGTGGCGATGTATATCAAGTATTGTGTCTTGGGTAATGTCGGTGGGCTTTGTACGGATAGCTAGCTCTTTGACAAAATCAACGGCAGCAGCGTGATTTTTGGCCTCAAGGTGTTCCGTCAGGCTCTTCCCTTGTACGGTGATGCCTTTTTCCACCACTAGCGCTGTCTCTGCGCGTGTCAGTGTGTTGCCCTCTATGGCATTACTGGTATATGTTAGCTCGATCTTGTACCACTCGTCGAGATTTTTAATAAGCTCTGTCGGCAGCGGTCGCAGAGCATCTAGGCGATATTTTTTAGCAGTTAGTTTCTTGAGTTGATCATCCATGATTGTCCCTATTAGAGCCTAACTCTAAAGTCTCAAGTAATAGTTTAGGATTTCATGGATAAAGTGTCAAGTTAAATATTCAGATTGAGAGCTAGTCATATATGTAGATATTTACATATTTTATGATTGTGAATATTGGGATATTATTATTGCCAACTATTCAAATATTTGCATATACATCTCTTTGCATAGTAGAATATAGAAATATTCAGATAGCCAAATAGTAAACTAGGTTACAATACAAATATGACTAAGATAACAACAATCAGTATTCAAAAAGGTGGGGTGGGGAAGTCAACGACTGCCACTAACCTTGCAGCTGCGTGGGCGCTTATGGGAGACAGGGTATTATTCCTTGATCTTGACCCACAAGCAGACGCGACACGACGCTTCGGCATAAATCCTCGCCAGGAGGGATTAAAAACTATCGCCAACCTATTTACAGATGGGAACTTACCTGCTGCTGAGACAATTCTACGCCGAGAACTGAACGGCGAGGGGGCTTTTATCGATATTATTCCGTCACACCCTGATTTTAAGGAAGTAGTCCGTAGCCTTAACGCCCGCAACACCGGACTAGTCAAAGATATTCTTCGTGATATTGCAAACGAGTACGACCACATCGTTATCGATACTCCGCCAGGAGATAGTCTCGTTGCCCTTAACGCATACCTTGCAAGTGACAGGGTGATTATCCCGGTCCAAGTAGAACCAAGCGCTGTAGAGGGCTTGCAAGAGGTCATGACAGCACTCACTGAAGTGCAACGCGGCCTCAATCCAAACCTTATTGTCGCCGGTATCTTACCGACAATGGTTAAGCGTAAGACCTCACTTTCCACCGTATCACTCGCAAATATACGTGAAGCATATCCTGATTTATTCCTAGAGGACTGGATACCCGAGACGAACCGATTTGGAGAAACTGAACTGGATGGGCTACCTCTTGTCGTAATCGAGCATAAGAAATGGCGACAGTCAGATGGCACAAAGGCATATAACAAAGTAGCTGAAAGGCTAAGATAATGAGCAAGGCAGACGACCTAAGAAAAAAGATGGAGAACAGGGGTACGACACAGGTATTTACCCCTCGGCAAAGTGTCAATGTGCAGCCAATTCCTCAGAAACAGAGCGACACAGAGGCGAAGCAAGAGCCGGAAGCACCCAAAAAACCTACCGTGAAACCAACGGCAAAACCGCTCAAACCCAAAACTCAACCAGAAAATGACGAGCTTGAGCTGGTAGCGTTATTCGCCAAAGTCCCTAAGGAAGATAAGCGATGGCTTGACCATCACCGTATTGATACAGGCAAAGATTTAGGCGAACTAGTAAGTGAGGCCATCGACTTACTACGGAAAAAAGCCGGCGACAAAGCATAGGCGTTGTATTGTCTAAAACAACCTATAGCGCTATGATACTAATAACTTAGCTTTGGGAATATGCTCAAGATTCGTCGTTGCTTCTAGAGTATCCCCAGAACTAAGTTATCGGTCGGGGTACTCAAAAACCGCTTAAAAGCATTGACATGCACAAGCGGAGGGTTTACTATTGTCTTAACGACGAATCTTGGTATATCCCAAAACGAGAACCCCACAAGGGGTTTTTCTTTTTTAACCTCTTTTCTATACAAAAACTCAGCAATTATAGAGGGGATATAAGCATATGGCCACACAATCAACGGCAAATATTCTTGCCGCACGCATGGCTCAATTCAAACAAAGTAAAGATGGCGTCGCACAAGCAACGCATGTCTTTGAGCCAGTCAAAACACATATAATCATCAAGCCCACACCTTCTAACTGGGAAGAGCTAGAGCGAAAACTAAGCCAGGTCATCAACCTGCCTGGCCTCTGGATTACGGTGCGTGCACTGTACGAAGCAGGGCAGGGTGCAGAGCTAGAAACGGCGGCCGAGATCGCACTCGCTACTGCTAAAAAAAGCCCATTCAATTTGTTTGCGGCCATGGTCAGCAAAAAGAGTGGCAACTGGACAACCCGTACGCTCAAAATGGTGCATGATACTTGGGAAGTCCGACGTAACGCACTCGAAGTCATGGACAAACTGAAACTCAAAGCTGAAAGCGCTAAAGCAATCCTTGCCATGGCCTGGCGGCTGAAAGGCACTATTATTCGGTTCTTAGGCATTGCCACAGAGCAGGGGACGGGTATTAAAAACCCAGTTGGCCTATTTTTCGCACTCACTAAGAAGCCACAGCCAAGTACAGCCTGACCAATTTACACGTCCTTCTGAAGCCTGCCAGCGTGCAGGCTGTTTGCATTGAGAGTAGTGTACTACCAATAAAATATTGCTTATGCTGTGTCAAATTATTTATGCTTTTCGGTTCCTGAGCAGAGAAACAAAGCCAACAACCAGCCAGGCAACGTCAGCTTCGCAACACAAACACCAAAACAAGGCAAAATTTAACAGATTAGAATACAAGAGTTAAATGTGAGAATTCATTGTGAGAGTTTTTTGTTTTTAAGAGCTCGCGCCGTAAACGGCACGTACGGATTTTAAGTAGCGGAAACGAGGGGGCTATGGGTCATTTCGTAGCTCATCGTTAAATATGTTAGATGCAAGGGCCATGTCTTCCTCGGCACCATTTAGTCCATCCCTCGGTGCAAGGCCATTGGGTGACTACATCCAATGCATACGGTAAGCAATATAGGCAGCGGCTATAACGCCGGCAATACCCAATAATGCCAAAAAGAGTTGCCACATTTTACCGCCGCCAGAAGAACCGGCCTGAGTAGTGCTACCTTGGCTAGCCTGTCCACTGTTTGAACCGATCACATTGCTCACATGACCATGGAAGTTCTGGGTTACAGGCCCTGGTGCTTCCTGTTGCATTGGTTTTGGTGACGTGTCCCGTGGCTTACGTGGCATAATTGGCAGCGTCTCCTCGATAGATTCAAGGGTAGTTATATCCTGCAAGAAGTCACTGCGGAATTGTTGGTAACGACCTTCAAAGTCTGGCCCGGTATAAACAATCCCACCGCCCCCTTGAAGGCGCTCAGCCACCGAGTCGTCGCTAAATATATTCTTTAAGAGTTGTATGCCGTATTCGCGCCACTTGCGGTAGCGAGCCTTAATATCTCTAAGCTCGTCAGCGTTTGAAACCTGAGCCTCTAGAAGCTGCTTACCAGTTCTGATGTGGCCGGACACTCTGGCCAATGCCTCTTCATCGGGCATGACAAGATGGGTTTTCTGACCGCTGGTCTCAGACATTTGATGTGCATTATACAATATAGCCAGTGATCTGTCGATCAGAATCAACTCACCACGCCTCTCAAAATCCTTCTATATTACTTGCTATTCCTTTTTGACTTCTTAAGAGCTGCGGGACTGAATAAGGAAAATTTACTTAATTAACCCAAAAGAGTGTGGGCTCCAAGCCCGCTGTTATATTAACTTTCCTTGGGTGAGGTAAAGCATAAGGCCCGTGATCGTTTGGCCATGGCTGATTTGTCCCTCGCGTATCATAGATAATACTTCTTTGAGGGCAAAGAAAGAGACCTCATCTATCCCTTCTTCCTGCTTGGTTATTGGAGAGGCTCCTATGACCGGTACTGCACCGGTGGCTAAGAAGAAGACATCAAGTTCGTTCGTCACTCCTGGCTGCGTTTGAGTCTTGCCTAATCTCTTAAACGACCGGGCTTGCATATGTGCCTCTTCAGCGAGTTCCTCGGCTATTTGCATTTCGGCTGTGTTCTCCTTTTTGAGGCCACCACCCGGAAGTTCCCAAGAAGTAGCATCAGTCGGGTAGCGATGCTGTCGAACAAGAAGGATGTCACTTTTCTCATTTAGAGTGACGGCAAAAATGCCTGGTGGTATTTCGACAACACCGTAGATTCCTTTTTTGCCGGCGGGGTTAACTATAGTATCCTCCCGGACGTTGATCCATGCGTTCGTGTACACCTGTTTTGTTCCGATGGTTTTCCATTGCATGTAGGCTATAGTATAATCCACACGATAATTTTAGAGAAAGGTATGGTTATGACGGAAAATGCTCCAGAAGGTCCTCCTGGTGGTGAAGGGGTATTGACCGTTGCTATAAACAGCCAGGGCAAAGATGATTACGACTTCAGGCCCCGGGCTGCTCTCATACGGCAAACGAAAGAAGATATGGGCCTTGGTGAATTTGAAGCATTGCCCTCTCCCTGGACGGTGGAGATTGAGCCTACTTTGAATTGCAATGCATTCTGCCACTTCTGTTCTTATGAGGAAGATATAGCCAGGTTTAAGCTTGCAGTACGTCAAAGCAAGGGACAGGAATATGGGCTTACCAGAAATACGGTGTTTGGTCTCCTTGATGCGCTCGAAGAAGGGGGCACCACTGAGGGCACATATTGGTCGGGTGGTGGTGAGCCGTTAGTGTGGCCATACATTGTAGACGGGGTCAAGCGCGCTTCTGAGTTTTCTCAGGTCTTCATGCAAACAAACGGCATAGGGCTAGGAAAGTTTATGAGAAAGCCCGAAGATCTGGCTTCAATTCGACTTCTTTCTGTCAGTGTGTATGCTGACAATCCTGATTTGCACAAGGAGATTGCTGGAGTAAATAGTTTTCAGAAAGTCGTAGACAACGTGAGGCGTGCGCGGGAGTTGAGAGACCAGCATGAGATGGGCTTGACTCTAAATGCAAAGGTGATGGTTGACACCAAGAATTATCGTAGGGCTCCCCAGATTGTTAGGTTCTACAGAGACCTCGGTGTTGATACAGTGGGCTTGCGGGAAGTACAGGATTATAACTATGGAGGAGAAGGTCAACGACAGACATCTGTGGAGTTGACTGATGCGCAAAGGCAGGAGCTCTGTGACGTCATAGTGTCGTCAGAATACCAAGACTCCTCTCTCCAAAGTTTTGCTTTGTCGGTTAGTCGGAAGGCAGCAAAGCCAATGGTTACTCAGCATTGCTACAATGCGCTAGATGGACACTTTGCTTGTGTAGATGCATGGGGGAAGGTCTATGTCGGTAATCCCGAAATAGGCGAGGAAAAGTTCTGCATCGGCAACATTAATGAGCAACCCTGGGAAGATATCTGGAAAGGTGAGCGCCACCAAGAAGTAGTTACGCTGATGGACACAATGCAACGTGAAGGAGCTTGCGCGAGTGAACTATGCCGGCATGTTCGTGCCAACATCGGGGCGCAGGAGTATGTGACTGGTCAGATGGGCCGCCAGGAGCGTGCGTCAGTTATACGAGCCTTGGGTGCATTTATGTAGCTATTACCTCAAAAGGGGCGGTGAATCCATGCAAGTCCTAAGCAAGTTCGACTTGTAGGCAATCGATAACCCTGGATACGTCTGGATCTTCCATAAAACGCCAGAGCGGTAAACATAGGTGTCGAGAAGCAAACGAATCTGCCATATCATATTCTCCGCCCCGGCTGAACTCTTCAAATACGGGCTGCTTGTGGAGCGGCTTTTCGTACACGCCTCTACCGAGTTGAACACCGTGCGACAGCAACGCTCTTTTTAGCCCGTCACGCGAGATACCTTCCGGCAGTACTGCTATACATTTGTGCCCACTTGGGCGGGAGTCAGGAGTCAAATCCGGAAACTCCAATGCAGCCCCCGCAAGCTCTGTCTGGTATCTATCGATGATTGCTATACGCCGTTCAGTATCTTCCTCGATGTGCCTGATTTGTGTTAGCCCAAGCGCCGCACCTATTTCAGTCATGCGCCAACTGTTACCCCAAACTTCATGAGTGGAACCATCCGAGTTTCTCCCTTGATCTCGGTATTGGCGAGCCCTTGCTGCCAGCCTAGCATCATCTGTGGCAATCATGCCCCCTTCGCTCGTGGTTATTGTTTTTGTAGGGAAAAAGGAGAAAGCAGCAGCTCGTCCAAAACTGCCTGCGGCCTGAGCGCCTTGTAGGGCACCGTGAGCGTGTGCTGCATCTTCAACGAGCGGTATACCTAAATCCTCGCAACGGGCCGCAACGCGTTGCATATCAGGGCTGACGTAGCCACCAATATGCACTACTACAACCGCGCCAGTATTTGCACTCAGCCTTTCAGTAAGGTCATCGAGATTGAGGTATAGACCATTGTCATAAAGTTCTATGTTTGCCCCAGCATATACGGCTGCTGCGGCTGTCGCGAAATTTGTGTTGGTGGGAACAAGTACCTGGCGATCTTTTACATCAAGCGCTTTATACGTTATCTCCAAGGCAGTCGATCCTGAATTAACAGCTACTGCATGCTCAGTCTGCGCGACGTCTGCCATCGCTGCTTCAAATTCTCTTGTGTATGGTCCCAGAATAAGCTGACCAGTTCTCAGTATTTGCTCCGTTGAAGCAAGAGCCTCTGAAATTTCACTCTCTGAAAATCCTGCTTGAAACGAGGGGATCATCCTCTCGATCATAAAGTGCCTTTTACCATGCCGTGTGCACAGAACACACGCATCAGTGCCGCAATACTTAGCGCATCCACTATGTGCCCCTTTTGGATCATATCGAGTACCTGTTCGGGTGTAAATTCAGCAGTTTCAGTAATACCTTCCTCGTCTTGCTCGTGGTATTTTGTCATGGCTAAGTCCTTAGCCTCAAAGACATGCGCTACAGCATCAGTCATACCATTCATCAAGTCAAACGTCCCAACCTCTGACCATGTAGCACTAGTAAGCCCGGATTCTTCTTGTAGTTCGCGCTTTGCTGCCACAAGCGGCTTTTCCCATTGGTCTACGCCCCCGGCTGGGACTTCCCAGCCTTCATGCTGCGTAGTATAGCGAAAGAGTTTGACGAGCAAGATCTTGCCACTAGTTGTGACCGGTATTATAAATACGCTTGTACGGCACTCGACAACGTTATATGTGCCCTCCTTGCCATCAGGGCGGATCACCGTATCTTGTCGTACCTTATACCAAGGATTCTCAAGAACGTACTTTGAACTAAGCTTCTGCCACTTGTTTGCCATACCGGTAAGTATAGCATGATGATTTTTTGACAATGACTTTGACGAAAAATGAATTTCAGTTCTTGGGATGCAGTGCTAAAATTGCGCCATGAGTGAGCGCATCGAGGCAGACATAACTATAGTTGGGGCCGGTATAGCTGGGCTTTGGTCGGCAAAGGAACTTATTGACAGAGGGCTCAGCGTGAACATAGTAGAAAAAAGCGACACGCTTGCAGACGGTGCAACCACAAGAAACGAGGGTTGGCTGCATGCTGGTACGTACCACGCTGTTGGCATAGAAAACGAGGCTGAGATTGCGCCAGTTACGTCTGGTATAAGATGGAGCCATGAGGCTATTGTAGGCTTTGCCCCTGAAAGTATTGATCACGGGCCGACATTTGCCGTAGTTGCCAGTGATGACTTGGCCCACAAGGCTGTTAATAGGTGGGAGCAGACGGGAGTGGGCTATCGAGAAGTATTTAAGGATGCAATTGGAGATAGCGAATATATTGATACCGAAAGACTGCGTGCAATTTTTAACGTTGAAGATAAAAGCATAAATACACGCGTATTATGCCAAAAGCTGGCTCATTACGTGCTCAAGCGCGGTGCCAGAATTTTTACAGAAGCGACTTTTGTACCTGAAAGCGACACCGCCGCCGAGGTAGATGTCAGAGGGGGCGATAGGTACACACTGAGTTCGAGCCGTTTTTTGATAACTACTGGCGCAGGCATAAAGGATATCGTTGAGGAAGTCACCGGTAGAGAGTTGACAACTCGTTTTTTTAAGGCTCATCTGCTTGTGCTCCCCCGGTTGACCACTGATAATTACTTTCACCTTGAAGCAGGAGAGAGCGGGTTTATGAATCATGGGAACGCTAGCGTCGTGGCGGTTAACCGAGACGGTATAGAGCTGGCGGCACCCGACTATTCTGTCGTCCGTGAAAAGGAGCAACTTGCGTACGCTTCGTTGGTGCGAATGGTTCCTAGTGCTCAACGGCATGAACTTGGAGGGAAAATCACTGCCGTGGTATGTAACAAGCCTGATGTGACGGGCGGTTTTGGAGATACGCAAAGCCTAGACGTGAAGATATTCGAGCCGTCACCTAATTACATATGTGCGCTGCCTGGAAAAATGACCATGGCTCCATATCTGGCCAGTAGAGTTGCTAACCTACTTACTGCGGGCATACCAAAGCTTGCCTCCCCGCCAGTGCAGAGCAACACGCCCGAACGATTTACTAACGAGGTAGTCACACTTCGTCCTGCTGACCGCTGGATGCAGCAACAAGCGTAGCCTGCGAAGTACTTCCGAGAGTCATATGGAACTCTCAGCACTACCCCGCTCTACTTGAACTTAGAAAGCTAGAAATCGAAGCTCGGAAAAGGAACTGGGTAATTTATGAGGTTGGGGGAGAGTGGTTGTGACTCTCGGAAGTATCTGTACTTGTGCTATCTGTTACCAGGAGCTATAGTAAGAGGCATGAGCAACTCAGACGACAACTACGTAGGTGTACTACTAGAGCAAATCCGCAATGAAATTAAGGCAGTGCATAAGGAAGCCGGTGGAATGCGAGAAGAACTGGCAAACGTACCTAAGCGAAAAGAGTTCAACGAACTCAAAGACGACATGAAGGTTGTCAAAGCTGCGGTCACTGACATAAGTCACCAGATGAATGATCACGAGCATCGTATTACACGGCTTGAGGCGAAGGCTGCGTAGACAGCCTTCCTACGGTCTAGCTCACGCGTCGGCCTGCTGCTGCTTTTGGCAGTTATCGAGTCCTCTACTCATTTTTGCGTTTTTATGTTATAAAAACGTTATGAATAGGAAAGGCCAGGGAGACATACCACTCACGTCTGGGGACCAGAACGTGAAAGCGAACATGTGATTACTCGACCACTTTCGTCAGAGGGTAGGCACGCTGTTCACGAAATCACGCAAAGAGCTGGAGAGTTATTTGGCCGACGCCTCATACCGGAGCTCTCAGACAATTTACACCTTACTTTGTTAAGTATTCGTGAACTGAAGGAAGTTCGAGAGCGACACGGCAGCCGAATTGGCCTTGAGGGTCTGTACTCTGCGAACATAAGTGTTCTCTCGAAACTTGTTGAAAACAATCTCTCCTGTCATAGTAGCTAATATGGAAAACCCCATCAAACATGCAAGAGCCTGGCTTTGACCCTGACAGAGAAACACGGGATATCATCGAAGATGTGCAGCGTCGTGTCGCGCAGGAAACAGGCGTTGTCCCATTCATGCCATTTGTCACTAACCCTCTGGGTCACCTTGTTGAGCTAGTAGAAGAAGATGTGCGATATATTCCTGAGCCGACTGACGAGGAGCCCCAATAGTCCATACCTCTACAGCGTACCTGGGCAGGGCTAAGGGCTAATAGAGCTACGGGTAACACTGCTGTACTCTGCGAAGTAGTACAATAGTCACATGAATATAGAGCGGTTCCGCCAACGTGTCGAAGCACGGGAAACTGTTCCCACTCCTGATGCTTGCAGAAACTGCCCGAGTTTAGCCACCGCACGGGCGAAGTCAGGACAGCTCGTATTGTCATGTCTTCTGGAGCGTGGGGGCAGTCAAATGGATGGCCCGTATGACCGGCGAACCAGCGGTGGGCATGCTACTGCCAACTGGATTAGGCATGCCTTGTTTACACCTGCAGAACAGCTTGATCCAGAACTAGGGGCAGATATGGGGCCGTGAGGCTTCGCAAGGCGGTGGAAGCTGCCAATGAAACCTGCCCTACGATGGAACGTTTAGAAGGCTGGCTGCCAGACGCTGCGCCTGATGCCGTTGCCGATTTGACTCCTCCCGAACCTATTCTTGCCTATGCGGCCTTAAGAGTAGCTATAGGGCTTGATAGGCCACCGGCTAACTAGCATGGCCACAGGCCAATCCACCCTCTTCGACAAACGCATCAAATTTTGCTTTCCTAAAAGGTAAGGATAGTGTATACTCATTACTATGAACACTAGAAACATAACTGTAACGAGCAAGAACCAAATTACCTTACCCGCTGATTATGTAAGGCAAGTAGGGTTGACTCGTAATAGGGTAATGCGTGCCGAGCTACGTGGAGATGCGATTGTGCTGACACCTCAAGCAACGCTCGGCAACTCAATGCGACAGTTCTGGGGGAAACACCAGGCCAAGCGACCACTTACTGACGAAGAAATAAAACAGGCTATACGCAGCAGCTCAACTGCCCGCCTCACTAAAAACATATGAAATATCTCGACACAAACCTACTTGTACGCATTATTACCGGTGACAACCAGACGCTAGCCGAACAAGCAATTGATACCATTGAGCATGGTGGCCAAGGTGAGTTCTGTATCATTGACGCCATCTTAGTGGAACTCTGCTTTATCCTAGAGTTCCATAGCTATCGTATGGCACGGAGCGATATTGCGGCCGCTATCGAGACACTACTTGCCGCTCCCCAGGTTACCGTAGCCGAGCAGACCAAGAAGGCTCTAGCACTTTACGCAGACCATACCAAGCTTGATTACGCCGACTGTTTACTATTCGTGCTAGGCGGCAAACACGGCGTCGTGACGTTCGACAAAGATTTGCAGAAAGAGCTGTTGTAGCTTGATCGCGAAGTTCGTGAAGTAATGCCTCGTGTGCTTGTTTATACCTGGGATCGGTTAACATGTACAATATAGATATGCGTAGGCGAGACTTGTTACGTCAGCCAGAGACAACATTCACTTTCATATACCTCGGAGGAACGGTATTAGAGTGGGTACTCTTTGGCGTATGGCATCGTCATGGAGCAAGCCTTACCAGGGTTCATCAGTACATCTTCTACGGACTGGCCGCTCTTCTCGTGATGTATGTCCTGTATCGCATGTTGTGGGCACGAAGAATATCCTTGCCAAACTTAGCAGATTTGCTAACAGATGCGAGCACATCTTCTAGTGGAGAAGGCAAAGTATATTATGGTTGGCAAGCGATGCTTGCTGGACTGTTTTGGGTTGGGGGAGCGCTTTTGGTGCCATTTATCGTGTGGAGCTTAAGGTAGTAGCTATGCAATCCACCCTCTTCGACAAACGCCCCTACAAAGGGCAGAAGCCCCGTAGCTACGCTATTGAACCGCCGACGCCCAATATGACCATCAACCAGACCTTACCAGCCTATCATGCATACTTGGGCAGTGGCGGGTACTCAGAATACACGCCAGATGACTTTACGGCCGACCTGAAGCTATTCGGACAGTTCACTACCGGCAAGGCCGTAAAAGATATGCAGAGCGTTGATATACAGCAATGGATTGGTACACTCAAAGAAACCATGCCCGCTAAGACGGTGAGCCGTAAAGTATCGGCCGTCGGTAATTACTTTCGGTGGTTAGCGGCAGAGAAGGTGATCGAACACAACCCAGGCAAAGGCATACGTGCCGCACGGGTGGCTGCACCACTACCCGACATTCTCTTTGACAATGAATGTGACCGGCTCCTGGCTACTGCCAGCAAAGACCCCCGCACGTACTTGCTCGTGTTGCTGCTACTCGAAACCGGTATTAAGACAGCCGAACTGGTACGGTTGCAAACGGGCGATTTTGATTTCTCCAACAAGTACCAGCCCGAACTATGGGTAAAGCACGAGAGCAAGCAGGCGTTCAAAGACCGCAGGCTCAAGCTGCCAATGCAACTAACAGACGTATTTACTGATTACGTGGAGCGTTACAAGGTTGTAGGCCTCCTGTTTCCATACAGTCAGCGCTTTCTATCCATGCTGCTAAATGACGCTGCAAAAGAAGCAGGCATTACGAAGCCGGTCAGTATGGGCGCACTACGCGATATGTTTGTGGTACGCGGCGTAAAGCAAGGGCAAAAACTCGAGGAGTTGTTTGAGAAGATCGGGCTAGCGAAGAACAGTTATGACGATGCGCGGAAGAAGTATGGACGGTTGACTAGGGGGGCGTTGTAGATACAATCAGTCCGAGTCCTTAGCGTACTACTTTGTCCGTTTTCTGGGACAGCCCCCAGGAGCGTATTACCTAAAGAAGGGCCTGATGGCCATCGTATATATACTTCGTACAATTGTACTCATGCATTGTTGCTTTGAGCGGCCTGACCTACACTACCTGCTTTTTAGTATGGCGCTAGGGCACGGTAGCCGTATTCCTGCAGTACGCCTCATTGCTTTACAGTTCCTTCTATTAGGCTCTATAGGAGCGTATAGGATAAGAGATTGACATCTCTTTACCGTTGCGATACCATAGAGTTATGGAAAACAGTAGCCAGTTACTTGCGTTTGTAAGAAATCAGATCACTCAATCAGAGACGTTACTGAAGGGCTTAACACATGATGCTCAAGGTAGAGAATTGCCACACCGTGACCTTTACGATAAGGTATCAGGCTACGCGGATGGCTTCCTAACAAATAAGACTGACCCTCGCTGGCTCGCCATAGCTGGCTTGCGCGGAGTAGGGAAGACAACGTTACTCGCTCAGTTGTATACCAATACGCAAAGCGAGGGTGTACGGAAACTATATGTATCACTCGACCGCGCAAGTGATCTCGGCTTTAGCCTGGCCGACATCCTGGCCGCTTACGAGGAGTTACTAGGCTCTAGTTTTGAACAACTAGACACGCCTTTCTTTCTTTTTCTTGATGAGGTGCAATATCAACCAACATGGGCCCGTACGGTAAAAACCCTTTTTGATAGAACGAGAAGCGCCTTTGTCGTTGTTACTGGTTCGTCAGCCGTTGCGCTGCAAACCAACCCCGACGTAGATAGGCGCATGGTACTTGAAAAGCTATATCCTTTTGGTTTTAGTGAGTACATACAGGCTAAGTTACAAAGGTCATTGCCCGAAGGTCTAAGTGACCGTTTACGTGCGGCACTTTTCGGGTCAATAAATGCACAAGAGGTGTACGACCGTTTACGTAAGGAAGCTGGGCTTATTACCGACTATTGGACAGGTATTGAGCGGTTTGAAATCGACCACTACCTCAAGTACGGTAGCCTACCATTTGCCTTGAACCTATCGAATGAGCAGCTTATTTACCAACAGATACAACGGCTTGTCGAGAACATAATCACCAAAGATGTGACACAGCTCAATGCCTTTGACAAACCCACCCTCAATAAAGTAAGCCAACTCTTGTACGCCATAGCCGGTGCCGACACAGTGAGCGTTGGAAAGTTAGCTACCACCTTAGACATTGACCCGAAGACAGTCACACAAGCCCTCGACACCCTGGAAAAGACTGAAATGTTACTCCGTGTATACCCGCATGGCGCACATTACGGCCAAGTTAAAAAGCCATCCAAGTACTTATTTACTTCTAGTACCTACAGGGGGATGTACTATAATCTCGTCGGCAGCGTTGAGCAGTACGACCAATACAAAGGACGACTGCTAGAGGATGTTGTTGGCGTCTCTCTATTTCACTTGTTTGGCGCCTTACCTGGTGCATCTCTTGCCTACGATAGTGCTGGTTCGGGAGCCGACTTTATTCTTACTCCTGCTATGAATGCTCAGAAGATAGCCATAGAGGTAGGTATGGGGAAGAAAGGCTTTGAGCAGACCATACGTACATTACAAAAGGTAGATGGTAAATATGGCCTCGTTGTGTCGCAGAGTGCACTAGAGGTTCGGGATGACGCACAAAGTGTGGCTGTGCCGGTTGAGTACTTTTTGTTGGTGTAGGGTGCTGGCAGACCTAACGGTCTGAGGAACTACCGCAAAGCGTTATAGTAAATTGGCGACTCTTGACGCCAGGTGTACAATAAAAGTAATTATAAAAACCAAAAAGAGGAACTTATGAAAACCAAAAAATATGTATATCGACTAAGCGGTATGCTTTTAAGCATTGCGACCTTTTTCGTGTTAGGCGCGGGGCATGCAGCAGCAGCCCCGCTGACTTGTACGTGGACAGGCGCAGGTAGTGATAGTAAATTCAGTACAGCAGCAAACTGGAGTAACTGTAATAGCGCTGCACCCCTAAGCGGCGATAGCCTAATCTTTGACGGCAGTGCCTCTAATAAGGCGCCTGCAAATGACATCGGCGGCTTGACGATCGCAAACATAACTTTCACGAATGCTGCCGGTTTTACAGTTAGTGGCGTTAACATCACTCTGACAGGTGGTATTACGGATAATTCGACCGGTTCAACTTCAAGCAACACGATTGCTCTTACCCTAACCCTTAGCGGCAATCAGTCAATTACTGGCACACAGGTACAACCTCTCGTATTTGGCTCGCTGCCAAGTCAATTGTTCAGTATAAGTTCCGGCACGGTTACGGTAGGTAATGTAGGCGGTATCACCGTGAACTCTGCCCTGAGCGGCACCGGTGGTATTGTCTTTAGCACCAGCGGCAGTAGCCTTATGACTCCTGCCAGCAACTTCTCTGGCCCGATTACGATCGATAACGGTGTGATCTTAAATGCAGACCCAACTGATCTTGGTAGCGGTAGTATCACGATAGTAAGTGGCGGAACACTAGCCCTGGTTTCTGCACAAAGTAACATAACCATAAATAATCCTATTACTATGGGCGGTACGGGTTTTCGCTTCGGCGCTATCTATGCGCAGCTTGGTAGTGGCACCGGCGGAAAGTTGACCTTTGCGGGGCCGGTAACACTTACAAGCGATACGACCATCGATCCGAGTAGTGCAGACGTTTTCGTCACGGGTACGTACACCCCAAATGGCTTTAAATTGACGGCAGCCACAGGGACGGTTACGATCGGTTCGGCGTCAACCGCCTCTTCGACCAAGGCTGCCCCCAAAGCCCCTAATACCGGTTTGGCAGCAGTAAAAAGCAACCCACTTGTCACACTGGCCGTTGCTACGGCTAGCGCTGTTGTCCTTGTCGCATTTGCCTTCCGTACGCGTAAAGCAAGCGTGCAGCGCTAGGTTCAAGAGGGAGATTTATGGACGATGATAGGCGTCCGCCAATATCAGACGGCAGCCTACACAGTAGGCTGCGCCGCCCTTCTCTGAATCGATCGCAGGCTTATGTAATAGATATTCGGCCCCGGCCGGCAATCTATGTCCGTCCTCATTCGCCTCAGCCCTTGCGCCCGACGCCACAAGCACGCCCAATTGCAATAAACCATAGGACTGTTCCGACGACCACAGAACAGAGTGCACTCCCTTCCTCATTTTCGCGGGAAGTGACTAAGTCTGCAAAGAAGCCCAGGAAATATCGTTTTTGGAAGACTATCATCCTTTCAGCTATGGCCGCCACAGTCTTCGTAATTGGTCTATGGGTAAGCATTAACGGCTGGCAAACAAATAAAGCGGCTAGCGCAGTAGTGACTCACCTTGCAGCCACAGCTACCAACGGTCACGCGCCTAATCCGGTTGTACCGAGTACAACTAAACCGCCAGCTGGAAACGTGGTCAGCTATACGGTCGCGCCCGCCCTGCCACGTTATTTGAGTATTGCAAAGCTTGGCGTACATGCTCGTATTCTACAGCTCGGTGTCGATAAATCAGGTCAGCTTAATACGCCGCCGAACGTGTACGACACGGGCTGGTATGATGCCTCAAGCCTACCAGGACAACCTGGTGCAATGCTCATTGATGGCCATATTTCCAGCTGGACTACGCCAGGGGTGTTTTACGACCTCAAGAAACTCACTACCGGTGACGTTATCACGGTGGAGCGTGGAGATGGCAAAGTATTTACGTACAGAGTAGTTAGAATTCAAACCTATGACGCAAATAGCGTTGATATGCAAGCAGCTGTTACGCCAGTTATACCTGATAAGCCAGGGCTGAATCTCATAACGTGCACAGGGAGCGTCAAGCCAGGGACGAGTGAGTTTAATCAACGGCTTATCGTGTTCACTGTACAGGCTTAAAACTCTAACATGGAAGTGCAGTGCGAGATGAAGGTTCTCGTTATTCAAAATAGTATGACAAACCACTGTTTATATACAAAAATAGCAGGGCTAACTACATACGTGGCGTCGTAAATACACCTCGCCCGGCCGAAGCATAACTTGCACCGTCAAGCGGTACATCCAGCGCGGCAACAGCGTCTAGGAATGTGGTTGGGTCTTGATTAGCGCGCCCATCTGCCCATACTCCTGTGGGCACGTATGAGTTAATCCTAAAGCCCGTTTCCGGTCGTTCAGCGCCAATTGTTGCAAGATCAGATACAGACTCAGGGTTACTACTATCAAAACCGTTATGGACTAGCTCGCCTAATGTACGTGCGGTGCGTCCATTTCCATTTTCATAGGTATGAGCAAGTACAACTCCAAAGGCAGCAAGGTTGCCACAGCGCTGCAAGGCATCTTCGATTGAGCCGCCCTCTTGACGGTATTTTTGTGCAACTTGTTTCGCAGCACCAAGCGCATGCTCCATGATACCTCTGCGTTCCTCTGGTCGGGCTGTATGGCTCGTGACTTCTCCGGTTCGGGCTACAAGTTTCATGGTCTCTGGGTGGGGGCCGTGAGAGTGACCGGGTGCAACCTTACGATGGACAGTGTCCACGGCCGTCACATAGTCATCTACTGTTGCATGCTCAACAAGAGCAAGGCGGCCTTCTGGCGGCAAACCCTCAAAACCAGCTTCGCCTAAAATATCGGCAAGACTAACACTAGGGTCGGTGACATGGTCTATAAGTCCCGCGTAGGGGTTTTGTAGTGCTTCTTCTGGTGACGCCTGGGTTAATGTTTCTGGCATGGGTTTTGTTTTGACATTTTAAGTAAATACTAGCATAAAGTTGGCAATAAATCAATGACCGTGTGTAGTATGCTAATTGTTGGTGTTCAACAAACCTTCGTTTTTTATACACCCCACCATACGGCTAGCGTGTGAAGCACGGAAGGAGTAGAGCAATGTACATAAAGTCGTACATAAAACTACATACACATTCTTGACGTATTGTTTGAGTTTCTATACAATTAAAGTATGACAAGCACAGACGCCCAGAAAAAGAATGTACTGAAAGCTAAAATAGCTATTGCCATGCAAAGCGAACTTGGCCGTGCTCCAAAGCCTGACGAAATCGAGCAAGTAGCAATGCTTACTCGTGTTATGTGGAAGACCATAGTAGGCTTGCACTACCAACGCAAGAGCATGAAGCGACAGGGACAGTTGGCGCTGTTTTAGGTATGGGCATGAGACTTGATCCAGACAGAACCGCTCTTCTCGTTATCGACATGCAGAATGACTTTTATGCCAGTGGTGGCAATGCTCAACGTCGTGGCAAGCAATTGCAACATATGCAAGGTTTGCCTTCAAAAATCAATAACTTTGCATCCTCAATGCGTAGTCTTGGCGTAAAGGTCATATTCACCAAATTCGTCTACGACCCGAAAATAAGCCCAGCCAACTATAGTAAGATAATCAAAGAGACTAAGGAAAACAACTGGCTGTGCGTTGCTGCCTCTGAAGGGGCTGAGCTTGCCAGTGTAGTTGTCGGTGACGAGGATATGGTACTTGAAAAGCTGTCATACGACTGCTTCGCCAACACCAGTCTGCTCTCTACGCTTAAAGAGCAAAACGTTGAAAACCTTGTCATCACAGGTGTGCGTACTGAAGTTTGTGTATTGGCTACGGCTGAGCGTTCATTTGCCGAAGGATTTCGTACATTTGTTGCCTCTGACCTAGTTGGTACATATGACGACAAGCAGGTAATCGCAGATGCAGTCCTAGATGCTTTGAAGTACGCAAGTTATGTCATGACGGCAGAGCACATCAGGGAACTGATGAAATGAGTCGCACACTATGCTCCTAGCCTACGCCCGTGTCTCTACCCAAGACCAAACCCTCAACCTCCAACTAGATGCCCTGAGGGCTGCTGGTGTTGACCCAGCCCGTATATACCAAGACACTGCCAGTGGGGCTAAAGCTAGTACTAACCGTCCAGGCCTTGCTGCTGCCCTAGACCATCTCCGTCCAGGAGATACTCTTGCCGTCTGGCGTCTCGATCGCCTAGGCCGTACCCTCAAGCAACTCATTGAGTTAATTAATGACCTAAACAATAAAGACGTAGGCTTTAAAAGCCTCACAGAAAACATAGATACTACAACAAGTGGCGGTAAGCTCATCTTCCACATATTCGGAGCACTCGCAGAGTTTGAAAGAGAAGTCATACGTGAACGAACCAATGCAGGGCTCCAAGCTGCCAGAGCACGAGGCAGGAAAGGCGGAAGACCAAAGGCTATAACTGACCAAAAGAAGCTTACACAGATGTTTGCGCTCTACGATAGCAAGGAAACTGAGGTAGAAGCGATACTGAAGACATTTGGGATATCTAGGGGGACTTTTTATGGGTATTTGGGGGAGCGGGAGAAGTCTAGCCCGCAGCTACCGGACACACAGCAATGACGTCGTGATACAGTACCTCGGGCTTTGGGGGAGCCCCATCCGGTGGTTTTATACCAATTACAAGGCATAGGCCGCTAATCCCACTAACAGACACGTCTGCACTGGCACCTTCTTTCTCTACGTCTGTCTTGGTAACACCTTTCTCGCAAGTCACATCACCTACATCTCCCTTTCGGACTTCGTCAGTAGTTATTCCATGCCCAAGCTTGGAAGCAATGTTAGTAATAGTATTGGCATCAAAGCTTGATGGCACTGGCGTTGCAGTTCCTTGGTCGGGAGTGCAATTCTGTATAGATGAGTCCTTGGAACGCGATCCGCACCCTGCTAATAACATGCTGCCGAGTAAGCCAGCTGCTACTCCAAACAGTTGTACGTGTACGTAATCCCTCGAACATATGAGCCTCCTTTGTGAGTTACTTATTGTGGGGGGTGGGTGGAGAGGATGCAAGCGTGAGCATTTTAGAAGCCTGAGGTATCGCAAAATACGGATTATCGCAAGTCAGGATGTAGAAATAGCTTGCAAAGTATTTTGAGGGATAGAGATGGATGAATAAAACATTTCTGGTATAATAGCAAACATGAAACGTCCCCGCCTTCCTGGAGTAATCGAACGTTATCCCAAAACAAGCATTATTGCAACTGGACTTGTTTTGGCTCTTGGCGGCCTTGAAATCGCAGGCTATGTTGAGAACCCGACCGAACCAATGCCAGCCGGAGCCTGTGAGTCACCCTTTGCAGCAACTGGTAGTTTTGTTGACCCCAATGGTAGCACCTGGAAAACGGACTCAGGAGTAGGCGAAGGAATAGTCATTACTGCAAAACTGCCGAAGGGCGCGGAGGGTGTTGTAGCTGGCTTTGAAAGCCCTGGCGCTGGTAATAACGGCTGGCAGCAAAGCGAAATGGTGCCCGCGACAGGTAGTATTGTTCTCAAGTTTGCCATCGGACAGGGTGATGTTGACTTCGGTGTAAGTACCGTATCTGCGTCTCACGATCCAGCGGCTTGTGCTGCACCAGAAATCACGAATGTCACTTGGCGTAGTGCTGGTGACTATTTTGATGCCCCTGGACAATTGCCTTGGCCGAACCCTGTTGATGCAGCAATAAACGCGCTGCCATAACATGAACCACCTTCTCCATCCTGAACTAGTGCAAAACATCCCTATCATTGGCGACAGAGCAGTTATTGCCCTCAACGATAGAGCCTCGGAAGTCGCTGCTGATACCACTCCAGATGCACCCGTTACTGTTGGAATCCGGACTTTTAACGAAGCGCCGAAGCTTGAGCGACTACTGCAAGACGTATCCGCACAAGTCGTGCGTAGTGAGGTTGAGGTTGTCGTCATAGATAATGAGTCTACTGATCACACGCGAGCTGTTGTACGTGAATATGGCGCAGAGCTTGTTACATTGCCTCGTGACGAATTTACCTATCCCCACTCGATGAATCTTGCCATGCAAGCAGCTAGTCACGATACGGTATTTTTGACCGTGGCACATGCTTTGTTGTCTACCTCTCAAACGCTACGCGCAGGTGCTCGTCACTTCCAACCCGAAAGCAGCGTGGCGGGAGTATACGCCACAGTATTGCCCACGGAAAACGCATCAAAGACCGACCGATGGCTAGACGTTATATACGATCAAGGCCTCTTCAAGTCACCACAAAAGATTAGGAAAGCAGGCATGGGAGTCATGGGCGCTACTGGTGCTATGTTTTCAAGAGCAGTCTGGGAAAAGCTAGGACGCTTTGACGAGCGATACCAGACTGGCGGCGAGGATACGGCATTGGCGCGCGCAATGCTTGCCAGTGGTCACGAACTTGTAAGCGAGCCTGCTTTAGCCGTACACCATGCACATGGGCTTGGTTTTCTTGCGACCGTAAAAGAGCTAAAGCATTTTGCCGATACGCTACGTGGGCCACGGTCATTGCATGGTGACATATTGGCTGCGCGGCAGGCGCGGTTTGAGACGGAATAACTGTTTTTAACTGCAACCACCTGTTTTAGTTCTTTGAGCATTGTGCGACGTAACATGGACACTTACCTGCTTGTAGGATTAGGCGAATTAAATCGGCAGGATGCAAACTGCATCATTGACAATGATACAATGAACAACAGGGAGGCATTATGAAAAAAACACCCGTAGTATGTGTGCCTGGCTTTAACACTACTCGTGCTACAAATGCCACTGCTTACGACCATCTTGCAAATGTGTTTGATAGTGTAGGTTTTGATGCCCATTTTCCTGACCTCGACTGGCAGACGTTGGATCCCCACCATTGGGCACAATGTATGGCAGAGTATGCCGCTGAACTTATCGAAGAGAAAAATGAAAAGCCAGTCTTGTTTGGTTTTTCCGCAGGGGCGGTCGTAGCCACCTTGGCAACAGCACGGTTAGAACGACAGACCAAAAATATTGCGGGTCTGGCATCCTGCTCACTCAGTCCGTGGTTCGGCGCAGAACAAGTAGAGCGTACATTACAGACGCCAAATACTGCACTGAGCAAACAACCCTTGGCATTGATTGACGCTTGCAGGGAGTTAGAGTTACCTCGTATCGATTCGCCAATGCAGTTGTATATTGGCGGACAAGAACACCCTCTTTTGAAAGATGCGCATGAGGCTGCACGGGAGCAGTGGCCACAGGCCGAAAGTATCGTGGTTCCTGAGTGCAGGCACAACGTGCTAGATCCTGCTTACCTTGATGTTCTTCAGGCTAATCTGGGGAGATTGGCGGTGGGGTAAGCTCTGTCCTATCTAAGCGCTCCCCTTTCAAGAACCTGTGCCTGTTAACTCATAATCAATGATGCGGTCGCTACCTGAACACCCTATCGAGCGTATGACCTAGTAGAGAAAACCAAACAAATATAGCGGTATCGTCTTTGCGCCACCACTGAGTAGATCGTCTTTGACGAGGAAGCTATTACTAACACCTTGTAGCTGACTGCCGTCTTTGTTTTTGCCGCCAATTTCAAATGTGATGCCATCACACTCAATGTCGCCCTTGTTCGAGAAATATACATGGTAGCCAGCGTTTTGGAGACTGCCGATAACAAACAGTTCACGCAGCACCCCTACAAATGGCTCTTTGCCAATCTCATCATTAAGGGCATAAAGCAAGTTGCCATTCTCTAGGTAAATCTTCTCAGCGTTTCGTACGAGTGCGTGACCTTGCTTATTTAAAAGTAGGAATCGCAGCAGTCCCGTATCTCGCAATATTTGAATATAGTCGGCAATAGTAGTGTGGTCTTTTTTGAGACTGGTAGCAATCTTGTTAATGTTCAGGCTGCCAGGCTGCGCCGTGCCAAAGAAGTACAGTATTTTCTTGAGGGTGTCGAGGTTACTGGTGTTGAGCGAATAAAAACTACTGATGTCCTCATAAATAATCTTGTCGATTATATTGCGCAACGTCTCGAGATAGGCTTCATAGCTACCGAGTTCAAAACGAGTCGGGTAGTACCCTTCCCTCCAATATTCTTTGAGATAGCCAAGCAACTTTGGCGTGTCCATGATTTGCTGCTCATAGGCAGTATGGTTGGCGACCAGTCCGTCTAAGGCGATGACCGGATATGTGCGACCTTCTTTAACTTCCAAGAACTCACGGAACGAAAGACCATGCATAGTCTTGAGCACTGCGCGGCGTGAAAGATCGGCCTTCCCTTTTATGAGGTCAATGCTTGAGCTACCAGAAAAGATGATCTGCAGATTCGGATAGGAGTCATAGATGTTTTTTAATTCCTGATCCCAATCCTTGTATTTATGCACCTCGTCAATACATAAGATCTTTCCGTCAAAATCTTTAACGAACTGATCGACTACCGCAAGCAAGGGGTGCTCGACAAAATAGAGGTTGTCGGCAGATATGTAGAAGGCTTGCGGTGAACTACCGTAGTGCTCACGCAGATAGTGTAAAAGAAAGGTAGTCTTCCCTACTCCACGCGCACCGATAACCCCGACAAAACGACTGTCCATACGAAAATCGTCATAGAACTTGCGTCGATATGACGGTACGGCTTCTCTTAATAAACGTCGATATATTTCCAGCAATGTATCCATAATAGTTTGACTCCACTCAAATTATAGCACATAAAAGTTTGGATACAATCAAATAATTGTCCGGTCCTGGTGCAACTCTCGACTTTAATGTTATACTTTTCTCGCCACCAAGAGGCAACCCATGCTATCCTACCCCTCATGAAACTCTGGATCATCGCCGACACCCATTTCTATCACGAGAACATCAAGCGTTATCAAGGGCGTCCGGATGATTTCAATGAGAAAATCATTCGCAACTGGTGCAAAATCGTCACACACGATGATGTAATAATTCACCTCGGAGATGTCATATTTGGCCTAGACCAAGAGAAACGGCTGTCGTCACTCATGGCAAGCCTGCCAGGCAAGAAGATACTCTGCCGTGGCAACCATGACCCGAAACCAGCAGAGTGGTATTATGGAACGTGGCTTTGACTTTGCTTGCGATTATTTCGTATACAGAGATGTTGCATTCTCCCATGCGCCACTGACACCCTTGCCGACGCAAACACTCGTCAGTGACGGTCGTACAGTCAATTGGAACGTGCATGGACATTTTCACAAGGGAAAAGCGGCCGAGAAAACTAAAACGCCGAAAGTGTACGAAGATAAGTATTACGACAGCACTTATTACATGCAGCACCGCGAGAGGTACATTCTTGTGCAGATTGAGGATGGGCTGACACCGGTGCAGATGGACGCTGTCTTAAAGACGGGGAAAGTTGCCTAAGTCATGAGCAAAGAGCCACGACAGTTTACTATACCCGTACCGACAAACCCTAAGCCGTTCGATAAGAGCATACTTGAAGGAATATCGTGGGCGTCAGACTCATTTCACTCACATCGAGACGTCGTTGCGACCCTTGCCGGCAAGCATCCCTACACTGTCACGATTCTTATCGAGCCGCTTAAATACGATCATAAGAACAGAAAAGAGTACGTCAAAAAAACCACTGTGCCGATGGCGTCAAAATACAGCCAACTCCTCTTTGATATGTTCTTCAAAGAGTATGGGCGGAGTGGCGGCAATGAGTTGTTTGGCAACTGGCTCGATCAATATCGCCCCCTCTTTACCGATGAGCAACGAGAGCAAAACTACAATATCGTTGACGAATACATTGTTGAGCATGAGCTTGAACCGAGATACAGACAAAAGATACTAGCCAGGTTTAGGAATCATGAGAAGCTTTTTCAAGAGCGACACCGGATAGAACGTAAACGCTATTACGACCTGCCTAATCCCTTGACATTTGTTGATTGGCGCAACTCATTCGACAACATCTTCGCGTGGGAGGAGGACGGCCACAAAGTAGCCAGGCGCGGTGGAAGTGGCGCGTCAGGTAGCCGAGAGATGAACAGCGTATTCATCTTCGGGTTACTAGAGCTAAACAAAACACAGCCTGTTCCCTCATATGTATTTGTCTACTCTGAGAACAACGAGCTACTGTTTGTAAGGAAGTTCGGCAGCCTATGTGTGCCTGCATACGATGTTGGTGCAAACTATCACGAACTGAGCCACGACGAGGTTACGGAACTGACACATAGTGGGCTGTTCATGGATTGGGATCCGTTTGGTAAGATCTCAAAGGTTGAGATTACACGAAAGTTATATGGTTAAAATGAGCAAGCTATCTAAGCTACGACACGATCCGTTATATTAAAGCTATGAGACTGAAAGAAGATACAACCAGCTGGCGGGCTAGTGCGCTTTTAAAGAAGGCAACAAATAAGTGGTGTCGTGGGAAAGTTGGCACTCCTCACCATATGACCTGGCATAAAAAATCTTGGCTATTCGGAAGGACTATGTACGTTGGGCAGTGTGATAGTTGCGGTAAGCGAAAGTATAGTGATAGACACCCTACGTTGTCTATATAAAAATACCCTGCTGAGGCTTAAAACCAACGTAGGGTGATTCACCGAGTGAAGTAGCAGTCGCCCAGTCAATGGTCATAGCCAGGTAGGTCGGGTATGAATTCAGGCTAATTAGCGCAGAAGGCCGGTTTCATATATAACCCAGTCTCGGATTCCATCACCCCGATATCGCCCCAAAATAAGTCAAACGGTACTATACTAAAACCATGCTCAAAGCCTTCAACCTCCTCGGCCTGTATGCCAAAGACTTGGATGCTTCTATATCGTTCTATAAGACTCTTGGGTTTGAACTAGCGAGCAATGACGGCAGTATTGCTGAGCTGAAGCTTGGTGAGATGCGGGTGCAGCTGGTTGCTCAAGAAACCGCTCGAGACCAAGACGAATCGTTCCAGAAGGATGCTTTTGGAGAGCCAAAAGGTACTGGTGTATATATCAATATTGAAGTCAGTGACATAGATGATTACTATGATCAGCTTATACAGAATGGCATTAAGCCATCTACTGAACCAAAGGACTGGCCGTGGGGACAACGGGAGTTTGTGGTACGGGATCCGGATCGGTATAAGTTGGTTTTTTATGAGAAGGTCGGGAAGTAAATTCGGGAAGAGAGCATGGCAAATAGCGAATCTCGTCCGAGCGGATTGCGGTCTAGCGCTGGTGACGCGCCTGACACACGTCATGCGCCTGCTTCTGTCTTTGCTGACTTCGTGCCGCCGTCATTTACCGCCAGCGCGCGCCGGGAGGCGCTAGAGACAACTTTTAGGAGAGTCACGATCCCCGTTCCGAATAGTCGGCACATTGTTGTAAATACGATTTTCGGCGCGCAAGGATTCAAGCCGGCAAGTGATTTGATGGTTATGGGCGAATACCGGCTTCTCAGCTACAAAGGCATTGGCCCCAAAGTCTTAGAGCCCATCCAAAATCTCCTAAAACCTTTTCAAGAGTATTGCAACAAACGCTAACACCACCATCTGCTTGCTCGTGTTGAGCTTTTTCTCGCAGTTCTTCCAAAGCCTCCGGCACTTCTCCAGCCACCCGAAGT
>WNGR01001266.1_pt1 | contig 30894 bp, 29 predicted proteins | sample 5407581 | NCBI WGS metagenome assembly WNGR01 (sample SAMN13153383, study PRJNA577476) | soil metagenome | isolation source: 80 cm soil or saprolite under Garry oak tree replicate 2 | place: USA:California | collected 2016-06-15
CACGGGCACACCTGCACTCGTGGCGGCTGGCATTCGACGCAGCCTGGCGGGATGGCCAGCGGCTGCAGGCGGAAGCGCCCCCGGGCGCGGACTTCTGGGCACCGATCGCGGACCGGCTGCCCGGCCACGAGCAAGCCGCCCTCCTCGCTGTGGCCCGCCAGGACCGGGCAGTGATCTGATGGCCTGAGAAATCGGGACCAAAGTCCCTGTTTCTCAGGCCATCAGCCCTTACATGGTTCCCGGCCGAAGACGATGGTGGCAATTGCCGAGTTACCGCGGGCAACGGAGGATCATCCAATGCGCAGACATATCACGCGAGTATTACTCGCCGTCACCGTGGCGGGTGCCACGGTCACCACGCTGGGCCTGATGGGTGCCAGTACTGCTGGGGCGTCTACGGGGACCACAGCCATCACGCGGGTCTTCACCAACAACCAGGCCGGTTACTTCACCGGCGCCGGGACGCGGCTGTTCCGGTTCGTTGGCAGCAGCGTGACGGTCCCGGCATGCCAGCCAACCACGGTCATCGCGACCAAGGACAACAACCCTGACGGCGAGATCTGGCTGGTCGGGTCCGGCGGCGCGTTTGCGTTCATCCAAGTCACCTGCGACGGTGGCTCTGGCGGCAGTGTCTTCTTTGGTGACGACTTCCACGCCATTGGCACGCTGGGCTTGTTCCCCACCGCGGGCGACGTCGTGAGAATCAGCATCTTCCACAACCGGCTGGCGAGCAGGGACGAATTCACCGTCACCAACACCCGGACGGGGAGGACTCAGCACGTCACGGTGACGACGCCAGCCACGATCGTTTACCGCCACGCGCAAGCAGACTCGTTCGCTCCGGACAACTCCGCCATCACGCTGCAGGCGGCGAAGATCCATCTGTGGGACTTCGCCAACACCGATGTGACGACCCAAAACGGTGTCCACGGCAGTCTTCTCGGTCCCTGGGCCACCTTCAAGCTCGTCGACACCGTCGACGGCACCTCCTCGACCCCGGTGGTGATGTTCGCCACCAGCCTGTCGAACAGCGGGCACAATTTCAGCACCTGGCTGAACGCGGCCAGCTGATCTGCGCCACGATGCCCGGGCCGCCCTGCGGCCCGGGCATCGTGATGGCCACCGTGCTTCTCCGGGCAGGCGCCGTGGCGGGGCTCAGCTTTTCGACAAGTTCAGGGAGACTCGCTTGTTCACGCGGGTCAGCCAGATCGTGCCTGGGAGGTGGCCGATCTGAAAGCCGTAACCAGCCTCATGGGGCACGCTGTTGATCGTGAACGGCATCGTGCACGTGTAGGTCTTGACTCCACCCGTGCGTGTGGTCGCGTGCGACCACACGCCGAGCGTCCCGGTCCCGATCACCTTGCCGCTGGGGTCGGTGACGGTGACCTGGGTTCCCGGCTGGGGGTTGAGCCGCGCGCAGCCCGCGTAGCTTTGGGCGGCGACGCCGAGCACCAGGGAGCCTGCTGAAGACGGTGACACGTCGCCGTGAATCGTGATCCCCCCCGATCCCCGCAGCCAGATGGCTGCGACGAGGGCCAGCACACCTACCGCCACGACCGGCAGAGCGCCGAAGAGGATGATCTTTCTTAAGTGGTTCACTGCTTTTCCCCGCTCTTGCAGCCTTCCACGTCCTCTAAGGCGGCCTGCAGCTCCCACACTGATTTCTTGTGCAGCGTGATGTCGTCCCGGTGCGCGGTGTATCCCACGCGTTTGCGGGGGCCGATGCGCCTGATGGTCCATTGCGGGTGCTGACCTCGTTAAATCCGGCCAGCTAGGCAGCTGGGATGCGGCTCATGATACGCCGCCACAGTGAATACAATCTGCTTTCGCCGAGAAAGGCTTCGCGGTCACCCGGGGTAGCAGCCTGTGCGCAAACTCGTAATGGTCAGGTGCGAGGTCCGGAACTGCACAGCAGAATCCCGCCCCGGCCGCTTACGCCCCCTGAGAGGTCAGCGCCAGCCGGCCCGGCCCTGGCTGGTGGCCGAAGTGGCTGGTGGCCGAAGTGGCTGGTGGCCGAAGTGGGTGGTGGCCGAAATGGGTGGTGGCCGAAATGGGTGGCCCTAACTGTCCTGTGAGGAGACGGCCTGCGGCTTCCCGTCCGGCGGCTCCTGGCCGCCCTCGTGCGCGCCGGGCTGCGGTTCGCCGGTCTCCGGCGCCGCCGCCCCGCCTGCCCGGCCCGCGGCTCGCCGCGACGGGCGCTGCGTCCACCAGAACCAGACGGCCCCGGTCACGGTCAGGACGATGGCGACATAGGAGTTGAAGCGCAGCCCGAGGAAGTGCTCGGACGGGTCGACCCGGAGCGACTCCTCGAAGATGCGAAACGCCGAGTACCCGGTGACGTAGAGCGCGAACAAGCCGGGTGCCAGGACCGGCCGGTGGTGGCCCAGCCATACCAGCGCCGCCGCAAGGAGCAGGTCAAAGATCAGCTCGTACAGGAATGTTGGGTGGAAATCGGTGTAGCCCAGGTAGTTCAGCGGCCGGAAATGCGGCGGGATGTACAGACCCCACGGCAGGCTCGTTGGGCCACCGAACAGTTCGTTGTTGAAGTAGTTGCCGACCCGCCCGACCGCTTGTGCTACCAGCAGGCCGGGAGCGACCGCGTCGGCGAAGGCCGCCGCGTCCGCGCCGCGCCTGCGCACCCGCCACACTCCCGCCAGTGCCCCGAACGCGATCCCGCCCCATACCCCCAGTCCGCCCTTCCAGATCTCGAAAGCCCCGTACCAGTGAGGGGGAATGTACTGCGGGGTGGTGATGTCGAAGTAGATCCGGGCTCCGATGATGCCCGCGGGCACCGCCCACACGGCCACCTCGCTGACCAGCGCCGGGTCACCGCCCCGTGCCCGCCACCGCCGCTGGGTGATGACGATGGCCAGGCCGATCCCGATCACGTACATCAGCCCGTAGTAGTGGATGAAGAGCGGGCCGACAGGGAAGCCATTCGCCGGCGGGCTGGGTATGTGCTGGACCATGATGCGAGCGTAGCCTGGGCCGGCAGCGCGTGCGCCGGCAAGCGGGCTGGCAACCCGGAAAGAGGGCTCCATGGGTAACGGTCAGCGGCTCTGGACGGCCGCCGACGTGGGTGACCAGCACGGGCGCACCGCCGTGGTGACCGGGGCCAATTCAGGAATCGGGTTCGAAGCCGCCATGGTCCTCGCGGCCCGCGGCGCGGTGACGGTGCTGGCCTGCCGCGACGCGGGCAAGGGCAAGGACGCCGCGTACCGGATCTCCGCCGCCTCTCCCGGAGCACACGTCACCATCGTCCAGCTTGACCTGGCTTCCCTGGCGTCGGTGCGGCAGGCCGCGGCGGAGATCCGCGCCGGTCATGACCGGCTGGACCTGCTCATCAACAACGCTGGGCTGATGATGCCGCCGCGCGGCACCACCGCTGATGGCTTCGAGTCGCAGTTCGGGACCAACCACCTCGGCCATTTCGCGCTCACCGGCCTGCTGCTGGACCGGCTGCTGCCGGTCGCCGGTTCCCGGGTGGTCACGGTCAGCAGTAACGCGCACCGCGCGGGCCGGATCAACTTCGCGGACCTTCAGTGGCAGCGCGGGTACCGCCGGATGGCCGCCTACGGGCAGTCAAAGCTGGCGAATCTGATGTTCACCTACGAGCTGCAGCGCAGGCTCACGGCGGCCGGTGCGCCGACCATTGCCGTGGCGGCCCATCCCGGCACATCCAGCACCCAGCTGACCCGGTATCTCCCCACGGTGCTGCGGGCCCTGAACGAGACCGTTGGCGGCGCCTTCAGCCAGGGTGCCCGCATGGGGGCGCTGCCGACGCTGCGGGCGGCAACCGACCCGCAGGTGGGTGGCGGGGAGTACTACGGCCCCACGGGGCGGCTCCAGGTCCGGGGCTACCCGGTGCGGGTGGAATCCAATGCCCGCTCTCACGACACAGCCGCGCAGCAGCGGCTGTGGGCCGAATCGGAGCGGCTGACCGGTGTGACGTTCGGCATCTGAGCCGGGCGCCCATCCCGGCCCGGCTGGCGGTTATCTCCCGGCCGGGCTGGCGTCGCGGGCGGGCTCCGGGTTTCTGGCACGCTGCTGGCCGACCACGTACTTCGGGTCACGTGCCGACGCCTTGCCGGCCCGGAGCACGGCGAACTTCGCCGCCAGCCCACCACCGGCCAGCAGCCCAGCGGCGGCCAGGCTGGCCGTGCGGCTGCGCCGGGCGGCCAGCGCCGCAACGCCGCCGGTGATGGTCATCGCCCGGGCGGCGCGCAGCAGCTTCCCGCCGTCACCCGTGCGGTAAGGCTCCCCGGCCGGGCCGAGGAGCCGTTCCAGGCCGAACCCCGCGGCGCTTTCCGCCGCCGCCCCGAACAGCGCCAGCCGGCGGGCCGGCTCGAACTCGGCGCGGCTGCCAGGCCAGGCCGCCGCAGCGAGACCGGCTGCGCCCGCCGAGGTCATGGCCCCGCCTGCGAACAGCAGCGGCAGTTCCCGGTAGGCGCCATGCCAGGCCGGCACCGCCGTGTCGGCGAGCAGGACACCCGGGTAGGTCGCCAGCAGCGGGCCCGTCAGCGCGGCCGCCTCACCCGCCGCCTCGCCGAGCCGGGACAGCCGCCCGGTCACGTCGCTGGCCGCCGCCAGCCCGGCCAGCCCCGAATGCGCGGCGAGCAGCCACGCACCCACATTCATCGGTGAGGTGGGCTTGGCCACCCGCAGCATGTTGAGGAAGCGCTCGGGCCGTCCCAGCTCAGCGGTCAGGAACCCGGCTCCCCCGGCCGCGCTGGCGATGGCGATCAGCCGCCCTGCCCGCGCCAGCGACCGCCGCCCGGTGGCCGCCGCGATCGCCGCGAGCACCGACGTCGCCCCTGACATCTCTCCCAGAAACAGGTAGGCCGGCAGGTGCGGCTCCTGCCAGCGCGCTGGCTTCAGGATGGGCTGGCCGTAATAGGAGCCAAACGCAGCGTCCGGGACCTGTCGTTCCTCACTCACCTGAACCACCTGCGTGGGCTGGCCAACGGATGATCTGCGAACGCGGCGCCGATGCCCGCGGCGAGGGCGGCGGCGGCGATCCCCGCCCATTTCCACATGGCCGGCAGGTCGGCGGTGGTCACGACCGGTTCGGGCGGCAGGCCGTAGGTCTCCGGCTCATCGAGCAGCAGGAAGAACGCGCCCGCCCCGCCGACACCGTCGCCCGGGTCGTCCCCGTAGAGCCGCGCGCCCTGCTCACCCGCATCGTGCAGTTCGTCAAGCCGGGCGGCGGCTGTCTCCCGCAGCTCGTCCAGCGGCCCGAACTGGATCGAGTCGGTCGGGCACGCCTTGGCGCAGGCTGGCTCAAGCCCGCCCCGCAGCCGGTCATAGCAGAGCGTGCACTTCCATGCCCGGCCGTCGTCCTCCCGCCGGTCGATCACCCCGAACGGGCACGCCGAGACGCAGTACGCGCAGCCGTTGCACACGTCCGGCTGGACGACCACGGAGCCGAACTCCGTGCGGACCAGCGCGCCGGTCGGGCACACGTCCAGGCACGCCGCGTGGGTGCAGTGCTTGCACACGTCGGACGCCATCAGCCACCGCGTCGCGCCCTCGCCGTCCCCCGCGCCCGCACCGTCGCCAGCGCCCGCACCGTCGCCAGCGCCCGCACCGTCGCCAGCACCCGCACCGTCGCCAGACGGTGCCCGCACCGTCTGCTCGATGAATGCCACGTGGCGCCAGCTGTTCGCGCCTAGCGCACCGGTGTTGTCGTAGGACATGCCGGTGAGGCCGAGAACGCCGGGACCGGGATCCGGCAGCGCGTTCCACTCCTTGCAGGCCACTTCGCAGGCCTTGCAGCCGATGCACACGCTGGTGTCGGTGAACATGCCAACCCGCTGCGGGTGCCCGCGGTAGCCGGCGTCCGCGGCCACATCGGCGAGCGGGCCCGACAGCCTACCCATGGCCGCCGTCTTCCCGCGGGCCGCGGGGGCCCAGCCCGGCGGCCCGGCGGTAGTGGTCGACCAGGCGCGCCAGCGCTGGCCCCACGGGCCTGCGCCCGGGCACGATCTGGCAGGTGGCCACCTTGCTCTCCTGGATTCCCACGTTCGGGTCGAGCGCGAACGGAAGCAGGTCGTTGACCGTGTCCCCGGTCACGAGCCCGGTGCTGCCCCAGTGATACGGCAGCCCGACCTGGTGGATGACCGAGCCGTCGGCCAGCCGCAGCGGCCGCACCCGGCGTGTCACCAGCACGCGTGCCTCGATGGCGCTGCGCGCGGTGATGATCGTTGCCCAGCCGCCGTTCTCCAGCCCGCGACGGGCGGCCAGTGCCGCTGACACCTCGCAGAACAGCTCGGGCTGAAGTTCCGCGAGGCGCGACAGGGTGCGGCTCATCGCCCCCGCCGTGTGATGCTCGGTCAGCCGGTAGGTGGTGACCACGCAGGGGTAGGTGGCGTCATGCCCGCTGATCTGGTCCCGGGTGGCCGCACGGCCCGGGAACAGGCGGCTGACCGGGCTGGTGTCCTGCGCGTACACCGGGTTCGGGAGCGGTGACTCGGCCGGTTCGTAGTGGGCCGGGAGTGGCCCGTCGGACAGTCCGGCGGGGACGAACAGGTGCCCGCGGCCATCGTTGAGCATGATGAAGGGGTCGGTGCCGGCCAGGGCCGCCGGGCCGCGCGCGCCGGAAGCGGGGACAAAGCCGGGTGGCTTGGTGCGCTCGAAGTCCGGCACGTCGTGCCCGGTCCAGCAGCCTGCCTCCTCGTCCCACCAGATGTAGGCCTTGGCCTGGCTCCACGGGCGCCCCGCCGGGTCGGCGGAGGCCCGGTTGTAGAGCAGCCGCCGGTTCGCGGGCCAGGCCCAGCCCCATTCCGGCGCCACCCAGGACTGTTCGTAGTACGGCCGGCGGCGGGCGGCCTGGTTCCGCCCGCCCGCGAAGCAGCCGGAGTAGATCCATGCTCCGCAGGCGGTGGAGCCGTCGTCGGCAAGCTCGGTGAACCCGTTCAGCAGCCCGGCGGGGCCGCGCCCGTTGATCTCCTGCAGCACCGCCTCGGTGCTGGGCTCCCGCTGCTCCCCGAGCTCGGGGTAATCCCAGGTCAGGTCCAGCACGGGCCGGTCCCGCTGGTCGGTGGAGGCGGCCAGCTTCTGGCGGATCCGCTTGCCGAGGTGGTAGAAGAACCACAGGTCGCTGCGGGCATCGCCGGGCGGGTCGAGGGCCTTGTGGTGCCACTGCAGCATCCGCTGGGTGTTGGTGAAGGTGCCGTCCTTCTCCACGTGCGAGGCCGCGGGCAGGAAGAACACCTCGGTGGCGCACTGGCGCGGGTCCATTTCCCCGGTGGCGGTCTCCGGGCTTTCCTGCCAGAACGTGGCGCTCTCGATCACCGTCAGGTCGCGGACCACGAGCCAGTCGAGTTTGGCCAGGGCCAGGCGCTGCAGGCGGGCACCGGCCGACCCGACGGCGGGGTTCTGGCCGAGCAGGAAGTAGCCCTTGATCTTGCCCTCGATCATGTCGAGCACGGTGGCGTAGGTGCCGTGGTCGCCGGTGACCCGGGGCAGGTAGTCCAGGCAGAAGTCGTTCTCCTTGCTGGCCGCGTCACCGAACCACGCCTTCAGCAGGCTGGCCGCGTACGCGCGCTTGAGGCCCCAGAACCCGGTATCCGGCAGCCGCGCCAGGTAGCGGTCCAGGCTGTCGTCGTCCGGCCCGGGCATCGGCAGGTACCCAGGAAGCAGGTCGTACAGGGTCGGGATGTCGGTCGAGCCCTGGATGCTCGCGTGCCCGCGCAGCGCCATGATGCCGCCGCCCGGCCGGCCCATGTTGCCGAGCAGGAGCTGCAGGATCGCGGCGGTCCTGATGTGCTGCACGCCGGTGGTGTGCTGGGTCCAGCCCACCGCGTACACCCAGGCCGTCGTGCGGTCCCGGCCGCTGTTCGCGACCAGCGCCCGCGCCAGCAGGGCGAAGTCCCGCGGCGAGATGCCGCACGCCTGCTCCACCAGTTCCGGGGTGTAGCGGGCGAAGTGCCGCCTGAGGACCTGGAAAACGCACCGCGGGTGGCGCAGCGTGAGGTCGCGCTCCCCGGTGGGCTGCCAGCTGGCGTTGTCGTAGCTGCGGGCCGCCGGGTCGTAGCCGGAGAACAGCCCGCCGCCGTCCTCGGCGTCGGTGAAGTCCTCCGGCAGGATGTCCGCGGCGTTGGTGTAGGCGGTGACGTAGTCGGTGAACTCGTGCCCGCCCGACAGCACATGGTTGACCAGGGCGCCGAGCAGCACGATGTCGCCGCCGGCCCGGGCCGGGATGTGGCGGGTGGCCAGCGCGCTGGTGCGGGTGAAGCGCGGGTCGACGTGGATGACCGTCGCACCCCGCCGTTTCGCCTCCACCACCCACTGGAAGGCGACCGGGTGGCACTCGGCCATGTTGGACCCGGCGATCACGATGCAGTCAGAATTGATCAGGTCGCGGGGGAAGGTGGTGGCACCGCCGCGGCCGAAGCTGGTCCCCAGACCGGGGACGGTGGCGGAGTGTCAAATACGGGCCTGGTTCTCGATCTGGATCGCGCCGAGCGCCGTCCACAGCTTCTTGAGGAGGTAATTCTCCTCGTCATCCAGCGTCGCGCCGCCGAGGCTGGCGATCCCCAGCGTGCGCCGGACGCGCTTCCCCTGCCAGGTCTCCTGCCAGCCGTCCGCGCGGGCCTTGATGACCCGGTCGGCGATCATGTCCATCGCCTGGTCAAGGGGCAGCGGTTCCCACCCGGTGCCGTTGGGGCGGCGGTAGAGCACCGTGGTCTGCCGCCCGGAATGAGTGACGAGCTGCTTGCTGGCCGCGCCCTTGGGGCACAGCCTTCCGCGCGACACCGGGGAGTCCGGGTCGCCTTCGATCTGGGTGACGGTGTCGGTGCCGTCGACGCTGGCCACGTACACGCGCTGGCCGCAGCCCACGGCGCAGTACGGGCAGATGGACGCGACGACCCGGCCGGCCCGTTCGGTGCGGGGCGCGGCCCCCTCGGTGTGACCGGATCTGGGCGCGGTGCCGCGCCCGAGACGGTCGGGTCCGGTCAGCTGCCGGTAAACCGGCCAGCTGCCCAGCCATGTCCGCGTTCCCACGACTACATCCAAGCGACATACGCTGAATTGGGCAAGGTGCACAGGAGGCGCGATGGCAGGCCGGACGGCGCGGCGGCGGGTGCTGCGGGTGCGGGCCGGCAACGGGGCGGTTTCGGGCGGTCCGCATGAGAGCCGCGCCGACCTGCTGGCCGTGGAAGAACCGCTGGAGATCCGGGTGGCTGGCGAGCCGCTGGCGGTGACCATGCGCACTCCCGGCGACGACATCGACCTCGCGGCCGGGTTCCTCGCCGGTGAGGGTGTCGTGGCGGGCGCGGCCGACATCGCCAGAATCACCCTGTGCGATGAGAACGTGGCCGAAGTGATGCTGGCTGATGGGGTGGAACCGCCCACCGAGTTGCTGCGCCGCAACTTCCTGACGACCAGCGCCTGCGGGGTGTGCGGCAAGGACAGCATCGACGCGATCCGGGTCAGGGCCGCCTACGACGTCTCCGCCGACGGCGCCCGCGTCGAGCCTGCCACGCTGGCCGGCCTGCCCGGCCGGCTGCGGGAGGCGCAGCGGGTGTTCGCCCGCACCGGCGGCCTGCACGCGGCGGGGCTGTTCCGCGCCGACGGCTCCCTGCTCGCGCTGCGCGAGGACGTGGGCAGGCACAACGCGGTGGACAAGGTGGTCGGGTGGGCGCTGCGTAAGGAACTGCTGCCGCTGGCAGGCTGCGTTTTGCTGGTAAGCGGGCGCGCCTCCTTCGAACTGACCCAGAAGGCACTTCTTGCGGGCATCCCGGTGCTCGCCGCGGTGTCAGCTCCGTCGTCACTGGCGGTGGAACTGGCGGAGGAGTCGGGCATGACGCTCATCGGCTTCCTGCGCGGCGACTCGATGAACGCCTACACGGGAGCCCACCGGCTGGCGCCGTGAAGGCACCGCGCGGCGGCCCTGAACTCCACGGCCACGCTTGTACGCGCTCCTTACGCGCGGTTCGCGCTCCTTACGCTCGGTTCGCCTCGGCGACCCCCCAGCGCTTGCGGATGGCACCGTCGGCACTGCTGAAAGCGGCGTCCACGACGATTCCCAGCACCAGGATCACGACCATGACCGCGATCGCGGCCGCCATGTCGGTCTGGTCCTGGTCTGTCGAGAGCAGCGCGCCAATGGACGGCTGGCCAAGGATGATCACCAGCAGCTCACCGGCCATCAGGCTGCGCCAGGCGAACGCCCATGCCTGCTTGAGCCCGGCCACGAAGGAGGGCAGCGACGCGGGCAGGATCAGGTGACGGTAGAGCGCCAGGCGGCTCAGGCCCATCATCTTCCCCGCCTTCAGCAGCAGCGGCGGGGTGTAGTCCACCCCGGTGATCAGCCCGTTGGCAACCGACGGCGCGGAGCCGAGCACTATCACGAACAAGATCGCCGCCGTGCTGGTGCCAAACAGGATGATCGCGAAAGGGAACCACGCGATCGACGGCATGGTCTGCAGCGCCGTGATCATCGAGCCGGTGGCGGCGCGCAGTGGCCTGATCCGCGACACCAGGGCACCGACCACCGCGCCGAACAAGACAGACAGTGCGAAGCCGATGACTGCGCGCCGCATGGTGATCTCGATCGCCTGCCACAGCAGCGGATGGTGCATCTGGGCCCACAAGTCGGAGAAGACCGCCGTGGGACCCGGGAGGACATACTGCTTCCAGCCGGTCAGGTGAATGAGCTCCCAGGCGCCGATGACAAGCGTTACCGCGAGCAGCTTCGGCCAGGTGCCGCGCCACAGCTTTCCGCCGGCGCGGGCACCGCTGCCACCACCCGGCTGTCCCTGCCCGATCGCCAGCGTGTCGAGCCCGGCAAGGGCGTCGGCCTTGGTGTCAGTTGCCATGGCGCCGCATCTCCTCTCGGAGCTGGTCGGTGATGGTGCTCGCCAGCTCGGCAACCGGCGCCGAGTCGATCCGGCGGGGTCTGGGAATGGGCACGTCGAACTCGCCGATGACCCGCCCGGGCCGGCTGCTGAGCAGCACGACCCGGTGACCCAGCCGGACCGCTTCCCGCACGTTGTGGGTCACGAACAACACGGTCAGCTCGCGGTCCGCGCAGATCCTGTCCAGCTCGTCGTGGAGCAGGTCGCGGGTCATCGCGTCCAGCGCACCGAATGGCTCGTCCATGAGCAGCACATCGGCGTCCTGGGCCAGGGCGCGGGCCAGTGCGACCCGCTGCCGCATGCCGCCGGACAGCTCGTGCGGGCGCTTGCCAGCGAACCCCGCCAGGTGCACGACGTCCAGCAAGTCCGCTGTCCGCCGCCGCCGCTGCGCCCGTGGCATGCCACCCGCACGAAGTGCCAGCTCAACGTTGCGCTCGGCGGTGAGCCACGGGAACAGGGCAGGTTCCTGGAACATGAGCGCCACCCGCTTGTCCCCGGTGGAGACGTCTCCCGCCGTGGGCGAATCCAGCCCGGCCACGAGGGACAGCAGCGTGCTCTTCCCGCAGCCGGAGGCACCGATCAGGCAGACGACTTCGCCAGCGGCGACGGTCAGCGAAACCCGGTCCAGAGCGTGGACCGCCGCCTGGGCGCGGCCGAACACCTTGGAGACCCCGTTGAGGCGGATCGCCGCCGTGGCGCTGGCCGCTGGGGCGACCGCCGGTGGTGTATCCCGCGCGGGTGCCCCCGGGACGAGTCCCGGGGGCACGGCGCGACGATCGACAATGCTCATGCACTCACCTGCGCTTCCCCGGCCGCTTTCAGCAGCCGGTTGAGGGGGCCGAGGTCGTAGATGCCGTTCAGGCTGACCGGCGTCAGCAGCCCGACGGCTTCGGCATGCACGGCGTCGGCCTTCAGCGAGGATGCGATGGGATCGTTGCTGAACGAGAGGTACCTCAGCGACTCGCTGAGCACGTTCGCGGGCAGCCCCTTGCCCAGCAGCTTGGCCAGCTCCGCGTTGGCGGCCTGGGCTGCCGCGGTGCCATTGGAGTTGATGAAGTCGTTCGCCCGGATCTGGGCCTTGAGGAGGTTGCTCACAACCCCTGGGTGGGCCTTCAGGAAGGACTGCATGACGACCAGGTTGGTGGTGACGAACTTGCCGCCTGGCCACAGGCTCGCCTCGTTGACCAGCCGCTTTCCGCCGTCAAGCACCATCTCGGTGGCGTAGGGCTCGGGCTCCCAGCCGCCGTCTATCTGGCCCGACTTGAACTCGAGCACGGCGGCCGAGTTGGGCTTGATGGGCTTGATCGCGACGTCTCCCCCACCGGTCGGCGTGGTGTTGAGCCCGTGCTGCTTGAGCCAGTAGCGCGCTGACACGTCCTGGGTGTTGCCCAGTGACGGAGTGGCGAGCGACTTTCCCCTGAGCTGCGCCGGAGTGGTGATACTGGGCTTGAGGACCAGCGAGGCCCCGCCGGACGCCGCGCCAGAAATGATCTTGAGCGCGGTGCCGTGAGACTTCTGCCAGGCGTTGATCGCCGGGTTCGGGCCGACGTAGGCCGCGTCAAGCTGGCCGGCCAGCAGCGCGGTGGTCTCTTCGGTGCCCGTGCTGAAGATCGAGGTCTTCAGGGTGACGCCGGTTCCCAGTTCCTTGGCGAAGTACCCCTTGGCCAGCCCGACAAGGGCGGGCTCGTGGGTGATGTTTGCCAGCAACCCGAGCCGCAGCACCACGCTGTCAGAGCCGGAACCAGAGGACGCAACTGACGAGCCGCAGCCAGCCGCCAGGAGGGTGGCGGCGGCTGCCCCTGCCGCGAGTAGCGCACGTCTCATCGAGTACACCTTTCCGATCAACATACTATCTTGATAGGAATTGAAGCATACCGGGCCCGGCTTCGCCAGCCGGATCTGGGCGTGCGGGTGTGGCGATGGACACAGTGCTGCGGGTCTCCCGCGGCAGGGGCAGTTACGCGGTCGCGCTGACCTGCGGGGCCGGGATGGTGTGCCCGAGGAAGAGAATGGCGGCCACCTGGGTGACCGTGTCCGTCCCGTCCCGGTAGCCGCCCTGGCCGTTCAGGCTGTTCATCATCGCCAGCGTGTAGCGGGCGCCGGGCCCGGCGAAGCCGACCGAGTTGATGATCCAGCCAGGCTTCTCCACAGACCAGCCATCTTTGTTGCCCGGCTGGTTCCCCGCGCCCGCCCCCCAGACCCCGAAATGCTGGTCCGCGCCAACGTTACGGAGCTGGCCCTCCAGGTAGGAGCGCAGCGTCGCGGGCAGGCGGCTGAGCACGTAGGTGATGAGGCTGCTCAGGTCCTCCGCCGGGCAGGTCATTTCCCCCCAGTACGGGCCGTTCACACCCGCCTGCGGCAGGTAATGGGCGGAGGCGAGGCCGATCTTGGGGAAGAAGCTGGTGTAGAAGGAGGCGCCGAACTTGAACCAGAGATCATCGGCGGCGCTGTCCGAGCTGACATGAAGCATGTTGTGCATGACAGCCCAATCAGTGCTGCTCAGGTGGATCACCCCGGCCCTGTTCTGCAGCAGCAGGGTGACGGCCATGGCCAGCTTGCTGGTGGATGCCATGTAGACCGGGGTGCGGGCGTACTTGTTCCGCCACACCGCGCCCGCCGACCGGTCCCGCAACACGATCCCGATCATGCCTGGCCGGTTCCGCAGGTACCGCTCCACGGCGGCGATCCGGCTCCGCATGAGGCAGGAGAAGCCTGCCCCGATGGCCGGGCAGGGGGGTTTCGGCGAGGCCTGCGCCGCTTGGGAAACTGGAGCCGGGCCGGGTGCTTCGGGAGCAATCGGCCCGCTGCCCGAGGGGGAGGGGGGACCACAGCCGGCCAGCGCGCCGGCCAGGATGACCGCGGCGAGGGCGGCGGCGCACCGCCGCGAGATCAGTAGCCTCGGCCCCGCACGAAATACCACGCTTGCTCTCTTTCCGGCCCGGACTGCGGCGCTCACCGGTGAGCATACGGACGCCAATGGCGCTGACGGGCAGATTCACGATCATTCTGCGGCCATGGCTGTTGCCCGGCTGGCCGTTATCGGGTGGCAGGCATTCGCCGGCGCCAGGCGCCGAGAACACCCGCCGCCGACTCCGGCGCGTCGTGGACATCGCGCAGGTAACGGCGCGTCCAGCTAGGATCGCGATGTGATCAACGGCGTGCATGCGATCGTGTTCTCTCCGGAAGCAGACAAGGTCCGGGCGTTTTTCCGGGATGTGCTGGGTCTTCGGGCCGCTGACGCGGGGGGCGGATGGCTGGTTTTCGCACTGCCGCCCGCGGAACTGGCGGTGCATCCGGCCGATGGGCAGGGTCATCATGAGCTGTACCTGATGTGTGACGACATCCATGCCACCCTCGCCCAGCTGAAAGATAAGGGAGTCGAGCTCGCACGGGAGGTCACGGATCAGGGCTGGGGAATCCTCGCCGCGATTCGCCTGCCCGATGGCGGGGAGCTTCCCATCTACCAGCCCCGGCACCCGTCGCCACTTCAGCCCTGAACCGAGCCCGGCACAGGCGCAGCCGCATCACAGCAGCCGCTCGAAGAGGATGCGGTCGCGGCCGGGACCGTTGTAGTCGGCCACCGGCCAGGTCACGCTGAACCCCATGGACCGGTGAAAGGCAACCGAGGTGGTGTTGCGGGGACTGGTGTACGCGCTCACCACACGGCGGTCGTCGGCCCGGGCGAGCGCGAAGAACGCCTCGTACATAACCCGTCCGAGCCCACGGTGGCGGCCCGGCGGGCCACTCCGATGAAGTGGACGTACGCGCGGTCCGGATCAGCGGGCGACAGGATGCCAACGAGAAACGCCTCAGGCCCGCCGGGCCCGTCCAGCACCAGGCTGGTGTATCGCGTTGTCGCCCTCGCCGGGCGGGATCCCGGCTGGCCGGCCCGCTGACCCCCGGGACGCGCCTGCCTGGCCCGCCGGCTTCGTATGGTCAGCTGCCCGCCGGGCCGGAGAATTCAATGCCGACGACGGCGGGGAACCGCTGCAGGCACTGCTGCAGCCGGGCAAGGTCCGCGTCCGAGGCGCCACCCACCTGGTAGCGGACTTCGTAGGGGATGTTCGACGCCTGCTGGTCCGTGGGAATGGGCTCTGGCCTGGCTGACGGGACGTGTGAGCAGGCAGACCTCACCTGGAGCCGGACCGCATCGGGTGTCTGGGAGCGGAACTGGACGACGGCCTCCTGCTGGCCGAACGTGGCGTCGAAGGAATTACAGCCCACGGCCCCGAGGGTGAGCAGGACGGCGGACATTCCCGCTGCCAGCCCACGCTTGGCACAACGAGCAGGAAGAGCTGGCACGCCTGCAAGCATAGGTGAGGGCGGCACCCCGCCGATGGGCTGGAACCGCGTGACTGCCACGCCGTCCGGGGCCCGCCAGGTACGGTTATCCGGCAGGAAGGACATGCACGCCAGCGCCGGGCTTTCCATCCCTGGCCTCGCCGGGGGGTGGCCCGGCCGCCGACCGTGACCTGGAGGGCACCGGTGGCCGGACTGATCGAGGACTATGCGCTCATCGGCGACATGCAGACGGCGGCACTGGTTGGCCGGGACGGCTCGATCGACTGGCTGTGCCTGCCGCGGTTCGACTCCCCAGCTTGTTTCGCCAGCCTGCTGGGCACCCAGGACCATGGCCTGTGGCGGATCGCGCCCGCGGGCACTGCCAGCGGCCACGGAGCCGGCCGCCGGGCCACCGCCAGCCCTGATGGCGCAGAAAAGGCCGACGTCACCCGCTGCTATCAGGGTGACACGCTCATTCTCCAGACGGAGTGGCGGACCAGCACCGGAATCGTGCGCCTGATCGATTTCATGCCGCCACGCAACGGAAAGCCCCCGATCCTGGTCCGGATCGTGGAGGGCGTGAGCGGATCGGTGGATATGGACTGCCTGCTCCGGCTGCGGCTCGGGTACGGGCAGATCGTCCCCTGGGTGCGGCGGGTGGAAGGCAGGATCGTCGCGGTCGCCGGGCCTGATTCCCTGTGGCTGGACTCCCCCGTCCCCCTGACCGGCCGCAACATGGCCCACCACGCCGAGTTCACGGTGTCTGCGGGAGAACGCCTCCCGTTCGTGCTGAGATGGCAGCCCTCACACGAGAGCGCGCCGGCGATGATCCACCCCACCCGCGAGCTGAGCCAGACGGAGCGGTTCTGGGAGGAGTGGGCCTCCCAGTGCACGTACCAGGGCCAGTACCGGGAGGCGGTGATCCGCTCCCTCATCACCTTGAAGGCACTGACATATGAGCCCACCGGAGGGATCGTCGCGGCAGCGACCACCTCCCTCCCAGAGGACATTGGTGGCATTCGTAACTGGGACTACCGCTACTGCTGGCTCCGGGATGCGACAATCACCCTTGAGGCGCTGCTGCGGACCGGCTACACCGAGGAAGCCTTCGCCTGGCGGACCTGGCTGGCGCGCGCGATCGCTGGTGACCCGCGGGACGTCCAGATCATGTACGGGGTGGCGGGCGAACGGCGGCTGGCCGAATGGGAAGCCGACTGGCTGCCGGGTTACGAGCGATCAGCGCCCGTCAGGATCGGCAATGCCGCTGTCGACCAGCGCCAGCTTGATGTGTACGGGGAGGTGATTGACGCGCTGACGATGGGCCGCGACAGCGGTGTCGCCTTCGACCGGCACGCCTGGTCACTTCAGCGCACGCTGCTCGCCTTCCTGGAAAAGAACTGGGACCAGCCCGATGAGGGAATCTGGGAGGTGCGCGGTCCGCGGCGGCATTTCGTCCATTCCAAGGTGATGGCCTGGGTGGCCTTCGACCGCGCCTGCTACGCGACTTCTCTCGGCGCCCCCGGGCCAGCGGCGCGCTGGCGCGAGATCAGGGACCGCATCCACCTGGAGGTGTGCGAGAAGGGGTTCAACGAGTCCCGGGGCGCGTTCACGCAGGCCTACGGTTCACCGGAGCTGGATGCCGCGGTGCTGCTGATCCCCGAGGTCGGTTTCCTTCCCCCGGACGATCCGCGGGTCGTTTCCACCGTCGACGCCATCCAGCGCGACCTGATGACAGACGGGCTGCTTCGCCGGTACGAGCTCCCCGGCGGGCACTCCGAGGTGGACGGCCTGCCCGGCAGCGAAGGCGCGTTCCTTGCCTGTAGTTTCTGGCTCGTGAACGCCCTGCACATGATCGGCCGTGAGGAGGAGGCGCGTGAGCTGTTCGAGCGGCTGCTTGGGCTCCGCAACGACGTTGGCCTGCTGAGCGAGGAATACGACTCCCGCTATCGCCGCCAGGTGGGCAACACCCCGCAGGCGTTCAGCCACGTGCCGCTCATCCAGGCCGCCCTCAACCTGGACGTGCACGAACCGGTGCCCTGCCGCCGCCCGGCCGGGCGCGGCCGCCCCAGACGCGGGCAGCGGTGACCGCGGCCCCCCGCCCCGCGCCAGAAGCCGGTGCGCTCTGGTCCCGGCCGCCGGCGACCGTGGACGGCCATGCCCGGCCCCCGGTCTCCCGTCCCCACATCCTGGTGGTCAACAGCCGCAAGGTCCGCCATCCGGTCTTCATCGTCGGTGCACCATGCTCAGGCACGGAGATGCTTGCCAGTGCGCTGAAGCGTTCCGGGGGCTTTCATGTGACCCTCGGGCAGCGGTCGGTCCTTCCCGTGGTCCAGGCATTTGCCCGCGCGCCCTCCATGTCCCGTGGCCGCGCCGAGGCCGTTGCGACAGTGCTGCGCAACGTGTTCGCCCAGGGCTGGCAGATAAGCCCGCACAGCTGCCTTGGCTGCTCGGTGCAGTGCCGGGCCGCTGGCGGGGCCGAGCCGAACGGCCCGTGCGTGAGCGAACGAGATGTGAGCAGGTACGGGGACGCCAGCCCAGAGCTGATGTACTGCGCCGACTCACTGGTCGATGCTTTCCCCGATGCGCGGCTGATCCAGGTCATCCGGGACGGCCGGGACGTGGTGGCGGGAATGCTCGCCGACAGTGACACGCTGGCGTGGTTCCGGCCGGGGTTCGTGAACCTGGACTCCGAAATCACTCACCCGCTGCTGGGCGTGGAGTCGGAGTGGGACCGGACGGTATGGCCAGGACTGTCGCTCGCTGGCAAATGCGCCATGCGCTGGCGCGGGACGGTGCGGCTCGCCGCCCGCATGCGTGCGAAGTTCTCCTCCGAGCAGCTCATCACCCTGCGGTATGAGGAGATCATCCGGCAGCCCTCGGCCACGGCCAGCGCGATGTCAGGTTTCGTGGGAGCCGAGGTCGCCGCGGTACAGGCGCACATTGCCGGGACCGTGATGGAACCTGGCACCTGGCGCAGGCTGCTCACGGCAGACCAGGCCACCGAGACCGAGCGGATGGCCGGCGAGGAGCTCCGGCGGGTCGGGTACGGCCCGTTATCCCGGCCACCGGACAAACAGCACGCAGGCTAGACATCAGGTGTTGTCAGGCCGGTGTCAGGGGTTCCTGGCGGGCGAACTGGGTGTGGTACAGCTCGGCGTACACCCCGCCGGCGGCCAGGAGATCGTCATGGCGGCCGCGCTCGGTGATCCGCCCGCCATCGATGACCAAGATCTGGTCGGCCTCCCTGATGGTGGACAGCCGGTGAGCGATGACCAGCGATGTGCGCCCGGCGAGGGCGGATTTTAGCGCCCGCTGGACCGCGGCCTCCGACTCAGAGTCCAGGTGCGCGGTGGCCTCGTCGAGCACGACCACGGCGGGTGCCTTCAGCAGCAGCCGGGCGATCGCCAGCCGCTGCTTCTCCCCCCCGGACAGCCGGTAGCCGCGGTCTCCGACCACGGTGTCGAGCCCGTCCGGGAGGGTGGCGATCAGGTCCCAGATCTGCGCCGCCCGGCACGCCTCGATCAGTTCCGCCTCGGTCGCTGCCGGGCGGGCGTAAGCAAGGTTCGCCCGGATCGTGTCGTGGAACATGTGCGCGTCCTGGGTGACCACCCCGACAGCGCCGCGCAGCGAGTCCAGGGTGAGGCCGGCGATGTCGTGACCGCCGATCCGCACTGTGCCCTGGCGCGGGTCATAGAGCCGCGACACCAGGTGGGTGATCGTGGTCTTGCCTGCCCCGGAGGGCCCCACGAGAGCGGTGAGCTGCCCCGCGGGCGCCGTGAAGCTCACCTCGTGCAGCACGTCAAGGCCCGCGGTGCCGCGTTCGGAGGCCGGCACCGCGATCGACTCCAGCGACGCCAGTGACACCTCGCTGGCACTGGGGTACCGGAACGAGACCCGGTCGAACTCAACCTCCAGGGCGGAAGCGCCGCCCGGACCCGCCCCATTGCCGCCGCCGGCCTGCGGCAGCGCCACCGCCCCCGGCCGCTCCGAGATGAGCGGCTTGAGGTCCAGCACCTCGAAGACCCGGTCGAAGCTGACCAGTGCGGTCATGACGTCCACCTGCACGTTGGACAGCGCCGTGATCGGCCCGTACAGCCTGCCGAGCAGCGCCGTCAGCGCCACCAGCGTCCCCAGCTGGAACACCCCGCTGATCACCAGGCCGCCGCCGAGCCCGTAGACGACCGCGGTGGCCATGGAAGCCAGCAGGGACAGCGCGATGAACAGCGAGGCACCGAACATGGCGGTGACGACCCCGATGTCCCTGACCCGCGCCGCCCGGTCCGCGAACAGGCGCGACTCGGACTCCGCGTGGCCGAACAGCTTGACCAGCATCGCCCCGGCCACGTTGAACCGCTCCGTCATGGTCGAGCCCATCTCCGCGTCGAGCTGCATCGACTCTCTTGTCAGGCGCTGCAGGCGGCGGCCGACCAGCCGGGCCGGGATGATGAACAGCGGGATCATGGCCAGGGCGACGACGGTGACCAGCCAGGACAGCCACATCATCGCCCCGAGCACCAGGACCAGGCTCAGGACATTGGACACCACCGACGACAGGGTGGATGTCAGCGCCTGCTGAGCCCCGATCACGTCGCTGTTGAGCCGGCTCACCAGGGAACCGGTCTGTGCCCGGGTGAAGAACGCGATGGGCTGCTCCTGAACGTGCCGGAACACCTGGGTGCGCAGGTCATAGATGAGGCCCTCGCCGATGCGCGCCGAGTACCAGCGCTGGGCGATGGACAGCAGCGCACCGGCCAGGGCGAGCCCGGCGACGATCCCGGCCACCCACAGCACCACGGCGGTGTGCCGCGGCAGGATGCCACGGTCGATGATGGTCTTCAGCAGCAGCGGCACGGCCACGGTGATCACGGCTGACAGCGCGGTCACCCCGAGGAACAGGGCGAGATCCACCCGGTACGGCCGGGCATACGACAGGATCCGGCGCACACTCCCCCGCTTCAGCCGCTGCCGCGTGACCGAGCTGTCGCGGCTGAAGGACCGCATCGTGTGCCAGTTGCCGTACATGCCCGGACCAACACCGGCCCGCCCGCACCTCTTCCCGCCAGCCGTCTCGCTCACAGCGAAACAGCGGCCAGGCCCGGTCACGGCGGGGCGCGGGCGGTAAGCGAACATGGAGGCGCAGCACCGCCGCGTCCAGCAGCGCTCCCCCAGGTGAGAAGAGGAACAGGCGTGAGCGTCAACACCGGGGCCACCACCGGGGACTGGGCAGAGCCTGGCGCCTACCAGGTCGCGCCCGGCGTGCACCGGATTCCGCTTCCCCTGCCCACCGACGGCTTGCGCGCGGTCAACGTGTACTCGATCGAGGATGACGGGGGCCTCGTCCTCATCGACAGCGGCTGGGCGCGTGAGCAGTCCCGGCAGGCCCTGACGGGGGCTTTGCGGGCACTCGGCTGCGGGCTCGGCGACGTCCGGCACTTTCTGGTGACCCACGTGCACCGTGATCACTACACCCAGGCGCTTGAGCTGCGCCGCAGCTTCGGCGCCAAGGTGAGCCTTGGGCTCGGCGAGCAGGAGGCGATCGGGCTGCTGGTCGCGGGGGGCACCCGCCCGCTGGAGCAGCAGCTGGCGGAACTGCGGGCGAGCGGGGCCACGATCCTGCTGCGGCAGCTGGCCGGGCTGGTGGGCACGGAGCCAGGTGGTGCGGCCGGCTGGGAGGCCCCCGACGAGTGGCTGGCCCCCGAGCAGGAGATCGGCGTGAACACGCGCACGCTGCGGGCCATCGCCACCCCGGGGCACACGCAGGGGCACGTGGTGTTCACCGATGCCGCGGCTGGCCTGCTGTTCGCCGGCGACCACGTGCTGCCGCACATCACCCCGTCGATCGGCTTTGAGCCGGTGGCGGCGCGCCAGCCGCTCCGCGATTACCTTCAGTCCCTGCGCCTGGTCCGCCGCCTGCCGGACATGCGGCTGCTGCCCGCACACGGCCCGGTCACCGGCAGCGCCCACGCCCGCATCGACGAGCTGCTCGCTCACCACCACGGCCGGCTGGACAGGTGCGTGGCCGCCGTGACCGCGGGCGAGGCAACCGCCAGCGAGGTGGCGAGTGCGCTGCTGTGGACGCGCCGTGACCGGCGGCTGGCCGACCTCGACCCGTTCAACCAGATGCTTGCGGTGATCGAAACCCGTGCCCACCTTGAGCTGCTGGCGGCGCAGGGACGGCTTGCCGGTTCGTGGGTGGATGGGGTGACGTACTATTCGCTGCCCCCGCCGCCGGGCCAGGCGGGCGGCTGAGGCAAGCCCCGCCGCAGGCGTTATGCCTGTGAAAGCTTGGAGCGCAGGAGGTTTCCCTGCGCCCGCCGTTCCGCATCAGCCTGCTGCTCCAGCGTGTTGCCCGCCGCCTGGCCGAGCAGTTGCTTGGTGGCGGAGGCAGTGGCCGGGTCCACTGCCAGCAGCGCGGCGGCCAGGTCGGCGACCGCCCCGTCCAGTTCCGCGGCGGGGACCACCACTTCGGCGAGCCTGAGGTCACGTGCCTCCTGCGCGGATACCGGCCGGCCGGTGAGACACAGCTCCATGGCCCGCGGCAGGCCCACAATGTCGACAAGTGGCTTTGTACCCAAAAGGTCTGGGACCAGGCCGAGGGTGGGCTCCTTCATGGACAGCTGCGCGTCGTCCGCGAGCACCCGCAGGTCACAGCCGAGCGCAAGCTGGAACCCGGCGCCAACGGCGTGCCCGCGGACCGCGGCGACCGAGATCAGGGACGGGTTGCGCAGCCAGCCGAAACCTTCCTGGCAGGTGGCGATCCAGTCCTCGAAACCGGGATCGGCCGGGCCGGGGATCGCGTCCTCGCCGGTAGCCCCGTCCCCGGCCAGCAGCCGCAGGTCGATGCCGGAGGAGAACGAGGGGCCGGCCCCACGCACCACGACGACCCGGACCCCGGCTGGGAGCGAGCGGCCGATCGCGGCCAGGCCATGCCACATGCTCGGGGTCATCGCGTTGCGCCGCCCGGGGCGCGACAGCGTGATGGTGGCCGCCCCGGGCAGGGGCTGGCCGACATCGAGCCGCAGTCCGGCGCGGTCGAGGTCGGCCGGGGCGGGGCTCACCATCCCTCAGCGCTTGTTCTTTGCCCGGCCGCGGGTGGCACCACCGCGACCGCGAAGCGACACTCCGTTCTCGGTCAGGATCCGGTGTACGAAACCGTAGGAGCGCCCGGTGGAGGTGGCAAGGGCGCGAATGCTCTCGCCGGCGTCGTACCTCTTCTTCAGGTCGGCCGCCAGCCTGGTGCGGTCAGCACCCGTGACGCGGGTGCCTTTCTTCAGGGTCTCTGCCACGCGTACCTCCCGTAAGCTGAACTGACCGCTGAGTCACCGTCTCTCGCCATGATCACGCATTTGCACCCCCGTCGGCTACCCACATTGGGGTAAGTGATCACTCCTTTTCGCGCTCGTTCGGTCAGGCCAGCGCGACCAGGTCGGACAGGACCTCGCTCCAGGAGTCCTCAACCCCATCCGGGAGCAGGATCACGCGCTGCGGCGCCAGCGCCTCGACCGCGCCCTCGTCGTGGGTGACCAGCACGATCGCTCCCTGGTAGCGGTGCAGCGCGGACAGGATCTCTGCCCGGCTCAGCGGGTCGAGGTTGTTGGTCGGCTCATCGAGGAGGAGCACGTTGGCGCCGGAGACGACGAGCAGCGCCAGCGCCAGCCGGGTCCGCTCGCCGCCGGAAAGAACCGCGGCGGGCTTGGCAACCTCGTCGCCCGGGAAAAGAAACGACCCCAGGACACGGCGCTGTTCGGCTTCGGTGAGCTCCGGCGACGCAGAACGCATGTTCTCAAGTACCGTCCGCTCAAGGTTGAGCGTCTCGTGCTCCTGGGCGTAGTAACCCAGCCGCAGCCCATGCCCCGGCACGACTTCCCCGGTGTCCGGTGGCTCCAGCCCGGCCAGCAGCCTGAGCAGTGTGGTCTTGCCGGCCCCGTTCAGCCCGAGCACGACGACCCGCGCGCCGCGGTCCACCGCCATGTCGACGTCGGTGAACACTTCCAGCGAGCCGTAGGACTTGGAAAGGCCCCGCGCCATCAGCGGTGTTTTGCCACAGTGGGCGGGCACCGGAAACCGCAGCCGGGCCACCCGCTCGGCCGGCCGGCCGGGGGCCACGCCCGCCAGCAGCCGCTCCGCGCGGCGTTCCATGCCCTGGGCGGCCTTGGCCTTGGTGGCTTTCGCACGCATTTTGTCCGCCTGCGCCTGCAGCGCGACGGCCTGCCGCCGCGCGTTGGCCGCCTCCCGCTTGCGGCGCCGCGCGTCGGTCTCCCGCTGGGCGAGGTAGGTGCGCCAGCCGACGTTGTAGATGTCGAGGATGGCGCGGTCAGCGTCGAGGTGGAAGACCTTGCTGACCACCGCGTCAAGCACGTCGGTGTTGTGGCTGATCACCATCAGGCCGCCGCGGAATGACCGCAGGTGATCGCGCAGCCAGGTGATGGAGTCCGCGTCCAGGTGGTTGGTGGGCTCGTCGAGCAGCAGTGTCCCGGCGCCGGAGAACAGGATCCGGGCCAGTTCCACCCGCCGCCGCTGGCCGCCGGACAGGGTGTGCAGCGGCTGGGAGAGGACGCGGTCGGGCAGGCCAAGGCTGGCGGCGATGGACGCGGCTTCCGACTCGGCGGCGTACCCGCCGAGGGCCACCAGCCGTTCTTCGGCGTTGCTGTACCGGCGGACGGCGGCGTCCCGGCGGCCCGGGTTGGGATCGGCCATCTGGTGTTCCGCGGCCCGCATGGTGGCCCGCACCTCGTCCAGCCCGCGGGCTGACAGCACCCGGTCCATGGCCATTCCGGTCAGGTCACCGGCCAGGGAATCTTGCGGCAGGTACCCGATGGTTCCGGTCCGGCGCACGGTGCCGCCGGCCGGAAGGGCCTCGCCTGCCAGCACCCTGGCAAGCGTTGTCTTCCCGGCGCCGTTGCGGCCGACCAGACCAATCTTGTCACCGGGCCCGACCTGAAAGCTGGCGCCGTCCAGAAGCAGGCGCGCGCCCGCGCGCAGTTCCAGGCCGGTGGCCGTGATCACGGAAAACCACTCCTCACACATATGACGTCACACGCTGCTGGCAGCCCGGCGCACCGGGGCGCCTGGCTAAGGCAGTAGTGACGGCTGGAGTGGCAGCATGCCGCCAGGGTACCCGCTCGCGGTGCCAGGACTGAAGCACGTACCGGTGCGCCCCAGGCAGGCTTGGCCCAGGCGGCGAGGTGCGGGCAGACGCCGCCCCGTCCACTCGCGGACGCCAATTACCACCGTCTGAACTGCTAAAACACGTGCGGATGGGACCTGCGTCCTGTATTGTCCTAATTGTGCCCCAACGAGTGAATGCTGATGATGTGCTCTTTGCGCCGGTGCGTGCCAGGTATCTCGATTCGCCCGAAGACGTGGCCTCGGACCTGCAGCACGCGGCCGACTATCCGGAGCGCCTCGACGGGGTGACCCCGTACCAGGCGCTGGCTGAGGCTGGGGAACTGCTGACCGTCGCCGGCCTGCACGATGAGGCGGTAAACGTGCTGCGCCGTGCGGTGGCCGCGGCGCGGGGAAGCCATGACTCCGCCGCCCGGATCTCGCTCGCGGCCGCGCTCGCCAGGGCTCGTGGCACCGAGGAGGCGGAAGGGCCGTTTCGCGACACCGCGCCCGGCCAGGGCCCACCCGGGTCGATTGGCGCGCGCCTGGAGGCCGCGCGTGCCTTCCGGCAGGATGGCCAGCGCGAGCAAGCGAGGCGCTGGGCCGGGGCTCCGGCCGAGCATGCCCCGCACTCTGCGCTTGGCCACAGGCTGGCCAAGCTGGCCCACGAGCGGATGCGGGAGACGAGCAAGGCCACCCACGGGCAAGCCCGCGCCGGGACGTGGCAAGGCTCGGGGCCCCCGGGTGGGCAGGTGCCTTCCCACCGGCCCGGTGCCGGCGGGGCTGGCCCGTACCTGTTCCCTGCCCGGGCCGGCGATGCCGTCCTGTGGTGGCCGGAAGCGCAGTACCAGCGGCTCATGCGGCAACTCCCGGAGCTGGCGCCCGCCCTCGGCTGGCCGTGGGCGCAGCACCTCACGAACACCGAGAACGTGCTCCGGTCGATCGGCGGCGCCGGCCAGGGCACCGGCTGGCTGATGCCTGCTGACTTCGGCCAGTTCGCCGGGTACCTGAAGCAGACCGCCACCGACCCGCGAGCGGCGGAAGCCTTGCGGGGATATGCCGCCCACGCTGTCGTTACCGGGACACCCACGCCGTGGCCACCGCGGTCGCGCAAGCCCTGCTGGTGTGGCTCAGACCGGCGGTACCAGGACTGCTGCGGCGCGGTCTGACGCCGGGCGTTCAGGCTGGCCCGGACAGCCTGATCCGGACGGCACGGAACAGCCGGGGGGTCTCCCGCAGCACAGTGAGCCTGGGATCGGGCACGGTGAGGAAGCGGTCCACCACGCGCTCCAGCACCGGGCGCAGCCGGGGATCGGCGCGGACGGTCGCGATAGCGCGCCGGTCACCGCCGAGGACCACAGCATCCAGCCGTTTCGCGTACGGGCCCAGGACTGCCACAGCCGTGTCCGCCGCGGCGCCAAGCGCGCCGGCGGCCTGCTTCTCGCGGCGCCGGGCGAACCGCTGCTGGGACCAGCCGCCAGCCGCGGACCGGCCATGCACGAGCCGCGACCCGGTCTTGGAGGACACCAGCCGGGGCGGGCTGCCGCTGAACACACCGGCGGCGTACCCGCCGAGCCGCGCCAGCAGCACGCCAACGGTGCGGTCGGCCGCCGCGTGCTCGGCAACCAGGGCGGCCAGGGCGGCCGGCCCGGAGGGCGGATCCACGGGCAGCCGCAGCGGCGGGAACGGCGGGTGACACTCGGCAACGGCCCCGTCCGCCGCCCGCAGCAGCACCGCCACCGGCCCGGGCTCGGCGGCGGTCGCCCCATGCCGGGCGGCGAAGGACTCCACCCACCTGACAAATCGTTCCGGGCCCACCTCCACCCAGCGGCTGCCCAGCCCGGTATCTGCCACCAGCCACCTCCCGCACTATTACGCCAAGGGCACGGTAGCGCGGTCTGTCCAGGGCTGCGCCACCCCCCGGCACCTCCACTATGCTTAATTAATTTCCCCAAACGGTAAACTCTTCCTTATCATTCTCCCCGCCAGCCCGAGGTGCCGGTGACCCTGAACCAGCTCCGCACCTTCCTGGCCGTGGCCGAGAGCGGATCGGTGCACGGGGCGGCGGAACAGCTCGTGGTGACCCAGGCGGCCGTCTCCGCCTCCCTCGCCGGGCTCCAGAAATCGCTCGGGGTGGCGCTCGTCACCCCGGACGGGCGCGGCCTCCGGCTCACCGACGCGGGCCGGGCCTACGCCACCTATGTGCGCCGCATGCTCGGGCTGCTGGACGAGGCGCGGCTGGCCGCCGTGGCCGCCGCCGACCCCGAGCGCAGCGAGCTGCGTGTCGCGGCCGTGATCACGGGCGCCGAGCAGATCATGCCGGGGCTCCTCGGCGGTTTCCGCCGCCGCCACCCGCGGACCGGGGTGCGGCTGGAGGCCGGGAACCGGGAACGGGTGCGCTCGCTGCTGGACCGGCACCAGGTCGACCTGGTCCTCGGTGGCCGGCCCGAGCCGGGCTGGGACGTTGCGGTTCACGCCGTGCGCCCGCACGAGCTGGTCGTGGTGGCCGGCCCGGAGCTCGCCAGTGAGGCTCCCCCAGGCTCCAGCCTGCTGCCGTGGCTGGCCCGCCAGACCTGGCTGCTCCGGGAGCCGGGATCTGGCACCCGGGCCAGCACCGAGGCGCTGCTGGCCGAACTCGACATCGCCCCCCTGATCCTGGTGGTCGGCTCCAACGGGGCCATCCGTGAGTCCGCCCGGATCGGCCTGGGGGTCACCCTGATGTCCCGCGACGCCGTCTCCGCCGAGCTCGCGAGCGGGCAGCTTTCCGTGCTCGGCGTCCCGGGTACTCCCCTGCACCGCGACTGGTACCTGGTGGCACACTCACAGAGCCTCCCCCCTGCGGCGTCCCGGCTGGTGTCGCTCGCGCTGCGCGAGGGAGGATTCCACCCCCCGGACCGAGGAGGAAGCGATGACCATGAGCGAAGGCCCAACCGGGGGCGGCGAGCCTGACAGGCCGCCAGGCGGGGCCGGCGTCTCCACGCCGCTGGTGGCGCAGGCCGGCGGCGCCCGGGCCCGCCTCATGACCGGGCTGACCACCTTCGCCGGCCGGACACGGCTGGCTGGCCCGGCGCTCACCTGCGCCTGCGCTCCGGAGGACAACTTGGCGGTGCACCTGGCGCTGTACCGGGCGGCGCCGGGAACAGTCATCGTGTGCCACGGCGGCGGTACCACGGGGACGGGACTGCTGGGTGAGCTCATGGCCACCGATGCCGCCAACCGCGGGCTGGGCGGGCTGGTCGTCGAGGGCCCGGTGCGCGACATCGACGGCATCGACCGGCTCGGCTTCCCGGTGCTCTGCACGGGAACCGCCCCCGGCCGCGCCGCGAAGGCCACGGCCGTGTCGGTGGGCCAGCCGGTGGTTGTCGGGAACGTTCTGGTGGAGACCGGGGATCGGATCATCGCCGACCGCGACGGCGCGGTCGTGGTCCCAGCGGCGGACTGGCAGGCGGTCCGCGCGGAAGCGGCAGACCTGGCCGCGCGCGAGGACCGGATACGAGGGCGGCTCGCCGCCGGCGAGCGGCTCGCCGACATCATTGGCCTGGACCTGAGCCGGTGACGGCGGCCAAGCGGTAGGTCGACGGGCGCGCCGGCGCCGTGCCGGTCTGGCCGGTGCGCCTCCGTGGTCACCGCCGTCCGCTACGGGAGCCGGCCCCCGGGCCACGGTCCGCCGCCGCGGTTCACCCCTTCCGGTTGAAGCGCCCCTGACAGACGTGGCCCGGTTCGTGGCCCAGGCGAGCACCGAGCGTTCCGGGCTGCAAGTGACATCGGTGGAGGTGAAAGTCCCCGCCGAGATCCTCGCGGAAGAGCTGCATCCCGCCTTCCGCCGCACCGCCGCCCGGCGCAGCCGTGTATCAAAAGCGGACAAAGGGTCTCTTTGTCCTGTAAAGGCGCGGTGAATGCTACGTGACGGGGATGCCGCGCACACGGGACAGGACGGCGCCCTGCTCGATGCCGTCGCTCTACGGTCGGGCATGAGGGAAGGCTCCGATGAACGGGACCTCAGCATGATCATGCGTGATCGCTTGGGCGTGCGCGAGGCGCAGCTGGCGTTCCGCGTCTACCGGCTGTCCGGCAGCAACGAGGTCTACGCGTACAAGGAGAAATTCAGTGGTATCAAGGTCATCTGCAAGTTCTATGGCACAAGGTTCGGGACGGACCCGGGCAAGGCAGCCTGGATGGCACGCCAGGAATATGACTGCCTCAAGATGCTGCGCCGGTACAATCTGGTTGGATCGCCGCACCACGTGATCCGCCCGCTGGGACTTAGCCGCGACATCAACGGCATGCTGGCCGTCGAATACTATTCCGGCGAGGAATTCAGCCACGCGATCGCGCGCGCGACGCAGCACCGGGACGATGCGCACCTCTACTGGCGGCTCAAGGCGCTGGCATACTTCCTCGCCACTCAGCACATCCGGACTGCCAACGGTGCAACTGTGGATTTCGATCCCGACTGCAGGTACTTCGACACGATCGTTGACACGCTTAGGAATGCCCGCCGCATCGGGCAGGGCGATGTCGAGGAGCTCTCGTGCCTGCGCGACACCTGGCGGGACCGGCCACAGATGTGGCAGGACCGGGAGGTCTGGCTGCACGGTGATGCGACCCCGGCGAACTTCCTGTTCGGCCACGGCATGGACGTGGCGGCGATCGACCTGGAGCGCATGAAGCGCGGCGACCGGATGTTCGACGTCGGGCGGGTCGCCGGCGAACTCCGGCATGCGTTCATGCGCGACTCCGGTGACTGGCACCGCGCGGAGCCGTTCGTCCGGCACTTCCTTTGGGAGTACAGCTGTCATTTTCCCGACCGCGAGCAGAGGTTTGAGTCGATCAGCGGGCGCGCGCCGTATTACATGGCGCTGAATCTGCTGCGGATCGCGCGCAACGACTACATCGGCCAGGATTACGGCAGAAGGCTCGTGACACAGGCGAAGAGGCTGCTGGAAGCCGCCTGAACGCCCTGATCCCGGGTCGTCAGGCCGCCCCGGTGCCGGCCTGTTGGCCCAGCGCCAGCGCCAGCCAGGGTGCGGCCTGCGCATCCTCGCCGGACTTGGCGGCCTACACTCGTTACCGACGCCCTGCCGAGCGAGGAGTACTGACGCAAAGCATGGACATTCGAGCGGTCGCATTCGACGTGAACGGCACCCTGGTCAGGATCCTGGCCGATGACGACGAAGAGCGGATCTTCCGAGCCGCGGGGCACTTCCTCACCTATCAGGGCGTGGACCTGCACCGGCACGAGGTCAGCGATCTCTATTTCCAAATCATGAAGGAGCAGCTACGGGCCAGCCCGGAAGACTATCCCGAATTCGACGCCGTCGGTATCTGGCGCGACATCATCGAAGATCACGGGACGGATTTCACCCGCGCCCTGCCAGCTGGGAAGCTCCAGCAGATGCCGTTGTTCCTGGCCGAGATGTCCCGCGGCATCTCGCGTCGGCAGCTTGGCCTGTACCCGTACGTCTGTGAGGTGCTCGACGTCCTGCGCGAGCGGTACCCGCTCGCGATCGTCACCGACGCGCAGAGCGCGTATGCGCGCGGTGAGCTGCATAAGGTCGGTCTGCTCGGCTACTTCGACCCGATCATCGTCTCCGGCGACCACGGGTACCGCAAGCCCGACCGGCGGCTCTTCCAGTTCGCGCTCGACGGTATGGGAGTGGCGGCCGGGAACACGCTGTACGTCGGCAACGACATGTACCGTGACATCTACGGGGCACGGGAGGCCGGCCTGAAGACCGTGATGTTCGATTCCGACCAGGGTGCCAAGGTTTACCTGGATTGCGTGCCCGACTACACAATCACCGACTTCCGCGACCTCCTGGAGGTCCTCGGCCTGCCCTGGCCCTGAACGGCTACATGTGCTGGCCGGTCATGCTTGTCGGCCAGCCAGGGTCCGTTCGTCATCGGCCAGCCCGATCACTCCCTCAGTGAGGGCAACGCTGAAGTCGTGGGTGTTTTTGAGTTGTGCTCGGGTGAGCGTCGCATGCCGAAGGTCGGTACCTCGCTCGAAGCCCGGCTGGCCCGGGGATATGGTGCCGAAGTATGCATTGTTCAGATTGCTGTCCGTCAGGTCCGCCCCGCGCAGGTCCGCGTTTTCGAGGTGCGCGCCCCAAAGATTTGCGCCGCGAAGATCTGCGTTCTTCAAGCTTGCTCGCCGAAGATCAGTGCGTGACAGATTGAGACCGCCGATCTCCGAGGAAACGCGGCGGTCATCTGACAACGGAGGACGGCACAGTGCGGTCATGGCGGCCTGCGCGTCGGGAGCTCGCTGCATGAGTACTTGCACATAGCCGCCCTCTCCCGCCGCCGAGGTCGGCAGGCGTTCCCGGACCAGGGCTGCGAGCGTGCTCACAATGTGCGGCCTATCAGAAAGTGATTCTCTGGCGATTCGTTCGAGGGCAAAGATGGCGCCTATCCGGACCTGCGAACTGCTGCTTCCTAGATGTTCAATTGCCCGCATGAAACGATCTGTTATCTGCCCGGACTGCATCAGGTCTATCTGCTTTGTGGGGTCTCCGGACTTAACCGGGAAGGCCGTGTGAGCATGCACCCGGACTACGGCGGCCTGGCTACGTTCTGTGACCGGCAGCGGATTGTACGCCGCGCCCGCCGGGTTGTCGCCATCATCACTCGCCGTTTCTGGTGC
>WNGR01001226.1_pt1 | contig 30883 bp, 27 predicted proteins | sample 5407581 | NCBI WGS metagenome assembly WNGR01 (sample SAMN13153383, study PRJNA577476) | soil metagenome | isolation source: 80 cm soil or saprolite under Garry oak tree replicate 2 | place: USA:California | collected 2016-06-15
TCCAACCAGGGCGGTAACTTCAAATTTCGGCCAAGATCGCTAACAGGCTCATCGACAGCAAAGCCAGGGCCAGCGGTTGCCAATTCCACAATGTGTCCATCGGGATCATTCATGTAGATGCTCTTAAAGTATACTCGATCCAGAACAGGTGTGACGCGCAAGCCAGCCTCCAGCAGTTTCTCACGCCAGGCAAGCTGTGTCTCTTCGTCGGCAACGGCAAAGGCATAATGATGCGTTTGACCTGCCCCCATGCGTACGCGAGGACTCTTCTGTGGATCGCGACCAAAGTAGGTAATCAGCGTACCTGGACGCCCATCCCCCACGCCCCAATACCAGTGTGCCGACTTGGGGTCATCAAAATTGGAGGTCATTTTAACGCGCCGCATACCAAGCAGTTCTCCAAAGAACGCGTGTGTACGCTCAATGTTGCTGCTAATAGCTGTAATGTGGTGCAATCCCTGGCTCAGCGCCATAGCGCCTGTGATCTCTGGCACCGCTTCATGCCATGTCTCAGCCTGGATACGCGCCTCATCGCGGTTATTGATGAGCATCTGTGCCGGTGGTTCGCGATACTCTGTGCCAAGCGCGTCGGGAGCTTCATCAATGGTCCAACCAGGGCTGAATGTCGCGATTTCGAGAATGGTGCCATCGGGATCATTGAAGTAGATCGACTTGAAGTAATGGCGATCAAGCGGTCCTTGGACCGAGAGACCGAAATCCACCAGTCGCCGTTTCCACTGTAACAGGCCATTATAATCATTCACGATGAGCGCGAAGTGGTGAGTGCCTCCAATGCCGGGATGCCCCTTAGATGCGTCAGGCCACTCAAAGAAGGTGATAACGGAACCAGGGAGGCCCCGTTCATTACCAAAGTAGAGATGGTAGCTGCCAGGATCGTCAAAGTTGACGGTCTTCTTAATAAATCTCTGACCAAGCACCTTTGTATAGAAATCTATCGTTCGCTGTGCATTTGAACAGACAATGGTGATATGGTGAATTCCCTGAATAGTAAGCGTAGATGACATGCAATGTTTCTCCTTTGGGGCCGAAGCCAGCGTAACAAAACAAAATCGTTTTCATCAACATTATAGCCTATAGACGTCACTAAAGCGTCAATGATCCCGATTGCCGAAAAGGGCATGATGGACATCTTCCAGGTCTTGTGTAGATACGCCACTACACCCGCGCAGCCGGACTGTACGCATTGATGGAGTGTTGATCGTCAAAAAATCCGCCACAGCTTGGAAACCGGCGGCGACTATACCGATTTGCGAGGCCAGGTTATCTGTATCTGTACCAATCCAAACGCGCTGTATCCCTTGTGCGTGCAGTGCGTGCAACATGTGGGTCAGCAGCGCCGGATAGAGACGTAGCCCACGATATGCTGGTAATGTCGCACAATCCCAAATGTAGGCTTCCCCTGCTTTGAGACGAATACTCAGACCTAACTCACCGATACCCTCTTCATCAAATGTCACCCAACCATATGCGACAAGTCGACCAGCGACCCTGGCGGCATAACAATGCCGTCCTGCAGCGAAACGTTGCAGGATTACTGTGGGATGGTCAAGCTCCATCGCCTGCGCGAGTTCCTGAGCTATCTCCGGTCCGATGCGCATAAAATTTGTTGGAATGCGCGGCACGAGGCCGGCTGGCAATGGCCTGTCAAGTTTCAACATCCAGAAAGTGCCAATATGCTGCGTATTGATCTTTGAAAGTTGTGCCATGCCAGCTACACCTCATGGAAGCTATATCCTGAAGAACATGTGCCGAACCTGATCGACGACCTTTGGATCACCGCTTGTCTCTCCGCCTGGAAAGCGTTGGAAAGTGGTGAGCACGAAATCAGAGGCATCTTTGAAGTGGAACGTGGCCTGTACGCCTTCGAGATTATCGGCTGGCGCCGCTGCGTATGCGCCATCTTTGACGGTCACACGCCACTGGCCGCCCCATTCACCGTCAATCTTTATCCCAAAGACGATATCCAGGCCCTTGACAGATTCTTGATCGACGGTATACTGCATAACCACAAACATAAATGGCACAAGCACGCCAGCCGTGCGTTCATCCAATTTCCCTTGCTTGTCACCAAGCCCCCACTTCATATCCCATGTATGGATGCCGTAATCCATCACATGGAAAGCGGGATAAAACAACGTTGGGAGAGGCCCCATATAGGGATGGGTAATCATGAAGCCGCTCCACTCTTCGGGTGTCAAGGCATCAAAGATAGCCAGCATCTTATCAGAATCAGCCTTGAGACGAGCAATGGCTTCTTCACGCGCCAGGCTGCGAAACGCCTGAGCATCCTTATTGAGTTGTTCTCCCATAACCGGCAGGCCGAGTGCGCCAGCCGCTTCACCCTTGCGAGCAAGGTCCCAGCGAGAAAGATAGCCTTCGGTCACATCGATCATATGACCATCAATATCGCGTACTTCCCACTCGGTACAGCGAGTCTGTACGTACCAATTTTTCGGGTCATTAACGATATCGAAGAATTTCGAACGCTCAGTACGAATTACATCGATTACAGTATCCTTGCCACTATAATCCATCGAGTTGACTACCATAGTAAACCTCCTTGAAATGTGTACAACAATGTTCAGTGATCATACCTGGCCCGGCACCCACAGCGGCGCCACTACCTCATTTCATCGCTGCTGACCGTAGGTAGAAGCGCTAGCGTGTATAGTAGGGTTGACCCTAGCGGTCAACCTGGCTTCGTCACCACGCCGCCCGCAACACTGCCTCGACCTGTGCCGCGCTGCTGATTGGTCTGGGATTGCTTTGTACCGCGCGGCTCAGCAGAGCAATCTGCGCCAGTTGAGGCAGGTCGGCCTCCTGCACACCAACAACGCGCAAATGCTGTGGTAAATTCATGTGACCGATCAGTTCATAGATTTCCTGCACAGCCTCTTCCACTGCCGCTTCTGCGCTTTTGCCCTCAAGAGAAATCCCCATCGCCGCCGCCGCTGGCGCCAGTTGTTGCGCTGTTGCCTCCAGGTTGAAACGCATGGCGTGCGGCAAGATAATAGCATTGGCCATGCCATGTGGTACGCCAGCCGTGCCACCCAGCACGTGGCACAGGCCGTGGTGTAATGCCATTGTAACACTGGATAAGGCCGTCCCCGCCAGGTATGCTCCCATCAGCATCTCGCTCCGTGCTTCCAGGTCACTTCCATCAGCGTAGCAACGTGGGAGAGCTGAAGTAATCGCACGAACGCCACTGATGGCAGCAGCCGTGGAGAGCGGGTTGCGCGTAATCGAATACAGGGTTTCAATACAATGGGCAAGGGCGTTAATCCCGGTCGACGCGGTCATCGTTGGCGAGAGATTGAGTGTGAGCACTGGGTCATAGATGGTCAGTTTTGGGGTGACCTTGACATCGGTGATCGTAATTTTGCGTGCCGATCCATTCTCCTGGCCTGTGACACCATAGGTCGATGTCATCTCTGATCCGGCATAGGTCGTTGGAATAGCAACAACGGGCACAAGAGGCTGGTCAGTTGGAAAGGCTGCACGCGCTGGCCGCCCACTACGTTTCTCTTCAAGAGAAAGGCTGACAGCTTTTGCCATGCCTATCGGACTTCCCCCACCCAGACCAATCACCGCGTCAACTTCGTTTTCATAGGCGATTGATGTGGCTTCAACAACCTGAAAATCGGGAACGTGCGGTTGAACATGATCGTACACTGCCAACAATCGCTTTTCTAGAACTTCCTCAATCTTCGCAACGGTTCCGTCGCGACGCAAAGTACCTGTTGAGCAAAGCATCAATCGCCGCCAGTGAAACCGTTCCACAGCCTCACTCAAACGAGCAAGTGAACCATGCCCAAAGATAATCTCCTGAGCATAGCTGATATAGCGAAACTCGTTCATGAGCGAACCTCGTTTTCGATCGGCGTTTTTCTGGGCAACAAGCTAAGTATACTGAGGAGGCGTCATTAAAACGTCAATGAAGATGGTGGATGTGTGTAGGATTTTTGCGCGGTGAGAATAAGGACGAGCGAAGCAATGTCCCTACAGCACGTCCGCCAGTGCTTTCAATTCGGCAAGAGCATCATGAGCGGCGAATACTTTGCGAGCTTTCATCAACAGCTCGTGTCCATTATGGGGAACAGGTGCGTAAAGAAGAGCAGTTTCGCCCCATAGTGCTCGTGTCCGTGCAACTTCCATAGAGAGGTCCAGGCCAGACGCTCGCTCTACTGTTTTGATAAAGAGCGCATGCGCGCTGGACCAATCGCCCCGAGCAGCGAGCAGTCGCGCATAGAGGCGCTCGCCTCGCATGAGTAATAGCACCCGCCCTTGCTTCTGCGTTGTCGCTAAAGCTACATCAAGGTGTGGTTCTGCTTCGCTCAAACGTCCAATCCGTAGAAATGTCTCAGCTAGCCAGAGTTGAAGGCGTGTTCGTAGATGCCAGTAACCCTTTTCGCTGATGAGCGAAAGTGCTTCCTCAAAGAGGCTGATTGCGCGTTTAACGTTATGCTGTCCGCGCGCAACCAGGGCCAGTCCGGCCCGGTAGCCTGCCTGACGTTCGAGGTTGCCCAACTCTTCTGCCAACAAGAGACCTTGTTGGAATGAGTTGGATGCGTCCACCCATTCACCATGATACAGGTAAATTTCGCCCTGCGTGCTGAAGAGGTGTAAATGCGCGCCAAATATCTCATGGGTTTCGGCCAGGCTAAAACCTCTGCCGAGCGCGCGCCGGGCAGCTTCCAATTGACCGAGCAAGAGACTGTGATAGGCAAAATTGTTATAAGCGAGGGCGAGGAAATAGTATGTACGCGCGATCTCGGCAGTTCGCGCGGCCTCCTCGTACAATTCCAGGGCGTGCTTGAGTTCGCCGCGTTGCGCGGCCACATTGCCGAGTTCAAATAAGGTCGCACAGAGTTCACTCATATTGTCGGTCACTCTATGGGCGGCGACCGCCTCTTGCAGGTGGCTTTCGGCAGCGGCAAGATCACTGCCTTCCATTGCCAATGCCGCGCCGAGGAGCCGGTGCCCTCGCGCAAGGAGTGCCATGCGCTGTGTATCTTCAGCAGGTACAGCGATTGCCAGGCCCGCCCTGGCCGCTGAGACCGCAGCCTGATAGTTATTCGCAACCAGTGCAAGCTCACCTAATTCAAAGTGGGCAGTAGCTTGAGCAATCGCATAACGTGTCCTGGTTCCACCTTGAGGAGACGTGCTGCTGAGCAGCGATTTGGGAGCAGTGAAAACAAGAGCTTGAGTCTCGTGGGACGGCGTGAGACCGAGTTCTCGCTTCAAATCAGCCTCGAACAGCTGGTATTGCTGCAATGCCTGCCCAAATGCCCCGCTGCGCACATACAGCCCTATCAACTTCTGTTGCACTTCCTCGGAGAGGGGATCCAGCTGGGCTATGCGCTGCAAATATGCAATCGCCTCTTCCCACGACTGGCGGTTCTCAGCCCAGGATGCAAGGCGTTGGAGCGACACAAGATAGGCCTGCCGTAACGTGATCTCCTCGCAGCGCACCCATTCTTCGAACAGCGCCGCATCGGTAAGCGAAAATCCTTGCAGCAATGGCCCCTGGTACAGGGTCACAGCCTCGGCCAATGCGCTCTCGTTTCCCTTCGCCAGCAATCGGCGAAAATAGGTAACATCACAGGCATCATCATCCAATTTGAGGTAGACAATATCGCCATCTCCGGCCAGCACCTCGTCGGCGCCTTTAGTATGCAGGGCCTGGCGGATACGATAGAGGCTCGAGCGCAGTGAGTGGCGTGCATTACTTTCAGGAGACTCACTCCATAGCAAGGTGGCAAGGTGATCACGGGTATGAGATCGCCCTGTAGCTGCCAGGTAGTAGAGGAGTGCCTTCGCTTTGTGGTTATGTAAAACCAGGGGTACTCCCGCAATCCGTGATTCAGGTGAGCCAAACAAGCGGATTGCCATGTGAACCGCAACATTAGCCATAAGGCTACCTCATAGAGAAACGAATGGTCTTACGCCTGCCTCAGCAGTATATCACAAAAATCTGCAATGTATCTGCATAATGGTATAACCCCCACGCCGGTGGCAATTGTCCCAGTGCTGGGTTGAGCGGTGGCTGCAGCCAGTGACCTTCAGGCCAGATACGGAGACGCATCGACCACTAGAACACACGCCGCCGTGAGGTATCCGTCACCCGCAGATCAACTGCACCCCTCCTATGGAGTACCAATGGTGACGGATCAGGCGCTACCCGCCTCCGAGGGGCTACCACTTCTAGCTCCTCGATCGCTACACGTCGCCGGGAGATGACTACTGCCGGTAGATCGACAACGCTGCTTCTCCGGCGAATCTCCACAGCCGGCACTTTGCTGGCCTGCTCCAGCGCAACCGCAAACTCCCTCACGCTACCAAAGCGCGAGTATGGATCCTTCGCTAACGCCTGTCTGACAACTCGCTCAACAGCAGGCGTGATCTCCAGAAACCGAGAACGCAAGCGTGGTGGTGTAGCATACAGATGTTGTTCCGCTATCTCCCGCTTACTGCCGTGGAAAGGAGTATCGCCAGTTAACAGCTCGTAGGCGACAACCCCTAATCCATACTGATCACTTGCCGGACAAGGCTTTCCTTGCAGTTGTTCAGGCGACATATAATCGACCGTACCTGCGCTACCTTGCGACTCTCCTAAAAAGAACAACCTGGGAATTTTGACAGCAATACCAAAATCACTGAGCCAAACTGTGTTGTGTGGACCCAGCAATATATTCCCCAGTTTGACATCGCGATGGACCAGTCTTCGATCGTGGATATACTGCAAGCCATCTGCAATTTGCTTGACACAACTCACGATAGTACCTGTTGAGAACAACGTGCCCTCACGATAGATTTGCTGCAATGAGCCTTTGCGTGCATAGTTCATCGCAAGAAAGGGAATGTGACCCTCCACACCGTACTCCAAGACCCTCACGATATTGGGATGATTTAACCCGGCAAGAGTGCGGATCTCTTTGACAAAGCGCTCCACCTTGTCCTGCGATCGACTACGCGGTATCTTGATAGCAGCCTGTGTACCGTAACGCACATGCTCACCCAGGTAGACATTTGCGAAGCCTCCCTGGCCCAATAAATCGGTGAGCAGATAGCTGCCAAACTGTTGTCCTAACCAATCGAGCATACTAAAGTCTCTCCTGGAACAAGCTTGAAAAACGCTTTACGCCATAGTCTGCTCTAATGCATTTAAGTATCCTTAGATACACAAGACTACCTACAAGACTTACAAGCACTACGGAGACTTTAACGCATCTTACGGCATAAAGACACACTTTATAGTACCAGGACGCAGAGACAATTTCGACGCAAACGCTACCATATTGTCCTAGAAAATCAGTATATCAATCTCCACTACTAGTTTAACCGACTTTTCATGAACTTTCAAGTACATCAAAAAGTATTTTCGGGACTTCTTGGTATCTTGCAGACAAAATTTGCTTTTTATGCCAATATATGGTAATATTCTAATAGAATCATGCCTACTTGTCGTTTCAATCACTGTTTGACTAAAAAGTCCGATTTGATCACTCAAGTCGTATCGAATAATTCGTACTCAAAGCTGCTTTGTCTAAGAGGGGGAATTGCTCAATGCACAACGAGTTGCTGGATGTCAACGAAGTAGCTGCTCGCCTACGCGTTAACCCTCGCACGGTACTGCGCATGGCGGATAGAGGTGAACTGCCCGGCATCAAGGTGGCACGCCGCTGGCGTTTTCGTAGTAGCGATCTGGACACCTACCTTCAGTCGGATCAGTCTAGTCCCTCAGAGGAATCGCTGTTAGAAGAGGAGTTAGCGGAGGAGGCGTTTACCAATAGAGATGGCCAAAAAGCAGAACGAAGGCAATCAATGACTCCATTGGATAGAGAGAAAGAACAAATCGAGCTAGAGAAACAACGGTTGGCCTTACAAAAGGAACGCGTGGAGTTATATACTAAGCAAATAGATTATGCCCTTGAGACGGCCAACAAGATGGTCAATATGCTGTATCCAGACAGCGATGCAAAAACAAAGGCGTTACATTTAGAAGCCCTGCTGGCTAATCTGCTACGCCTCGGCAACCCTCAGGATTTAGAACTCGTTTTACCAGCAGCCAAGAACTACCCAGCGCGCGTAAACCGAGAACAGACAGTAACCAGGACTCAGTGAAGCGCAGGTAACTGGCGCAAAGGCCATTACTTGTCTTTATATCCCACACACGCTATAGTAAGAGTCATCAACCTGGCACCTGCAAAGTGTTCCAGGTTTTGATAGACAAAAAAGAACTGTCTGATATATTCGTCGCAATATAAGCGGCCTCGGAGTGCAAAATGGCGGATTTCATCGCTCAACTACATTATTTCAACCTGTTCCTGGTACTCGCTGCCAGTTTGGTTGCAGGTATCTGGGGACTCGCACTCTTCTTTATGAAGAGAACCAGGACCATTTACAGACCCTGGCGTATCACCGTCGTTATAACAGCTATCCTTGCTCTGTTGCAAGGTATTTTTGGCGTCACACTCGTACTGCTCGGGCAAAAGCCAGGCACTGGCACAGGTCTTTATTACTTGCACTACGTCTATGGCGGCATCGTGGCACTGGCCATCCCCGTGGCACTGACCTATGCTACCAGCGGAAAGAAGCCCCGGCGGGACGTCCTGATCTTTAGCATTGCGGCCCTCGTTCTCTTTGCCGCCGGTTTCCGCGCCTGGATGACCGGGCCTCTTCAATGGCCATAACAAACAGTACAAGAACAGCCACCTGAGCGTCCTGGAGATACCCCCACGGTTGGAGAAATTCATGCGAGCTTCTTTTATCCACATAGCAGACACGCACCTCGGCTACGAACAGTATGGCGTACGCGAACGATTTAACGACTTTAGCCGCGTTTTTTGGGATATCATGGAAGAAGCAGTACACCGGCAAGTCGATTTTGTGGTCATTGCTGGAGACCTGTTTAATAAGCGAGCCATCGATGCCCAGACGCTCATCCACGCCATTGAAGGCTTAAAAAAGCTGAAAGAGCGCCGTATCCCCGTCATAGCTATCGAGGGTAACCACGACCGCAGCTACTATCGCGACGGCATCTCCTGGCTACAATTTTTGTGTCATCAGGAATATCTTATTCTCCTTGCTCCTTTTATGCGCAACGGCGCACCGGTTTTGAGTCGTTGGCAACCTGATACAATGCGCGGTTCGCATGTCGATCTAGTTGGCGGACGTTTGCGCGTCTATGGTCTCCCCTGGCAGGGGGCAGCCACTAATCGCAGCATGGAGGGGTTGGCCGAGGCTATGGCCGCCGCTCGCTCCGAGGAAGAGGCCGCGCATATCGAGTATCGTCTCCTGATGATGCATACTGGCGTTGAGGGCATTGTTCCGCGCGTCCAGGGTTTACCGGCTATGGCACAGTTCCAACCGCTGCGCTCTCACGCAGATTACCTGGCGCTGGGCCATATTCATAAGCCCTATGAATATGATGGCTGGATGTATAACCCTGGCTCGACCGAGACCTGCGGCGCAGAAGAATCGGCGTGGGAGGATCGCGGCTACTATTTCGTCGAAATCGATACAGACGACCCGGAGCGCGTTATCGACCCTGACAAAACAGCACGCTTTCACCGTGCCACGCACCTGGTCAGCAAACGCCGTCCATTTGTGCGTCACGAGTTGCGCGTCGACGGATTGACTGAGCCAAATGCTCTCTATGCTCGCCTGGAAGACTACTGCCAGCGCGAGGGACACAAACACCAGCATGACTCCTTGCGACCTCTAGTCCAGGTACAACTGATCGGTACGCTGAACTTCGATGCCGGCTCTCTCGACGTGACCCATATGGAGGAGATGATCAAGAGCTATTTCCGCCCCCTCTACGTGCGCGTCGATAATAATACGAACGATCAGGACTATATCCCTGAAGGTGGCGACATCGATGGGCGCGACCGCTCAGCCTGGCACGAATTAGAGCGCCGCATCTTTGAAGAACTGGTCAGTCGCGATAATCGCTACCTGCCAGCCAAAGAACAATGGAGCGTGGTACTCTCCGACTTGAAGAAAATGGCCCTTGAGAAGGACGATCCGGCAGCAATTGCCCAGTACCTGCGCGATAAACGCTTCGAGCTTCTAGAAACATAGTAGGGGCCGGGCTTGCCCCGCCCGCTCGCTCCGCCCGCTCGCCCCAACCAGCAGACCACCAACCATTTGAAACAGGGAAAAATGCAATCAGGCACAGATTCTCAACTCGATCCACGTTTTAGCCAGCAGATCCCCTGGTGGAGTGATCTTGACGCGGCAACGCGCGCCATGTTGGAGCTGCCAGATATCTCATCACTGCCTGCAATAACCGTGGATGTCCTGGTAATTGGTGGCGGCGTAGCAGGTCTAAGCGCCGCGTTGAGTGCGTGCCAGAAAGGAGCGCAGGTGCTGGTGCTGGAAGCAGCCCCCATACTGGGATGGGGCGCCACCGGGCGCAATGCAGGAATATTGAGCGCCGGCATCAACATGCACCTCATAGACCTGGATTCCGCTGGACCCGAGGCCGCCTTCTGGCCCGCAACTACCCGCTTACTCCTCTCACTTGTAAACGAAGCCACTCGACCAGGAGCTATCCTCTCCGCCAGTTTGACGGGAGCGCTTAGTCTCGCGGAAAGCGCCCATGCAGCGCGTAAACTGGCACGCGAGGCTCAGGCCCGCCATGCCGCTGGCCTGCGCGCTGAAATGTGGACGCCTGCGCAGGTGACTGAGCTGACACAGGGACGTCTCAGTACAGAAACGGTGGTGGGCGCACTCTGGTTGCCCGACGAGGGACGCATACACCCGCTGACTTTACTGGCGCACCTGGCACAACAGGCGCGATCTGAGGGTGTCGTCATCGCAGGGCGCGCACATGTTGATACCTATCAGGAAATTCCGGGGAAAATGGAGAGCAATTACCGCCCAGTCAGCCTCCCCAATGGCACGATCATCACCGCTCGCGGACTTATTCGCGCGGTCGGACCAACCGCGCAGCCAAACCAGCGTATCTACGCGCTGGCGTTCGCTGCTGATCTCCCGGACAGCTTCCCCCTCTTCTGGGATGCCTCCCCCTATACTTACGCCGACTTCAGGCCCGGCAACGGACGCCTCACCGTCAGCGGCGGACGTTATGGCAAAACCGGTGTCACTCGCCGGGACGCCACCTATCACAAACGGCTGGCTGATGCCGCCCGCCACTGGCTGCCAGAACTCAAGGGCAAAGAGCCAGCCTATACCTGGGGAGTAGACCTGGCAGTATCCGCAGACATGATACCAACACTGCACAACATCGGGAACGCAGTTCCCGGGTTCGCCATCGAGGGGCTGGGCGCGCTCGGCGTCCTGCCCGGCATTGTGCTTGGCCATCAAGCTGGAAAAGAGATAGCAACAATACTGTCTCAATAAGTCAGCCTCTTCCTCCTTGACATATACCCCATCCTGACAATACAATAAACAGTAGTTAAGTTTGTTGATAGAATAAATCCACTTTAACTGGCCGAACCTATCAACAGTAAGTCATGGGGACAAAGAAGTCCTTCTGGTGCTTAAGAAGGAGATATATATGGCAGCCAGTTCATCTTCCACCACAACTACTATCCCTCGTGTAGATACGCACCTGGCCAAATTTTCGCAAGCCTGCGTCGTGCTACTCACCGCCCTGGCCTTTCTCTTGTACCAGCCCATCATCGTGGCCATTACCGCAGTACTAATGGCGATAAGCGCATTGGCTCCATCTATCAGCCCGTTCCGCTTGATCTATAAAGGTGTTGTACTTCCCCTGCGCTTATTGAAGCCGCGCATTGTCGAGGATGACCCCGCTCCGCACCGCTTCGCCCAGGGCGTCGGCGCGACATTTCTTATTGCTGCGACGCTTGTCCTCTATCTCACCGGAGCTGCACCTGTTGGTTGGACACTCGATCTGATCGTCTTTGTGCTGGCAGGCATCAATCTGACCATTGGCTTCTGCGCTGGCTGTTTTGTCTACTATCACCTTGGGCGCATTGGCCTCCTGCCGCGCGTACGCTACGAGGGCAGCTTTCACTGGCGAGGGGTGTGAGCGCGATGCCGGATACTCTTGTACGCTCAGGTGTTCTCATCCTGCTAGGTCTGCTAACCTGGCTGCTCGTCTGGTCAGGACGACAATTTGTCGAAACACAGCGCCGTCGTGTACTGACTGCTCCACTGGAGCCAGCTTTCCCAGCAGAAGAAAACCAGGCAACGCTCAACAACCTTTCGCCGATACGTATTCTGACCTTCAGCAGCGCCGATTGTAGCCAGTGCCACCAACTCCAGGCACCCGCGCTCCAACAAGTAGGGCAAGCCTTTGGGGAACAGGTTTCTATAGTTGAGGTTGATGCCCCAAATGAGCCTGAACTGGTGCAACGTTATCGTGTGCTTACCGTGCCAACGACTGTGGTGCTGGATGCTACAGGTCGTGCGCGAGCCGTCAATTATGGCTTCGCCAATAGCAAGAAATTGCTCGAACAGGTGGCAGAGGTTTTAAAATAGGGAAGAGAGAAACAAGGAGGCAGGACGATTATGCTATGATGTCGCTTCCCAGGCTAAATCGTCCATGGTAGGGGCGATCCCTTGTGGTCGCCCTTTTCTAATGCGGGATAACCCTTGTTTCTCTCTTCTTCATACACTATCTGAGAAAATCCAGCGCTGCCCTCGTCAAAACCTCAACGCCAATTGGCATGGCATCTTCATCTACATTGAAACGCGGATGGTGATGTGGGTACTTCGCACCCTTTGCCTCGTTCTTTGCTCCTACAATGAAGTAGCAGCCGGGGACAGCATTGAGGAAAGCGGCCATATCATCGCTGCCGGTGGTCATCACTTCTTCACCACTATCGACTTTATCCGCTCCCACAGAGGCAACGGCGGCCTGCTGCACCAGCTCCGTCATCGCCCCATCATTGGTGCAGGGTGGACAGCCATTAAAGGCTTTCACCTCGCAAGTAGCTCCCATGGCATTGGCGACGCCCATAGCCACTTCGCGAATCCGGCGCAACATCTTCTCACGATGCTCCTCGCTATAAGCACGCATCGTGCCATGCAGTTCCGCTGTTTCGGGAATGATATTGAACGCTGTCCCAGCCTCTATCTTGCCAATGGTAATGACTGCGGGGCTGAAGGGCGAAGTCTCACGACTGATCAACGTTTGCAGCGCCATAATGATGTATGCCGCGATCACGATAGGATCAACTGCTGTTTCCGGCATAGCGGCATGGCCACCTTTGCCCCTCACGGTCAGCAAGAACTTGTCGGCGCTGGCAAAGACCGTGCCTGTGCGCACACCGACGCGGCCCATCGCATAGTCACTTATCAAGTGCAGGCCAATGATGCCATCTACCCCCTCCATCGCGCCTTCCTTCACCATTGGTTCGGCCCCGCCAATAGTCTCCTCAGCAGGTTGAAAGATAAATTTCACATTGCCGGCGAGTTCAGCCCGCCGTTTGCTCAAGATATCGGCGACGGCCAGCGCAATGGAGGTATGTCCATCATGACCGCATGCGTGCATCTTGCCATCGACGGTGGAACGATAATCAATCTCATTCAACTCATGAATAGGCAGAGCATCCATATCAGCGCGAATAGCGATCGTTTTGGCGCCTGGATTACCTGCTTCTCCACGTAACAGGCCCACCACACCCGTTTTGGCAACCCCTGTCTGCACCTCCAGGCCAAACGAACGCAGACGCTGCGCTACTATACCGGAGGTACGCACCTCTTCAAAGGCAAGTTCAGGATGCTCATGCAAATCGCGGCGCAAAGCCACCATATCTGGCACGAGTTCATCAATATCAGATTTCAAACGATCAAATTCAGGTGCAGACATAGCTCCTCCCGTTAACAAAGGATTCTCGCGCCAAAGTTTGAGCGCAAGAATCGGATAGCTTCATGACTCGATGAATTGGCTCCTCAGGCCATTTCATGCCATGTTCAAGGCATTAAGAGAAAGAAACTTTATTCTAACTACTTTATGTCTTGCTGCTGGTATTTTGTCCGTTTGTATCTGCCTTTGTCAATGGCTTTTGGGCTGTAGATGGTGAGCCATTTATCCGCTCATGTATCTTTTGCTTCTCGTGCAGGATTATATTCTCATGGGAAGGTCTCTACTCCAGCAACTCGTACGCCCCGATGTCGCATGCCACTCCTTGTGGTCGTCCCACACCCCGTTGGTCAGTGGAGATATCCTTGATATGGCAGTCATTGGGAGGGATTCGGTCGATGGCCGCACTCCCCGGAAGCAAGGCATGGGTCTGGGTTGATCCATCGTTGTCCCTCAGCAAAGGATCAATCCCCAGAGTAGTGAGTGCCACCCGCAAGAGGTCGGTCCCATGCTGCTGGTTGGGAGCGAAGGTCGTGTCTTCCGTGTTCTGGATGAGGTTATACCCCTGCGAGGTGAGCATCCCCATAATGTCTGGACCCTGGCCAGCCTTATTTCCCGCGATAAGACTGTTTCTCATCATTAGCTAACTTGCGCTGTTGTTAGCACCATTCCAGATACCGCCGCCACTCTCATTACTTGTATTGCCATATATGGTGCAAAAGATCATTTCCGTCTGGGCAGTGGCACCACCGTTGAGGATACCGCCACCGGGCCGCTGAGCTCTATTATCCGAGATCGTGCTGTTGATCAGTTTGAGTGTCCCGACGTTAGAGATGCCACCACCGGTGTCAGCCAGATTACCGGAGACCGTGCTGCTGATGAGGATCAGCGTCCCTCCTCCAGCGTTGAAGATGCCGCCACCACTTGAATAAGCCCTATTCCGCGAGACCGTGCTGCTGATGAGGGTCAGCGTCCCTCCATCGTTGAAGATGCCGCCACCATTAGCGTCGCTGGTGCTCGGCGAAATGGGGTAAATCACTGCTGTATTCCCCGAGATCGTGCTGTTGATGAGGGTGAGTTTCCCAGTACTGTAGAGGTTACTGGACTTGAACGCCAAGTCAGCAATGGTGACTGAGCCAGTTGTGGATACCATGATACCAAACTCATCTTTTGGGTTCCCGGTAATGGTCACGTGCCCTGCTCCTGGACCACGAATGGAGAGCTGTTTGCCAATATGCAGCCAATCAGTTAAGCGAATTGTCCCCTGTAAGCTCGTATCAAACGTGATATTGCTTCCTGAGGGGGCAGTGTCAATCGCCCAGCGCAGTGATCCTGTTCCGCTGTCCTGTAAGGTGGTGACCCGCGTCGGATCAGGGGGGAGTTGCAAGCGGAGCCAGACTGCTAGCCCCGCCGTTGCGAGGAGTACCAGCACGATGGTCAGCACACTGAGGCCGTACCGGAGACGCCCTAGCTTACTGGCTCGCAGAAAGGCCAGCTCGTTCCTGCTGGGACTGTTGCGTCTGGCCCACACTTGCGCTTCCACTAGTTGAGACCCACGATACAGGTGGTCTTTTGGTTTGCCCCGTTCTTGCCAGCTGGTGGTGTCGTGGCTGATCGTCTGTTGGATCTGGATATCCTTGCGTCCTTCTTGCAGCCAGCTGGCTAGACGTGGCCATTCCCGGATCAAGGCTTCATGGCTGACTTCCAGCGCGGCTGTCCCAGCCATCGTATTACTTGTCACCAGGCGCGCCCTGATAAAGGCCTCAACGACCTCCTCGAGGAGGACCGTTTCCTTGGGATCGGCCAGCAGCAGCTCGGAGTGGGCTGCGCGGCGGCGTGTCGTGTCCTGTTCGGTGGCTCCTGGCTCAATCAAGCGCAAGAATAAGGACCGTGTCAACCTGCGGTGCTCCTCAGAAGGGAGGGAAGCGAAGGTGGACTCAGCCTGTCTAACCAGGGCTCCTTTGACTCCGCCTATCTCGTGATAGGCCTCAAGCGTGAGCTGGTGCCCACGCCGCCGCTGGAAGAGCTGATCGAGAGTGAATTGCAAGAGCGGCAAAGCTCCTGCCTGTCCCTGCATCTCGAAGAGCAGATCGCCCACCAGATCGCCCTCGAACGTCAGTTGCACATCGGCAAGACAAGCAGGCTGCTCGATCACCATGCGGAGCTCATGTACGTCCATGGGAAGCACAGCGCACTGGTACTGCTCAATGAGCGGGCCCAGGACCGAGGAAGACAGCACGCGGTCATAGAAGTCCGCACGCAGGGTCAGGACGACGATGACCGGGCCTCGTGGTTCGGTGACCGCGGTGACTAACAGCTCCAGGAATTGTTGCCGCTCTTCTTGAGTACTCGTTTGCGTGAACAATTCCTCGAATTGGTCGACACAGAGCAGCAACTTTGTTCCCTGGCGCTGTGTCAAAGCGGTGGCCAGCTGATGCAGCCCGCGTGCTGAGTCCTCTTCCAGGTCCTGGCGAATCGTGAGCAGGCTCCTGTCAGGAAGCCGCTCGGCGAGTGCAAGCGCAAGGGACTCGAGAGGATGCACTCCAGGGACAATGGGACCGAGGTAGATCCATTCTTCACTGCCAGGCACCCCGCCCTGCTGGAGGCGAGGCAGCAACCCTGCCATCATGACACTCGACTTGCCTGAACCACTTGGTCCGATGATGGCCAGCAGTCGTGCCCTTGGTTGGCCTGGTCGCTCTGTCCGGAGCGTGCCTGCTAAGGTGCTGGTGAGTTTATCGCGCAGAGCATCACGTCCAAAGAAATCGTGTTGATCTTCCTGACGGAACGGCTGGAGCCCCTTATACGGGTTGCGTGGGTCACTGACTGCTCCTTGTTCCTGTGACTCACCAGGGGCAGATGCAATGGTCGTGCCGGGGCCAGGCCACCCCTGTTGGAGTAGGGTAGCGATCTCTTCGAAGAGGCTGGGATCATCTCTCATGCGAGCATCAATCCTGACCGACAGTTCCTGCACGTCCGTGGGAAGGCACTCCTGCCAGTCTTCCCCCTCGATCCAGACGGCGCACACCGGGCGCCGATACAATCTGCCGACCTCCAGCGCCTCGCGGACGTGACGGGAGGAGCGTGCTTCTGGAGAGACAACCAGCAAGATCACCTGGGCGGCGCGGACCACCTCACGAAGCGCCTTGCGCGGCTGCTCCAGCCCTCGTCTGCCGATGTGACGGCTGCTCCAGAGCGTTATTCCCCGCTTTTGGAGGACCGTCTTGAGCTGGGTCAGGATGGTTTTCTCACTATCAGCATAGGAGCAAGCAAGAAACACGAAGGGAGAGGTGGGGGTGGCAAGCAGATCGCTGGGACCGTGAACCAACCCTAATTCCTCAGCCGTCATCCCCAGGGTTGCACATAATTGCGCGCGGAAGTAGGGAGTGGGTATAGTAATGCCGCGCTCCCAGCGGCTCACCATCTCGAAGCTTGTGCCCGCCTCTTCAGCTAACTTCGCCTGGGACCATCCTTTGAGGCTGCGTGCATGCCGCAAGCGTTCATTTGGTACATTCTCTTCTATAGCCATGATGGAGGTTCCTCCTTTCTGACCGGTCGCTGCTTTGCTTGTCTCTTTCCCTGCTGCGCAGGTAAACAATTGAACCGATGGACCGAGCATGAAGAACCACCCGGCAGGGGTGAGTGACCCGCACAAAAGAGGACAACTCTCTCCTGTTTCCTCCACATCAGCCACATTATACCTCAACAGAGTGATGAAAAGAAGGAAATCGCGAAACTTGTCATAAACAAGTCCAGGGTCTCTCAAGAACAAGTCTAGGACCTGTCAATAACAAATCCTGGCAGATGGCACCTGCTTCTGGCACACTCATGGTGTGGACGTTGCCAGGAGGCAAGGAAAGGACTTTGCCTCTCAATCTCTGCAATGATGCGATAGTCGCGTGTTCCATCTCCTGTCTCTGAAGAAGAAAGGAAGAAAGCGATGTCTAGTATATCCAGGTGCTTCAGCTTACTTTTATTGTCGTCCTGTTGTCTTGTCATACTACTAACTTCCTGTTCTGCTCACGGTACTACTTCCGTCTCTCCTCGCACCCCTGCGATGGGAACCACACTCTATACGTACCATGGGCATCATAATGCAATCACCGCAGTGGCGTGGTCTCCCGACGGAAAGCGTCTCGCTTCTGCCAGCTATGATAAGACGGTGCAGGTCTGGGACCCGGTAACAGGGCATCGCTTCGCTGTCTATCGTGGACACACGAATTGGGTCAGCGCAATAGCCTGGTCGCCCGATGGGAGGTATCTCGCTTCTGCCAGTTTTGACAAGACGGTGCAGGTCTGGGATCCCGCAACGGGTAGGCATCTCTTGACCTATCGAGGCCACTCGGACACGGTGACCGCCGTCGCCTGGTCTCCTGACGGAAGTCGCCTTGCTTCTGCCAGCTATGACAAGACGGTGCAGGTCTGGAAGAGCGCCACAGGACACCCTGTGTTGACCTACCATGCCCACTCCAATTGGGTCATGGCGGTCGCCTGGTCTCCCGACGGGAAACTTCTGGCCTCTGCTGACCTCGATGCCACAGTCCAACTCTGGAATGCTGCCACGGGTAACGCACTGTCGACCTATATCGGCCATTCAGGCATTGTGACTGCCATTGCCTGGTCCCCCGATGGCAAGTATCTCGCCTCAGTGGGCTTTGATAAGACAGTGCAAGTCTGGGACGCTGCTACAGACAAACCCCTTTGGATCTATTGCTGCCATGGGTGGGTGAATGGGATCGCTTGGTCCCCTGACGGAAAGTATGTGGCCACGGCCAATACCAATAAGACCGTCCAGGTACGCGAGAGCATGACGGGTACTCCCACGTTGACCTACAGCAATCATCGTAGCGAGGTGTTAACTGTCGCCTGGTCCCCTGATGGAACGCGCATCGCCTCGGGAGATGATGACGGTATAGTGCGCATCTGGCAAGCACCTGGGGCCTGTCAGTGCGCATCTGGCAAAAAGGACAAATAGAGTTTCAAACCGACCCACGATATGCTTTACACATACTGTTCGTATCGATTGCGATAAAATAATTGCCCAGGTAACCAAAACCGAGTAAGATAGGTATCAAGCGATCAGACTTTCTCTAGATTATCCATGCCATGCTCCCGCTGGATGGGAGCGGAAGAGATTTCTCCTACACATTTCGTCACATGAAAGAGAGCAGCACATGAACATGAAACCAGCACCCGAAATAGTCTCTCAGCGCCTCAAGAGTCAGTTTGCCCCAGCCTATCTGACGCTCACGAGCATCATCCAGGGCGTCGCCTTGGCGGTGCTTGCGGCACGGGTTGAGGCCACCTACACTCAGTTCGATTCGACGGATTGGCTGCTGACCATCGCTACCTTCCTCGCGTTCGTTACCTTGTGGCACGAGTATCTCATGCAGGCGTTGGCGTTTGTCTGGATACCGACTTTGCTCGATTCACTTGTCCCGTTCGCCTTCCTTGCATGCGAGCTTTTGGCGGCCCACTTCGTGTACAATGGCCTCCGCGGTTGGCTCCTCGCGCTCGGCCTCAGCTTCGTTGTAGGCGTGGTAGCACAGCTCCTGACACTCACGCAAGCTCGTCTCCTCAGCGAAGAGAACCGCGACGTTGTTCGCGCACTCGCGCCCCAGAGTCGGATTCGGGCAGCGCTTGGCGCAGTCATCATAGTGGCCAGCTTGTGTGCATGGGCACTTTATGATGTACTACGGCTCGGGCAAGAGCAGTTCGTCGTCGCGCTGGTCGCCTTCGTCGGGATCATCGTGTTTCTCGGCAGTTCTGTGCCCTACTGGAACCGGCTTCTTGCCTACACCCGAGGTGAATTCGAAGCCCAGCGGCCGCGCAGTGTCCAGTGAAGGCGATGTGAACAGGCCAGTTGAATGAGTTTGAGCGCAAGAATCAGATAGCATTCATCGTCTTAATATCCTATCATATTGTTAGAGCAACAAAAGCCGAGAGAAAAGAAAGGCATAATCAAAAATGCAACAGGACGAAAGATACTGGCAGGCAGTGCTAACTAGAGACAACACTTTAGATGGAGCCTTCGTCTACGCCGTGCGCTCCACAGGAATATACTGCAACCCCTCATGTCCCTCACGCAAACCACAACGCGAGCAAATCCTCTTTTTCACCCGGCCAGAAGCCGCCGAAAAAGCCGGATTCCGCGCTTGCCGCCGCTGCCGCCCTGGAGAACCCTCCTTACTCGATAATCAGGTAGAGCGAGTCCAGCAGACCTGTCGCTACATCGAATCACACCTTGATGTGCCATTAACACTCGCCGCCCTTGGTGAACAAGCGCACTTGAGCCCCTATCACCTGCAGCGCGTCTTCAAACGCGTTATGGGCATCACGCCTCGCCAGTATGCTGAAGCGTACCGGCTGGGACAGTTAAAAACACAGCTCAAAGACGGGAACTCTGTAACCAGGGCATTGTACGAAGTCGGGTATAGTTCAAGTAGCCGCCTGTACGAACGTACCCCTGCACAGCTTGGTATGACACCCACCGTGTATCGCCGCGGAGGTAAAGGCATGAGCATCAACTACACCATCGTCAATTGCCCATTGGGTCGCATACTCGTCGCGACTACCGAAAAAGGCGTCTGCGCCGTCAGCCTTGGTGACTCCGATACTTCACTTGAGTCTACCCTGATCAGCGAATATCCGAGCGCGCAGATACAGCGGGACGATCACCAGCTTGGTCAATGGGTCAATGCGCTCCTGGACTACTTGAGCGGCGAGCAGCCACATCTCAATCTACCTATTGATGTGCAGGCAACAGCTTTTCAGTGGCGCGTTTGGGAAGCACTACAGGCCATCCCTTACGGTAGCACACGCTCATACAGCGAAATTGCCCAGGCCATAGGGAAACCCGGTGCCACTCGCGCCGTCGCCCAGGCCTGCGCGACAAACCCCGTCGCACTCATCGTTCCCTGCCATCGTGTAGTGCGCCAAAACGGCGACCCAGGCGGCTATCGCTGGGGCAAAGATCGCAAACAACGTCTACTGGCGAAAGAACAGGAAGCAACCTTTGCCGTGGTATCAAGCACCATTCAACAATAGGTTTCTTGAGAATAAGGAAAAGATCAATCTCTTAGAATACACTTGCAACAAGTGAAACAATTGCAACAAGTGCGACAAGTGCGACAAACAGCGAGCAGAGTTATCATATGAAGGAGTCCATCATGGTCGACGCCTGTGTCCTGAGCGACAAAGGATAATATAACCTTTCTGTCGAGAGTCAATTCGGTATATAAATGACTGACTTGGCTGTAGCAGTAAAACATTTCACATGTTACTATACTTTATATAGTAATATGTCCTGAAGTATATTGAGTTAATGTTAGCTGAATCAATGTAAGTACAAGCATCCTTCGCGAGAAGGACCAAAGGAGGGCTATGATGGCACTTCTCATCATCTTGCTCATGATCATTGCTCTGGATATGGCGTCTTTACACTGGGGTGTTGACAGCACCGACGGTATAAACAGCCTTGAATGGCTGCGCAGACAACTCTGGTATGGTTTTCACTAACAGCATTGTCACCCTTTTAACCATGGTATGGAGGGAGCGGGATAATCCCGTGTCCCTCCTCTCTTTCTTTTCTAGACGTATAGGTACTACATGAAGAATAGCTATCAAGCCGAACCTGCAGCAAAAATACTATCCGAGGAAATCGTAAACAACGAGCTGGCAACGGATAAACCTATCACACAGGAGCCTCGCACCAATCGTTTCCTTATCTTGATTTCACTACTCGCCCTCTACATCTTATGGGGTTCAACCTACCTGGCTATGCGCATAGCATTGCTTGGCTTCCCACCCTTTTTAATGGCCGGCGTTCGATTCTTAATAGCAGGAAGCATCCTCTTTTTGATTTTGCGTGTGCGAGGCAAGCGTGCTCCTACAAGGAAACAATGGATTGGGGCGGCCCTCATCGGTACGCTCTTGCTAGCAGGAGGCAACGCAGGTGTCGCCTTCTCTGAGCAGTGGGTATCGACCGGACTGGCTTCGGTAGGTATAGCTGCCGTACCGCTCTGGACGGCCCTCTTCGCTGGTCTCTGGGGACGCTGGCCCACCCGCATCGAGTGGTTCGGCCTGGGCTTAGGCTTTATCGGTGTCATGCTTTTAAACCTCGGCAATGGCGTCTGGGCCAATCCCATGGGAGCCATAGCTTTGCTCCTCGCCCCTATATTCTGGGCACTTGGCTCGGCATGGAGCCAGCACATTTCGCTTCCGGCAGGGCTCATGTCAAGCTCAGCTCAAATGCTGGTCGGTGGCGTCGTGCTCATTCTTTTAAGCCTGATGATCAAGGAGAGGACGCCTGACCTGGCCATCAGCCAGTCTCTATGGGCTATAGCTTACCTCGTCATCTTCGGCTCCTTGCTGGCCTTCAGCGCCTACGGTTACCTGCTGCGTCATACACGCCCAGCTCTGGCAACCAGTTACGCCTACGTAAACCCTATGGTAGCTGTAGGACTCGGAGTTGTGTTAGCAGGTGAGCGGCTCACACCCATGGAAATCGTAGCCATCCTGGTGACCCTTACTGGAGTAGGGCTGGTCTCATTGGGCAGCAGTCGAAGAGGACGCGGCGCCAAAACAATACGCATCAGGCAACCGCAAAAAAACCTGGCATCAAGCGAATAGGAGTGGGCTTGCACCTATGGAAATCGGTGAAACTCTGCTGGTAACCTCAGCCCAGGAGTGGCGCGCATGGCTCGCGCAACACCATGCCGACCGCAAAGAGATCTGGCTCATCTACTACAAGAAAACCTCGGGCAAAACAGGCATCTCGTACGAGGAATCGGTGGAAGAAGCGCTCTGCTACGGCTGGATTGACGGCGCCATCAAAGGCATCGACGCGGAAACCTATGCTGGCCGCTTTACTCCCCGTCGCCCAAAGAGTCCCTGGTCCGCTTCCAATCGCGCCCGTGTCGCCCAACTATTGCGCGATGTGCGCATGACCGAGGCCGGTCTGGCAGTCCTTCCCGCCGATTTATTGGAAACCGTTCAATAAGTATCTCTATTCTTCAATCAACATCCCCACCTTGACAAAAGCCCCAAAACAGGGTACTATATAAATAAAAGTTTATATAATTTTTGTTTATGTAACAACTTGATATCACCACACCGCAACTAGGAAGAGAAATGAACGACTGGCGTGAACTCAAAATAATGGTGAAGGCGCTCGCAGACGTAGCGCGTCTGACAATTGTGTACCATCTTGCCCACAGGGACGAGATTACCGTGACCGAACTCACCGATATATTGGGGCTTAGCCAGCCTCTCGTTTCCTGGCATCTTCGTAAATTACGCCGCGCAGGCATTATACGCACACAGCGTACCGGACGACAGGTCCATTGTTCCCTGGACAGGAATCGCTACCTGCAATGCCTGCGACGTTTAGAGACCCTGGTTGACCCTACTGTCCAGCTCGAACTGTTACTCAGCGGTGATTCCCTCATCGAAGCAGAAGCGATGCTGGAAGATTAAGAAAAAAGAAGCTGACTGTAATGTCTTAACAGAACTTTACATATCATTAAGCCTGATCTTTAACCTACCTGTAGTAATCTATACATGAGGGTAGGTAGAGACGAAACAATTACCCCAATGTGTGCTTACAATAGCAATGAGGGGATCACCATCGTTCAAGGAGCTACATGATTACAATCAAAGGAACTAACGAAACCCGGATAGAGGAAAATGAAAGGGCTTATTCGGGAACAGCAATGCTGCACAAACGCCGGCAGATGACGCAACAACAGGCGCATCATTCTGGTAAGTTAGGCAAAGCTGATCTGCATATGCACAGCACATATAGCGACGGCCTGGCAACAATTGAGCAAATTCTTCATCGCGTCCAGCATCGTACCAATCTGGATGTGATCGCAATCACAGACCATGATGTCATAAATGGGGCTTTAAGGGCGCGTGACCTCTGGGCAAAGGGAAACTATCGCTTTGATTTTATTGTCGGTGAAGAAATCAGCACAAAAGAAGGTCATATGCTGGCACTCTTCATTGAGAAACGCATCCAGCCCGGATTGAGCATCGAACGCTCCATTGACCAGGTGCACGAGCAAGGTGGACTGGCAATCGTCGCCCATCCCCTCAATCCCATCTTTCGCCATAGCTGCCAGCGCGAGGTATTAGATCGCATTTATGCTGACAAAGATGTGTGGCTCGATGGTATTGAGACGTGGAACGCGAGTTTTTGTGGCATCGGCGCCAATCGCATAGCCATGCACGTCAATCGTGAAGTCTATGGGTGGGCAGAGGTCGGCAATAGTGATGCTCATACACTGAGTGCCATTGGACGAGGTTGCACCTGGTTTGAAGGGAAATCAGCGCAGGATGTGCGCGCCAGCATTGAGGCCGGTCTCACTGCTCCAGGCGGAAAATTATGGGGCATGAATACCTACCTGCGCCTGGCCCATCACCATATTAGCAATCCCAGTATCCTCGCCCGTAAACTGAGTGTAGCTTAGTAGGGGCTGGGCTTGCCCTGCCCTATTTGCTCCTGTCACCCTGATATTTCACCGGCCCTGCATTGCTGTCAAAAAAGGCTAGTCCTACAATGGCCAGGTATGATACAATAGGGATATGTTTAGCAGACGCATACAGCAACGAGCCAGGCATTTTGTTACTCTGCTCATACGTCCGCTAGCCCAGCTAGGCGTCACACCGAATACCTTGACTGTAATAGGGCTGCTGCTCAGCATACTGACAGCTGTGGTAATAGCCCAGGGATACCTGGTGGCTGGAGGATTGTTGGTGCTGTTTGCTGGAATTTTTGACATGTTCGATGGGGCGATGGCGCGTGTTTGTAACAGCGCCACAACCTTTGGCGCTTTTTACGACTCGACACTTGACCGCTATTCGGAAAGTATCATCCTGTTTGGACTGCTCTTTTACGCTTTGCTGCGACCAGGCCTACATGATAATTTCTGGCCGTTTGCGTATGAGCAACTCTGGATGATCGCGCTAATTTATATAGCTGTGGTCGGCTCCTTAATGGTAAGTTATACAAAAGCCCGCGCCGAAGGATTGGGGCTGGAGTGCAAAACTGGCTTGCTAGCTCGCCCTGAACGTGTCGTTTTACTGGCTATTGGGCTTTTATCTGGCACAAGTATCTGGGCTCTGATTTTGCTTGCGATTTTTTCGCAGGTAACCGCTATAGAACGTGTTGTCCACGTTTGGCGCATCACCAACCGCACTGTCCAACTGAGCAAGGCAGCGAACATCTCTGTCGATATGCTCGCTCAAACGAACGATACAAGTACAGACAATCGCCATGTGCCAACAACAACGGTGGGGACGAACGATGGGGGCTAGTGCAGCCTAGTGTAGGCTACACTTGCCTGCTGTTCTCCCTGTGCTCACCAGTGTTCCGCCGTTCGATAGTGGTGTGCATCAAATGTGAAGATAACGGCGTAGACAAAGAAGATCGGACCGGATCAACACACACAATACACGTAGCGTAGTAGAAGAAATTTGCCCGAGGATAAGGTAGGTAGGGACAGCCATCTTCAGTCGAACATTCTCTGAGGCGAGCACCTGCGCTCCGGTCCGTAATACTGAGACTGGAGATCTTAGTGACAACACAAAATATTCATCCCGAGCATAGCGACGTTGAAGAATCCGTCGTGAAGTATCAACCTGTCTCCGAAGCCGAGACAGGTACACCTCCTCCCACCCCGGAAGCTTCCGTAACAAACGAAGATGTTTCGTCGGTCGGTACGCAGAACGTATCGCAAGAGGAGTATAGTTCTCAACCAGCCCACGTTTCTCAACCAGACCAGGATATGGTAAGTAGCGCAACGACAGAGGTTAACGCATCTTTTGCCGCCCCTGATGCGCAAACCGAACCTGAACCCATCGCGGAGTCAGAAGAGACATCCCCCGTCAATTCGCTGGCGAAAGAAGAAGAGATTCCACCTTTCACTGCATTTATTGAAGAATTTCGACAGGCCGAAACACGCTTTGGCTCTACACTGCCAGACTACGCCAGCAATCCTCTTACTCAATCTTCGGCGGCGGATGAGCGGCAAGAGGAGCAATACACTCCCCGCATTGAATCAGGCGATGCATACAATGAAGAGACTCAACCCTCTACAACTGGTGAAAGTGCGACACCTGAACGTGAGACTCCAACCCCTGTACCTGCAGTGCGCCCTGTCTCACCGCTTTTACGTCCAGCTTCACCGCGAACACGATCGCGCCATGGGAATGCCCGCCAACGTGAGGAGACCCCGGTAGTAAAAGAAGAGCCCTCCCAGAAAACAGGGGAGCCACAGGAGACAGAAGCGGCGCAAGCATCATCAGCAGCGCAAACCGTAACGGAATCTGCTCCCCCTGCTGTTGAAGAACAGCCGCGCCCAGCGCGCCGTTACCGCTTCGACCGGCCAGCGGCTCCAGCGGTGACCACACCAGCATTGACTCCGCCCACCGGGATTCGCGCTGAGGAGAACAAAGAGACGCCTGAAAGCAGCATCACGGCGGTGCCCGCACGAACGGAGAATGGGCAAGCCTCTAATGGACAACATGGAGAGAAAGAGGAACCATCTATCCAACAAGCAAAACAAGCTGATGTCCAGGAAGCTCCCGCTGCGCAGAGCAGTACTACACCGGCAACAGCAGCAGTTCCTGAGCACGCCCGCGGCCGTCGTCATGCTCAGGAACGCCAGCGTGCGAAAGCACAGGCACCATCCCCGGTACCCATTCCAGCAGCACCAGTGTCCGAAATTGCTCAAGAGGCTGTGGAAGCGGAGGTTCCTTCGAAGGAAGAGGAGCATCCAGAGGAACTACCACCACTGGAATATTCCGAGTTGCAAAAAGCTAGCTCGCGGCGGCGTCGCCGCCGCCATTCCAGCAACACTGCAAGTCCTGCTGGCACGGCCAACGGCGCTCCATTGCCTGCGGCAGTGAAACCAGTAACAGCGGAAAGTATTGCTGCCCCACTACCTGCACCAACGCCACCGGTCGTCATACCACGCACTCCAACGCCCGCGCCAACAACTCAGGTTACTATCACTTCCGGCTATACTGTCAGCCAGATGAATCAAGCTCGCGAGGGGTCCAATCCGTTTATGGGACCTGAACCATCGCCTGCTCGTGGTACTACTGCCGCACAGAATGTACGTTCAATCCGTACCGATGCGCAGCGTACACCCGTTTACCCCGTGCGTACCACTGAGGCAAGCTCGGCCTCGGTACATCAGCTTGCCAACGTTGTGGCGCAGGCAATTCAAACACAAACAGATCGCATGGTGGCTGAACTACGGCGCGCAAACCAGAGTCCTACCAACGTCTCTGTTTCAATGCCGCCCTTCCCATCAACTGAGCGAGTAGGGGTCTTTGTAGATGTGGCTAATCTACTCTACTCGGCACGTACTCTCCGTATGACGGTAGACTTTGGGAAGTTGCTCGACTTCCTGCGCGGCAATCGCCGCCTCATCAGGGCACATGCTTACTGCCCCACCAGTCCACAACCGGGCGACGAGCAGATGTTCTTGCAAGCGGTCAAGGGCTTAGGCTATCGCATCACCACGAAGAATTACAAGACCTTCTCCAGTGGCGCCAAAAAGGCAGACCTTGACCTCGACCTCTGCATGGATGTCGTTCGCCTCGTCGATGGACGAGCTGTTGATTGCATCGTCCTCGTCAGCGGTGATAGCGATTTCATGCCGATGCTCGATTATTGCTCTGATCACGGTGTGCGCGTTGAGGTAGCGGCCTTCGACGAATCTATGTCCGCCACACTGCGCCAGAGCTGCGACTTGTTTATTAACCTTTCCATGCTCGAAGAGATCCGCGCGTAACCTACAGCTGCTCACAAAGAAGAGAACCTGGCATCATTCATACCAGGTTCTCTTCTTTGTGAGAAAAATACTGTTTGCTACGTATTATTTGGTGATAACAGCCATTTTTAGCTGTTCCGTAGTTCGGAATAATGTTACAGGCGACATATTTCATGTTATACTTAAAGCACCAGAGTAAGCCCTCTTTCCCCTCGCTATTTTCTATTTAAGGTGGATTGTAGGTTTATCTCTGCTTCTACCGGCATGTCGTATCGGCCTGTACACTCGTCCGGCATTATTTCTCAAATGCAGAGAGAAAGGAAGCTAATATGCGAAGAATTAGCGGCCTCGCCCCTATCACTACGTTCCTCATCTTATTTACCATGTTGCTTGCGGCATGTGGTGGCACAACAACAAGTGGTGGAGGAACCACGCCCACTGCTGCGCCCAGTGCTAAAGTGACGGTGGGAATGGTGTCAGACATTGGTGGCTTGAATGACAGCGGCTTTAACCAGTTTACTCATGTAGGTTACGAAAAGGCTAGAGCACAGTACGGTTTTCCTGACTTGGTCATTGTGTCGAAGGTGATCAGTGATGCTGAATACACCAAAAACATCGCCGCGGAGGCACAGCAGGCAGATATGGTCATTGGCGTGGGCTTCTTGATGCAGAATGCGATGTATACGGTAGCCAAGCAGTACCCCAACAAGAAGTTTGCCCTTATTGATGGCTGTGCTACAAACCCCACAGACAAAACTGGTGCCTGTGTCAATCTCCCCAATGTCGCACCGCTCTTCTTTAAAGAGCAACAGGCGGGCTGCCTTGTTGGCGCGATGGCCGGTCAGATGGAGGTTGATGGCAAATCCAAGGCGCCGAAGCTGCTAGGTCATAACACCATCAGCGCTGTTGGTGGCCTGGCTATCCCACCGGTCATCCACTACATCGCCGGGTACAAGTACTGCGCTCAGAAAGTCGACCCGAGCGTTAAAGTAGTGGTCGGCTATTCGAATGACTTTAATGACCCCACGAAGTGCGCAGCTATTGCTAATAAACAGTTTGCAGATAACAGCGCCGACATCCTCTTCCAGGTTGCCGGTGGTTGTGGTATTGGCGTCCTGGATGCTGCTACCAAGCATAACGTCTACAGTAACAACGATGGCGTTGGCTATGCTCCGACGAGCAGCGATGTTCCCGCGGACGCTGTGGCAAAGGCGATGGACTTTCAAACTCAGATGAAGGCTGGTTCGCTTGTTGTGCCTACGACGATTCCGTAATTCTGTAGCATAGCATACGGAATAAGGAACCGTGAGAAACAGGGTGCGATATAACGCACCCTGTTGGTGTCTTTACAACATCGTGATTCATACTCCTCCGCCCACAATGCTTGTTTCTTATCACCTCTAATGTTATGATTAAGGAACAGTTACCTGGCTAAAAACGTCGTCAGTGAAGCCGTCTCCCCATAAGAGGAGGAAGTCAAAATGGCTGTATCAGCAAAGCAACCTGAGACGTCTGAACATCGTCCTCCGGGGTCGAAGCTTGCGATATGGGCTCGCAAATTCGGCACTGCGTTTGGGCGTCCTGTCATTTCCGTGATCCTGGCATTTATTGCGGGAGCGATTGTCATCCTTATTACCTGGCCTGACAAGACAGTTGGCCCGTTTCAGAACATCATTAATGCCTATGCTGCCCTCTTTACTGGCTCATATGGTTCTCTAGCGAATATTTCAGATACCCTGGTGATTGTTACCCCGCTCATTTTTGCGAGTATTTCAGTAGCGATTGCTTTTCGTGCCGGCCTCTTCAACATCGGGGCCGCCGGCCAGTTGGCTGTAGGCGCGATGGCAGCAGACATGATCGGCCTGACATTCACTTCGTGGCCCAGTTGGCTACTGATCCCAGTAATGCTGCTGGCAAGCATCCTGGCTGGAGCAATCTGGGGTGGTATCGCCGGTTTTCTCAAGGCCTGGCGTGGCGCGCACGAAGTTGTCACGACGATTATGCTCAACTGGATTGCTTTCTATGGTACCGACTATCTCATTAAAAGCCCTCCATTCACAGCTCCATTCGGCGTTACCCAGACTCTTGCTCTTCCACCCAATGCGACACTCCCTCCGATTGCCGGCGTCTATAACCAGATTTTTGGGAATGGTCAGCCCCCGCTCGATACCTTCACGTATAAAGTGGATATCAGCATTTTTTTTGCTCTTATCGCTCTGGTAATCTACTGGTTCATCATCTCCCGCACGACCTTTGGCTATGAAATACGTGTGATTGGACAGAACCCAAAAGCGGCAAAGTATGCAGGTATCCCTACCAGACGTAATATCTTTCTGGTAATGGCAATCGCCGGTGCATTCGCCGGCCTGGCGGGTTCGACGAACTTGATGGGGCAGCCTGGATACAATTTAACCGCTACTGCTTTCAGTGGCCTTCCCACGGGATTCGATGCCATTGCCGTTGCGCTGCTTGGTCAGACAACCGCAATAGGTATCCTTCTGGCTTCGCTCCTCATCGGGGGACTACGATCTGGGAGTACGGCCATGCAGTCACTTGCTCACGTAGATCCTAATCTAGTCCTCATTATTGAGGCGCTGGTGCTGTTCTTTATAGCTGCTGAATTCTTACCCGTGCTCCGGCGTGCTCTGCCTGCATGGCTGAGGCCTCGTTTCGTGCCAACCCTGCAAACCACCACAGTTGCTAGAACAAGTGTTGATTTGCCTGAGAATGGCAATGGCGATGCGCAGAGCAACGTGGAAATATCTGACCTTGAGAAGGAGGAATAACGATGTTCTTTCAAGTGCTATTTAAAGCGCTAACCTCCTCCAACACCTGGCAAACTGCTTTGTTATTTGCTGCATTGCTCGTGCTCCCTGCTCTGGGCGGTGTCATCTCTGAGCGCAGCGGGGTCGTCAATATTGCGATGGAGGGCATGATGCTGACCGGCGCTTTCGCGGCCGTAATGATAACGCTTCTCTTCCATAACCTGGGAGTAAATGATACGCTTTGTGTAATACTAGGTGTACTGGCTGCTATCCTCGCCGGGGGGGCGATGGCTCTGATTCATGCTGTTGTATCCATCAATTTTAAGGCAAATCAGATTGTGAGCGGTGTCGCCATTAACATCTTCGCTCTTGGCCTGACGAGCTATCTGGTATACGTTCTCACACCCGCTGGCCAGGGTGTTCCATCTTTGCCAGCCTCACTGCTTCTCCCCACGCCCTCCTGGGGACCGCTCTCAAAAATTCCGTGGCTGGGGAATGTCCTCTTTCAGCAA
>WNGR01002124.1_pt1 | contig 30851 bp, 40 predicted proteins | sample 5407581 | NCBI WGS metagenome assembly WNGR01 (sample SAMN13153383, study PRJNA577476) | soil metagenome | isolation source: 80 cm soil or saprolite under Garry oak tree replicate 2 | place: USA:California | collected 2016-06-15
GGACACCTTGTACATCGTAGCTATAAGACAATAGACGTCTTTGCTCTGACATTGTGTGACACTGCCCTTTGGGCTACCACGAACCTTTGAACTTAAGTCACATCCCTGCTAGGACGTAACAAGGTGGGCAATCAAGATCCCAACAACCTTATTGGGGGTATCCTACTGCATACGGTGCGTCTTCTTGACAGCCCCCCAATCACAGCAATACCCCCCCATTTCAAACCCCACTACACCAGTCAGAGAATCGAGGATCCTCCAGTCGCTTGTGACCCCTCCTCCTCATTTGAACAGCTGGTTACAAGTCTAGGTGAGAGGAAGAAGCAGAGTTTCCATCATATGATGACATGATCACACTGCGATGATCGGTCTTACAGCGAAATCCAAAATAGGGGCCCCTTCTCCACGAACAGATGACAACGGACTTCCAAATTTCACGAGCGGGGTTCATAGTTAAGTATAGTTTGAAATTCTTGGGAAATTTGTTACTGTACAGTCGACCCATAAGTACCAGTGCCCAATATTAATGTGGCAGCAATGCCAAAATGTCAACAAATTTAGAGGACTCTGCTGAGCTCTTGAGTGGGATCTTTCATATCCAGCACACATACACCACGTGTGACAGCTATGAGTGCCACAAGACACTTGGCTGGAAGTTGACACATCTACAATCCAGCATTGCTGGCAGAAGGCCGACATTTTACCAGAGATGACACATGCAGCGCCACTCACCCAGCCAACCCTCAGCCAACCCTTCCCATTTCACTCCGTTGTACACAACACAACACAGTCTAGAGCTCTATGGAGCACAACAGATCCAACGCACCCTCACCGGCAGACGTGCCGTCTCCTCTCCCCCCTCCATCAGGAATGCAGCCCACACTGGCTCGCCTGATCACTGACATGACACAGGGAAATAGCTCTGGGGATGTGCTCCTCCCCCCTGTGCCTTCCTTCCCAACCCAATCTCCCGCGTCGTTCGTCGACGTTATTTCATCCTACACGCACAACTCCCCGACGGCTGGGCGACCCCCGTCGGACTCCATGACTCAGGTCGTGTCTGCCAAGCTGTTAGTGCCAGCCTCCATCGACTTTGTGCGTAGGCTGTGCATGAGTTTGCCAGTCTAGTAACACAGCCAAGATCTACGGCACCGTGACAGCCTTTCCGTAAGCAATGGGTACTGGGTTATGTGCGCCTCGTGCCATTGCCGTGCGAATGCGCACGTTTAGGGCGTGGCCTGTGAGCCAGTGCGAGGCTTTTCGTCTGCCCACCTGCCCTTTTTTCTTTGCAATCCCAATCGTTCAACTCGCCGCCAGACGACTGACGATTTCTCATTTTAACGCACTGAACCATGGATCCCGAACGTAAGCCCGAATCCCCGATTCCAAACCGTCCTGGTAATTGACACCGTATCACCCTTCCTTACAGTCTCGGTCGCCGATATTGACTGCGACATCACATTGTTTCAGAATTTACTCTCTATTTACCCTCGATCCCATTCTGCACACATCACTGGCGTCCAATCTCTCGCGATGGCACAATTCCGGCGCTATCAACTGTCACAAGAGAAGGAAGACCTTGACAAGTGCATTGTACACTGTACTAAAGTGTCCTTCCTTCCGTCTGTTTCCCGGGCTGGACTTTCTCTCCATGCTGTCCACCTTCTCTTTCACATCACATCCGCTCTTGTAGTTCGCTCCAGGCAGTTCAGACAGCCCCATGACATCAAGTATTCTATCGAGTACCTCCGGTACCTCCGAGGGCTGCCCCTTGATTCCTTCGACGTCCCCAGAAACCACGTTACGTCATTACTTATCCAAGTATTGGCTATTCAAGTTTTGTCGGAAGCTGGGGATGGGGCGCGAGATATCAAGGAGATGGTGATGCTCTGCCGCGAGCTTCTCACCTCAGAACTTTCGACAGACGTCATCGCTGCCGCATTTCTACTCTTGAATCTCGCCGTCTATGCAGAATTCGAACGAGGACGGTCCGTCCAGTCGTTAGATGAAGTCATTGAATGCCTACGGGACGCGACGAAGATGTGCTCACCAGGTTCGCACCGAATCTTGTTTGCGCTGGCCAACACACTCTTTACTCGCTCCCTGGAAACTCATTCAAGTGACGATTATGAGGAAGCAACGGCACTATTCGAAAGGATCCTGGATCCCAATCAGCCTGGAGAGTGTCCGGATTCAATTCGGGATCGGGCTTCAATACTTGCCACTCGGTTCGCACACTCCAGATCGCTCACCTTCGGGAACCCGGAATATTCCGAAGTGTCAATTTCTCGGCTCCGTAACTCCCTCAGCTCTTCTTCCATTAGTGAAGAACTGAAACCAGACATCGCTTTACACAATACAGTCTCCCTGAGAGCCTTGAAGAAGCGAACTCCTATGCTTCAAAAGTTGCCGACGTTTCATCCTCTCAAAGCGGAAAATTCTGGAGAACTTTTTCATGTACCAGAAGCCGTTCGGAAGTCATACTCGATGACAAGTATGGCGGGGAAAATTCAGCGTCTTGAAGAGCTACTCTCAATTACCCCTCCAGGGACCGAACGTCACACAACTTGCCTCTGCAGCCTTGCAGACTGGTATCAATCAAAGTTCTACCGTTCCAACGATATATCGGATATCGAAGAGTCCGTCAAGTTTGGCCGGCTGTCACTCAATGCGACTCGTTACTCTATTGACTGGTGCAGATTCGTTCCCCTCAGTTCCCTACACAACACTCTCCTTCTCGCGTTCGAGCGTACCAGCAAGATTAACTACCTCGACAAGTTAATCACCGTCCTCTATGACATTCTGGGGTTGAAAGGTGTACAGTACTTGCACTTTCGCACTATTTTTAGGCTTGTGCCATCTCTACTTACCCGCTCGGTGTCGTCCGGCGGTCAAAGAGAGGATACCCTTGAAGCCATACGATTAATGTCGATGGCCATTGATGATCAATACACGCGGGAATCTGACCGATTCTATCTTTCATGTCAGTGGGCCGCCGTTGCGCGAAGTATCAGTCACCCCACCACCTTGACCGCTTACAAGAGCGCAATGTCATTAATCCAAAAGACCTTGTCCTTCGCTCCGACGGTATCCATTCAGCACGCCCATCTCGTCGCAATGGGCAAGGATTGTCAGACCCTGCCACTTGACTACGCATCCTTTCAGATAGATTTAGGCCAATTTGAGGTGGCCATTGAGACACTGGAACAATGGCGAGCGTTACTTTGGTCCGAGATGCGTGGACTTCGTACCCCGGTGGCCCACCTTATCGAAGGACACTCGCCATTGGCGAAGAGATTTGCTGAGATCAATCAAGAACTCGAGGCGCTGATCATATCCGTCACACCGAGTGGGAGGCCAGAAATGGAAGACGGCGTCGCTCAAGGTAGAGATGGGACGGACCCATTCGGTCGGCTTGTGGTAAAGCGGCAGAAACTGGTGGAAGAGCGGGATGCGCTGATTTCACAGATCCAAGGGAGACCAGGGTTGGAAGGATTCTTGAAGGCGCCATCATTCGCTACTCTTCGCTCCGCCGCCTCGCGTGGCCCTGTCATACTTATCAACCACTGCGGATGGCGCTCTGATATCTTGATTCTCTTCCACAATTCTCTTCCTTGCTCCATTCCTACCGCCGATGATTTCTACGATCGCGCAAACAAACTACGGGATGAGCTAGTCGAGGCGCGGAAGCACGGACTCGACTCGGGCGAATACCAGGACGCTCTATGTTCTGTACTGAAGGACCTGTATGAGCTTGTCGGAGAACCGGTCATCAAGAGGCTTCGGGAGTTAGAAGTACCCGAGCAATCTCGAATCTGGTGGTGTCCAACGTCAGTCTTCTGTTCTCTTCCCCTTCACGCGATGGGTCCAAACCCATCGAGCGATACCTCCGACGAGCGATATTTCTCAGATCTGTACATCCCTTCATATACACCATCTCTCTCTGCCCTCATCGAGTCTCGCAAGGCAAGCCCACAGATTCTGGAAAATCCCTCGTTGCTGCTTGTTGCACAACCAGACGATTCTCTTCCAGGCGTGAAGGGGGAGATCAAGGTCATACGATCGCTCAAATCACGGGTCACGGTGGCGGATCTTGTCTCGAGCGAGGCCACACCCTCTTCCGTGGTCGAGGGCCTCCGAAGCAGTCACTTTGCCCACCTCGCATGCCATGGAGTGCTGGAGACAGGAAAGCCGTTCGAGGCTTCGTTCAAACTTCACGGGGGTTCGCGTCTTACCCTACTGGACATTGTACGGTCTCAACTTCCGGACGCGGAATTCGCATTCCTTTCTTGCTGTCATGCCGCGGAAATCACGGAAGAAAGCGTTGCCGATGAGGCGCTCCACCTTACTGCTGCAATGCAGTATTGTGGATTCCGAAGTGTAGTGGGGACTATGTGGGAAATGGCAGATACGGACGGGCGAGACCTGGCCAAGAGCTTTTACAAGTCACTATTTTCTAGCCAAGAGACGGGTGTGCCGTACCATGAGCGATCTGCAGGAGCGCTGCGGAATGCGACACATAAGCTGAGGGGAAAGAGAGGAATCACGCTGGAACGACGGGTGAATTTTGTGCATTATGGCGCTTGATGGTACGTCTTCGGTGAGTGGTTGAATTTTCGGCACACATGCGACTCTGGCGCTTACTAGTTCTTAGAATGACTCGGATGTCGTGTCATCGGAATCAGACCAATTCTTGGGGTCGGTATTTGGATTGGATATGCTTAGTTGTTCATTTTATTATTGTCTCGATATCACCCGTATAGTGCCCCCAATACCCAATTTCATCTGATTGTACCGATGCGTGAATTACCTTGACTGTCGTTTTTCCAATGCGTTGTGAGACGTCAGGACCAGCAGCATGAGAAATATATTGGGAGTGGCAAGTCTCATCGGTGCTGTGATCTGACGAAAAGCCAAACAAGATACCGTCCTGACGCAGGACGCGTGAGGGATGTCACCGTGCCCGTGGACAACCCACCCCTCCACAGTCGTCCCACCGTGACACAACGCAAGACAAGCACACGCTTTCCACAGATTGGCATTCGAACGCGACGGTTCAAAGGGTTGTTAACTCTTGCCAAGCTATCTCCGCATGAAGGACGTTATGTCTGTAGAATTGTTCACTCCAAGTAGCCGCACGTATGTATTATCCCGAGAAAACGGCGGTGGTGGCCTTGGCGAAGTGGGGAGAAACTGTGCCATGCTCAACTGAACCCCATCTTTGTGGAGGTCACATAGAATGTGGAAGAGTAAGATATCTAATGGCTGTTTGCTTGCAGACGGACGATCTGCATGGATCCCGTATCGAGAGTGCCAGCCATGACGCACTCAAGATCGTAGCCCACAGACGGATGGGCCTCTAGCCTAAGTTGGCTTATGTAGGTATATCGTTTCGTTGTTGGCCGTAGTTCAGTGCTTCGGTTCCTCACAATCTATCTCTGCACCACTGCAGAAGGCGTACATATGCCCTTGGATGTAGCAGTTCATAGGGAATTTGCAGCCATTACAGTATTCCTCGAGGGGGCGCCCTCTTGATATCCTCGCGGGTGGAGCCCTCATACTATGGGTCGGTGGTGTCCCCGTGGGTGCGGATATTAGCTGGTGCATCCCGCCCTTGCCCTCAACTACATGGTGGTTCGAGTGGGGGGTCTGCGGCGTGATCATGGGTTGCGAGCCGTGAATCCGACTCGGTCCGGTGAATATGTCGTGTCCGAGAGCGACTTTGACCGCGACCACGACCGCGACCTGCAACTGCCAATGCATACACACTCTAATACCCGCATCACCAACCAGGACCTCGTCTTCTCGTTTTTCCCGTAATGTTCGGGGTCAGAGTTGCCATTCGACTCTGCTTTCGGGTTGCCAAATACCCAAAGCTCTCCAGCGATTCCATCGATCTTCCTACCCCGACTACCACGAACGCCAGGTTCTAGGGCCCGCGATGGAATACATCAAGAGACGCTTCAGTAATGATCCAGACACATCCAAGCAGTTTTTGAAGATTCTTTCCAATTCAAGTCTAGTGCAAATAATGTTCGTCCTGCTGCTACTCCTCGTATTCCCCAGCCTATACTAATGCCCGATGCGGCAGGCCGAGGTTGTAGCAAAGTTGAGGAGCTCTTTAGAGATGCGCCGGACTTGTCCTCCATGTTTCTGGACTTCTTGTCTGGCACAGGTATACAGGATAACGACAGTCTCAGTGCGCTCAGGGGGCCTGGCACCCGGACCAGCCCGCCAACTGGTGAGCACGCGCGGGCGCAAAAGAGGAAGCAGCCAGCAGAGCCCGCTGCCCCTCCTCCTTCTACCCCCGCAAAAAGACGACGGAAAGCTGCGGATAGAGATAAGGATAGGACCGGGACGCAGGGCGTGCGACTGGGAGCCGGGTAAGCATCTTCCTGGACCTCATTGGGAAATGGTTGACGCTCCAAGAAGGTTAGGCAGCCCCGACGGGTCGCGATCCACCAGGGTTTTCCCATTTCAACACTATCGTCGCTCCACCATCGCCACGTCGATCGGGCTACACCTATACACACCATGCGCCGCCCCCACCTACACTGCAGAACTACGCGCAGCCGTTGCACTACCCCCTCAACCGCAGGCCTCAGTGACCAACTTAGACGAGACACATTTCTTCCCCCGCCTGAAGGCGGCACTCGACTCGCGAGACGTATCATCAGTTCCTCAAGCTCGTAAATCGAAGAGGCGCTGCATCGGACAGAAGGAGTGTGCTACGATCATGGCGATGAACCCGGAGCAGCGTGCGCTCTTCCGCCTCAAGCCGTGCGTCCCTCCGGCGTCATTACCTCGCGATGGTTGGGTGGGAAACCGAGGTCGTTGCCCAGTGGCAGGTCCGTTTTCCTTTCCTTCCTTAGTACCTCGGGTTAGAATAGGGGATAACAGGCCCAGGTACGGTCTGGACACGTACTTTTTACACACGTCGATGCTCGCACATACCTTCTTTCTCGTATTTCTCTCCGTGTTTTTCTTCGGATACAACGAGCTAGGGAGAGGGTGAGGATTTGATTCTGATTCTGACGAAAGTGTTCACGGTGCTGATTCTCTTCGGCAGGCTTTGCTATGCCCTCGCCTTTGGCGTTTATTTGTCGTCGTTTTTGAAGGACCTGGTGTGCTCTCCGAGGCCCTACGCTCCGCCGGTCGTGCGACTTAGTAAGTTCGTGGAGTGGTTGTTCTCTGTATTACGACTGACTCCCTGTTCGTTAGCTGTTGGAAACCATCACCTTGAGTACGGATTGCCCTCAACCCACTCTACGAATTGTACCTTTATGGTGTTGTTCCTGGTTGCACACGCCTACGATCTCGATTGCCTCTGTTCTCTCTCAACCACCGCTTTTGCACTTGGGTCGTGGTCTCGTTTGCTAACGTATTTTTAATCGTGGGCGGCCAGGTGTATACTGTAATGCACTGTTTCCTCGATTGTTCCGCCGGGATCATACTCGGGACAATCAGCTGGGTGCTACAGCACCTCGTGATGCCTGAGGTAGAGAGATGGGTTCAGAGTAGCGGTTGGAGTCGTGCGTCGTCATTCCCGCATGCCGCATTATACCTCCTCTCATCTCCTAGCGGTGCCCTTGATCGTGGCCGTAGTCTGCCTCCTCTTGGTCAACCAACACCCGTCGCCCGTTGACGACCACCCCTGCTTCGAGGACGCCATCGCCTTTGTCTCGGTCAGCTTAGGCATCATTACCAACTTTTTGATACTCGAAGCGCGTCCCCGCGCTGAATGCAGACCTGTTCACCTCCGTCACGCGCGGCGCGGCGCTCGAATCTCCTGCCGTAATCGCGACCTGGGTGCTGTTCGCGCTGCTAAAGATAGTGACGGGGGTGCTGATCATATTCTCGTGGCGCATTCTCGCCAAGCCGAGCGTGCAGACACTGCTGCCGCCGCTGTTCCGCTGGCTTGCGTGGGCGAGCCCCGTGCGCCTGCCGCACCGGCGGCACTACACGCCTGCGACGGAATATGTGCACGGCCCGCCGCACACGCTGCGCGCGGTGCCGAGCATGATCTACCTCGACTTGGCTGTCGCAGAGGTCGTGAACGAGGATGCCGGCGTCGCGAGCGGGCGGCGCGGGCGAAGCGAGGGCGCGGTTAAGCGGCGCGGGTCCCCGTCGGAATACGTGCAGGAGAAGGCCGTCGTGTTTGAAGAGGCGAGTGAGGGAGGCACAGTGGAGGACGATGAGGTAAAACATTATGATGCCGATGGTGCGTGTGCTTTTTCCGGTTCCGGCGTGCCGCCTGCTCGTTGTGCTGACGCGTCTGCGGCATGTGCTAGTTCTGACGAAGGTAGTAGTATATGTCTGCATTGGTGCTATTGCGACTGTGATCGTGCCCGCGATGTTTGAGGCACTTGAGTGGGGTGTCTGAGTGTGCTTCTGCTTTGTATAACCGTATACCCTCTCAAATATTAGGATGGCCGTGTCGGGGGCTCCTTGAACCGTAACCACCACCATGGGCGGTTTTTCCCACACCTGGGCAAGGAGGGAAACCAACAGCGCAATACACATTAAATCATAGCACAACCCACCCATTATAAGAATGCTTCACCGAGCACGACGCATGACGACCCCTGTATTATTCGAGCTGTACAGACTTGCCTGCACACTTCTGCCCCCATTGTCCGAGTCTGCCGCAACCTCAGTTTACAACCGCTACTAAACACAAGCACAATACGGCCAAATAGCTGCCAAATAAACACGTCAACCAGGGCCCCTTGTGAACCGCAAATAGCGGTCTTCCCTCGGCAAAAGCCAGGAGAAGGACGGGTGAGAGGCTGCCTCCACCCTCAGGCCCAGACGCAAATCAATAAATTATATCCCAATGCGCCACCACGGCACCACTAGGCCCGAGTAAGGAGACAACAACAAAGCAGCACACCAGAGGAAATTCACCCAGCTCGAGGAGGCGAACTGGGCAAAAGCACTAAGAAAATCCTCCTGATCCGGAAAACCTTTCACCCAAGGTTGTGGAGGCGACCTGGGATAAACTAAGAAATTTCTCTGATCCACCCCGAAAATGGATCCTAAACCGTGAGGTTTTAGTGGGTAGTAGCGCGTACCGGGTCTGGCCCGATGAAGGCCCCACGCACTGAGTCCCACACTACCCCCATACCAGGGGCGTACTTAAACCCGTATTTTCCCTCACTTCTGGTACCTACAATCTCCTGCTACCTAACAACTACGCCCAGTCACTAGATATTATTAGATAATATGTAGCTGGAAATAGAGCGCCTTCCAAAAAAAAAAAAAAAAAAAGGATGGCCGTGTCTGAGTCATTGTCTATAGATGTGCTAATTTGCGAACAATATACGGGCTATCAGTCCACGTTTGAAACGCCACTAGCCCGGTAACAGAAATCAAGACCTGAGCTCAGCCTTCAAGACTAGCGATAAGGTGGCCAACCTCTTTGCTGCATTTATCGTGTACACACATTCTCTAGCTTTATTTTCACGAAAGATGCAGAATGTAAGTGACTTCACTATACACAACCGGCCCCGCTTCAAAAAAAACACCCACACACTTCCTCATTCCAGTATCCCTTCGCTTGTTTGTTTCTGCCTGAAAACGGAACCAAGATCAGAAGAGTTCGAAACAGTTTCGCATGAGAACGCACCTGTTTCAGTTTCCCAACAATTTTTTGAATGCCCCAAGGCATCGCAAGATCTCGAGTCTGTTGGGTAGAGGGCGCATCCCCTCTCTGTTCCTGCGAGGAAGGGCGGGGATGTAACGAAGGACACGGGTTTCGGTCTCAGGATAAGTGCCAGTCTGGACGGCTTTGCTCAGTGCGGCAGTGATGGTGATTTTGTAGAAGACCGGCGTGGTGCCAACCATGGTGAGGCAAGGGAACGTGATGGAGTTACAAGGGGGGAGATTAAGGTCGCGTTCTCGCTTCCGATTGTTTAGCGCAAAGGCTGCGATAGCCTCTGCGATTACCTGAGGCTCCGGATCTTTCATGCTCATCAATCTCTCATCCTCCTGCAACAGCAGCAGAATTTCATTATCGTCCATGATGCAAACGTCAGTCTGGGCGACTGAGTTTTTTCCACAAATAAGAAATGGGATGGCACGTCGGATGAAAACGATCTTATTTTCATCGTCATACTCGAGGCATCTCAGTAACTCTGCAGCAAAATTGTCAACAGCTGCCTCCTGACCGATTTTCGGGCTCATCGCCAGGTCTAGGTAGTGCAGTAATTGCTTCGTCCTTTTGTCCGCTGCGTCTTGTCTAGTTTCGGCGACCATGAAACCCGCCAGTGACGGTTCAGTCGGATCGGGGAAGTCGATAGTCCCAAAGAACACCTCTTTACTCTGAGGTACAACGGTGATGTTGTACGCGCAAAGTTCGTTCGCAGTCCAGTCGCTACCAGACTTCGGGGTTCGAAAGAGTTGAGCCATGGTTAATGGGAAAGTGTCAGTGGAAGGTAGCGGGTGTCGTAGAATAAGTAACACTGATATCGATCGGTGTACTAGTTGGAACGTGGTTTTTCGATCAGGGCGGCTCAGCTCGGAGCTGCAATTCGCGTGCGTGGGCTGGAAATTACAGTACAGTATGACTCGGAAGTGTGTCCGCAGTGCTTCGCTGTTTGATGATTTCCTTCAGTCATGCAGCCTCAACACCTCTTAGGGGGTCATCGTTCCTCCGGTCCCTTTCGGATGCCCTCTTATACGGTGCATCGACAAGGGAAGAGTCTGACTTGATATATAACACGCGGCGTGCAGAGTCACTCCGATGTGCTTGGCAGCGAACCTCCGTCAATGTGCATATCTTTGTGAGTCACTGTGTGGCTCTCACGAGGATGAGGTCCGAACCGCGCTGGGATGGAAAAGAGGAGGAAACGAGGAGGCGCGCGGCACGGATGGTGGAGGGGCGCCGAGGCCCACAAAATGTCCTTGGGTATATTACGAGGTAGTGAGGTAGGAGACAGGGCATGCAGATGTTAAGTAATAGCGAGTGTCTATAAGAGGGCTGCGTAGAGAACGGGCGAAAGCGCGAAGCGCTTCTCGATCGAAGATGAGGGGTCTTTGTAGCCGAGGCGAGGTCGCGACGGGTGGGCGGGCCCCCCCCCCCGGAGCGACCCGGTGAGCGTCGGAGAAGGCCATAAGGCTCATCATCGATCCTTTTCAGATTTCTGGGCGTGGCGGGCGGGTAAAAAATAAAGGAGTTCTGGTTCTTTAAACCGGTTGGAAAAGTGGGCGGACAAGTAGCGGCACGCAAGAGAGGAATGAGCACGTGCCGCCTCGCCCGCTCACACAAAGACATAGCTCTAAGGCTCCGCTCGTGCCTTACTCTGCCTCAGACCGGCCAAATTTGCTACTACATTAGTAGCTCACGGCGACTCCGCCACATCCCTCTCACATTGACATGCTTGCTCTACCTATATTTCTTGATCTATTCACCCCCCCAGATCCTGCCATTTACGAGTGCTACCTTCTTTCCCTTCTATTCATCCTATTATACAATGGCAGTCCTCATCATCCTCCCGCACACGTTCACAAGCTCTCCCTGCTCCCTTTCTTGTTGTGGCAGGCTTGGAGGTGCGCAGTCGGGTTGAACTTTTCTGTAGGTTTGGCGCTGTCTCTGGGGGTCAAGCTAGTCAAAGATGGTGAACGGCTCAATCACTAGAACCTTGCATATGTGATGCCATTGCTGTCATCTCTATATTCCCCCCGGTGCGTGTCCACTAACAACACTTGCTCTCCTCGCCACTATAGATTGGTGTAGTCGTCGTGGGATTGCGGCCGATCGAATGGGCACTCGCGAGAAAGCCATTGAAGAGATACGAACCATTCGCAGAGGACCAACAAACTCCCGTTGAACGGCCTCTGGCCATCCCGGATATCATCTCGACGCCTTTGATCTCCTGTGTAACCAGCGCGGAATCAGGTGGTCGTGGGGTCCAAGTCATTCCTGCGCACGTGCCCTCCGCCGTCACTCGCCACGGTGATCCTGAAGTTACTTCTCGAGCTGACCATGTCCATCGCCATCTACAACGTGCAGCGCACCCGTCCCTCGCTCGACATCCCTGCGGGCGACATGCTCTCTTCAGTCCACACCTCGACCCTCTCCGGCGCGCCGTTCTTCACGCTCTGCGGCATCGTCGTCGTGTACAAGACCGTAACGTGATGTACCATATCGCGACGCTCGTCGGCCGCGTGCCCCTGCGGCAGCCCGTTGCGGACTGGCCTGCGCTCACCGCGCGCCCCTGGACGGCCACCTCGGCCGTGGACTTCTGGAGCTTCAGCTGGTACCAGTTCTTCCGGCACACCTTCGTCGCGTTTGGCACGTCCCCCTGCGGTGCGCTCCTTGGCGCGTTTGGCGTGTCTGCCTGGACTACGTTGGCAGGTGGGGTTTCGGGTGGGGTGCGGAATTCAGCAGCGCCGGCGCGTTCTTCGTTCTCATGGGCATCGGCGCGGTGCTAGAGCGCGTCTGGCAGCGCACGACTGGCGCGCGGGTGCGTGGTTTCTGGGGCTGGGCGTGGACGATGGCGTGGACTGTTTTTCGGGGTACGTTTATGCTGGATGGGTGGACACGACACGGCATAATCGCATGCGACTTTTTCATACCTGGGCTACAACCGGGGAAACCGATCGTCGATGGTATCATTTCTCTTACCACGAACAATTGATTAACGTATCTAATCGGATATCTCATAATCATAGAGGACAAACTCATACAGTACCTAACCGCATGCCTTTTCTGTCGATTCATGTACGTGCGACCTAATAGTGCACATCATGATATCATAGGCATCGCGATGCCACGCCTCGCCACTCCCGATGGATTCCAGGAGAATTTGTAGTGCGCTTGACACCATCAACGCGCTTACTGGCAAGCAGCCATCACGCCTTCTGGGAGCTGCGTCTGCCCACCTGAGCAGGGGGCCTAGGTGGTTTTCGAGGACTTGGACATCCGCTCCCTGCCAAATGTGTGCCATCCTCTCTCAGGCTCCGCTGCGGCACGGCCGTTCAAACGTTCAAAAAAACGTTCAAATTTTCAATGCCCGCCGGAGAGGTGCAATCGAGCCCTTGACAAGGCTGAGGCCGCTGAAGGCCGGAAACCGGACGCATTGGCAGCCTGAACGGACGGGGATGAACGAGCGACGAAGGCGACAAAGGAAATAACGAGGGAGAGAAGGCAAGATATAATACGAGTTGTCTGGACCCCACCCCTCCTCCGGTGAGGATTCCCGTCCTGCCACCCCATTGCCTGCACCAGCACGTTAGGTAGAGTAGGCGGAACTGTTAGGTAACCTTGTCCAAAAAAAGATATGGGGAATTGGAGAAGAGATCACTGGGACGTCTCGAAGTGATAGTACCGGCCAAAGCTTTGATCATGGCATAGAGGTGACTGTGCTCGGGATGAGAACGGCTCAGAACCGGAAATCGCTTCCGGTTCTTAGCTGATTGCTTCGAAGTGAAGGCGCGTAGACACTCACCGTCAATGGTGTCTGCCTGTACACTGTAGCCTTGTTCGGGTCTGTTGTCATCTCCGACTCGGATGTCACAAATCAATCTCAAGTCACGTCCGCGAAGCCGTTTGGGGTCAGCCAGGCTCCATCGACTTGTGCATAGACTGCGCATGAGTTTGCGAGTCTAGCATAGCTAAGAGCACAGCCTTTCAGTAGCAATGGGTACTGGACTGGGTAGACCAGGGTAGACATGTGCCAGTGCGCCTCATGCTGTTCCCGTGCGAATGCGCACATTTAAGGCCTGGCCTGTGAGCCAATGCGAGGCTTTTCGTGCCATGCAGCCTTTCTCCCTTCGTAATCCCAACCATTCAACTCACTGTTAGGCGACGCACGATTTCTCATTTTCCCACACCGGACCATGACATGCATGCCAGTGACACCGAAACGTAAGCCCGAATCTCCAAGTCCGAACCGTCCTGGTAAATTGACACTGTATCCCCCTTCCTTGCAGAACCGATCGCGGAGATCGACAGCGACATCACATTTCTTCAGAATGCAGTCTCGCAGTTCCCTCGATCACATCGTACACATAATACTGGTGTCCAAACTCTCGCAGTGATACGGCTCAAGCGTTATGATATATCACAACAGAAGGAAGACCTTGACAAGTCCATTCTACACTATACTGAGGCGATTTTCCTTCCGCCTGTTTCTCAAACTGGGCTTTCTCTCAGTATTGTCCAAATACTCTTTCACCTCGCACTCGCTCTTCTAAAACGCTCCAAGAAGTTCAAACACCCAGAGGACGTCAAATCTTCTATCAAATACCTCCGGTACCTCCGAGGACTACCCCTTGATTCCTTCGATGTCCACAGAAACGTCGTTACGACACTTATCCGGGCTTTGGCTATTCAAGTTAAGTCGGAAGCTGGGAATGGGACACGGAATATCGAGGAGATGGTAGTCCTCTCCCGCGAACTCCTCACCTCCAACTTATCGGCAGGTTTTCCTGTCGCCGCTTTTATATCCTTGAATGTCGCTATCAAAGCCGAATTCATTCGAGGACGCGTCCAGTCGCTGGACCAGGTCATTGAATGCCTACGGGACGCGGTGAAGATGTGCCCACCAGGTTCGCACCTCGTCTTGTTCACGATGGCCGACGCATTCGGCACTCGCTTCATGGCAACCCATTCGAATGACGATTATGAGGAAGCAACGGCGCTATTAGAAAGGATCCTCGATCCCAATCAGCCTGGAGAGTGTCCGGATTCAATTCAGGATCTAGCTTTATTACTTGCCACTATGCTCGCATTCGTCAGATCGGTCGTCTTCGAGAACCCAGAATATTCCGAAGTGACAATTTCTCGTCTCCGTACCTTCCTTAGCTCGTCTTCCATTGATGAAGGGCTTCGTCTTCGATTGACTGAGGGCTTGGCGATCCAAGCCAGAGAGCGCTTTAGTCAATACAGTCTCGCTGAGAGCCTTGAAGAAGCGAACTCCTATACTTCACAACTTGTCGACCTTTCATCCTCTCAAAGCCTGGAAAAATCTAAGGGAATTTTTCCTGTATCAGGCGCTGTTCGGAAGTTATACTCGATGACGAGGATGGCGGAAGAGATTTACCATCTTGAAGAACTACTCTCAATTACTCCTCCAGGGACCGAACGTCACAAAGATTGCCTCAGTCACCTTGCAGATTGGTATGAAACAAAGTTCTACCGTACCAACGATATATCGGATGTCGAAGAGTCCATCAAGTATAGCCGGCTGTCACTCGGTGCGACTAATTCCGATGACCATTGGAGAATCAATCCTCTCAGTTCCCTACGCAACATTCTCCTCCTCGCGTTCGAGAAAACCAGCAAGATCAGCTACCTCGACGAGTCAATCACCCTCGGCTATGACATTCTCGAGTTGAAGAGTGTACAGTTCATCCACCCTCACGCTGTTCAGAAGCTTGTGCCATCTCTACTTACCCGCGAGCAGTTGCTTGGGCGAAGAGAGGATCGCCACGAGGCCATACGATTGATGTCGATGGTCATCGATAATCAATACGTGCGGGAACCTGACAGGTTCCGACTTTCATGTCAGTGGGCCTTCGTTGCGCGAAGTATCAGTCACCCCACCACCTTGACTGCCTACAAGAGCGCAATGTCATTGATGGAAAAGTCCTTGTCCTTCGCTCCGACGGTATCCATTCAGCACGCCCGTCTCGTCGCAATGGGCAAGAATTGCCAGAACATGCCACTTGACTATGCATCCTATCATATCAATTTAGGTCGATTTGAGGAGGCCATTGAGACACTGGAACAAGGACGAGCGTTACTTTGGTCTGAGATGCGTGGCCTTCGTACCCCGATTGCCCAACTTATTGAAGAAGACCCGCCGTTGGCAAAGAGATTTGCTGAGATCAATCAAGAACTCGAGGCGTTGACCATATCTATCACACCGAGTGGGAGGCCAGAAATGGAAGACGGCGTTGCTCAAGGTAAGGATTGGACGGACCCGTTCGGTAGGCTTGTGGTAAAGCGGCGGAAACTGGTGGAGGAGCGGGATGCGCTGGTTTCACAGATCCAAGGCCGACCAGGGTTGGAAGGATTCTTGAAGACGCCATCATTCACCACTCTCCGCTCCGCCGCCTCTCGTGGCCCCGTCATACTTATCAACCATTGCAAATGGCGCTCTGATATCTTGATTCTCTTTCACAATTCTCTTCCTTGCTCCATTCCTACCACCGGTGATTTCTACGATCGCGCAAACAAACTACGGGATGAACTCGTCGAGGCGCGGAAGCATGGACTCGACTCAGACAAATACCAGGATGCTCTATGTTCTGTACTGAAGGGGCTCTATGAGCTTGTTGGCAAACCGGTCATCAAGAGGCTCCGGGTGTTGGGCGTTCCCGAACAATCTCGAATCTGGTGGTGCCCGACGTCAGTCTTCTGCTCTCTTCCACTTCACGCTATGGGCCCAATCCCATCGAGTGATACTCGCGAACGATATTTCTCGGATCTGTACATCCCTTCATATACACCATCTCTCTCTGCCCTCATCGAGTCTCGCAAGGCAAGCCCACAGATGCTAGAAAGGCCCTCGTTACTCCTTGTTGCCCAACCAGACGACTCTCTTCCAGGCGTGAACGGAGAGATCAAGGTCATACAACGAGCGCTGAAAGGACGGGTCACGGTGACGGATCTTGTTTCGAGTGAGGCCACACCCTCTTCCGTGGTCGAGGGCCTCCGGGGCAGTCACTTTGCCCACTTCGCATGCCATGGAGTGCTGGAGACAGGAAAGCCGTTCGAGGCTTCGTTCAAACTTCACGGGGGTTCGCATCTCACGCTGCTGGACATTGTACGGTCTCAACTCCCCGATGCCGAATTCGCGTTTCTTTCCTGCTGCCATACAGCGGAAATTACGGAAGAAAGCATTGCCGATGAAGCGCTTCACCTTACTGCTGCGATGCAGTACTGTGGGTTCCGAAGCGTTGTTGGGACGAGGTGGGCAATGGCGGATATGGATGGGCAAGACCTGGCTGAGAGCTTCTACAAGTCGCTATTCTCTAACCAAGAGGCAGGTGTGCCGTACTATGAGCGATCTGCCCCTGCACTGCGAGATGCCACACTGAAGCTGAGGAGGAAGAGGGGAATCACTCTGGAACGATGGGTTAATTTCGTGCATTATGGTGCTTGACCACGTATCTTCGGTAAATAGTCCAATTTTCAGTGCACACTCAAATCTGGCGCTGACTTGATTCTCAGAATGATTCGGATGTGTGGTACTTAATTTAGATATACTTGGTCGTTGATTTTGTTGTTATATAATCATCACCGATCTGGCAGCTAACATTCGCTCTGGTGCCAACGCATGGATGCATGAATCTCGTCTCGATCATGGCTCTATCCACTGCACTGTGAGATCAAGGAGCGGGCCCTTACTTTGTAATATTTATGTTACCTTCGGGAGTGGGGCGCACATGGAACCCTCATAGGGGGCCGATGGTGTCTCTGTGAGTGCGTATTTTAGCTGGTGCACACCATCCTTGCCCTGAACCACATACAGTAGTGGTTCGCATGTGGTTCGCGAGTGGTTCGATTTCGGGCCGCGGCGTATCGTGGTGGCGGGCCGAGATACCGACTCGGACCGGGGAATATGTCGCGTCCGAGAACGACTTTGACCGCGACCGCGACTGCAATTGTCAACGCACACACACTCTACCCGCACCACCAGGGTCTCGTCTTTTCAAGTTCGTTTCGACGGATTTTAAGCTGCTATAGCTCGTAATATTCGGGGTCAGAGTTGCCATTCGACTCTTGTGGATACACGGTGGCATCTCAAATACTTCGCCTGTACGTTAACTTTGGACCTAATTCCTGTCAAACGGTCGCGCATCTAATTCCACACAGAAGGAGTTTCGTATAGAACCCCGAACGCCTAATGAACCCTTCAATAGATCCTTCTCTTCAGAATGTCACACAGCCATCTTCATCCACAGAGGCCACCGTGGCAGAGCCGGCCCAGCCCATTCCACCATCCCCGCACCCTTCAATCGATAATCAAAACGCCATAGCGCCTACACCTACGGCAGCTGCACCACAGCCCCCACTTACAACAGAGAAGCAGACAAACACAGATGCCCCCCAACCCGCGCCCGAGAATCAAAACGGCGTGATGGACCGTCAACTCAACGTTACTGATGCTCTTAGCTATCTAGATGCCGTGAAGATCCAGTTCCATGACAGGCCGGATGTGTATAACGTCTTCTTGGATATCATGAAAGATTTTAAGAGTCAAGTGTGAGCCTCTTTACTCGGATGGTCTACCCGGTCGTTAGCGCCCGTGGTCATCATTCTGCGTTCCTTACAATATGTTTTCCACAGGATCGATACTCCCGGAGTAATTCAACGCGTTGCAACCCTATTCCATGGTCACCCTTTCCTCATCCAGGGTTTCAACACTTTTCTTCCTGTCGGATATCGCATCGAAGTCGGCTCTGACTCACAGTCATCTGAGGTCATCACAGTCACAACCCCGTCGGGGACTATGTTAAGATCAACCAATACTCCCAGCATTCCGGCTCCGCCCCCACCGTTATCAGCACCACCACAGCAAGAGCTTGGCCAGTTACCGCCATCGGACCAACCTGCTGTGTCTGCCCCGCTCCCTTCTACATCTGCTTTAGGGTTGTCAAATACCCCGAAGCTCTCCAGCGGTTCCATTGACCTTCCCACCCCCGACGACCACGAACGCCAGGTTCTGGGGCCCGCGATGGAATACGTCCAGCGCATCAAAACACGCTTCAGTAATGATCCAGACACATACAAGCAGTTTTTAGAGATCCTTTCCAATTACAAGTCTAGTGCGAATAACGTTCGTCCTGCTACTACTCCTCGTATCCTCGGCCTATACTAATGCCTGATGCGGCAGGCCGAGGTTGTAGCAAAGGTTGAGGAGCTCTTTAAAGATGCGCCGGACTTGTCCTCCACGTTTCTGGACTTCTTGCCTGGCACGGGTTTACAGGATAACGACAGTCTTAGTGCACTCAGGGGGCCTGGCACTCGGACTGGCACGCCAACTGGTGAGCACGCGCGGGCGCAGAAGCGGAAGCAGCCAGCAGAGCCCTCTGCGCCCCCTCCTCCTGCCACCGCAAAAAGACGACGGAAAGCTGCGGATAGAGATAAGGATAAGGACCGGGACGCTGGGCGTGCGACTGGGAGCCGGGTAAGCATCTTCCTGGCTTCTCATTGGGAAATGATTGACGCCCCAAGAAGTCTAAGCAGCCCCCTACGGGTCGCGAGCCACCAGGGTTTTCCCATTTCAACACTATCGCCGCTCCACCATCGCCACGTCGATCGGGCCACACCTATGCACACCATGCACCGCCCCCACCTGCACCGCAGAACTACGCGCAACCTGGCACGGGCGTTGCGCTACTCCCTCAACCGCTGGTCTCAGTGACCAACTTCGACGAGACGCAGTTCTTCCCACGCGTAAAAGCGGCGCTTGACTCGCGCGAGACATATCATGAGTTCCTCAAGCTCGTAAATCTGTTCACCCAGGACTTTATCGACCGCTCGCGCCTCATACACGAAACCCGCTCCTTCCTTGGGGAAGGAGAGCTTATGGTCCAGTTCAAGGAGATATTGGGATGGGACGAGGCCATGGAACGTTCGGCGCTAGCTAAGGGGCCAGAAGAGCCGTACCAACCTCCAGGGCGGCCATTGACGATCCTCGACCGTCCGTGTCGCGAGGAGCTGAATATCAGATACGGGAGCTACAGACGCTTGCCTGCAGACGTACGTACCTTCTTTCGTTCCTGGGCGTGGGCTCAACGGTTGCCTTTCAGGAGATCAACGTAGAATGTAGCGGCCGCGACGAGATGTGCAAGTCCGTGCTGAACGATGAATGGGTCTCACATCCGAGCTTCTCGAGCGAAGATTCCGTTTTTATGGCGCATAAGAAAAACCTTTACGAAGAGGCGCTGCATCGGACAGAAGAAGAGCGGCACGAGTACGACTTCCACATCGATGCGCTCGTGCGCACAATCGGCGTGCTTGAGCCACTCAACCACAAGATCATGGCGATGAACCCAGAGGAGCGTGCGCTCTTCCGTCTCAAGCCGAATTTTGGCGGCGCGGGCAAGGCGGTGCATCAGCGTATCATCAAGAAAATATACGGGCGGGAAGCGGGGCTCGATGTTCTGCAAGCGATGCAGGACACCCCGGCGCTTGCGCTGCCCGTGGTGCTCGCGCGGCTGAAGCAGAAGGAGGTGGAGTGGAAGCGGGCGCAACGCGAGTGGAACAAGATCTGGCGCGCAGTGGACGTGGCAAACTACGCGCGCTCACTGGACCACCAGGGCATTACATCCAAGACTGCGGACAAGAAGGCGCTCACGGGAAAGGCTTTCGTCGCGCAGATCGAGGCGATCATGGAGACGCAGATGGCGCGCCGCGCGGCGCTCGTCGACCCGCTATATGCGCGCGCGCGCCCACAGCACCAGCTCGACTACGAGATCGAGGACCAGGACGTGCTTCGCGACGCGCTCAAACTCGCGTTTGCGTATCTCGCCCGCCTCGGCGGCACCCAGCTCCGCCTCGATGCGGCTCGCAAGAGCTGGGTCGAGATCAGGTTGTACAGCATCGTCCGCGCCTTCTTCCAGCTCAACGATTGGGACGAGCGCCCATCTGCCGCCACGCGCCCGCGCACGACCTGGAAGCACGCCTCCGCAACCACTACCATAGCCCCGAGCCCGAACGCGCACTCAGCGGGATTGGCGAGCGCGGCCGCGGGAGAAGCAGCAACTGCTGGCGCGACTGTCACCGGCGGTGATGATGCGGACTCTGCGACTGCGGTGACGAATGCGACAGTAGGGGGCTCGAGCACGCCACGCACGACGGCGTCGAGCCCACGGAACGGCGCGCTTCCGGCGAACTTTTCCGGGGACCTCCGCAAGAGCCTGCTGAAGAGCGAGCAGGCCAAGTCGGCCCGCGCCAACACGCACCCATTGCCCGGCTCGCCCTCGCCCCAGAGCTCACGCAAGGCGTCGCCCGTTCCTACCACTCCGGCTCCGATGGCGACTGATGATGAAGCCGCGCCGCCGCTGCCACCCCCGGTACCGCTTCTGGTCGAGTCGAATCCCGCGGCTGGGGAGAAGCGGAGGTCGAAGCGCCGGTCGTTCTTCACGAATACGTGGTTTTATACCCTGCTCAGGATGGTCGAGGTGCGTGTGTCAAACAATATCAGAGGTCGCAAGTGGCTGATGTACCGGGTTGGTTGGTAAGGTACTTTACTCGCGTCTGCACCTGTTCAAGAATATCGCGGTGGAACGCGTGAACGACCCGAGTTTCAATATGAGGCCCAATGTTACGGCGATGGATCTAGAGCTGCTCGAGGCGGGCGGGTCGGCGGGTGTTCTTGAAGGGCAGGGACAGACACACGTACGGGTCACTGCGTTGCAGTATTATGAACTCATGCTGGAATCGTGCGAGCGGTTGTTCGATAACCAGATTGAGCAGCTTGCATTCGAGGACCAGATGCGCGAGATGTTCGGTTTACATGCACGTCCCTTCTTCCTCTCCTCTCTCTTGCATCTAATCCGAGCCACCCGCAGGATGCGTACAAGATCTTCACCATCGACAAGGTGCTCGCCTCCTTGATCAAACATGTAACAAATCCTCCTCGCGTGCTCTTACAACGTATTGGATGCTGACGGAGGGCCTTCCTTCTCGTCCTCGTTTTTTTCACAGGTTCAGAGTTGGGAGCAGGACCCGAAGCTCGAGAAGATCGCCAAGCTGCTCTGGGACGAGCGGCGTCTGGAGGCTCCGACGGCCGAGGACCACCGCGCGTTTCGCCAACAGGCGGAGGGGATCCTCGGGCCCGAAGAGAACCTGTTTCGCATCGACTGGGTGAGCCCCCCTCTCCTCCCCTTCGTTGTTGCCCGCGGACTGAGCCAGCACGACGACTAGCTCCCGGAATCAAAGATGCTCACGTTCCAGCTGCTCAGCAAGGACGGCTCGAGCCTCGACGACGCCGAGGTGCTCTCGGGGCGCTGGCAGGCCTACGTCGAAGGGTTCGTGTCCGAAACCGAGACGTCCGGCGTGCCCGCCAGCAAAGTGCGCCGCCCATTCCTTCGAAGGTCCGTCGTCACTCCTTCCCCTCCTCCCTATTGGGCTAACCCATTATTATCTCACTGGCAGATCACTGCCCGGTGGGACGACGACGGTCAAGGCCCCAAGAGGAGATGGACAGGACTTTTACGCGCGCGGTGGGCTCGAGATCAAGGTGTGCGTGCGGACGTATCGCCTGTTTTATGTCTCGCGGACCGAGGACGTGCTGTGGCGCGTGCAGGCCGCTGCGGAGCGCGAGCGCGCAGCGGCGAGGCTCGCTGAGAGGGATGCTGGGCGGGCGCGGTGGTTGGAGAAGTTCGCTAGGGGAGGCGCGTCGGAAACGGCTGTCGTCGAGTAGCTTGACGTCTGTTTTCTCTCTCTTTTTTCTTGTCAGGCGGTTTTATATCGTTTCGAACTTGTCTTGTGTTGCATCTGTCTGTGTCGTCGAGAGCACTGTTCGACGACGTGCGCGAAAAAACATTCATCTCCATTATCATATCGCATTACAGTAGTTTTATTTGTTTTCTTGGCGTCTTGTTAGAGGGACTGTCTGTTATCATTCCCGATGATCTGGTTTTTAAAAGTTCTGTGTTTTTTTGAGTATATATCATTTGCTAGCTAGCCGTGGGTGTTTCGGCCGAATACATAGGAGTAGGGATGGATATAAAGACAGGGTCGTACTACAATTCATACTTCTCCACAAAGAACACACATAGCTCGAAGATCAGGCAGAACGCAACCACCACACTGAAAAAAGAACGGTTAATGGGCACGACGGAGGAACGCCCCCGAACGAAGAAAAGCAGTATTAAATGAAGCGACATGTAACACACTACGGTAATAATTGTTCAGCGATATCGGAGTGAGGAAGACGTAGAGAGAAGGATGTGGGAAAGGGAAAACAGGCACGCAAGGCATCATCAAGCATCAAGGTCGCGATCAGATTATGCGATCACTTTTTGCCGAGAGTCAGAGCACGCATGCTTTCCTCAAGCACACCGAGCCCCGTTTCACGCGCCGCACAGAGCTTCGCACACGCCAATTGTCCCTGGCACTGCGTCTGCGTCTGTACCTCCTTGCACTCTTTCACCGCCACCACGCCTACCGCAGCCACCGTGGCCTTGATTGCCTCGACGGCGCCCGGAACAGACGAAGGCGGGTCGACGTCGACGACGCGTACGACGGCTGTGCCCTCCAGTACGCGCCGGACTTTTTCGGCGTCCCATGCGGGCGCACGTGCGCTCGGCGCCGGATGGGAGGAGGAGGAGGAAGGGGGATAGGAAGAAGGAGAACCGGAAAAGGCCTGCCAGAATGCGCTACCGAGGCGCTGAACGAGTGTCTGCGAGGCCATCGTCGCAAGCGCCGCGTGCTGCGGCGTTGGCATCTGCGCCGACGAAGACGCGGACGTCGAACCGGGTTTTGGAGAGGAGGGCGGTGTGGGGTATGCTGACGCTGCAGCGCTCGAGGTTGAGGTGGACGTAATGGCGGACGTGTGGATGTGGTGCTTGCCACTGAGGAGGGAGGACAGCGACGACGATGCAGCAGCACTGCGCATGGTCTGTGCGGATGAAAAGTAATGCGGACGGAGGTTGGCCGCGAGACCGGAGAGTGACGGGGACGAGGGGTGTTGCTGTTGCTGGTGTTGTGAGGCAGCGGCCAGTTGATGATGATGATGTTGTTGTTGCTGGGCCATGCGGGTCCAGAGCTGCATGCGATACCTACACAGGTGCAGCAGTCAATCAGCCATCCACGCAAAAGCAACGTTAAAACGAATAAGGCAGACGCACGCATCGAGCATTTTCATGGTAAATGGATTCGTGTCCATAAACGAGTCGAACGGCGGGGGCTTGCCCGGCCCGCCGAGCGTCGAGAGGTCAACACTGTTGATGGCGTTGTTATTGTTGAGCGCAGGGTTAATGTTCTCCTGCAGAGCTGGCTTGAGGGCCGCGCCGGCGATGAGGTCGGGGATCGTGACGGTGTGCACTGGCGTGATGCCACCGAATGGGGTGCTGCTGCCGCCCCAGAACGCCTTTGCGGCGAGGCGTGGGGATGTCGTGGCAGGCAGGTCTTTGTGCGTGTTTGGCGTGAGCAGCGGCGATGTCGACGTGGAGCTCCGGGACACAAAAGCCGGTGGGGTGATAGGCAGCGGGCTCGGCGGGGGGAGGACCGGCGAGTCGGCGCGTCCAGCGGGGGAGAGGAGAGCTTTCTTGAGTGTCTTGATCTCTTGCTGCAAGGCCGCATTCTCGGACCTCGTCGAGCCGAGCTCGGTACGGATAGCATCGATGAGCCGATCGCGTTCGGCAACGTCGCCCTCGAGGGTGGTGATGTACTCTGATTGCGAACAGAACTCTAAATTGCTAGAGACGGTAAAAAAGACACTACTCACCTTTGCGACGGTTGCGGAAATTGCGCGCGCTTATTTTGTTACGCAGTTGGCGTTTCTCTCTGCTAGACATTTTTTGATACTCATCGGGTGTGGGGCGCCAGTCGTCCAAAGCGTTGTCGTAAGGGTCTGTCTTCACGACGGAGCTGACGTGGATTTTTTTCTGGACTCCACCAGAATGAACCACGGACTTGCGGTCCTTGCCTTTGTTGGAAAGTTTGATGGGTGGGGGAGTAACTGGCTCCTCGTCGTCCTCCTCATCGTCCTCCTCACGGGGAAGTTCGTCCTTTGCGGCATCGTCATCTCCAAAGTCACTGGGAGACTTGGATGTACCAGGGGTGGCCATTAGCTGGGGGTCGATGGCGAAGGGTGGTGAGAAAGCGCCGGAGGTACTGGTTGCCCCAGAGTCGGGGCTGTCATTGGAAAAGGTGAGGAAGTCCCAAGGGGTGTCAGGAATAGGCGATGAGGCGATAGTCTTGTTGTTGAGGGAATCGTCATTGATGTTGGAGAGGTTGAACCAGGCGTTGTTCAGTTCTAACTGTGGTTCGGCTATGGCGGGGATGGTGGGGAAAGCGGGGGAATGATGTCCCGAGCTTGGGGGCGAAAAATTAAAGGAGTCTAGATCAGCGAGACTCGCAAAAACGTCGCTTGAATCAAAGACGAAAGGCGAGGGCTCGAGTGGGTTATCTTCGAACATTGTCGAGAACGAGGACGGCGACGAGACAAGTCGAGACAAGGCGAATCGTGGCCGCAGCAACAAACGGCTTCGTAAGCCAATCGTAAGTAATTTAACCATAAATAAATATTATCATGGCCTCAACTTCAGACCTCAACGCACAGATATTTCAGCGACTTCATCCGAGGGCGTATCTGGAACGCTTTCTTGCCGAACAGGTTCGCCCGGACGGTCGCGAGGCAGAAGAATGGAGAGATCTCTTTGTACACGTCGGTTCCATCTCCACTGCTGACGGCTCTGCCATCGTGCGCCTCGGTGACACCACAATCGTCTGCGGAGTCAAGGCTGAGATCGCAGAGCCAGACCTTGAGCAGCCAACTGAAGGCTTTCTTGGTTCGTATTCACCTTCTCTGTGTGTCACTCGAACCCTGGAATGATCATCTGCGCTTTTAGTCCCCAATATTGACCTTCCGGCTATGTGCGCGCCGCGCTTCAAGCCGGGACCACCCTCCGAGGAGGCGCAGGTGCTTTCCGACCGACTCGCGTCTACAATCAATGCGTGCGCCAACATCTCTAAACTGATCGACGCCCTCTCCTTTGACAATTTAATCTCACAGGGCCGGCGTTCTCCCACTCTCAGCGCTATGTATCCATCCCGGGCGTGCTTCCTGGGTCCTGTACGTCGACGCGACGTGCATCAACTATGACGGAAACGCGTTTGACGCCGCGCTCATCGCAATGGTTGCCGCACTGAAAAACAGTGCGATCCCTTAAAACAGCTTGCGCGATCTGATGTCAATGCTCGGACATAACAGCGACCCTCCCAAAGGCGACTTTTGACGAGGAGACGGGCCGCACGACGTGCTCGCGAAAGATCCGCGAGGCATTGCCGCTCAAGCGTCTGCCGATTTCGTATTCGTTTGGCATATTTGACGGGTAAATCCCCACGCTTTGTCCGAGTCATGCTCGGCCATACAGCTGACGGTGCATGAACGGGGCCTTTTTTTTTTCTGCTTCACTAGGTCAACGGTCCTTGCGGACCCCACTGCATTTGAGGAACCATTAGTGGATACATCTATATCGATCGTGCTGGACGAGCACGGATCCCTCCTGTCCGCAGGTCAGCTTGGCATTGCTGATAAGAACAAGATGTCGGCATGCGTGGCGGCGGCGAAAGAGCGGCGTGAAGCGCGCGGACATGAAATATATTCGTTTTGAGTTTGTATTTGCGACGGTCCTTAGATCATTTGATTGTTATCGTAAAGCGCCCCAAAGCGACTGTGAGCGCTCATGAGGATGGACACGGGACCTCACTGGATTGATCACTTGATATGACGCTGTACTAGGAGCATGGCTATGACTCTTAGCCCCCTTCTGGATCACATCACCGCCCTCAGCGCTCTCCCTTTCCTCTATCCTAGCTAGCTTTAATGACCGTTGGCCAGACGCAGCTTGAGCGAGCGATCCATCAGATACAGAACAGGGTCGTCGTACCCGAGCTCGACTTTACACAGCACCAGCTCGAGAATGGGTACACTGTCAGCACGCAGGAGCGCGCTGTCAAGGAGGTGTGTGCACCTCTCACTTTTCCCGATTGCTTGTGCGGATGCGATGGGTACCGTTGCGGCAGGTACAAGCACCCGCGATGACCATTCCGACGAACGACCAGTTCTTCGCCAAGACAGACAGGACCAAACCGGACATCGCGTTCCTGAAAAACCACTTTTATCGCGAGGGTCGCATAAAGGAGGAGCACGCCTTGTATATCATCGACAAGGCGACGCAGCTCCTCCGCGCAGAGCCCAACGTCTTGAGTGTCGACGCTCCAGTAACAGGTGCCACAATCACTCATTTTGTACCTTAACACCCCCACATCTCGTTCCTGACACCTTTTTCATCGCAGTCTGCGGGGACATTCATGGCCAATACGTGCGCATATCACCTCTTCATCTCTCCAGATCAACTCACATCCGACGCGATCGTAGTATGACCTCATGAAGTTATTCGAAATCGGCGGCAAGCCGTCAAATACCCGCTACCTCTTCCTCGGGGACTACGTTGACAGGGGCTATTTCAGCATCGAAGTGCGTATCTCTTGCCACTCCGAGTTCCTCCTTTCTTACTCACGGGGATCCCGGTCACGCAGTGCGTGCTCTATCTATGGGCGCTCAAGATTTGGTACCCAGACTCATTCTTCCTCCTCCGTGGGAATCACGAGTGCCGGCATCTGACCGACTACTTCACATTCAAGCTCGAATGCAAGCACAAGTACTCCGAGCGCGTCTACGAGGCGTGCATCGAGTCCTTCTGCGCCCTGCCGCTTGCCGCAATCATGAACAAACAATTCCTCTGCATACACGGTGGGCTGTCTCCCGAGCTGCACACCGTCGACGACATTCGTAAAGTCAGCCCTCCCCTCCTTGTTTTTACCCACGTTGTGATGAAAATATGTGTGTAGCTGGACCGTTTCCTTGAGCCACCAACGTCCGGGCTCATGTGCGACATATTGTGGTCCGACCCTATCGAGGACTTTGGGCAGGAGAGAGGCCCGGAGAACTTTGTGCACAACCATGTGCGGGGCTGCTCCTACTTCTATACCTATAAAGCCGTGTGCGAGTTTCTGGAACGCAACCGCCTGCTGTCCATCATCCGCGCGCACGAAGCTCAAGACGCCGGGTACGTTTGGTTTCCCATCAAACTCGTCCGTCCCTTCTGTCCAGGCTGAGCTGGGTACTGGTGTGCGGGCTGGTTGTGGTTGACGACGCACAGGTACCGTATGTACCGCAAGAGCCGCAAGACGGGGTTCCCGAGCGTCATGACACTCTTCTCGGCACCAAACTACCTGGACGTGTACAATAACAAGGCGGCGATGGTTAAGTACGAGACGAACATGTTCAGCATCCGGCAGTTCAACAATATGCCGCACCCGTACTGGCTGCCCAACTTCATGGACGCGTTCAGCTGGAGCCTGCCATTCGTCGGCGAGAAGAGTGCGCCTCTTCTCTCGCAATTTTGTGCGATTGTTGACCGGTTGGCAGTTACGGACATGCTCGCGGCAGTACTAAATATATGCACGCAGGAGGAGCTCAAGGAGGGTTCTGGCGGGTCGGGGGCGGCGAGTGCAGCGCCCGTCGACCGTGATGTCGCCGAGCGGCGCAAAGTGATCAAGAACAAGATCCTTGCCGTCGGGCGTATGGCGCACTTTTTCTCGTTGCTCCGGTGCGTGCTGTCTGTGCCTCTTGTCCACTAGGTAAACCCGCTCACCCTTTTTATTTTACTTTCTGAACGACAGTGAGGAGTCCGAGCGGGTATCGGAGCTCAAGAGCATCTCGGGCTCGTCCAGACTACCGTATGGCACGCTCGCCCTCGGCGCCGAGGGCATCAAGAACGCCATCAAGACCTTCGATGACGCGTGAGCCTTCCTTGTCTTTTTTTCTGTCCACCCCCAGGCTGACTGATACCGGGATCTATGAATCTGGATCTAAACTCTGCAGACGAAAATCAGATATCGAAAATGAGCGCCTGCCGCCAGTCGAGGAGCGCCAGCCTACTTCCTCCAATATACCCGGCGCAAGGATAAGCCCGGGCCCGAGTCTGAGCACGGCTCCACGTGCAAGTGCAGTTGGGGGTGGGGGGGCCCCCGTGACGCAGTTCAGGAGGCCAAAAGAAGGAAAGACGACGGTGGCGCAGCGCCGATGAGAGTGCCCTCTTTCTCGCCTTCACCGTGACTGATGGAGGATTCTGGGGATTACCGACTTTGAGTGCTGTTGTTTGCGTAGCAGGTGCCACGTCCGGTTGTATTCCCTTCCCCACTGGCCTCTAGAATGATGGGTGGTTGATGGGGTGAAGGTGCCACGCGAGGGCATCTTTGATAGGTTTTAGGGCCTAGGGCTCATTGCAGTCGTTATTCCGCTGGAGATAAGAGGACGATGATATCAAATCTAATCGGTTTGCCTGTATTTATGTGCTTAGCTTAGTTGTCGGTTAGTATGTCATGTGCGTTGTACAGACCTTTTTTCAAGTTCCCTATGAACTGGCATATCCAAGAGCATATCTTGGCCTTCCGCCGTGGTGCAAAGATGGATTGTGAGGAACTCAAGCCCCGACGGGTAGTACTGAAATACAGCCAGAAACGAAACGATAGACCCAAGCTCACTTAGTAGCGGCCCATCCATCTGCAGACTACTGAGTTACTACTATCTTGAGCGCGTCAAGGCTGGCACTCTCGATACGAGATCCATGCAGATCATCTGTCTGCAGGCAGACAGCTATTAGATATCTTACTCTCTATGTGTCCTCCGCCAGGAAGGGGTTCAGTTGAACAAGGCACACTCCCTTCCCACTACCGCTCAGCATCAGGAAAAACCTCCCGCGCTAGCGAGCGATAATCCCCCTAAATTATTGAAATTATCTTCATTATCGCCATTTCGTTGCCACAACTAAAATAGTGCTAATTATCAATAATTTTGATGTACTCAGATAGGCTACCGACAATTTGCTTAAAATTATCACATCTTTATCAACCATTACCAAGATTTTATTAAATCTACTAAATGAATGGTTCACCAGCTTGGCACAAAAAATGAGCAAAACAAGTCCGTATTACAGAGATGCCCGTATAAAATAAGACGGTTGATAGGGCGCAGCCATACTGTATGGGCCCGTACACCTACCCCTTGGGCTGCTCGATGGTACGGCACGGGAGCCTAGACGCGTCTGATGGTAAACGGGACAATACAAAAAAAAAAAGCTCGGATAAGGCTTACCTTGGCTCAGAACAAGAGCCGAACCCTGGTAGAGGGCTGATAAGGCTCGGGCCAGACTCGAGCTCAAGCCTGGGCTTGGTGCACGTCCAGTAGGCACGCGATGCCCGCGGTACCCCACAAGCAGCGACGGTGGCGGAGAAGAGTGCAGGAGCCAAACGAGCGGGTGGGGCGAGGGGCGATGAGGGCGACAGGAACGCGAGTAAGTAGGACTGCGTGAGGCCGCGCTGGTCCGACGAGCTGCCTACACCCGTGCTGGGGCCGCCTGCAGAGTGGAGGCGGAGAAGGGCAGCTGGCGCTATGGAGTCATCTGCGAACGCGTGTATCCACGTGAGCTGCGATGGATGGAGAGGGAGGAAGGGAGGGAAGAGCCTGCTGGACTTACTGCCGACTCAGTGCCAACGCCTCACCAGTTCACCTTGCTGTCGTCGACGCCTTGCTCCATCGCTGTAGTGCGTCATCATGTCATCGCCTTGCTGCCGTCGCCGTTGTCACGTCGACGTCGCTTGCGTTAGCGCACACCCCACCACGGCTGCGTCGTTGTCGTTTTTATGGGCGAGCGGGGCTCGCATTGGCCCCCGTGCGATGTTGGTGATGGCAGTGGCGTGGTTTGGGGTCCACGAGGGGCAGCGGCTTCGGTGGTGGCATCAGCAATGGGGGGCATTGTGCTAGAACAGCTATGTAACTGCTATTAGTGGAGGGTGCAGGGGGCGGCTGGGTGAGTGGGTTCGAGGAACTTACGGCTAGTATTGGTGACGTAGCAGTGACTGGGGGCGGTGGAGTCAGAGGATGTGGTGTCGGCGGACGGCTGCGGTCGTGGAGTGTGGTGCCACTGCGGCTGTGTAGCAGCGGAAGGGCCTGCGATCAAGGTCCATACGTTGTAGGGCTACATAGAATAGAGCTATGTTGTTTTTCTCCTTTTGTGGGGCTTGCATGTCGGGGGCGGCAACGTCCTGGCTGCCTCAGGTCAGTTATGGGGGAGAAACAGTGTGATAAGATTGT
>WNGR01002287.1_pt1 | contig 30840 bp, 37 predicted proteins | sample 5407581 | NCBI WGS metagenome assembly WNGR01 (sample SAMN13153383, study PRJNA577476) | soil metagenome | isolation source: 80 cm soil or saprolite under Garry oak tree replicate 2 | place: USA:California | collected 2016-06-15
GACGCGACGCGTTCAACGCGTTCAGATATAAATTCGGGTCACGTTGCCGTAATTGACGCGTGTCACGCGATATTGACCGAGAGGACCGAGCCGAGGAAACTGCAGCCTGCAGACCCTATTGTTCTGAAAAATCGGTTTACGCATGGCTTTCCGTTCTTTGGGGACAGTTGCAGCAGCTACAAAGCCGCTCAGAATTGGGTTGATTCCCGCAGACGGTATTGGTAGGGAGGTTATTCCAGTAAGCTCACTCATCAAATCTGCCTTTTTTTTCTTTCGCAAACGACCTTTCAACGCAGGCAGCCCGCAGAGTATTGGAAGCTTTGGGATCTGACCTTCCCAAACTTGAGTTTCATGACCTATTGGCCGGTTTTGATCTTTTCACCAGAACGGGAACCGCTTTACCCAATGAAACTGTACAGTAAGCATGGTTTTGAATCGAATTGTTGGCACATGTGGTATTGAACTCGCCTACTTACAGCGTATTGAAAGAAGGGTGTGATGCAGCTTTGTTTGGGGCCGTCAGGTAGGCGAGTGTGAACCTAACTGAGCTGATGCTCACATGCTGGCAGTTCTCCGTCTCGAAAGGTCGCTGGATATAGCTCACCGATCGTGGCGCTCCGCAAAGAACTTGACCTGTATGCTAACATTCGGCCCGTAGTGGCTGTAAGTTCTTAGTGGAGTTTCGTGAACAGGGAATTGAGGTAATGCTTTACTCTAGGTGTCGCCAAACCCCGAGGGAAAACCATCGGTTGATTTGGTCGTGGTACGAGAAAACACAGAGTGTCTGGTATGCCTCCACTAGAACCGCAGTGGACAACTCGCGAGAGACCCCATACAGTACGTGAAACAAGAGACCATGACGGTCACCGACTCCGGACGAGAAGCGCGCGCGACTCGCCTCATCACTGAGCGCGCGTCACGGCGGATAGGTCGGATGGCGTTCGAACTCGCACTAGCTCGACCACGAAAGGTGCTTCTTATTTCGACTCTTACGACCGCTCAAATTTACGCGCGTGCTTTTCAGAAAGTCACCATCATACACAAATCCAACGTGCTGTCCGTCACGGACGGGTTATTCAGGGAGACTGTACGCGCGGTGCCTACCCTCCCTGAAATTGCTGGTCGCTTCGACGGTGTGACGATAGCCGAACAAATTGTTGATAGTGCTGTCTACCGGTTCGGCTCCCGAGTTTATTTCGTCGAGTATAGTGCTCACGCGGCTCGTAATTTCTGCAGGCTATTCCGTGAACCCGAGTAAGCTGACCATTCCAATCACATCTTCAACTTGTTTGTGACTTCCCAGAATATACGATGTCATGGTTGCACCTAACCTCTACGGCGACATCCTTTCGTAAGTTCCATCGACCAATGCCCCGGAATCAAAGCTTTACGAGCCCACTAGGGATGCTGCCGCCGCACTGGTAGGCTCACTCGGCCTGGTGCCATCAGTTAATGCGGGGGACTCCTTCGTCATGGGAGAGCCGTACGTTTTTCTACATTCCGACCTCATTCATCACTGTCACGTATTTGTTCTCTGACGATTCCCCCTTTTGGCAGTGTTCATGGCTCTGCACCCGATATCGAGGGCCAGGGAATCGCAAACCCTCTTGCGGCGATAAGATCAGCTGCTTTAATGCTCCGCCACCTTAAATACGAAGACGCCGCGAATCGCATCGACACAGCGGTGAATCATGTCATCAGGGATGGCCGAGTCCTCACCCCGGATCTTGGGGGCAAAAGTAAAATGGACGACGTAGTAGAGGCGGTATTGCGTAGACTATAATCGAGTCATGCTAGTGCTTGTCATGTGTTTGTGGCATACGCAACACGTAAATTCCCACGGTCCTTGCATTCTTGGCCACCCTACCCGACCCGCCATTGCACTTTGTCGTCTCGCTTTTCCGTTCTCTAAATGTCTACTCCGCAAAGTACTACGACTCTCGACAACACCATTAAATTGCGACCCGTGAAATTAAAGCCTCCGCATCCAAGCAACCCATCCACCATGGCCGGGAACCCTCCCAAAAAGGAGCCTTCGTTACCGCCTAAACGCGCCCCTCTCGGCGAGATCAGACCTCAGAACCCTCCTATTCGAGAGCAATCACAGCCTAAGAAAATCGGACGTCGTTCGAGCAAACCTATCCTTGATTGGTTCCAGCGAAAGCTTGGAGGGACAGGGAGAACGCGCCGCGCATCTGATGTCTCACACAGTCGAGGCACTAACGGTGACCGTGGCACATCAGCAAGGGACAAGCGACGACCCGGCTTTTCTGATGGCAGAGAACTGAGTCGCGTTCAGTCGACCCCTTCCCGTGGACGGTCGAGCGCAAGTGGCGAACCCAGGAGGCTTAGTCAGGTAGTCCCCTCCAGCCTTCCTTCGAGATCAACGGGAATCTCGACGAACACCAGCGACGTGACGAATGACCTGGATGATGCAGAAGGGCGTGGGGATGACTCAACGTACCGCTCCTCTCTTGCTAGGGACTCGATGTGGTCTCCGACTAGCAATCTTGAGGCCGATGAAGATGCTTCTCTCCGTCCATTCCCTCCAAGCTCCCCTCCTTCGCCTTCCCCCTCTCGTTCGTCCTCCTCGTACCTCTCAAACCCTCGCACTTTCCAGAGTATGGCGGCTAGTACCAAGCCCACAACGTTGTTGAGTGTGGACCTGACCGGAGGGATGGCCCATATCGCACAGGCTCCCCCTACTCCCGGAACCACCTCCAGGATACCCATTCATCTGTGGTCAACTCAAGGTGGATCTGGGCCCGGCTCGATATCGTTCTCCGCCCTTCCTCCATCGCCTACTTCCTCGTACTCCACCTCACTCAGGCTAGACGCCGCGCATCCTGTTCAAGCTCCGCAACACACCACACACCATCCTCGCAATAATCCGCGCCCTTCTTCTCCCCCCTTGGACAATGCATCCGTACTCACTCTCGCATCTTCCGCATTTGGTATCCCCGGTGCGCGAATGGGTGTCCTAGGTGGCACCAATGATGCCACGTCGTTCTCTCACTTCTCACAATTCGGTGGGAGCCGGCTAGGTGCCGAGGATCGTTCTAGTCATTTCATCCTCGGGGATGACCTGGATATGGAAGGTGACCGAGATGTTGATGCCAGTGTTCGCGCACTAAGGCCCCGAAGTTCGAGAAGAGGCAGCTGGGAAAGCGAGGCAAGTGGTTGGAGTGCAAGTCTAGGAAATGGAGGCGCTACTGGATTATGCATCGGGGCACCTGGTGGCAAGAGTCTCCGTTCCCTAAGCGTCAAGACCGGTCAGATGAGTGCGGGGGGCAATGCAAACGAGGACGACGACGACGAACCATCAGTCGATGCTCCTTCAAACGAAGAGTCCTTGGAACCCTCGACTCCCTCGGGAGATGGAGGAGACCAGCTACCCCCATCAGATAGTAGTTCCACTGCCCCAGCATCCCTACCTACCGTCAGCGGGGAAGAATCGGAAGATGACACACACCAAGTTACTCCCACGCATGTGCAGAACCTGGACTTGACAGAATCACCGAAGATGACGGAAACTTCTTTGGAGGAGGCGAATGACTGAGTCAAATTGCAGAACGAGGTTCGGGTATGATTCCCTCTACGCTTATAGTGTCTGGACTGCGAGCAACCTAATGACATCGTATTCTAGTGGTCGCTTTTGTGTCATTTTATGTACTGATGGCCTCTCGTGTTCTTTTATTACATTATACCCATGGTTGCCAATCGTACTTGCAATGAGCGCGGTAGCATGCGAGCATGTCACCATCTCCATGTCACCATCTCCACAACTGAGCGTCACGTTACGTTTCGCGTTAGACTTCAGGAAGAAGTATGAGACCTGCACTAGAGTGCCCCATTTTTCACCAGCGTATAGCATCATGCGCGGCATTCGAACGGTCTCTGTCACATACTTTTCCACTTCTGTTGTAACTCAGAATTATCCAGACTATTTCACCCTCTAGGTTCTATTTTTCCCCAAGGCCTTTCGTCTGGCCTACTCGCCGATGAAGTAGATGCGTCGCTCGACCCAGAGCAGGATAAGCGTCCGCCAGGTCGCTCAAATCGCCATTCATGTCTCGAGACTCGCACCGCGACGCCGTACGTTCGATAGTTCGGTGGTCGAGGTGATGAATCCGCCCCATCAGGCTATTGACAGTGAGTTGACGTCGACTTCCCCGTCGGTTTAGACAGTTGACGAGGAGATGAAAACTCGCACGGAATACCCGGATCTGGCTGGAGCTGCGAGCCGCGACGCCATCTACTAAAGTGAAGCAAAGGACTTAGTACATGAAATTCACTCAGGAAAAATCTGGCATTCGCTATAACTTGGACGAGTGATCTTGGGGAAAGTCTGGTGCTTCGCCCAGACTGAAAAGTGCGCACTTGCAAGACATCGCGCTTACACTTAACCTTGATTTCTGCGTTCCTATGCCGCTCGGTATAGCGACCAGTAACTCTGTGATACCGCTAAACAACGCACACATCTGGCCGACATACTTGACTAGGTTCGCTGTTTGTAGAATTCGAGACGCAGTACAGTGACACCATACATCAGTAAGCATCACGACATCTACTCTACCTCCATCGAGTTGAGTTCTCCCTGCACAATGAACGATATCCTCGCTTACGAAACTGATAATAGGGTGTTCGTCGCGACTAGCTTTCTGGCGCGTGATATGCCTGATTGCCAAGTCACTTCTTTCGCTTCTCTTCCCTCGAGCGAGTCACGCCCTGCTTGTGTGGCTGCTCGGAAACTACTACTCTTTCGTGGCAGCCTCTACTTGGCCGCTGGCGAGTTCTTCAGCAGCATAGGGTATGTCCCACCACCTTGCTGAGGGTCACGAAAGTCCCAACCTGCGTTGGTCCTCACAGATGCGTAGAATCCATGATTCATGTCTCAAATCTTCATACCGGTGTTGGCGCTGGAGTCATGAAGCTGCTGTACCTCATCAAAAAACGCAAGTGACCAATACAAAGCGATTGGGCACGTTGTGACACAAATTGCTTTTTATAACACAGCAAGCTTGGTCTCATTCACGAGTCGTAGAGCATCTACGACTATAACAATGGCCTTGGTCTGCTTGGGACGAGATAATTCTTCAAGTCGAGTGTAAACCTGTTTAGTTTCTACGTCCCACATTAGGACAATATCAATTAATAGTTAATTAAGTTTTATGATAAGTAGCTTATTGCTAATAAATTTTAAATCGAATGTTTCGTAACACAACCGCGCAGTCGACTCGTTCAGTGCTCAAACCGTGACTGTATGCGTCAAGGTGTACGTTATGACCACGACAGCTCGCGACATTGGCACGCTCATAGTTGTCGTATTGAAAGCAGTGGGTCTTTACTTTTTGAAAACCTCCTGCGATTGACCGATTTTTACTCTCTTACCCTCTTCAGCGTAACCTCCCCAACAAGAGACAATTCGGCAAGCAAGATCCGTACTGCGTGGTTGTGCTAAACGGTGAGACTCGCAAAACCAAGGTAATCAAACGAGGTGGTCAGCACCCGGAGTGGGATGAGGAGATCCGATTCACAATATATGAGGATTCTGAGGCGCTCAGAGGTTCGAACGATGGCACACCCCCACCTTTGCCCCCAAAAGCCGGTCGTGGTCCCAAGAAAATTAAAGGGGGCGAAAAGATGACTCTTGCTTGTTTCGCAGCCGACAAGGAACCAGAATTTATCGGAGAAACGACGGTAGACCTAACTGAAGCTCTGACCAAAGGCGAAACAGACGGTACGCACTTGCTTCTGAGTATGAGGTGCCAGCACGCTTACGTGTCACTCAGAATGGTTCACCCTACTTAACAAAGACAAGTACTCTGGGGAGGTTTACCTAGAGCTCACGTTCTGGTCGAATGTGCGCCGCTTTGTCCATACATCAGTGATATCCATTTGACTGTTACACCCACTAGGAACCACGTCCCGAGAAGAAAGCCACACCAAAGCTTGCGATGGTGAACAAGCAGTACGGTGGGCCCGGCGTCTTCGTTCCGTCGGAGGAAGTCCCTGGCCATTTCCAGCAAAGCAGTGGTAGTTCTCAAGATCGGGGCCGCCGGGATTCTGTGCCTTCTCCTCTCTTGCCATCAAACTCATCGATGGGACTTGATTTGTACAAGCCCGATTATGAGCAGACGGTGCGAGCGCGCGCACCACGCGGTGCTTCTATGGAACAACTGGTCAACGACATGGGTGAGCTGATTGTGTCAGATCCGAGAAGACGGGACACGTTCCCGGTGAGAAATCGTCCGTCCGTCAGCGTTCTTCTATCCAGGGCTCATCTTTTACACGCCAGCCGATGCAATCGGGTTTCTCAGCGCGATCAGTCTCGACCTCAGGGCACTCTGTGACTTCATCCAGCTCTTCTCAGGTCTTTCCAGTTTCGGAAAGCAATGCCCCCGATGCCTCAACTTCGAGTTACGTTCACGGAGCCATAACGCCAGCGGGACACCGACCACACCGATACTCGCTTTCGAGCAGCCAATCTCATGAAATCCCCCAGTACCAGCCTTCCTACGAGCACTCCCTCTCGTCTTCCAGGTCGTCGTATCATCCCCCCACCCGACACGGGCCGCGATATAGCATGCCTGTGGCGTCGTCGGGTTTCATACCAGTCTCATCAACGTTTGACTCTACCTTGCACACGACACACGCCCTCACCTCTTATGGGTCGGAGCCGTCAGGCCTGGCGCCGTTTTCGGCAAATGGGACCCTGACTTTGCCGGGATATGTTCCCCGCCCGCCTCACACTCCCGCACCCACAAGCTATACAGCGCCGCCTGTCTCTCCGGCCCCCACGTTCTCGACTACATCGGTCTCAGCAGGCTCATTCCTGTCAACGAGTCTACCGCAACAACCCCAAGCCTTGTATGGTGCCCAAGCAAGATACAGCCCTCCTGTCCCTGCCCCCCCTGCGTCGCATCTTCCTACCCCACCTTTGTCAACACCCACTCCTCCGCAACTAGCTCCATCCCAAGTCCATGCAGGTCTCGCCCAGCCAGTTGTCGGTCAACCGCAAGAGTATATTTCTCCTTCTAATCATGTACGGCACATTTCTCCGTCACGCGTAGTGTCAAATCACGTCCCGGGTTCACGACCCCTGCCTCCGCAACCCCAGCATGTCACCCAAAGGTTCCCGACACCTACTTCGATTCCAGCAAATCAATCCTACAGTCACGCGATCGGCCCCCCGATACCATACGGACAAGGCCAGGTGTCCCCACTTACTTCCGATGCAGGACTCCCTCCGGCCCAGCAGAACCCACTGCCCATTCCTCCTGGACCCCCAGGGCCCCTTGGACCCGGGTCCCACACAGTACCCAACTCCGTGAATGCTGTCCTCCCCACAGGCCCATCTTATCGTCATACACCCTCCCCGTCACCCCAGCCGTCACCCTCGCACCAGTCGCCCAATTCGCGTATATCTGATGGAACAGGCGGCTTGATACCACCCTCGTCGGTACCACCACCGCCAGGACATCCAAGATCTGTCTCGGGCAGACCAAGTCTGCCGATTCCACCACCGCCACCGCCACCGTCAGCGATGGTATCGTACCACCAACAGTCATTCCCTCAATTACCGGTACCTCCCTCGTTACAACCCGGCACACAACCCCAACCACAGTACTTAACCCCTTCGACGTCTTCTGTAATGCAAGGAGGACAGGTGTTCTACCCAGGACCGCCTCCACGTCCGCCCGCTCACATCACTGATTCACTTCAATCTGCCTCATATTACCAAGCCGGCCTCTAGACCGCGAGCCACCAAACCATTATTCCCGCGGGTTTTACCCACCAAACCATTATTCCCGCGGGTTTTACCGCTTTGTCATTTGGTCATCATGGACGTCGTTCTCCACATCCTTTACGTATCGTAGCACTCATGAGAGTTCACAATGTGTAGAATCGCAAACCATCACTTCAATAAATTCCAGAACGATTGCATATATTACTTCATCATGAATAAAATCGACTAGAGCTTTGACCTCTTGTGTTCATCTTTCCATTCCATGATCCGTGACTCGGTGGCAACCAGCCCGCGGCGTGCGAGGTCAATACATGCTTCCCGCCGTAGGTCGTTCTCAGTCAGGCGCTGTCGGTGCTCATGAGATAGCAACGCTGTATCAGCACCAGAGACAAGACCATATATGGTAACTACGAAGTTAAATTAGCCGGGTAGCACACCGCGTGATGCGTGACAACCATGACTGACATATGGAGACCAGAAAACCCTTCAAGGCGAGTGTCTGCCGTCTGATGTGGATATTGATTGATATTTTCAATACCATAGTTCCCCGCCGCAGACGGGTGATAGGACTGACCGGAAGATAGGCCATGTATAATGTGCAAAAATTGCTGAGCCAAGGCCGAGTGCACCATACTGTGTCGCACCCTATATGAAGACAGGATGGTCAGGGTCTGGTGACCTTGCTGGTGACCGCAAAGCACAGAATCCACTGAGGGCATTCAAAGGGCGTGCGACGTGCCATCATCCCGGCTTTGACCTGGAGATTGTACGCTTCGTCTACCAACTCACGCCGACGAGCACGTCCGTCTGGTTTCATGTTTGTGATGGTGGAAAGAGAATTAACTTAGCAAAGGGAAGATCTTCAAGTTGGAGAGGATGCAGGCGAGATGAGATACCAGGCCGTGACACGTGGCGCGTGACGCGTAAGGAGCTGGCATGACCGGACCAAAAAAGGCACGGGTTATGTCAGGCGCACAATCACCGATGGGTAGTACAATAGTTAATTCTAGACCACCCTCTGATATCGCCGCAGCCCAGCCCAGATTCGTTGAAAATAACGCAACAAAGTATTAAACATGTGCACTTATCGGTGACAAAAAGAAAGCGCTATGGAAAGGAATGAGAAGGCACGAGAATCCTAGAACCCATCAGCGGGATCTCTCAATAGGCAGCTCCTACGAGCGGATAGCAACTATACACACGCCCTTTTGATAATATATTCGTTGGCATGATGGCCTGCAAGAATCGGGGTTGGGCGCGCCGTTGGGGTGATTCTATTGCGGATATTGAGTGCTTGATTTCGCAAATTCGGGGCTAACGCCTCGCATATTCGTCACAGTTCACGAAAGAAACTCCACCAACCGCTCACGATGTGCAACCTGCAACGCAAATCAGATCAACCTATCAGAAATAAGACCTGGGAGATGGCCTCCTACTAGTATTGCGGTGCGGAAACGGCGTGGTGCATGTATGAAAAGGCGGAGTTCAGTACCCTGAACGGAGACACGACCCACGTCTAAAACAAATACAGTTGATTGACAACAGAGTCGACCTCGTTCGAATTAATTTATGGCTTGCCTCGAAGAGGGGTGCTAAGGAGCCTTTAGCAGAAGCGTGATCCGATCAACCAAAAGGACCAGGTGTGTGGGGGAGAGGGGGACGGGGGTTCCGTGAAGGTCGCGAGTGGACGTTGACACCCAACAAACAGCCATTTTGAAATGTCGCAAATGAGAGGGGTCGCGTAGCGCCAAGAGCGGCACATTTTTGACACCTGGAATCCCCCCCTCCCCCTCACATCTGTAAAGCGGACATGCCGGAAATGGGTTGCAGCTTCAACGCACGAGAAGACAAACGGGTAAACATGGCGCCAGCTCCTGTTCACCTCGAGAACAAGACACCCGGCGTATGAATCAAGATAGAAGTGAAGTGAGTTACGGGTCCCTCATCAACTTGTCCAGAGGTTCGGTGGGGGTTCCGGAGGACCCGCGACACGCGTTTGATCCATGTTCCATGAAGTAACAACAGAAACTGACATCACGCACCTTCGTGGCGCTCGGCAAAAACTGTTTTTGAGGTCGCGGATAAATGCGCAGCGAAAAATGAAAGCATTATGTCTTGCTGTACAATGGCACATCTGAACGGAACGCTGTTATCGCCGAGGACTAGAAGTCCGCCACCTTCCCAGAATGAAAAAAACGAGGACGCTGGGCCAGCAACTTGAATTGCGTGATCAAATTAGGAGCATCAGACCTCCCACCTTTTTCTGACAACGCTATTGGTCCCACGGCTCCGACCTGTGCTCAAGTGGTCGTGGGCGGTATGTCAGGAAAAAACATCCGATTCCCTCAAGGGTGCGAGTCCGAGTCGCGAGCAAGGTTGTTTGCCATGACCTTGGAAGGCGGCAGAACCAGGGTTCCGGATAAGAACACAAAGCGGTCATTTGAAAGAGAATTACTCGGAGGAATTGGCAAGCTCCTCGAGTCGGCGGCCGAACCCACTAGTAGAAGTGATTGCTTTGATGTGTCATCCTGTTTGCCAGAGGAGCGTATCCACGGTGAGTTCATTTGAGCGGAGAACTCAGATTGTTCCGTAGCAGATGAGACGAGCACCTTGCAGGACGAAGGCCGGAGTGCCCTTGGTTGGTCGAGGATACTTTGCTGTGAGATGAATGGGGGTCGAAGAGAGACGACTGGAGACAAGGGTGATCCAGAACCGCGTGAAAAGGCTCGAACGCCACTGCCCCCAGCTAGGTGACAGTATCTATGCGTGAGGCGATAAGGAGGGCGAAGGTCGTTGAGGTGCTTGTGAGTCGTCACTGGAGTCATTAGCTCCCGTTGAGCCTCGAACGTGGATCCTGGGGTGTCTGGAAACCTCGCTACTGTACTGACGATCGTTGCATGTCCATCGACGGTTGATGCTACCGAACGAAGGCTGGGAGAAGATATCCCCACCGTCGCTGCCGGCGGTACAGAGGATGACCCATGGCAATCCACTCGCCGCTGTCCTTATTGTTATTGGGATGAATCCAGACGTTGGCGCGTGAGAATGCTACGTCTCGAGGTGTCCGGGTGGACGCTCCAAAAAAATTCTTAGAGCTCGATCCTGCAATTGGTCGGCGATTGTTGGGAATATATTTCGCGCGCCTTCTGATGGTCGAGGCGCGAACTGTAGGAGCCTTGGTAGCCCCTTTGCGCAAAAGACGTGCCTCATTTGGTTGTAAATCTTCCATTGCTGACTGCAGGCCGCTGTTATCGGACGCAAACCTCGGACGATGAGAGTAAGCATTACGAGCTTACGAGCTGTTTAGCCCTTCACCACCTTCGCACACCACCGCACCTGACGCGACCTGGTCTGGCCACCTAGATACACAAGGGCCGTCACCGGTGCCTCAGAAGAGTCGAAGGTGAAAACTTCCAATATTTCGAATTTCGAACCGACGGATGCTATTGTTCGGTGCAAGCTTACACGGTCCACGACGAGCGGCGGTGACTAGTCGGAGTTGATCATTAACGGCGGGCGTGGGTAGGAAGTCCCCAACCAGAATCAAGAAGCTCAACCCACATGCCGTTGACGGCCCTAGCAGTGATGAGAGTGCTTCTATTACACGAAGAGAAGATCGCGTCAACGCCTTGGTCAACGCTGTATGTCTGGGGTGTAAACGCCGATCTAATTGTGTTGGAATACTCGGGTTCCGTCTGAACTGAATATCGCTGCGGGCCAGAACTCTTGACTTTGCACTCGTTCCCAGCCCTAGATGCTTATCATCCGACCGCGTGAATAATTCATTTCCCGTAGAATTCAGTCGGTGTTGTCGGCACTAAATCACCATTTTGGACGAGAGGGCGGGCCAATCAGGGAGCCACTGTATGTCTCGTGGTGCCATTGGTAGGACGAATCTTACGTGCACGGATCATATCAGAAACCCCATTGACGAAATCACGGCAAGTAGTAGAATCGAGGGCGGGCAAGAGCGATCATGCTACAGTAGTCCTCAGCTCAAGAGTTTCATCTTAGCGCACAGATTGCAAAGTCCTCGCGACCACACCCACGTGGCGATGACCGTTTGTCCTCGGTGCCCTCAACCTCGCGTTTATAATTCAAATCCCCAAGTTCTAGATAACAGGCCCCAGCACCCGCACTGTGAGAGGGCTTACCCATCAACCGAATACATCGGGTCATCCAATGGTGGATTAGCCTTGGGTAATTAACTTGAAGGAGGCGTTACCCTTTCTAACCGCGCTTCCTAGAACTCCTGAATGCCTCGAAGATCCTCCAGAGTGAGTGAGGGAAGAGAAGGGAAGTAGTTGTCTAAGCCCATCCAGGTAAAGTTCTCTCACTGATTTGCCCGTCCTTCAGTGATCCTGTTTGCACACCTCTTCCTTTCCTAGTGGCAAAACCCTCGCATCAAGTGACTCTGGTCACTAGCCGTGCGGAACTTGCTCTGATCCTTGACTTTTTTCAATTCCCTCATCTCGGCAAATTGGTCCTTACAACGTTTCCTACAAGCGACGACTGTGATCCTACCAGGCTATTATCAGTGGTATCTATCCCGCAACTAGCTGGTTCCAGGGCCTGGTGGCTGGTGAAACATGATCTCTAATGAATGACGCACGGTTGAATGCGTCGACGCACGGCGGCAATGTTCTCGTGTGCGCTAGCGATGAAGTCATCACCATCTTAATTCCAAACGACTGTGGAGAACTCTGGGGTTATACTGGGAGATCATTGTTGATGCTCATACTACTAGTAGCTCAATATACTACGACTCTGTGGATGCACAGGCTGAAATATGCTCTCTTGAGAACAGTCTCGGGCCAATTGGCTTTGGGCGCTTCTCACCCGGGCACTCTTAGGACCCAGGGTACCAGAATTATCGCTGGATCATGTAGACGCTGAGATGGAGGTAGGGTTGTATTTCGAGACTTCCACTAATATCGCCCTGATAATTTGTGGCGTTAGTCTGATCGTTGAGGCAAGCGAGAGGCTATAGGTGACACCCCGAGACGATGGACTGGGGAGGAAATTGCTACTGAATACGGACCTTAACTGACGATGATAAGTGGTCCCTTGACACATGAAAGATCGTCACACTTCATTACTTCCTTCCCCTGGGGTTCTCAGGCGTGGTGTTTTCAAGGCACGGGTTCATCGATCAATACATGCGAGTGCCATCCTATCACGACGACAGAAATAGATTTCTGTTCCAAAGTCCCAACGTCTGCCTCGGGTCTCGGACGAGAGAATGGAGCATTTGGCGTGTTGTGCTCGCCTGTACGGATATTGTCACATCTCGGGCAGGGGATGAGTGACAAAGTTGGAGATGGGCATGGCCCGCCGTTCGATCGGATGCCTTCAATATCCGACTGGAGCCAAGCCGCCTTCTACAGACTGCCTGTTATGCCGTTCATCTCGCGCGTGTGCTCTTAGCGCCGGACTAGGAGCAGGGTAGATAGACAGGAGAGGCACAGGTTTGAAGCCAAAGCCTCAAAATAGTGGGAGTGCGATCAGAAAAGTTACGGAGCTTGAGAACGCGACCAACAAGGGCAGGTTCAGACAGGAAACCGCGAGGTCTGCCGATTCGCGTGATGTCGGTGGAAGCCAAATGCGTATTCATCGTGTCCATTATCAAATTTTGAACCCGGCAGTTCCTGCAAGCGGAGGCCAGATGAACGGCAAAAGGAGGTTTAGCTCCTCGTTGCGTACGTGTCGCCCGCTGGCTGGTGTGAAACGGACGTGAGAGCTTTCAATCGCCGACAAGAACATGAGGTGACGACAACTGCTGGACATACAGAGGGGGTGGGTCAGGGCAAGTGTGCACCGTCACAACAAGACACATGGACTTGGAGCCTGCGTCGTTGATTGCGGCGTTGAGTCGCCGCAGTTCCACAGAGGTTAACAGTGAAATGAAGCGCGAGTGGGGCGAGACTTGTTATTGATGGGAGTTGAGGAAGCCAATCGCTTAGTAACAAGCGCGGCGCGACGAATATGCATGGTGACCATGAAAGGAGTTAATATGGTGTGCCATCAGGGCCGCTGCTGCCTGTCAGTAATGGGTGCGTGATTTTAATTTAGGCACGGACATTTGGTGCTATCACCTGCAGGCGGTTGAGGCGGAGAGTGCGAACGGAAGCTCCTGACTGACAGGAGGCCTGAGCCACACAAGCAAGTGGCAGGCGAAAAAGGCAGCTGCTATCGTAGCAAGGAGACTACTGCATTGTCTTTTGGTGGAAGTAGAAAGGAGAACGCGTTATACACGGAGAGAAATCGCGCCACGATCTCGACGCTCGTGCGCCATCGTCGTCATCTTTTGATAACGAGGAACGTGGCTTTTACGTCACAATATTAATATGCAGCGGAGCACCAGAGTAGAGCGAAGACCGGACTTGGCGCACATCAGCACCGAGGCTCGATCCCTGGTACAGGTCCCCAACGAAGCCAGGTCACCGAGGGACGGCCGAACACGCCTTCAACCTGTATAACGGCGTTGGGTGCACATGAAACTTTACCTCGTGCCCCATTGAGTAAAGTGAACGCGGGAAAACAGCCGAAGGTGACACGCGCTCCGTACAGTAGTAACAAGTGAAGGTGCAACAACATATGAGCAGAATATAATCTTTATTTTATTTTCAGATTGGCGGGAATCTAGTGGCCATAGCCAGCAACCGGTCGTCACAACTCCATTGAGACGGGACCACGAAGAGAGGGTCAAACTCAAGGCAAAAGCGTGTTACCCAACGAGTAGGATAGTTCAATGGGAGCGGTGAATCAATCCAAAACTCGAGGCACTCCGCGGCGTCCAACCGTCACCCACGTGATCCCACATGCCCATGCCATCCCTGGCGCCTGTTCAGTCGCGCTGTCTTTTTTGTCTTTCTGGCCTGTAGATTGGTAGCACTATGTCCAGGGCTGTCGCGGCGAAGCCGCAATTTGTTGTGCGTGTGACATTCTCCCACATGTCTGACCGTACTCTCAACTCGACCTTTGCCTACAGCGTCTCCTCATAGCAGCGGGAAAAGCTGCCCCTACACCACCCGTCGGACCTGCTCTCGGCGCTCGTGGCGTCAGGTCGATGGACTTCTGCAAAGAGTTCAATGCTCGTACGGCCCACATATCCCCAGGAGTACCGATTCCTACAATGATCACCATCCAACCCGATCGGTCCTTCACCTTTGTCACCAAAACTCCGAGTGTTTCGTACTTCTTGAAAAAAGTAGCCAACCTCGAGAAGGGAACCGGCCGACCTGGCCACGAGACTGTCGGGACGGTCAGCCTGAAACACGTGTACGAGATTGCAAAGATTAAAGCCACCGATGAGCATCTGAAGCATCTGCGGCTCGAGGCGATTGCAAGCACCATCGTAGGTTCAGCGCGAACGCTTGGCGTGCAGGTGGTACCCTAACTTTGGGCGCTCTTGTGGCCCCAATTCATCTTGTGATTGTGCGTGCGCTTCTAGACGTCTACCTCGGGATATGCTGATCATGGGCCCCAGGGGAGATGCAGAGTGGTCCCAACGCGCGGGTTGCCGGTGGAGGAATTCTCCGCTGCGTTGATCTGCCCTGGCCGTATTAGCTGGCGGCAGGCCTTCTTCGGTTTAATATCCCGGAACTTGTGAATGTTCGGTAGAATCGCAATTGCAGGCCGTTGTACCCCGGCTCGGAATGCCGTGTTAGAGCGTTGGGCTGATATTGGAGAAAGATCACGCAGATGGAAAGAGATCATCGATTTGGTTCCCGAGATCGAAAGTAAGAGCCGCGGACACGTCGGATCGCTCTCCCAGTCAGAGGCTTCACTCCCTGCCTCGACGACGGGGTCTCTCCCTCACAGTCGTGACTGGGCTCCACTCGTCCTCACGTCGCCCTGAACGATTGCGTCTGCAATAGTGGCAGTGGCGGTAGTGGAGGGCGTTGGGCATCTAGGCCAGGAGAAATGTTCCTTATCACCACGCCTCGCCTTGTGCTGTTCGAGGCATTGCTGACACGCTGTGTACACGCTCTTTGAGTTGAGACGCGACCCGGGGAGCGAGCCGCCAGACTCCCGCATCCAGGTTGCCATATTCGTTTGCTCTCCGCAGCCGCGTGTTAGAGGTCGCTCTCTAGGCGGTGAGTAAATTATTCTTTTTTCCCCACTCAGCCATTGCGAGCTCACCGTGATTTTTGTTTTTTTTACGTGGTTATTTTTTCTTTGTTCCCCTTTTCCTTCTTTTCCCTTGCTACAACCTCCGTTATCTTTACCATCATTTGAATCGGAACTAATTCCGCTACGTTTAGGCAATGTGGGGTGTTGGGCATTCTGTCTCCCAAGCTCGGCGCTTACCTGCACCTCGTGTTGTTCTCCGATCAAGCTGGCCATGACCTGAATGCGGGTTCGGAGACTCGCTCCAATGAACAATGCTCCTGGACACGTCTACCAGCCTACTTCTCGTCCCGACACGCTGCGAGTGCTGTATTCAGCTTTATCGGTCACTATGTCCACCACGTTCCGATCGAATAATTCACCATCACCCGTGTGCGTGAATGCATCCCCCCTGGGCGCATATAAAATGCCTGACCGAAGCCCCCAAGTCTGCCAGTTCTCCAGACCGACTCGAGCTTAATCCTACTTTACCCCATCTCCACTCGCATCCAATCTACAATGGCCAGCCCCCAGAACGATGTGCTCTCCTGGACCTCTCAGGATCCTCGACAGAGCCAGCTATTCAGCCCGTGGGGCGTCGTCTACCGATTCCAGGTAGGAACGATCGATATTGTACATACCTTGATGTCCTCACTCAACCTCCCCAGACCGACACCAACGCACAGGGCCAGAGTACAACCACTGTTTGGCGGGCGATACGTGCGAATAAGGAGGACCGAGTGGCCAAACTTGAATGGGCTCCCGGTGGGGGCCTCGGACGCGCTGTGATCGGGAAGGTCAGACTTTCGCCGCAGAGAATCCCGCATTTGACGTGTTTCTTACGCTCTCATTTGATCACAGAACATCTTTCCAATGGCTGACTTGGTCCGCCGGGACCCTCGGATGCCCGTGCGTTTCTGTTCGTTTTGACTCGTTTTTCTATCTGACCCGGGAGATCTAGAATTCAAGAGTATTCAACGGTCCCGACGGTTTCCAGTACAGGTGGAGACCAAGTACTAACAGCCAGGACGTTGTGGTGAGTTCTCCCACCCTTGGACCCGTGAGGGATCTCTTGATCACGTCTTTCCCTCCCCCCCCCAGTTACAAGATCCCAATAACAACGTGATTGCCTTCGTTCGCCCCACTCGGCCAACACGCTATCAGGGGCTTGGGGACGTATATGCGGAGCTTCATTTTGTCCGCTCGGCTGGCGCAGGCGTCGTGGTATGGGCCAGCAGCTATTTCAAACGTTAATCGCGCTGACTCGGACCGATTGTAACAGATGCATCCACCGCTTATGGACACGGTGACGGTGACCGCGATGCTCTACAGGTTTGCGTCGGCATTCAACTTGTAATAGGCGTCGCGATCCCGAACTATTTTGTTTACTAATTTAAAGAGGTTGGCCCGGGCACTGAATCGTTGGCTCAAACGTCGCGTGGGGCAATTACTTATCTTGGCATTTCCATGTTACTCGTGTTTTACTCGCATATGTAAAGTTCGCACCACCATCATGTTCCATCGAGAAACATCCACACGCGCGAGTTTCCGGCTGGGTCCTGGCAGGGCCTGCCTGGAGAAGCGTGTTCAGCACGCGCAGTAAACGCAGGTCGTCTGGCCTCCCACATGCACTTCCTTCTAAAAGCCGATTCTAAATACAAATTCAAAAAAAAAAAGAACAGTCTGACGTGACGGGGGCGAGGCGAGGTCCCCCCCTCCCTCTCCCCTTCCCCCCCTCCAATTAGGTAGCTTCTTGCGGATCGTCCCGCTCAACGATGACCACATCCAAGAGCGTATCAACGGTTCGAATGACCCACTCGGTGCCCTCGTCGCTCGCGAGCCAGCGGTCTTCTTCGCTGAGGCCATCGGCCGTGCGCGCCTTGAGCAAACCGAAAACGTGGCTCGTAAGCTGTGGCCCAACGCGGCCCTCGGCGCGGAGGCAGGCGACGCCCACGACGGATCCCAGTGCGCGGCTGAGGTTGCCTTGTTCATCCGCCCCTCCCGGGAGCGGTGACAGCACGGAGCCGTACGACTGGATAATGAACGCTGGAAAACGGAACGGTCCGTGAGTTGCCACCCAAAACCGTAGGGCTCGCAGAGAAGCGCGACGCGGTGATGGAAGATCACGATCGAGGGGAGGGAAGTAATACGTATATGCAAGCACAAAGCGTTCGTGCGTGCATGGGACGCTGTGCACTTTCCGCATCCGTCGCCGAGGAGGGGAAGAGCAGAGAAGAAGAGAAGAAAAGAAGAAGAGAAAAAAAAAATGAGACGAACGGAAAAAGGGGACAAGGACGTACACATGAAATCGGGGTAATACGACCCAAGTTTCTCGTACAGTTTGACCGCGTGCGGTTCGTATATGGAGTTCCAGAGCGCCATCCCGTTGGCAGTGATGGCGTTAATGTTTTCCGGCGTTGCATCCCTGGAAGAAGAAACAGCGGCGTTGCGAGACGTGGCCCCGCCACACACCCGTGCGCCTTTTAGTAAAACACCAAATTTTAGAGAAGTGGGCGAACACACGCCGCACCTGCGCGAATCAGTCCGCAAGCCAGCCTTGACATCTTTTTCGAGCGCGCCTGTCAGACCAGCGAGAGCGCCAATGGTCTGCACGTGAAAAAAAAAAAAAAATTGTTGGGGCAATGATGAAAAAGATAGGTGGACGCCACACACACGAGGAACGCCGACGAAGATGGTACTCTTGAGTGCGGCTTCGCGCATGAGGGCTGCCTTGCGCGCGGCCTCGACAATGCTTAGTCGAGAGCCCTGAACGATTGGCTCGGAACGTGTCGCAAATCGATACAGATGTCCGATTGATGTCGGGACATTTGCAGTCAACAATGTGCAAGTCTAATGAGAAATTGACATAACTGGCACGGAGATCACATCAGTTGTGCGCACTGTGAGGACCAACCAACCCGTCTCAGCCCCTTTCAGGGTTGCATCGGCGTACGTCTTTTGGAACAGGCGATTAAGCCGAGTCACTGAAGGGCCAAGATAAGCATCCGGATTTCGCAAAGTCAACAACTGCTTGACAGGTGGTGGAAGATGTCGAACCATTGGAAAGACACATCAAAAGTTCTCCAGCAAGTTCTGATTCCATTCATCAACAACTTGGATAGCTATCGCTATGAAGGACTCATTCCGAGTTTTCAATATATGGTAGTATCCTGCACTACGCCACAACGATGTAACACACTCAGTCAAATGAAAAAAAAGTATAGGTAGAACCCGGAGACAACCAGCGAACCAGCTCCAAGTACCAGAGGGTATACACGACCTAAAAGTGGATGACGTTCATGTCTAATAGATGTAGAGCTTCCCCAAATCGTTGGGGTAGTGATTGCCACCCATGAGCGAGTTGAGTCCATTGACATGATTCTGGCCAAGCTCCTCAGGCGTCATTGCACCTATCATGTATGTCAGCGACTTGCAATCCCAATGATACTGTAACACCTCACCGAAGTAGAAATAGGCCCGGATCTCTGATTTACCATTCATGTAATCAGTGGTTCGCTGAAGGAAAGTCCTGATTCCGTTGTAATCGAGTTGCTCGTTCTTGCCAGAATAATCCTATTGCCAAATTGACTCAGCACCACCCCCGCTAATACAGAGGATAATGAAAAGAATAACCTGTGCAGCATACTCTGTCACCCAGATGTTATCACCCGGGAAGGCCTTGATAAAACTTTCCATGAAAGCAATGAAATGGTCAGCGTTGGTGTTATAGTAGTGAGTAGCCACGCCATGGATCTACAAGAGTTAGTCAGAGCAGTGAGCCAATTAAAACCAGTGTGAACAGACCTTGCAGCCTTGAGCTCTGCACTTCTTGACGAAGGACTGGATCCACGCGAAGCCAGTAGGAGAATTCGTGCACGCAGGTGAGATAAGTTCATATCCAAGGTGTTGAAGGGGGTCGACGTATTGCTTATAGAGTTGGACAGCCTCATCAACACCTATACCGCTTTGACTAGCCAGCTCAGGCCTGGGATCTTGTTAGTAACAATTTAGCGAATAAGCCAGAAAGCTCACTCATTGAAAGTAAGGACACGCTTGGCATAACCAGCAACCAGAACACCCGGGGCTTTATAAGCGTCGTCCCTACCCCAAACGTGGGGGATGAATTCGAAACCACACTTCGAGATATCCACATCAACGTATTTCGTGAGCTTCCAGTTGTAGGCACTGTACAAATGAGCTCTGGAAGACTCTGGAAGAAGGGATAAAAACACGCACAGTCCTGTCTGGCCAGACTTGAAGTTGCAGATAGAAGGCTGTTCGTTGTTGGACCAAGCAAGGCCAACCTTATTAGACCCAGAGGAAACATGAGGAGTGACTACGGGTGTATGTGAGGTGGTGGAGGAGGTAGTAGTAGAAGAGTGTGGTTTGGATGAAGACGGGGGGTGGGGAGAGGAGGAGGGAGGGGTATAAGCAGGTGGTTTGGAAGAATGAGAGGACGAGCTGGACAAGCTGGTAGTTGGACGAGGCTTGCAGCGCTTTGTCGAGCCACTGCGCTTTTTCTTGGCAATACCAGCGTGGGCGTAGTTAAGGTTACGAGCGACATGAGCTCGTTCTACGGATAAGGCATTTGCGGCAATGGGGGTAAGCGAGATGTAAAAAACGGCGAATGAGACTACGGCGAGGAAGTTGATGAATTTAGTGGGAGCCATTGGAAGGAGAGTTATGGATAAAAGAATGGAAGAGGCCGTTGGCCAGGGAGGAGGAGAGGGGAGGATGAGAGGTTGAGTGTAGCGACGAGCAGCTTAGCCTTGGTTTTAAATAGAACGATTACATAATGTGTCAGGCAACGGGGGATCCAACTGCGCCGTTCCTTGGCACTTGGCGGGCGGAGCCGAACCAATCATAATCACCAATCTCTTTCTATTCCCTGTTTTTTTTTTCATCAACAACGACCAAGTTTGACAACGACAACTGAAAACCAGTTCCTCCCCAGCTAACTCCACCTCTTGCCTCTAATTCAAAAAAAAAAATGTCTGATGCCCCCGCCGCCCCCGTCACCGAGCAAGGCGTGCCTCCGGTTACGCAGTCCGAAGAAGTTCCCTCTTTCAAGGTAACCCGTAATCCCTTCTTGTTGATACTGCCCTCCTTCACATACTTCACAGGTCTTCGTTGGAAATCTTGCGTATTCTACCACGGATGAAGGGCTGAAGGCGTTTTTCGAGCCCGTGCAGAGCGACATGTACGACTTTTTTTTTTCGATTTTCCTCCCTCTCGCTGGCTTCGTGTACAGCCCTGTCTACACTGCAATGCTGATTACGTATATCGCCTCATGATTAACAGCATCTCCGCCCAAGTCATCCTGCGCGGAACTAGGTCCGCGGGCTATGGGTTCGTCGCCTTCTCCACAGCTGAAGCTGCCCAGAACGCCGTCGAGCTCCTTGATAAGAAGCAACTTGACGACCGCCCGATCATCGTCGAGATAGCTAAGCCGGCTGATCAGAAAGAAAGGGAGAGGAAAGACAGGAAACCACCCCGCAGGCGCACTGGCAGGCGAGGCTCCAAGGCCGTCCCCGGAGAGGTTACCGAAGCCGAGGCCAATGGGGAAGCCAAGACGGAGGACGCTCCTCCTGCCGAAGGTGAAGCTACCAAACCCAAGAAGAAGAAGAAAAAGACTGCGGTGAGTTCTTATACGCGCTTTCATTCTGAGGCATTCCGACATTCACCCCCAATTCAACCAGAGGAAGCCGAGGACCACCGTGGCAGTTGCCGATGGCGAAGTCGAGCCTGCTGCCCCCGCCTCTGAGGGCGAGTCGAAGCCTGCTCGCAAAAGGCGCACTCTCCGCCCCCGTCGCGCTGCAGGGGAAGAGCCCACTGGCGAGCCCTCCAAGTCGGTGCTCTTTGTCGCCAACCTCGGTTTCAACATCGATGACGTCGAGCTTACTGCTCTGTTCACCGAAGCCGGTATCAACGTCGTTTCTGCTCGTATCGTCCGCAGGCAGTACGGTCGTCCGCGCAAGAGTAAGGGCTACGGTTTCGTCGATGTCGGCAATGAGGATGAGCAGAAGAAGGCCATTGACGCTCTCGAGGGCAAGGATGTCGGTGGACGACCCATCGCCGTCAAGATAGCAGTCAATGCTCAGAGTGAGGAAGCCAAAGAGGAGGACGTTGTAGTTGAGGAGGAAGGCACCACCGAAGTTGCCATCGTGGATACGTGATGGCCTCCAAGTTTTCCAGCTCCCTTTAACTTCATGACTCATGACCCCAATGTTTTCGATGCCCGTTAACTTCTCCCTGGATGGAAGGTTGTCCAAACTACGTGCTGACCGTCGTGTTTTTCGGCACGCTATTTGTTTCTGTTGTATGCGTGTTCTACCTCTTCGAGAAAACTCCTCGGTCTAGCACCGGTTTTTTTTAATTGATAAGTCGGGGATAGAGTGTCATGGTTTCGCACATGTACTACGACACTTCTTTCATGACATGATCATCACTTCGTATCGATGGCCAACGGAAGTGACGACGATGATTACCTCTCCGACAAATTTCTTGTTAATACTGATGGGCCACAGAAGCCCAAGACATATAGCGAAAAACGCAAAGAAGCCCTATACAAATCTCATATCAAGAACGAACAAAACAGGGTCAAAAGTCGTAGACAGCTCGAACTCGAATCGCGTGAAGAGGGCCTGTCCAAGAGCCTATTCGAACGTGCAGAAGATGACAAGACGTCTGGGCGTGGATCAGAAAACAAGGCCCTCTCCATGATGATGAAAATGGGCTTCAAGCCTGGCCAAACCCTTGGTGTGACAGCCCATGCCGACGAGGGAAGCGCAAACCTATCACCATCACCATCCCCACCCCCTGCAGACCCGACACGCAAACCACAGCAAGACATCAGCCCGCCCCAGGAGACATCCACCGCCCAACCAGAAAGGCAATTAGTTAATCCGCTCCCTCTCAACGAGTGGTCAGGCACGTTAGATGTTCCCCGCGCTTTTTTCATTTAATCAGCTCTGGCTCCCTTTGTTCCCCTTTCCCCTTTTTTTTCTCTCGTGTGATGCGTCACTAAGCTGGCGATCTCTTCACAGGGAAGAAGGGCATCGGCCTCGGCAAGCGCGCGCATTCGCCTAATGAGCTCGAGCGCCTTACCAAAGCAGCTAAGGTTGCGGAAGAGGTGGATAAGGAGTCATTCAGGGACCGGACACGCCGCGAGTTTGAGCAGCGGCGGGCGGAGGCGCGGCTAGCGCCCGCCCAGCAAACCTGCGCGAGTCTAGACGAACGCGCAGGCAAGGAGGTAAGGCGTACTCTGCAATTTGTGTTCACACACCGCGGTGTACAACACGCTTCCTGTTCCTGCCAAAAATATTGCTTCGGCCAAAGCTAATCATTCCGTAGTTCAATGTATTCTGGCTCAATCCGACGAATCCTGAGTCGTTCCCGGCTGGCCTCATGAACGCCCTGTCCGAGACAGTTGCTCCTGCGTGGCGCGGAGACGGCTCTATGGAGGAAAGACTGCGCACGCAGATGCAGGCTGATATGCTTGTCCCGCTTGACGACGACGATGGAGATCTCCCAAAGGACGCGGACCCGAAGAATGCACCTTGGGCGCCAGAGACAATAGAAGAGGCTGCGCAGTTTTTGTATTTGAATGTGAGCGGCCACGTTCCTTTCCTCCGCTTAAAACATTTTGACCGACGATCGTTGGCAAGCCCATGGAGCGTTTGAGCCGCGTTTTGGAGTATTTGCGTGCAGAGTACCACTACTGCTTCTGGTGTGGCACACAGTATAGAAGTGCAGATGAGATGGCGGAAGAATGCCCCGGTCCTGATGAGGATATGCACGACTAGGCCAGAACATAGGTAGCCGATAGGTCTGTTGCATTCCACCAAATGAAATGAAAGAATGATACGAATGAAAGACAAAAATAATCCATAAGAGTACAGGCGGGAGTGATGGTACAGGTTCAATAACAGTGGCGTGGTGTAATTTCGACCTGTAAGGACTGTGTGAGGTGATCAACACGCATGTCTGCTGCTGCAGGAAAAATAAGCGAATGAGTAGAGCAATCAATGTCCCAATATATACGTAAGAGTCCATCCAATCAATGTAGGTAACCGAGCTGGTGGCTAATTAGCATCGGCGTCAGTAGTTGCCATGAGTCCTGGAGGATCTAAATCCTCAGCAGGGGATTCAGACAGTTCCGGTGCCGGAGGTGGGAAAACAAATGATGAGAGCAGCACAGGAAGGGCTGGGATGGCAACAGGAGCCATTGGCTCATCAGTTGCCAGCCGGGGAAACGTGGCCGACGTTGGTGACATCTGCACCGATTTCCGGCGTAAAAATGTCGAGATGGGAGTTGTGGCGTGAGTGTCGGCCTCCTGTGACCACGTCTCGCTTCCGCGCCTTGATAATCTCCCACTTGAGGAGGATCGCAGCCCCCGAGAAACTCGAGAATTGGGAGAAGGCAGGGGCGAAGTGGATGGTGCCTATCACGTAATCAACGTCAATAAACTGTCTTTAAAGCAATTTGTTGCCATGCGTACCCTCGTCGATTTGCTCGTATCGAACAGGGTCGGAGGGCTCCCTTTTCGCGGGATCTATGGGAAAAACCAACGGGCCTCAGCTTGACGGCGGTGGGGGAAAGTACGGCAGAAACGTACAGAGGTAACAGAATAAGGGGAGTATCTGCCTTTGCCATGACGTGATACTCGCGGGATGTCAGATTCCATGAAGCTGGCACGATCGCGTCGATCGCAGTCTGTAGAGACGAAGAGATATGCGCCGGTGTTGAAGGTATGTTGCTGGCGAGAAGACTCGTGTTCTTCGTCTAGGTCAGACGAAGAGGACGCATCCGAATGAAAGCGGGGACGGAGGTAGGGGGAGGAAGAAGGGTTCCAAGACAGAGATGCCCCGTCTTCGAGTCCGAGAGAGGACATCAACTCTACGAAGGACGGAAGAGAGGACATCGTGATGTGGGGGAACAGCGGACGGCTGAAGGTAGTCGCAGCGGGGCAACTAGTGACATGATCGGGTGTGATGAGTGGAGTATATAATGCGTAAAGCACACCCTAGAAACGGGTTGGGCGGGAGCGGTGCTAGTTGTTAGGATACATGGGTAACATAGCAAGTTGCGCAGATAGGTGAGGCGCCTCAGTTCGAAAGCAATAATTACTTATCGCGCAGGTCGGCAAGGTGACAGACCTGACCCCACCCTACTCCGTCTTTTGTTTGGGTTCCGTGCCTTCGGTAACGCCTCCGAGCCAAGGCCTCAAGGTCTCAAACCCCACGCTTCAAGCCTTATTTCCAGCTTACTCGGCAGGTGTGCTTGTATCTCGAAAAACAGGGCTCACAAGGTTGCAGGGGCTTTCACGTCAGCGGTGAGCGTGACGCTGATGTTGTCTCAGTAAAGGCGCCTGTCTTGGTGTTTCGTCGCAAGTTGCGACGATGACGGATAGAAACGTATGACCCGGTGTTGACTGCACCACAATCTGACACGGATAGAAGCGGCCTGATGTCATCACGCTGCGACAGTACTGTTGTGCGGTAGCAATGGGATCGTCTTGTCATATTTTGCTACTGTACACTGCACTGACAACAGCGGGCGTCACGACCGTCACGGTAACGAACTAGATTATTGACTATTTGATTGACTACCACCATGAATCAACAACAAAATCAGCCAGGCTCTGCTAGCAACAACGTAAACTTTTTACCCCCTCCGAGACAGGAGATGGAATATCTTTGTGCCGGTATGCTTCTAGAGTTGACTCCATTTTGATCTCGTAACTAATGTAAACCAATGTGTGCATGGAAGACTGTGGTGCGAAGAATGACATCAAGCCTCGAGAGCCTATTCGCTGCAGAGAATGTGGACATCGTATCATGTATAAGAAGAGAACGAAACGAAGTGAGTCCCAAGACACCCATCATGGCATTATTGTTCGTCCTTAACGGTTCGTGACAGTGGTTCAGTTTGAAGCTCGGTAGTAGCGTTGTATGTCTGTTACCGGATCAAAAGCTATTTTTCACGCGGCGGGTTGTCAACGACGCCGTCAGGGTCCTGCAACTAACTTAGCATAGCACCAGTGTACTTTTGTCTTCCTTTTGCTTTTTCTTACAGTAAAAGAAAAAAGAAAGAAAACATATTCGTAATCCCTGCTCGGGCCGTAGATGCCGGCCGATGGGCTCGACTCCGTTGGGGGGCGACGGATGCCGACGCTGGCGACGCTCTCGGAAAAGATCCCGCGACCACTCCTCCGTCTTTTCGTCTTTTCATCGTCAGAGTTGCTCCTGTCTTCTAGTAAATGACAGATTCGAATAGACGTACCAGGGAGCGTAGCCTCTCCGCTGACTTTGATGTGATTTCTTTGTTTTTTGTGCTTTCGCAACGCTGCCCATCTCACGCGCTCCCTCCGTAGTCTGATGGTGACTCTCCTCACGAACATCAGCAAGATGACACTCCCTCTGGTAAACCCGGGCGGAAGAAAAACCCTAAGTGAGTGATCGTTCGCAGACTATGTGCTTACGTGCACCGTCTGACACTCCTCAGTTCGCAGGCCGCACGCCGTGACCAGAACAGAATCGCGCAACGTGAATTCCGTCTGCGCAAGCAACAACGCGTAATACTTCTTTCCTTTCCCGTACATCGCCACAGACCAATAACGTCCCTCCTCATATTTTTATTCTCAGATCCGCGATCTCGAAGCAAGAGTCGAGATTCTGTCCGGTGGTAAGGATGAGGCCCTCAGTGAGATGCGGAACATCCTCAAAGGTACACTACACTTTCCTGTTCATCCGTGCTCCACTCAAGCTCCGTGGGCTATCTTAGACCTCATGGCCGAAAATCATGTCCTCCGCGGCTTTCTACGCAGCCTGAGCGAGTTCATTGGCGAAGGCGCTGGGGGCTTACTTAGCAAGCTTGGGTGGTCGATGCAAGACTTTGATAATTTCGTCAACAAGTCCGAAACTGACACGGCGTACGAGAGCTTCCAACGACGAAAGCGAGAAGGTCAAGCTGCCTCTTCCTCAGCCTCTCAAACTGCCCCACGGAAGCGTGCTTCCGAGGAGGACACCTCCAACAACCCTAAGAGGCCGCGCGGCCACAGCGAGCGTGACGATGCAGACCGTAGTGCCGATGCTTTCCCAGTCCTGATGCCCATGAACTCAGTTTCATCCAGCAGTAACCTTTACACTGGTAGATCCTCGCAAGATGCCAGTCTATTTTCGGAGATTATGCGTGGCCCTAACGGTTCACCAATATTGCTGCCTGGTCCTTCCTCTCCTTCTTACCCAACGTCCTCGTCTCAAGTGCCTCCATCAAACGGCAGCTACCAGAACTCATATGTCACCCCACTCAACATGGGAGTGGAGACCTCCGCCATGAACTCTATGTCTTTTGTCAATAATGCGTCCACTCCAACAATCCCGCAGCAATCTCGCCCAAGCGTAGCTTCCCTTGACGACTTGGAGCCTATCGACCCAAAAAACGTCGAGGCGCAGAAGCTGATTTCGTTCGTGGCATTCCAGTCCCAACCCTTTTTGTTTGCTCACCATCCGGGGTTCAGATATCACCTGGATAACTACAAGAGAAATAGCGCTTATTGTCTTCCTGCTTCCCTTCGTCCGACGCTTGTCCAGAGGTACGCCCCCTCCCGCTCCCAAGCCTCGCCAGTTAGTTTGACCTATTTGTCAGGACGGTTCCCCACGGTATACCGGGCTTCTTTCTGGGTCTCATTTATCCGGGTAACTGATGAGTTGTTGTTGCAGAAAGTGTCATCGATCGCATTCCTCATCCAGACCTACGCGACCGGCTGATCCTACTTCGAGGTACATTCACCTATTTCCCCCCTTCGAAACATCTGATATTTTTTCACAGGCCGCTTTAATCTCGTCGACTGTCTGCATGACTTCGCATCTGCAGTGACCATACATGGAGACGACGTCCTGGCACATGCGAATTGGGAAATTGGCGAGACATGGCTTCGGCGCTACGGGTTCGTTAGCTCATTTTTTCTTCGTTTGCTGGCTCTGATCGCTCCTTGTCTCGGAACACACCAGATTCTTGGTAGATCCAAACACGCTGGGCATCTCCAACAAATGGAGACGGGAGCGCGGCCTGCCCGAATTGCGTATGGTCGATATCGCACCCGAGCAGCAGCAGACATCGACATAGACTAGCGACATCGTTGTCGCGACGACGACCCTTCGTTCCTTTACCCCGTTGTCTTAGGGACATTTTGTAACCCTTCTTGGGGTCTCGTTGGTTTTACGGGGCTCTTCTTTTTGTCTTTTCCTTTGTGTTGACTAGGTACAGTATCGTTGGTTGCGCTAGGTTGTCGTGCTGTTGATAATTGTATATATACTTGTCCCCAACCAACCTAATCCCACACTGTCTATCTGGGCATAGGCAGGCAATATGGACCCGCAAATTTTCAAAAATAAAGTTAAGCCGTCTGACCGTCTGCTGATCACACGCCATGAATTTGCGCATGATCTCTGCGATCGGACCTCACAACACTGTTTTGTTTTTGAAAATATGGCCACATTTAGTCTGTCATTTTCGTGCCCCAAATTTACATTGGGCGGTCATGACGGGCACGTGAAATCGTCGACCGACGGCGAAACCTAGCCAAATCTGCAATCTCCTGATTTGATTCGTAAAGTGATTGGACAAATGCGGAGTGCGCAATGGTTGCTTTCTTTGAATCTTCGTACTAGTTGGCATATGAGAGACGCCCTGGACAACAGATTGTAGCTGAGAGAAAAAAAAACCCAACAACAGCGGCACCAGAGAAAAGACGAAGGTAGTAAGGGGTGGGAAGGGGGGGAAATAAATCTAGTCAATCAATCTCGTTATGTACTTTCTTTCCGGCAGGTGCACACGGGACACCTCGCTCATGAGCAATCTCATGAACGCCTAGCTAGGACGAGTCGGCGACGGGGCTGAGGTATATACATATTCTAGACGCTGGATGTTCGTCTTTGCTGTGCAGAATTTCTCCGATATTGTGATTCTTGTTCTTCAAGCGTTCCACTACGAAAGGGATAAGAAGGCATTGAGAGACACTGCAGTGACCGCTCACGGTAATGGATTTTCTTGTATGGCCGTGCAAGATAGGAGGGCCAGGATGTTCAAGACCAATTGACAAATGAAGACCACACGCAAGGCATCTGCGTAGGACTGGATGGCTAATTTTCTTAGCACCGGGTCTAATGATTTAACCACATCTGTGGAGTGCCTTTTTCATCGTGAGCTGGAACCCTGGCGTCGATAACGCGGATTGGTTCACCTAATACGTGAGATGGACTAATTATTCGTCAGTGGCTAACCAACACTCGAGAAGGGAAGAGAATTACCTCCTCTGCGTTCGGCCCGTGAATACGCTGTCGCAACTTGGACAACAGAATGCTTTGGAGTAAGGTCCCGCTAAGGCTGACCCCAAGTACTTGCCCGGTGGTGCGGAAAAGATAGGTGACTGTGAAACCGGTTAGCCTGCGTATGAGAAGTGCGTCTTACTTACTCCCGGTAGCCACCGCTACGTCCGTTTTAGAAACACACGCGATGAGGGCCTGGGGAACGTGAGTTTAACGACGTAATGGGGTTCGTGAGAATCCTTACAATGAGGGTTGATGTAATCACGCTCGCCATTCCGAATCCCTGGGGAACGATGTCAACCCAAAGGTGCCACTGTGGCGAGTTCTCCTTCCACATCGCTATCTGAGTGCTGGAGTAGACGGCGAGCGCCGCGGAGACCAGAGTGAGTGTGTACAATTTTCCTGTCCGCCGCATAATCCTACATAACCAGAATTTAGAGGTGCAATTTACGGCGAAATTATTAATGGCGACCGACCAGCCTGCAAATACGCTGCCCGAAGAGAGAGCGATCTGAAATTGAAGTCAACGCACGTCCCGCTGGCACCTGAGCATATAGGCTGACCGAGTGCGGCAGAAGGTGAAGACCTTCAAGTACACTGTCAGTTGAGTCCACCCACCCTAATTGGCGGTGATCCTACCTGTGTCTGTTGATGAGTTCAAACGAACAGCGGAGAAGTACTGGGCACAGTGAGAACGAGTTTGTCCTAGCAAGTTTGGAATGGACACACCAACGGCACATTGTAAATCTATATTTATCTGGTCAGCCTGCAGCAAGAACAAGTGTCAGGGAGATCGAGGTCGTACCGTGATAAAAGCTGCCGTACTACCGAAAAAGTTGGCCAGGCATACGGCGAGCGGAGTGCGCTGGGTAATTAAATACAACGGCATGACGGGGTAGGGAGCCCACCGGGCCTCCACAACCATGAAGAGAACTGCAAAGACTGCGCTGGTGATAAATAGGCCATAGATTAAGGGGTGTGACCACAGTAGGGACTCTGAAGATTTGATGCTGAAGCCCAGTAGAAGACAGCCAATAGTGATCGCAAGGGTGGCAGAGCCAGCGAAGTCCATCCTGCGCATCTTGGAGTATAACGACTGATTCTTCACTTCTTCGGAAATCGGGACAGAAACCTTCAACGTCACCAGTATGAATGAAAAGACCAAAATGGGTATCTAAAGAATCGACAAGTTAACTGATACCGTCTTCCAAGTTGAGCCAATCGGACAGGAAAGGTCCGACCTGGAACAGAAAAGCAGACCGCCTGCATAGAACTGTCATTCAATTTCTGTCTGAGTGCCAACTTTGTCAGACGTACCACCCGAAGGTATCATTCATCCATCCACCTAGAGGTCCGCCGATGCCTGACCCAAGTCCAAACATACTGTCCAGAATAAATAAATAAAAGCTGCTGAGGTCGACGAATAACAATACTCTCACATGTTCGCCATGCCTTGGTACAATCCTCGCTGTTTCCTGGCTAGAATTTCACTTTGTAATTATTATTCTAGCGGCGGAAAACGTACAATGGGATTAGATCTGTAAGAGTCACGCTCGACACTGCACGGTGGGCCGTTTGTCGGTGACAGGTTACAAACTCGGTTAAATGATATGATCACCTGTCATGATCCTAAAAGGAGAGAACCA
>WNGR01001058.1_pt1 | contig 30839 bp, 29 predicted proteins | sample 5407581 | NCBI WGS metagenome assembly WNGR01 (sample SAMN13153383, study PRJNA577476) | soil metagenome | isolation source: 80 cm soil or saprolite under Garry oak tree replicate 2 | place: USA:California | collected 2016-06-15
AACAGGTCAAAGAGGGACTTGTCGGATTAGTCGGAGTGCGCACTTGAAGCGGAGAGTGTTTGATAGCCCCATATTCCATCTGTTGGTTTCATCTTCCGACGGCAACTCCCGGTGCCCTTTCATCGCTTAAATCGCTTACAGTAACGCAGTCGATGGATGGTTGTTAGGTGGCGGACGTGCCCATCCGCCCACTATGGGTTGGCCGTACTGTACCCACATGGGCGAATCTTGTACAGCCTCACTTGTTCCCATCGAAGATCAGCCTGCAAGAAGGTAAAATAAATCCCAATGACTCCGGGTTGGTACCCAGCCTCCTTCTGGACTAAAGAATGCTGTGTCAAAGATGACGCCCTCTCCCCAAGATTCAGGACAACACAATCACATATGTCATTCATGTCTGTTATAGAACTTCTGGCGTGCGAGGGTGAGCCTAGAATTTCCCTCTTCGTAATCGAATGTGGATCCTGAACTCCATATGGCGGTGTAATAGAACAAGACCTTGTTGGGAACTAATTTCCCCTAGCAGGGTGCCACACGCCTTGAGCCCAAGAAGTGATGGTTCCCCGGAAGGTGACTTTTTCTTGGGTGGAGCGGTGGAGTCAGCGTGACGGCCCCGATACTAGTTGTTCGTGCATGGAGCGTCGTCACCTAGAGGACGAGCAGCCAAGTGAACGCGAACTCGGGTGTGGGATCATTTCACGTTAAGAACCTATCTCTACGTCTTAGCATTTAAAATGATCACGCGAACTGAATGCCGAGAACGTTCTTGTTACCGTAGATCAATGGCGAAAAAAAGTCTTGTTTAACACCGTATTTTTCCCGAAAGAGCCCTTCCCAGTAACAGACATAGCGTGACAAGTGCTGAGCGCTGAGAAGATTTTCTGCTTGAGCAAAAAGATGAAACAATGCCGGACAAAGGCGTCATCGCTCCCGTCTATCGCTGTCGTAAAAGGTGACGCGAAAGTGTACGATATCAGAGCTCATGAAACGTCCGAGACTTCTATGATACGAGCTCGACCCATCAGTTACTGTACTCGGAGCGCCGCCGAGACCCCACCAGCACACCAGATGACATTCCTGTGTGAGAAACACGATGACTCGCAAGGACTTGCCGAAATGCCGCATCCGGTCGATCCGAGTGCCAAAGCGCCATTGACACGATGTGTCACCTGCGGAGCACACCGCGAAACGAGAGGGCTTTTGTTTTTCCACCTCGGCTTCCCTGCATGACCGGGGCGCGGACGTCACGACCTCCGAGCGCAAAGGGCCGAGGTGATGAACTGAAGCCAGATCTTCATGCACACATTGTAGGTCCGCGTGATCGATTTACATGCTCCGTTAGCTTTCGTAGAAGTAGAATCGGGACCAGTAGAGCCGGAAATACTGTATATCCTTTCATAAGCGAGAGTCACTCAGGAGATGAATTAGAACTCCCTGTCGTCGACGAACACTTCAGCCTTGACATGAGGCTACCACAACAGGATAATGCTCCTCCTTAATTTGAGGTACTGTAGTGTATGACAATTGGCATGGCGCGATTGCAACTCCACAGGTGTTGTAATATGGCATGGCGAGGCGGTACCGATGGAACAGCCCCATGGAATATCCCGGTAGTTTGCTTCGGACGGCGGAAACGAAGCACCCAGGAACTAGTTATTAGGTTCCGCAGCATGCATGCAAGCATACGAAAAACAATGTGCGAGCGTTTTTCATCTCAGGTCCCCGCAGCGAATCCAAGTGGTCCATTGTGGATGCTAGAAAAGGAGAAGGGGCGATGCTTTGGAGACCGGCAGCTTGCAAGTCAGCAGAGAAGACGCAGTTAGCAGGTTAGGAAGAATGAGATCGTGGGACTCGGTAAGAAATGTACGTAATCGTAGGAAGAGACGAATCTGCCTGAGAATCGACCCCTCAATCTGCTGTCGGAACGTCGTGCACCTCGAATTGGTCAAGTGCGAGTACAAAGAACGGCCTTATTGTGTACGAGCGACGAACAACACCCTTGCAACGTGGGAGTTCGAATTGGCACCGGTTGGATTAGACAAGGCCGATGGACAGGAAATGGAAGGACTCCTTATTTCCATCCAATGCATCGTATCTGCAGCAACCATACGTACGCTCCCCAAATTATATCATATCGTGCCACATGTGTACATTCAGTGACCTGTGAAGTACAGTATATAGAATAAAATAAGGTACACTGGCATCTATCCAATCTGGGGTGAAATCCTCAGGAACACCACTAAACAGAAACACTCACTGTAATCCCGGAAATTTCAATCATTTCGTAACCAAAAGGATAAGTCCCTGGAAAAACCAAGTGCGATGCCAGTGTGCGTGTTAGATAGCGTGAGAAGACCATAGGTTTGACAATGTATGTTGACAATGTATGTAGTTACAAATCCATTCTGGGGGCCGACATCGCGGAGTGTTACGACAAACCGTGACTAATCTATGGGCATTGCGACAATTTCTCATCTGGGTTATTCCGGCTTCTCTTCAATTCGGCAATGAAGTCCCTTCTCCAAAAAAACTTGGTTGCGACGACTCTACAAAAATACATCTGGTCTGGATTATCCACTATTTGGAGGAGAGCGAGGTCAACCCTCACTCTGATTGTAGTCACGACTCGGAGGTATATCGGAAGTAAATTTGCGGCACTAGAAGTTTTAGACAAGGTTTTAGATAGGAAACGTACAGGTAAATGGGCCAAGTACGGGACGAGACGAGACGGTGCCTCATACTCATTAATTGTTCGGCCGCCTGGCATAGGGATAAACGGTAATGGACGTAACTAGAAGTGAGGTTTCTTGTAAGGACACCAGAAATGAGTACCAACAATTGAACTAGACAAATGTGACATTGCCTCAAGTACGTCGGTGCCTTTATTACCGCTTCAAAAAAAAAAACTCTATTATATATAGAACCGCTCAGCAGGTGAAGAGTCGGAGACACCCACCAATGCCGTGTAGAAACCAGGGTTGGTCTGACATAGATGCTTACGGCTTTATGTTGCGTGCGTATTGAAGGTGCAGTCCCTGAGACGACAGTACTGGAACGGGGTTCGTAACAAGCCGTGTGTCCGCAGGACGTACCTGATCATGATCAAACCATAGCGGGAAGAATAAGTTGCCTGGACCTGGACAAACCTGGGCTCCCGAGCAGCCGCCACAGTCGTGGTTGAATGATTGCTACCGTGCGGACTTGTTCGTTCTCAGACTGTGCACACTGGCAATGTCCTGTAATGTAATGTCCACACTAAGCCTGGTTAAGTGCAGGAATAGGAGGCTAGCCTCCCAACAGGTTATCACGGCGGAAACACGGGTTTCGGCTCGCTCTCTCGGTCTTCGTAGAAACTTGACACGAGGGACATCACTTTCTGGCACGGACACTACCGTAAGTAGCTGGGAAGATTCAGTGGACTGTACTGTACTTGTTTGGGGGTATTCATGGCGCCACGTTCGCCAACAATAGAACGCGATTGATGGGAGATTCATGTCCAACTTGCCAGCGCCGAATGATATGTTTTCCTTTGCGGGCTGGCCAAGCAGTCCCGCGTCGGTTCGTTACTGTAATGTTCGGCTTCGGTTTCGGCTTCGGTTACATATATGTATACCTCATCATTCTGATGGACTTTATCAACGGTGTAGTGAACTGTGGCCGGTCGGTCCTGTGAGTTCAGCAATATCCACGTAAGGATCCCGACTCGGTACCATGATGATGGGCTTTTTGCGGTCCCTCGTCAGTCTGGAAATGAGTCGAGAGCGGCGTGATAAATTTTGAGAGGGTCTCTTCAAAATTTACAGGGTCTGAGGCGTGAGGCTTGAAGCCCGAGGATCGGTTTATCCGCCCGAATAAGAACAGAACTTCAACTCGACCGACAGAGATGAACGCCGTTTTCCATGAGCGTGCCGAGTTGACGTGCAAGCGGGCTACTCCCGCCGGCTAACGAAAATATCCGCTTCACAGGACTTACAGCAGCTACCATCCATCAGTTATACCGCACCCAAGGGATCAGATAGGAAACAAATATCTCTTGTGCAACTTTGTACTGCGCATGTTTCAAGCCGAGCAAAAGCCTCGGGGAGATTGCGTGGTGGAACGGAGATCGTCAGACGACACGGCTCCACGGGACATGACAGGCGAGGATCTGAAGGTGACGATGCGCCTCGCGGGTTTATCTGCTGAATGGGTAATGTACTGTAGATGCGATCAGTAGTGCTCAATATGAACACGGTGAGAGCTATGGGTCTCCTTGAGGAAGTATTCTCCATTCTTCACCCGAGGGACCAGCTTATTGCCACGGCAAGATGCGTATAACCTACTCTACTCTTCCTCTAGGCCCGCTTCTCAAAGGCAAAACTCAATTCGTGTATCGCGTACCGTTTCCTGGGCCGGTTTCCAGTCCCGACTTTGGTCTTATCCATCGCGAAGCCATCGGAATTCAGCACGGAGTATAGCACGACCCGAGAGACGATGCCAGTCTCCATTTCGATTCGAAAACGGCAGCAAGCGTCTACGGAATGCGCAAAAGGGTGTTCAACCTGAAGGAGAAGAGTTGGGGATAAGTGAGCGGGACCGAGTTTCCACACGAATTGATCCCGGCAGAACCATGATGGCAACTTACCACCACCCTGGCAGTGACACGAGATTCATATTTGTGCTACTCGCCTAGATCGTCATCATGTACTCGAGTCGTCGGAGTTCCGTGGGAGGAGGCCCTGTTACAATTCAGCCGAAAGATGAGATGGTGTTCCTACAAAGGTTCTCCACGCTAGCTGTTCCACGAGGCGACCTAAGGCCGTATAACCATAAGGAGCATGATTGCATGGTGATTCAGATGACTGATGAACTAGCGTTCGACCCGAGGAATGCAGGCTAGACCAGTGAGCAGGGACAACGCACCAACTCATTCCCGACGAGACCTTTGAATCTAGATACGTGGCACATGAATTAGTTCGATGATGTAGCCAGACATTCTTGCACCCGGCTATGCACGGTGGCCCGATTGACTTCATGTATGGATGGGATGTCATACCGAACGTGCAGAATAAGGGCCAAGACATCTCCCAAGACACTTGGATGAAAGAGCGAATGTAAAGGCTCTATTCCTATGGACTTGATTTTCGCTAGCGTTATCCGGGAGACGGGTGCGTGTGGGATTGCTTGGTCCCCTTCAAGGCGAGGCATACAACAAAAGTAGAAGGCCTCATACAAGTGGATGACTAGAGTCGTGTCATTGTGGACTATTTTGGGAGTAAAAAGTGAGCTACCGATGCAATACGAATACTATATTGCGAATGACTTCAGTTCCATCGTCGTTCATACGAACATAAGACATGACGACCATCGAGCGGCAAACGCATCCGGGCCGTGCCGGGTCGAGACTGAAAATGTCAGCAGGAGAGCCCGAAGAGCGCATTTTCAATGGGCAAGCACATCCGCAAGCGTCTGCGCAAGGACAAGCCCGCCATACCACTCGGTGCGGCAGTACCGTCGGACGATGAGATCAACAAAGACGACGAAGAACGCAGGCTAGAAAGCCTCCTGTTCGGCAAACCGTCCGTGGCAAGACGAGAGAAAACGACTATATGCGAAGAGGAGGTTTCGGAGTCAGACAACGATGTCGAGGTGAACGCGGCAGAGCTGGAGGGTTTGCTTGATTCCGACGTAAGTCAGTCATGGCTGACGATCTGTTTTGTAGCTAACGATCTTACTCTCGTCACTTAAGCTCTTTTTCGTAGACAATGGTGCGCCCAAGTTCCAGCACGCGAAAGACGACGATATCCTCGACGTTAGCTCGCCGGTGAGCGAAGAGCAGCCCCATTCTTCTGACAATGGTGACGACAATGACTCGGACGACGCGCAAAGTGAGGCATCGAACGACGCAGACGAGCCCGAATCTGTGGCCCTTCCCACCTCTCCCGCTCCCATCGCTTCTCGTCCTCCCAACCCCAAACCCAAAAGCCGCAAGGCATCTGCGTGGACAGACCCCGACGATGCCTCGCTCGAGGTCTCGCTCGCGTCCTCCGCACGCCTCCGCAAGCTGCGCGATGCGCCAGAAGAGGACGCGATCAACGGGCGCGAGTACGAGCGGCGTCTGCGACGACAATTCGTGAAAATGAACCCGACCCCGGAGTGGGCTACCGCCGCAGCACGGCGGAAACGGCGGCGCACAGACAGTGGTGCCGACGGCGATGATGGTGATGTTGGGGGTCTCGATTTGGACACGCTCGTCACGTCGTCAGGTGGGATATTGGGCCACAGACATCGCACACGTCTCGACCCAGGTGTGCTGGCCATAGAGCGGCTCCGTGACGCCAACCAGGCTGCCCAGGCGGAGGGTGAGGTCAACGCCATACAATTTCACCCGTCTCCGCAAGTCTCCATGCTCCTTATCGCAAGCTCAGACCGCCGAATACGATTGTTTAATGTCCGTGCTTACTCTTCTGTTCCATCCTCTCCACCTCTCCACCCTCATTTCCCAATTGGCACTAACGCAAAAAATAACAAACTAAAAAAAAAACTGTACATAGATTGACGGGCACACGAACCCACGCCTGCAAACACTTCACATCCCTGCGTTACCCATCACCAACGCGCAGTTCCATCCCAGTGGCTCATCGATTCTTCTCACTGGCCACCGTCCGTTCTATTACACATACGATTTGCAATCTGGGGCAACAACGCGTTCGCCGCGCGGGTTGTGGGGCACAACGTTTACAAATGGCAACAACAACGCGGACCTCAGCATGGAGACGTGCGCTTTCAACTCCGGCGGAGATGTCCTTGCGGTCGCCGGGCGCCGTGGGTACGTGCACTTGGTCGACTGGCGCACCGGCGGAGGCCAGGCAGTCGGAAGTGTCAAGGCAAACACCGGTGTGAGAGCGCTGTGGTGGTTGCCAAATGGGCGCGAGCTCATGACACTGGGCGAGGACGCAGAGGCGTATCTGTGGGACATCGGCACGCGCCGGTGTGTGCACCGGTGGAAAGACGACGGCGGATTTGGAAGCCGCGTTTTGGTGGGCGATCGCTCGGGAAACTATGTTGCTATTGGGTGAGTAAAGTTTTCAACTCAACCGCCACCTTGGGGCGTTTGCACGCGGCCGCTAAAATCATCCTCTCCGTGGAATAGGTCGAAATCAGGAATCGTCAACGTGTATGGCTCGGAGACGTCCACCTCGTGGAGGAAAACTAACCGACCTAAACCTTTGAAGGCAATAGGCAACCTCACGACCTCCATATCGGTGGCGCGATTTAACCAGGACTCGCAGTTACTCGCGATTGCGAGCAAGGCGCAAAAGGACCAGTTGCGTTTGGTATGACTCTTCCTGCGCTAACCGAAATGCCAGCCAGCACACTAACAGCGCGATCGCCAGATTCACATGCCCTCTTTGACTGCGTTCTCGAACTGGCCGACGTCAAGCACACCTCTTGGGCACGTTACTAGCGTCGATTTCTCATCAGGTAGCGAATATGTTGCCGTTGGTAACACTCGTGGTCGTGTTTTGTTATATCACCTCAAGGATTACGACGCACATGGGGGGTAATGATGATCCAGAACATTATATTACGTCCGTTTCATACACGTGTCTGAGAGTTGGTTGCATACTAGAGAGCGGGAGCAGAACAGTCCAACCCGAGAAGCACGGCGCGGGGATCAAGCAACGGCAGAGACAAACCCAGCTAAGAGCACCAAGAGACAGAAAAGTAATCGGACCGAGAATGAATCATGAACCATAACGATTCATGAGGTGAGTATATGTATCGGTAATCTGTCCCCCAGGAAGCATGGGAATAAGGTTACAAGACAGGAGGGGTGACGCACTTTTTTTGCTCTGGCTGCGCCGTCCGGAACATACCTACATATCCGACCACTGGCCTCGAACCATCGCCTAGCGTCGTCCAGCAAGCAAACACTTGGAAACATGTGTGAATGACGCGCGCAGTGCGTAAGGCGAAGCCGTACTGAAGGCACTCAATCCCCGTGTTATAGCAAGTGGTAAGCAGCCAATAACGCTCGTCCATCGGATATGTCTTGTCACCGGACATATGACAAAGGGATGGGTCACATTTAAGGGGGGGAAGAGCGGTGTGATCACCTCGTCGTCATCGTTATCACCCCCATGCTCTTCTAGTACGACTATAGCTTGCTCGATATAGCCGATGGCTTTCAGGCGGTCTGGGGCCGTGTTCCGGGCGAGGAGCATGGTGCAGATCGCGCGCAGCCATCGCGCAAATTTTCCGACGGACAATGTGTTGCGGTCAAGGCTGGCGTGAAGTATCGCCTGCGGTCGCATCAGGCGCAAGAGTGGCCGAATGAAGAGCGGGGAAAAAGAAGGATCGACAGTACCTCTAATGCCACGAAAAGAACTGTGTAGGTAGAGTCAGCTGACGATGAAGGCGCACCACAAATTCGCACCATCCAGGGGGCAGCCCGTGGCGGACCACTACACATTGCGTAATTTGGTAAGTTACTCTCCGCCGCTTCGGGTCACACTTACAAGCATGTCGGTAATGGCCTCGAATGTGTCAGAGGACAAAGTTTGGCACTGTCCGACTTTCTGCCAATATGAAGGAAGTTGGTCCGAGAAGCCCCAATAGGCAAAGGAGGAAGGAATACAGACTTGGATGACTTCGGGTATCACTTGCCATTCTCTCATCCGACAGGCGAGTTCGGCCTCGAATATTAGCAGTACGCTGAGGCACTGGATAACACGAGGAGTGTTGTTGGAGCTTATGACTCCTTTCTCTACGGTCTTGCGCAGTCGTTCTTCGCAATTCCGGATTTCGTGGGCGGTGAACTCAAGCTGAGTTGCAAAGACAATATTAATGACACCTGGGGGGGATAAAGGGGGGCGGCCGGGCACCTTATCAGAATTTGCCATCTGGAGTTCCAGTTTGCGCATAGCAAACACTGCCAATCGGCGTCAGGTGGGCGGAGGAAGTCGGGAAGGTGGATTGGAAAATACCCCTGGCCGAGACAGCAGCAAAGGAGGAAAAGACGATGCACAAATGCATCTCTTCATCCACCTCGAGCGCCGTTTCCATGTAGGTCTCCAAAAGCTAAGGCCGTTTAAGTCACAAGGTAACCCGAGGAGAAAGAACAAGGTATCGTGCCTCGCGTGACGCGTCAAAAAGAGGAGGTACTCTTCCTTCGGCGTTGTCCCATTCCGTACATCCTTGTATTGCGCAATTGTATGCGGTACGCCACAGCCAGGAGATGTCCTTGATTATGAACGACACACGTCTCTCCTTGCGGGCTGCATCGACCAGTGCCCTCGCTTAATCAAGCAAAATTTAAGTGGCGAATGAGACGAACCCATCATCATCCGTAAGAACTTACCTGTGGCGAAGTGCTCAGTCAACTTATTGATGAGCATATCCCTAGTTTTGTCCGCGGTAATGAGGGACGCCGCATACATCAATGGATGAACTCCACTTACTTCTCCCCTGCGTTCACGGGATCGGCTATGAGGCGAAGAACGAGTCTGATCATACAGCGGACCAAGGTGACGGGCTCGACATTCATTTCGGTCGTCTTCCGGGCTCCCACGAACTCTGTGAGTTCCTGTAAAACGGAGAGGAGCACATTCTTCAGATCAGATTCATGTGCCAGCCGCGTGGCCATGAGTAACATTCTCTGGTCGAAGCAGGTACCATGAACCATGTCCTTGACCGCCCGGATTGCTAAGGGGAAACACCATTATGAAGGGACGAGGACGTTATCGACAAAAATCAGTTAATCCATACCATCATTTTCCCATCCTTTGACGCGGGGTCAGTGGAATTGGCTGTGCCATGGCACGCAGCCCCGATAAGTATTTCTTACCTTGTTTAACTGCGACCAAGAAGGTCAGATAGTGAGTCGCAGCTTCATCTCCGGGACAATGGCGGATTATGGCCGAGGCTTGCGCGTATTCGTCTTGCTCGATATGACAAAGGGCCGCCTTTCGAATACATTTACCCGCACAGGTATCTGCCACGCTCGAAAAAGCTTTTCGCGTTCCAAGCAGGAACCAGTCTACAGCATCCGAACAGCGCTTGAGGGAGCGCTTTCGCTCTCCGTATTGATAGAACAGCTGTGGACAGCTCCCATCATGGCACCAGACAGAAAACAAGATACATTACCATGAGACACGCAGTGGCGCCGATCTTTGGGAGCTCGAAGTCGGCGGACTCCAGCACTAGAACCTCAATGGCATCGTTATGCGCCCGTGGAAAGCTTCTACGTACGGGAACAAGTTTCCCCAAGATCACGCATCGCCCTGGCATGATCCACGTCCGTGGAACAGTGAAATATTACGGCCAAAAGGAGGCGCTCTACAAATGGCAACCCTGAGTTTGTGACAGCTCCCAGGATGGCCCGGAGACACATTTGGATAACTTTGATCACGAGTCTTTCACATATGCATGTGTGACAGTCACGCCAAGCAACCGAAAAAGTGGAACATACAGATGATGATGCGACACCGTCCTTAGATCAAAGATGATGCTAGGATAGCATATGCGATTAGTCGTTGCCCAGATCTCAGGATGGATGAAGATGCACTTATTGATACTATCTTCTGTGAATTCCATATATTCAATGATAGACTTGAGGGCTGCGTGCGCCGTGATCGTTAATGGATCGAATTCAGTGCCATGCGATGTGGACCCGAGGTTGGGGCTCACATTCGAAAAGGGCATCCTCGGGGGCGTTTCGCCGCTTTAGGACCGCGAGCTTCCACCACCGCAGTTCTTGATTTGCTGCGGCCTTGTGCTACAGCAGCGTTTAGACACCAATAAGCCAGTGGGGTCTTGATGGATGCTTACGTGTTCCGGAGGTGTCGAATCGAGCAACTCATTCAGGGCCGTCTCAGCGCGCGCAAGGTTCTCCGCATTCAGACTGGATGAAAGGACGTATGCACGTGCTGGGAACCGGGGTCACCAAACACGAAGCAGGGACGAAGTATCGGACGAGATGAACCTAAATTTCTCAATATGCATCGCTGAGACCGTAAACGTCCGTAGTCAGTCACGTTGTCCGCCGAAAACAAAAGCCCAACCTTCAGGTCAACAGCGCCGGCAGTCAGCGTGTCATCAAGGTGCTCCGCCAGAGAGAACGCCTTTTGCAACCACTTGGCGGCCTCCTCGGCTCTTGCGTCTATTTTCGAGTCGTTGTCACGGCCCCCACTGATTAGAAGCGACTTTCCAATCTGGAGTACCTTTGACGCCAGCAGTTCACGCTGCGGACAAAAGGGCGAGACTTCAGGGTAATGGACGTGAGGTGAAATTTGTCAAGGACATACGTCGCGCGCGGACAAATGGGCCAGGCGTTCAACGTGGCTTTCTGGGATGATCAGATGGGCACGGAAACCGCCCTGGCACAGCAATCAGCAAACTGCATCTTACCGGTAATGCTCCGAAGCATATATTGAGCGACACTGTCGTTGCCCTCCTTCCAAGCCTGGTAATATGACTCAGCACGGAACGCATGTATGCGATACGTTTTTGCAGGGCACGAGGCTTACTGCTTCCATTCTACTGCAGTAATAGACCACGGTCGCCTGCGCTATGGACTGTCGATGAATATTTTGGGGGTCATCTGCATTTCGGAGGCATTGCTCAAACTGGAACCAATTAACGCGTGGAAATGGGTAACTAGTAGCTCACGAAACGCGCCGTTACAACGCGCACCTTGGCAGCGGATGTTAACACGCTGGATGCCAATTCGTATTTTCCCGAGTCTGAGAATAAAACAGGCCGGAAAAAGCAAGACATGATGAGGGTCACACATGGCGTTACAGGACTTGTGGGACCTGTCCCTGGGAAGGGAAACACTTTACCTGCTAGGGTAGCGCCGGTCTTGCTTGCCAACTGTAACATGTGAACGAGACCTGCATAGGACATTGGGGAAGGGGGAGCGCCGTTCAATGTCCCACACCGCAACACATCGAAAGGGAAGGCTGACAATCCATATCGAGGTCCTCGGGTAAGCCTGCTTCGATAAGGCGGAAGCCGGCGAGTCTTACTAGAGTGGGGGAGGTACATAAGAGGAGATAACGGAAACAGGACAAGACCAGTGGACGAAAGTTATTGGATACACGTACATGCCGCAAAGACGGCATGAATCTGGTCACCCGCCATGAGACGCATAGAGCTCGAATGGTTCCATAAATAAGTGCCTATTCAGGACGGATGTGGTAAGGAAGTCAAGGTACAGCAGGACGGACAAACCATCCCGATCGAGGACATCTGCCTGACAGTGGTCTAGCAGGGACTGACTAGAATTGGAACGTAGAAGGAGGAGACGTTCGGACAAAGTAGCGAGTTCGTAAAGCTCGGTGACGAGAGTAGTGGTATGAGCGCTCTGGGATTCCGCGCGGTGATTAAGTTTAGTTTTGACCCTAAGAACGAGATCTTTTGTGGAACGTAACAGACGCTCGATAATGATTTGTGAACACAAAACAAAACAAAAAAAACACAACCTTGAATGAGATCAAAATTTTGGGAAATTGACGGCCGTTCTTTTCTTTCGAGAGCGGCGGACATTGTGAGGGAGGGAGTGAGAGTGGCAGTTGGTCCACAGATCGAGTGTTACTCCTTGTGACATGTGACGTACTCTCTGTCACATCGGCCAACCGGAGGTGTCCGCGTCCGCGTCCCCACGTCCCCGTGTCTCGTATCCAGTGTACTAAATAGTGTACCGTACTGGTGTACCTGCATTCCGCGGCTACAAGGACGCATGGCCGTAGTTGAGTTGGTGCTGTACTTTGATGTCTCAATCCGAACAAACTCTCCCTATCGATGCCGTTTCTCGAGTTAATGGCGTACGTCCCACACGCTACCTGCCAACCTTCCCTTCTTCATATTTCCTTTAGAATGCCCGACGAGACGGTACATTCGCAGGCCTCACCGCAGGTCTCCTTGGAGGTCCGCTCCCTTCTCTTCCCATTCATTTCACACATGCCGTCTCAACACCACTCCGCGCTTAGCTATCATCGGCAGCAGATTGGGCCTCAGCAGAAACAAGACTTTCATTGCTGGAACAAGTGAGTCAGCCCAAGCCCCTGTGCCAACCCAAACTCCCGATTCCCTCTGAGGCCGGTCCTCCTATCTCCTCCTTCCCGCCTTCCCGTTCCCCCAAAATCATCTCCTTAGAAGTTCTCCCCTTGAAGGCGGCGTCCTGACATGATCATTGCCTTTTTCTGCCGTCAGTCACTGGAATACTTTCCGGCTATCAGTTCACCCAAGGTTTTGCTGCGGCTAATATGTCACGCTTGCGTGCCGAGGTAGCAGCAGCCCAGGAGGCAAAGCGTAAGGAACTGCAACTGTGACCTGTGGCGCTCGCGGGGGCTGATTTGCCCATCTCGGACTTTTCGGTGGCCTCATCTCAGGGAACAATATTTTTTTTATTCCTTATCTACGTGGTGACTCCGCATCCAACGGTATCATCATCATTGGGGGCACTCCTGTCATGTGTCTCGCTGTCTCTCATTTCAGGGCCGCATTGTTGCAGCCTGTTATGTCAATTCTAAGAGGGGGTCATTGACTCCACAGCACCGCGTCTCGGGAAGAGTGAGGGGGCGTGGATCGCATCGCTGGCGGGTACCCCGGCAAAAGTCACGCGCTACGGCTAGAACGGACTCCGCCATTTCCAAACCTTGCGTGTTCCTACCCACCACTAGCCGGATCTGGCCGTCCGTGACTCGGATCGTTACGTTCACTTACTTGACAAAGTGGCGTGTTCATTCGCAACTCACCCGTTTCCTTCAGCTATGCGCTTTTTAAAACCCCGGTAGTTGAAAGTGGGGGTAAGGCCCAGAACGGAAGGTGAGATGGAAACAGGCCCTTCGAATAGGAGTCTTCAAGTCCGCTGGCACTTTCAGTACTAGGATCATTTGTTCGAAAGAAAAAATATGAAAGGATGACCCCTCCCGCGGGACCGTCCAAACGCCGCCTGTATCAGATCGGTGGCACCCAGAGAACCCAGAGTCCGAAGGAGAGTTGTGCTTCCTGTGCCGTCAGTGTCATGATGATGTATGTAGCCAGGATGGATCTTTACGCGAAAACCGCAGGTGCCCACATTTTTCATTACTTACGCTTGACTCGGGCACGGTCAGTTCCCGCTGCGTGGTCATGCTTGGACCCCATATGAGACCATTTCATGAGTGGTGTGACGTGGTTGTTCCAGATTTGACAGATTTCGTGGAATTCGGCCCTCTTTCCCCATGGAGTGCGTGAAATGTCCCAGCGTCCTAGGGACTGGAGTGCTTCCCTCTCCGCTCAGGTTCCCTGACTCCCCTAACTCACATAAGATACGAACAATGAATGTGGGCGTGGCGCGCTCCACGCTTGCATGTAAGGTTAAATCCCCTTGCTCTCCGGAGGGAGCAACGTGCATTCCTCAAACCTAAAACCAGAATTCATTCGTCAATACAAATGTTTTTTCTTCCGAAGAAAAAAAAAAAGAAAAACTAGTTTTCCGTTCCACTGCTCAGCGCTCAACCCCGAAGAGATGCATAACTCTGACTAGACCGCGGTGCGGTGATAACTGACAAGTGACAAAAGGGGGAGGAAAGACTGACTAATGAAGATCCGAATATCCCAGTCGGCTCAATGCAACCAGACCGGAGGCTAGGTAGGGCTCGTCGTGCTGGCTGATGGATCTCCTGTTCCTGTCTTGCTCCGAGTCTCGAGATTCGCGCGCAGCAAGTCAGCTGGTGGCCTCTGCTGCGAGTAATTAATCATCATGATCCCCTTGGCACCGAAGTCGGTCGGCGGCGGGTGTATCATTATTTGATGTTGTCTTAGTTTTAGCACCGCACCTCCAGCTGTCTTCCTTAATTCGACTCCGTAATTTTGATATGACCCTTAGTGTTATGGGTAAGTGGAAATCAAGAAGGAAGATTCAATCGAGCTCAAGCCCCATGCAATGTCGGGTCGGATACGGATGGTACTGTATCGTATTGTGTGATACGGGTGTGATTACGACTTGGCTAATATCAATCAGGGGACTCGCGGGAGAACGTATCGATATGGATATGTATTTCTGACATGTAGAATTTTTTTCAATTCACTTTTTTTTTTTGGGTTTTTTAGAAATAAAAAGGATAACTTCGCGCTGTCCTTGGGATTATTTGGAATCTGGCCTCGAGTACAGCATGTATTTCGTGCAATGAAGCGGAACGAATGTGAGAGCGCGGCCCACACACATTCTATGTATAACTTCCATTGGCGGTGTCAGTCGCTCAATTGTCCGCGCTGCGTGATAACTTTTTACTCAGCACGCGCGGGACCCGACCCTGGTCCGTCCTCGGGAATGGACGGACTAGGGGGAGGCAAGAGCAGGGCAGTGCGGATCGCGGATCAGGCTCCATAGCATCCGAATGTCCCTTCCAACAGCTCCTGGCTGTGCTCATATTAGCTTAGTTAGCGGGTTGACTAGTAGTTAACTGACGGATAAAAATAAACCTAACGAAATGGATTGAAAAAGGATAAATGAGCTTTTGCGATACAGCAGCCACACGATTATGATGTGTGATACGGGGGCACAACTTATAGGAATTAGGCTTTTCTTTCCTCAAGGGGGGACTCTCAAACGTTGGGACCTCAATGAGATCGTAACTGGTGTGAGAAGCGTGGCCAGGGTTATGGAGGATCACGAAAACGGCCTAGAAGGAGGTGGTAGGGTAGGTGAAAAGGAGGAAAGGACATCTGACACATCTGGCCCTGTCATGGAATCTATCTACATGTCGGCGTTCCCCTCTCCGAACGAATCTCTTCCCCTCTGGCCACGCCCTGCACCTTTACAGGAAGACGGCGGGGTCTTTTCGATTGGAATGGGAGGTCAACGGAGATCCTACTTGCACAGTTCCTACATGTTTCGTGATCGTGTGGCGTAGAAGACGACCCAGTCTACTTCTGTTTTCCTCACGTCCCCCCTTTCCTCCTTGCTCTCTCTTCCTGCTTAATCAAAGAGAAAAAAAATGCCGAGAATGGCAACCGTAGACCGAAATAGGGAACGGACATCGGGATCCAATTTAAAATGAAGAAAAGAGGGAGGGCCTTCAAGTCAATTCGTTTCGTTTCGGCAAGTCGGGACCCGTATTTTCCGTAGGGCTTCCGGATCGTTGGTTCAGATCTTCATTCACAACACTCTATTCACCGGCAGCTCGGAGCTTCGTTTGCTACCCTGCCCGGGCGCTGAACACATATGATAATTGCATCATGTTTGCACATGTGTGTGCGCAGCGGTAAAAAAAAAAACCGAAATCGAACCCAGGCGTGTGATACGGTGTGCAAGGGAGCGAGAAAAACTTGTGAAAGTGGCATGCTAAGGTTGGATGGGATGAATAAGTCCGAATGTATGCGAGTGTGCGGAAGCAGGAAGATGGATAATGGATGGCTGCTGGTGGGGTGATGGTGTACAATAAGATTAAGTGATTGCATGTAGACAAAAAGTCAATTCGTGGCGTGGCATGAATCGCCATGGCAAGTGACATGACAAGAACAAAAGGTGATAATTAAAGGCGACGTCCACGACGCCAATGATAATCAGGGGAGTATACGGGTGTAGGGTAATGATATTGTACGCCGGGAGGTCCCGCGTTGGCGAAAGGTGCCAAAAGAACCGATCCATTGGTTGCCTCACGCAAGCCTGGAAGGGGTTCCTGTACTTCAACCCCGCGCGTGTAGCTCGGGTCGTGTGACACGGCGGCGCCTACAGTAGTTCGGGTCCAAGAGACCGCCGTGTGCGAGGGCAGCACGGGCGGTAACGTGACACTAAAATGATGGGGACTCGCCGAAGCAGATTGAATGGCGTACGGCACGGGTGGAGGAGGGTACGCGATATGTGACGGCGCTGAAGTCTCTGGAGGTTGATGGTACCGCAATAAGCCCTTGCGTGATCGGCTGTCTTCCGCCATAGGGGATCCTGCCAAAGAATAGAAGTACAGGTGCTGGGCTGTGTCAGCGCGAATACCCATATGACCGAATTTGTCCAAACGCCCACCTTTGGCACAGGCCTCGGTTTGGTAGGATCCAATCGATACGATGCGATCAAAGTCTGCGGCGGAACATTCCGTACGGAGGCTGGTACGGTAGTCCCCTCAGTCGTTTGGGAAAGTGCAGGTGACGACCCAAGGGACAGCCTTGAGAAGGACTGCAGGGATTCAAGAGGGGAAGGGGTGTGCACCCCGGCAGTCATAGACTGCGGAATTTCAACCGCAAGACTGATTGGCCTCTTTGCAGGCCTTGTGAGATCGAATACAGTAGAATTGGGTGAGAAGGCATCGAAAGCGGAGCGCTTGCAACGTGAACGAAGCGGAGATTCGTGGTCAACCAACATCTCCGGCGAATACTGAGGCAATGTGTTGACAATAGAGTGGGGCGAAACCGGCACGCGGGGCAAATGCGTCGGAGACGAAGAACGGGCACGAGCGGACCAAATCCTGCCCTTGGAAGGCACGGTCAATGGGGCCAATGGTCGTGCAACAGTGGATGAGCGCGGCGTTTGACGGGTCTTTCTCCATTGCCGACTACCCCTCTCCTTTGCCATCACGAGACCCTCCAAGAGACCAACCCAACGGACATATGTCTCCTTGTCTACGTAGAGGTTAAAATCGATGCCTGCGAGGAACTCGCGCTCCATTTTGTTGATTTCGTTCAGTTCAATCCCCGAGACCTCTGACCAAGTCTTATTTGTGTAGGTGTTGCTAAGACGAAGGCCATTCAGTTAGGAGAATGCTCAAAACAATAGGGGTGGCACATACTCGTCCACAAATTTGTTCGCCATCATGAGTGCAGCGACTCCAACGCGAAACTCGCTCCCAGGATGTGCCACAGTGCCACAGTTACGCTCTTTGAGCCGGTAGACATAGTGTAAAGATAGTACAATGACGGATTGACTGAGCTGAGTGGTTTGTAGGAGCTTTTGCATGAAATGTACAAAGACCGAGGAGACAGAGAACTGAAGCCTGGCCGTCTTGGGGTTGAAGGGTATCAAAGGCTGTGAAGGAGACGTGTTGACAGGACTGAGGTTAGACGACTGGGAGAACCAGAGATAACAGATCATCTCGCAAGTGTTCTCGGCAGTGTACTGAGAAGAGTGCGGACGCGAGTCACTAAACCAGCTCGCGACATGTTCTTCAGATGGTACATTGTCGGGAGGGGGTGTTGGTGGCTTCTGATCCCAAGCAGAGTTGGCGGCACACGGTATGGAAGAGCGCGACGCGTCGAAAGGAGGAATGTGAGTGGGAGGGTGGATAGCTGCTAGAGGAGGTACTATGCTGGTTGAATAAGAGATTGAAGAGAAACCGAGACAAGACGTACAAGCAGTGTCCCTGTAGTGGTGCTGACGCTGTAAAGAGGTTATGGGTGGCAAAGTAGTGGTTGTTGGATGGTGAGGTTTCGAAGACCAGGGAGGGGTGATTGTGTGGAGTGGTAAGAACTGCCATGAGGGATAGGACGCGGCGATGTTGAGGACTTCAGAAGGGAGGTTCATTGCGTGATGGATAGGGAGAGTCGAGGGGAGAGATATAACAGCCATGGAGGAGAGAACAGAACATATTGCAAAACGTATAATAAGGGGGTGTGGTATATGAAAGCGTATCGTATGCGTGTGTGTCTCGACGCGACGGTGTAACGATATAGTCAGACTGAGACTAGGGTTCCCTCCTTAAAATACTATTATTCATTTATTTTTATATTCCCATTATTTTCCGACGGGATACGGGATGCGGATGACAATGGAATGGCGTGGGTGGCGTGGCATGGCGTGGAGTGCCATTACCCATGATTCGAGATCGTCCACTTCTTTCTCACCTCACCTCAACTCGTCTCGTACCCACCCATCACGGGATTTCCCTGGGGATTCCCCATAGTCTCTCCCAACCACTCCCCCATATCAGGTAAATCACATAAGCATCCTCCCTCTCCCACGATTTCCTCCAACCAATCATCCCCTCTCTCCGTCAGCTCGTCTCATGCTCTTCTACCTCCCCTCGACAACCATTTGGATCTCTAGCCGCAACAACTTCCTCATGGGGTTATCCCCCCGCTCTCGACAATGCCAAACTCCAGGTCTCCCTCGTTACCACACTTTCCATCTCCGCGCTCTCCATCTTGGTTGTCTCTTTGTGGCCAAACACCAGTTCTGTTCACTCCAAGAGAAAACTGCCCTGCCCTACGTTCAATCTCGTCCCTTCTCCTGTTCCGTAATCTTTCATCCTAATTCCAAACTGGCTTCTCACCCTCCCTTCTCCCTTTCTGCGCCTGCGCGCCCTAAATCAGCTAAACCTATTACCGCAACTTGCCGGGTAGCCTAATCCATGTTCCTTGTTTCTTTGGTTTATATCGATCAGCGCTGTGTCCTCTAAGATCATGCGTGTTAGATGTGTTAGATGCGGGAACCATGGATCTCCTTCAGAGCCTAGATAGATCTGAGATCCATATTTTTACTCTTCTCTTTGAACGATTCACATTTTCACATCCCGCGAACGGTACCATCCCTTTCCGCATTTGGGAACTACGGCTACTTGGCTTCCCTTTCACTCTGTGCCTAGCCCGGCATTTGTCATATAAGCCAATTGCGTGGATCTCATTTACAGATTCCAAAGTGTGTGTGTCCATTTGGCTTGTCCTCCACGTACGCTTCTCATCCCGTGCCCCCTTCGCGCCATCCATCAGACACCTCCGACGCGCATCCCCGTGCCACCGTTCACCGCCTTGTTTCTTTACTTATTGTATGCATTGTTTCTCATCGTACTAAATGTTCGCCCCCATACATCGACCACGTCGTCTTCGGACCCCGGAGATACCTCGATATACCTTAGTAGAAGTCCTGTTAACATATCCATACATGCATGCATACCAATTACCCTCCTTCCTTTCAATATCAGGCGGCTGTCGCACCCATCTAATTTCGTTTTCGTTTTGCCCGGACGGATGCGCATATCCGCCTCCCATAATTAGTCCTGACACGACTCGGCTCACTTCCCCCTTTAAGGATCCTCGCATCCATCCCCAAGCGATTCTCCGATAGTCGACGTCACCGCCCCTGCGTTCCCTCGTGTCCGGTGTCTCGCCGCTGGTGTCGTGCCGCTTTTGTCATCCAGGTTGATCAGGTCAGGTCGCCGCTCCTCCTCCCCTGTCCGCATCAAGCTAAACTCGTCGCTGCCTTTAGGGTGGATCCAGGATCCAGAATGTCTTCTCTTTGATCTGCGTCAACTGCTTTTACATGGTCCCCGCGGTTTCGCCGTCATATTCGTCAATTGACCGCCCGCGTATTGTAACGCAGATGTGAAATGTCTGATGGGGGACCACCCAACTCAGATACATCCCTGAAAAATAAATAGCATGCCGCAACCGTTCCCCCCGACTGTTCTGTGCTATTTTCCGTAATGGCTTCTGCCGTGCTTTGTAATAATATGAGTGGCTGACTGAACGAACATTCGCGAAATTCTGCTACCAGTAATACCCGGATCGAATCATCATCATCATCATCACCAACAATACTTTACTCTTCTGCCACTTAAACAAATATCACTGATCCTGATCTAGCAAGCGTGTGATCAAGCAAATTTCTTCTTAGCTTTCCCCTTTCGACACTCGTTTGTGAGTGGGCCCCTTTGTTGGGTCCGTGCCCATGACACATTCCTCCACATGTACACGATACCGTGCCGTCCGTTGTCAGAATCCGTATCTGTATCCGTATCCGCAGTTCAAGTTGCGGCTAATGCGGGTGGGTCTCGAAGAATGGAACACAAGTTCCCCCCTCTCTCTTCCACAGCCGCCCAAGCGCATGTGTTTTGTATGCGCCAAAATCTCCGCTTGTACAATGGGACGTCTTTCTTCTTCCTCGGATGTCAAGCCTCACCGGCATCCCCATAAGCGCTTCCCTCCACCACCACCAGCACATGTCGTTAGATTCTTTTAGTTTAGTTCCAAAAACAAACTCTGCTTGCGGGCAGGCAACCCGCCCGCCTGAAATAAAATAAAATACAAAAGAAAACCCCGCGTGCCCACCTATCTCCGAATCCATGGGTCTCGTCGCAATTGAAACGCTAGTCCTGTCATCTCTCATATTCATAACTATCCTCTTTCGAATTCAACTCAACTCCCGAGAAGTAGCAGTGGTAAAACACTTGCAGCTCCGACGACCAACAAGGTTCGGTACTGTATGACCGTAATATTACCATGGGGGAGAGAGGCGTTCGGCCGAATTGCACACCCGGAGAAACCGCCTCTTTTTTTTCTTTGATCGCTGCTCTGGCCTCTCACCGTGATCGACCAGTTAATAATAACAAAAAGGGTGTGACACCAGAGCAACGACCACGGCAGTGGTGAGTCAGGAAGGGCGATAAAAAAAAAATAAGGCCAAGACCAATCCCTCATCACGTCCCGCCCGGAGCGAACAGGCATTGCATTTCTGGGTGGATACGCTCAACAGACTCCGTCTCCGTGCTTCCCGCGGCGCCCTTTCTGGGTCACGCGGGTCTACGCCTCAGCCAAATAAACAGAGACAAAAGGAGGCGCCACTTTGCAGCAGGGTGGTCCGTGACGTCGTATCTGGCAGGTTTCTCGTACCCAGTCGCCCAACAAAGGCGATGCTAGCCCCTTGCGTCTGCATTCCTGTCGTTGACTCGGCCGAAAGGAAAGCCAATAACGCCCTTGACGAACTCGGCATGGTTTATTTTACAGTATTGGGCATGGGGGTGTCCGCGGCACGCGCGCTTTCACATCGAGATACAAACATACAACGTCTACACATTTATCGTACACGTTGCAACTCGGGGTTCCTCCGAGCCCGCTGCCACACGTAAACTCGTGACCTATATCGCAGGCGGTAGTGTCGTTGTTGTCGTTGTCATTGTTGCGTTATTGTTCTAGTCTGGATTCGTCCAATATCAATGTTGTCCTAAAGGAAAAATGACGCCGAACTGAAACAACTGCAGGGCCCCAGTTATAGTTGAAAGAAGATCGGCCCTAGCAGGGATAGTTTTAGTTTGTTCTAGAACAGTTCGGGTCGGCTCTCGCACGTCTCCCTTGCTTGCACGGACTTGTAAAATTGTGTCTTCATCCGCCCGGCGGCATGTGGCACAAAGAAAAGACCGAAAAGCTCGAGGCCTTTGTTATAATGTGAATTGTTTTTAGTTCGCGCGATGCAGGTCCCATAAGCATACGTTAAACTGAACCCCTAATTTGAGAACCGGTGTTCCTTTCAGCATAATAAGGGTGCATGCAACGCGTGTTACCGCCATTCGGTTGCTAGCGAGCGCCAGGGAGAGCACAGTAATACTTTACACACACACTTCTGTACACCCTTCCGAAGAATTTGACCCACAAGGACTAGCTTATTCCCCATTTGGATAAGTAAAAGAAAAGTTAGAAAAAAAATTCGGGATCGGCCGGTGAGCGCACTTGGAGTTACACACACATAATGCACGCCCGGTATATTGGTTTGATGCGCTGCCCTCACCAGCCTCACCATTGAGCGCACTCCTTCCGAAAATGCCGAAGGTACAAGGAGCTTGGGTCAGGTGGCTAGACAACAACGAAAAAAGTGACGTCTGACCCTATTCCTGGGCCTGGTCTCATGGTGCCCCCCCGTATGGTCGTTTTCGCCACGCAATACGTGTGATAAATCAGATTCGGGTTTTGACTGCTCAGATCGGGCGGCCGGAGATGGTTGTGGAAGTTTCCTCATGCGTACTAAGGTGCCGGGGCGGAACCGATTGTTCTGGCTAAACCCCAACTTTTGCAGGCGTGTTGTTAAATTAACGTGATGATAATCAGCTAGCTGTGTTAATTATGGCCTAGCTGGAAGCAGCTTATCCTCTTTATTTTTATGTTATTTAAATTTTTCAATTTCCTATTTTCGCGTGACAGACCTTATCTGGTAGACGCGATCTCTGTGTCGCTGTATGGAGCAGTCCACCTGTATGTCCTGTGGCAACACGCTCGCCAAGATGCGTGCGATTGTGATTCTGGCGAGTGGTCAGGCCCGGTCAGGCAGTGCGCTCATCTTTCATTTACTCCACGGGTAAGGTCCATTTTGAAAGTACACCAACTATTCTCATTGTATCCACACACGCGTCTACTGATGATCCTGTGTTCCAACAAACTTCAGGGCCGACTCGGGGAGTCCGACGACGTTGATGACCAGTCCCAAAAAAAGACCCATCACCATCAGATCTGTCTTGATTCAGGTGAGATCTGACGGGTGTGTGTGGCCTGGGCCTGGGTGGCTGCGCCCTCCCGTGCCAGTGCTTACCATAACGAAAAGTGGGAATACGAGAGGATGAAAAACCAGAAGCAGCTCGTGACTGATATGGCCAGAACGGAGACCCGGATGTGAAAAGTTAATATAAGTAGCCGGGAAGTGCGCTTGATGATCTGGACCAGGGCCAGCCAATCAATGAGAATCATCTCTGTTAGGCACAGGTTGCATGCAAGGAGAACGCCGTCGCAGGCGTCCAATCTAATAAGGTGTAAGTAATAATAGGAGTTATGGTACCGGAATGGGCCTATTGTGAAATTTGAAGGAGGGAAACGCCGACAGTGCTTATTTCCCTGGTGTGAGCTATCATCGCAATGGAGTGCTTATTAAAAAGGTGATCAACGAGATAGGCTACGCCAACCTGGCCCGACCGAGGAATGGCATGAGATAAGTACAGCACCCGGCATAGGCTTGTATTGAACTCTGCTCTAACTTCCGAGTGAGGCGGAGTTGTCACCCATCTTTGCGCGGTGCCATCGGCTACAAATAAATTATGGCAATATTGAGCAAAGGGTTACAAAAGAGGTACGGCAGAGTGCTCACCAGAACAGGACACGAGGGTGTCACACGTGAAGTTGTCGTGACATGTCACACGTTATTTGTCACAGCGTTGGTTCCTCTTGGCACTCTTGCAAGGCGGGCGCGACTGTCAACATCGTCATCCTCCCGCTCAGCAGCGTGATCCCCGTCGTCATTCGTCGGCTCCCACGACTTTCACGCCCTTTACTCCTCATTCTTACCATCCATAAGCTTTTCATACCCATAGCTCTTCATTCTCTTATTCTCTCTCACTCTATCTTTGCTCTGTCTGCGGCATGGGCATTCAATTTGGCTCTTTCAACGGCATCTGCGAAACCGCCGCGCTGGTCATTTGTCCTCTAATAGGCTCTGATCAGGGTATCGAGCCATCCTGCTATAGCAGAAACGTCGATATTGCTGGCACTCTCATCTTCCAACCTTGTGAGTTGTTGTCCCCTTCTTTGCGCGTGGCGTAAGGCCCATCCTATCCCCACGTTTTCGTAAACCCTTTTTCTCGCCTTCTAACTCCCTCTTTCCCTGCCCTGCCATCCTTAGCGACATGTTTCGTCCACATCGTCGCAATATTGATGACCGGGATAATGATTTATCACATACGGAGTAAATACACGGCCGTGGGTAAGTGCGACTTCCTATGCCGTCCATTCCAACGAGCAATTAATCATCCGTCAGGTCGTAAGGAGATTGTCATGTTCTTCTATCTCTATGCGATCATCGAATTGCTCGCGTTTTTCCTCGATTCTAACATTATTCCGACGGCGAATACGAGCTACCCGGTGAGCATTTAGAGTACCTAGCTTTTTCTGATCTTGTGATAGATATTTTTTGGGGTACTGTAGTGGTTCGCCGCCGCATATACAGGGTTGGTCGCCGCCGCTTATTGCTGCCTTCTCATCAATGGTTTTGTTGGCTTCCAGTTCGCCGAAGACGGCACACCACTATCACTTTGGGTGCGGCCGGCTTGTTCTATCTCCGAGTATCTCGGCACAACTAAACCTGACCTCTGGTTGTAGCTGTTGCGAATTTGTTGCCTTGCAGCGTTTGGCGCCGCGTTCTTCATTGCCATTGCGACCTTCAAGGGTTATGTGGGGTTCAAGAACAGCAAGCCTCTGGCGCTATGGATCGTCTACATCCTCTGGCCGCTCGCCTGCACAGTTATATATGTTATCTCGCAATTGGTCCTTGTGTTCCGCACGCTCGAGGACCGTTGGCCGATCGGAGACATCATCTTTGGGACCGCTTTCTTCACAATCGCGCAGGTTCTGCTATTCGCCTTCAGCGCAACGATATGTGACGCCATCAAGCACTATATCGATGGGCTTTTCTTCTTCACACTGTGCATGCTTCTGAGTGTGATGATGGTCTACAAGTACTGGGATAGTATTACGGTGCGTGGGCCAGTATTCGTGTCGCGCATACATTCTCTCATCTCGGGCGGGACAAATTAGCGCGAGGATCTCGAATTCTCCGTCGGCTCCAAAGCCACGGTGTGGGAAGTGAAGGACCCGCTTTTAGCGGGGCAAGAATCAGATCCATATGGGGAGGACGTTGCAAGCAATTATCATGGGGCACCAGGCAGCCTTGTCGGTGGTATCAGCGGACAGCAGCTGTACCAGCAGAAGGGATATGGTGGACGCGGTTACCCGCCATCATCAGACAGGTATTGACAATAAAGGACACTGCATTGTTTTGTCTTTCGTTTCACTTACCATATTATACCCACCTTACCCTCTCACGGACAACTGCGATTAAATTGGCCAAATAGTATACATCGCTGTACAATTTGTTTTTCATCTCCCATTCAGTCTTGCAGATTGTATCTCAGCAATTGGAAATATCTTTGAATAACTTTATTAATTCAAGGTACTTGTACGACAGACTGAAAGCTAATAAGGAAAGATTGAAAGGGCCCTCAAGCGCAAAGTGCACTGTCATAGGGGATGATAAAGAAAAACCAAATCTAATTGGGTGTTTTTTTTCCAAAAATTGCTGGAAGCCGGAGCTAACAGACGGGTTCGGATGTGTAATTTGCAATCAGCAAAAGACTGTGCCTCGGTAAAGACCTCACTGGCGACAGTACATGCCCGAGCACAAGAGATGGGGAATTAGGAAGGTTGATGGGGCCCTTATATATGGTGACCGGTTTAGGGCCGGCAATTGACGAAATAGCATGGTCCGTGCGCGAACCCGTGCAGGAAAGGCTGGGCTGCCTGCCTCCTGCTTGGGCTGGCTCGATTCGGGTTCGCAACCACTGGCTAAATACATTACTTGCAAAGTACAGACAGACGTGCAAGTTCACAAAAAGTTGCCGCTCTTACTCTCCCCAAACCTTTCTGACAGTCCCTTGGCGTCCTGTATGATCCTGCGCCGATCTTTCTCGTCCATCAACCTGCCACCGAGGGACATGTCGCGCGCGTGGTCCCAAATCCCGGCGGGCTCCTCCTCTGGCGTGTCCTTTTTGCGCTTTGCCTCTTCCCGCGCGTGCGCATCGATCAACGTCGAGCCCCGGTGTTTTCGCTAGAGTTTGTTGAAATGGAAAATAATTAATTTTCTGGGTCGTCGGGAAGAAGGGGAGAGAGGGGGAACGCACCGTGTACTCCTCGACTTGCCGCTGTAGCTCCGCGTCGCGTTTCCGCCGCTTGTTCGCGTCCTCCTCCACCTGCGGGTCCAGGTCGGCAAGATCCGCGTTCTCGGCGCGGCGCTTCTTGCCCATCACCTCGTCGGCCAGACGCTGCTGTTTCTCTGCGGGCGTCTCCGTCCAGAGTGTGTTGTCGACGACTCTGGCGGGTGCGGTGGAGCGCGAAAATTGGCGGGGTTTGTTCAGCTTTGTTGGATCCAGCGCTGTTGTGCAGAACATTCTTGAGCCACACATGAACCAAAGAAATGAAAAAGGGGGGTCAAGGAGAAAGATAGAACGTGGAGCACGAGGGAAGGAGACGCACTGCTTAGTAGATCAGATGATGAGGGCGGTACGAGCATCCACTCGGGACGTTGTAGCGTCTTGGGGCGCCCCGCCTCCTGCGAAGCGAGATACGAATAATTAGTAAGGGTGAAGATGCAAGGCGGCCTTGCGTGCGTGCGCGCGGGATGGGGACGGGGGGAACAATGACGCACCTCGACCGCTTGGCGTCGCTGCGCTTCCTTCTGCATGAACTCCGCCACCGCGTCCTCGCGCGCGTCCGGCGCGCCCGCATGAGGTGGTGGTGGCGGTAAAGGCCCGATCTCGTCCTCGGATTCCTCTTCCTCTTCTTCGCGTCGGAGGGGGCCCCGCGCCGGACCCAGTGTGCGCCGTGGTGGATCAGATGCACCCGCGCGTGCGGCGGCCAGATCCGGAGGAAGCTCGGGCACATAGCAGTCCTCGTCCTCGTCTTCCTCCTCCTCCTCATAGCGCGGTACGGGAGTTCTGGATGGTTGTGGGTCAGTTTGAGGCGGCCGCTGAATGACCGAGTCTGATGAGAGTGAATGGGCGGGGAGCTGAGGTCCTATCGAGGCCATCCTTGTGGATTGCTGCTGATTCCGGTCTTGCTCAGCTCACTGACTGACACCGTCTCTTTCCGGTATGCTTACCTCAGCACTCTTTCTCATCAATGACCGCAACCCCTGGGGACGCTGCTCTGCGTCTCCTCTCGCCCGCTCAGCTCGTCTTTCTCGAGCGACTCCCCAAAGCAGAGCTGCACGCACATCTAAATGGCTCCATCCCGCTCCCGGTCCTCCAAGAGCTCGCGCAAGAATATCTATTATCCTCACCGACGACAGCAGCCGCGGCCAATGCCGATGGCCCTTCCACGCCCGTCGTCGCTGCCGATGTCCTCTCCGGCTTGCAGATCCTGCAAGCGGGAGTAAAGCTCGACAGGATCGACGATTTCTTCGTGCTCTTCCCCACCATTTACGCGCTGACCTCTACGCGTTCCGCGCTCCGGCGCGCCACGCGCGGCGTGCTCTCCCACTTCCTCGACGGCGCCAGCGGGACAGTGGCGTACCTCGAGCTGCGCACGACGCCGCGCGAAACTCCCGGCGTCATGACGCGGCGGGAGTACCTCGAGGCGGTGTTGGACGAGGTCGAGGCGCGCGCGCCGGACGCGGCGGCGCTGATCGTGAGCCTGGACCGCCGGATGGAGCGCATGGTCGCGCAGGAGGTGCTCGCGCTTTCGGTGCAGCTGCGGCGCGAGGGGCGGCGCGTGGTCGGCGTCGATCTTTGTGGTGATCCGAAGGTACGTCTGCGCTGACCGTGTGCCCTTGCATAACCGACACGACCGGGGGTTGACAAGGACTCACTCGACGCGCTTTCTTTCTCTCTCAAAGGCGGGAGATATGGAAGATTTCGTCGAGCTTTTCCGTACTGCACGCGCGGAGGGGCTCGGCGTTACACTGCACATCGCAGAGGTAATGAACACTTATTCTTTGTCTGAGCATCCCAGAGACATCGTTGTGTGGTTTTTTCAGACAAGGGAAAATTCTGCAGCGGAGACAATGAAACTCCTAAGCTGTGAGCCCCAGCGCCTCGGGCACGCGACGTTTTTGGATGACCAGGCGAAGGAGCTTGTGTTGGCGCGGCGGACGTGCATCGAGATTTGTCTTACGTCCAACATTCTGTGCGTATTCCCACTCAGAATGTGGGTGTTGTCTAGTGACGGTGACTGACATTATTGTCAGATGCAAAACCGTGGAACGGCTAGAAGACCACCCCATCAGGTATTACCTTGAGCGGAATCACCCCATTGCTGTTTGTGTACGTATCGTTCATGTGTACTCCTATACTTCCCTTTATGTCTAGTCCGTCTCGACTTACAGCGTGGACTTACACAGACGGACGACATCCTACCATTCCGTAACTCGGTCTTGGCTGAATATGCCCTGCTAATGGCTCCGAAACCAGTGGGTCTTGGGTTATCAGAAAGTGAAATCGAAACCGTCGCCCGAATGGGGGTGCAGAGTCGCTTCCCGAACCCAATCCCATAGGCACCGATCGGACCTCACTCACTTACGCCTCGGGAATTGTGGCGGGAATAGATCCTCTACATGGGTGTATACATTTGAGTTTGGCAGGAACAAAAATCGCAAATGCCACTCATCGCCCGCCCGTCACCTCGAGTGTATGACCCGTCACATAAGATGCGAGTGGAGACGCCAAGCTGTCCCACCCAAAGTCCATTGGTCAGCTCCAATTAACGTTTCCAGCCCGAGACAAACGTACAAGAGCATAGCAGCAGCAGCCTCATCCGCGGTACCCGGACGGGCGAGAGGGATTAACGGGAAGCTCTTCGGGTCGGCGCTACCCGTCGTCGCCGGAGATTTCGCGCCGGGAATACCGAGGGCAACTTTCTTACCACCAATCTCAATGGCTGCACCATCTTCCTTCGCCGCGGTCAACCTATTACGGTTTGCTTAGCTGTCACCCCGAGAGGAAAAAAAAGTAAAAGACAGGATATCTGCATACCGGGTAAGAATGTACCCAAACGCGATGGTATTAGCGCGCACGCCAAAGATGCCCCACTCTTTCGCAATGGTCTTGGTGAAGCCTGTGACGGCAGACTTGGCCGCGGCATAGTTGGCCTGGCCGACGTTGCCGTGAAGTCCGGACGTGCTAGAAACGTTGATGACACTGCGGTTCTCAACAGGCGTGCCAGCCCCGGCCTTGATGCGCATGAACGGCGCGGCGGCGCGAATGAGGCGGAACGGCGCGCGAACGTGAATCTTCATGATGATGTCCCATGCATCGTCGGGCATTGTGTGCAGCATACGGTCATATGTGAAGCCGGCTTTCGTAAGCCGTGTCAATAACCACGATCGGTAGGGACGGAGAAACTAGGTGAAATGCACCATTGTTGACGATGTGGTTCAACTTGCCGTAGCGCCTGCGAAGGGTGAGAACGGAACCATAGAAGGATAATGAGGGTGCACACTTGATGGTAGCATCGACAATCTTGGCAGAGAAGTCGTCTGCGCCTACATCACCACCTACTGCGATGGCGTCACCACCGGCAGCTTGTATTTCGTCGACAACAGATTGGGCCTTCTTCTCGTCAAGACTAGGTTCGTGAGGTACGTCGTGCCCGAGCACGCGATCAGGAATTTTACGTGTACTTACTCGCTGACGACAACCTTTGCGCCCTCTTTGGCAAAAAGGATGGCCGCGCTTCGACCGATACCCTATGAGCGTAGAGAGATTGTAAATGTGAAAGAATGGAGTGACAATAGCATCGATGGATGATACCTGAGCAGCGCCTATGGAAAGTTAATCGAGAGCGGAGCGCCGATGGAGCTAACTAAAAACGTACCGGTGATTATGGCAACTTCCCCATCCAATAAACCACGACTATGATTATTAGAGAGATGGTTAGCGACTTGCTGAAGACGTTCAGAGGAGGACATGGTGGGTGTGGTCGTGGTTGTGGTGGATGGATTCGGGTACGGAGTGGATGAGAACCCGTCCGATCATGTGACCGATTGAGCACCGCCACCCCCACATATGCCATTTGGCAACTACTACCAACAGTAGTAGTCTGCATGGAACACTCTCCTATTGCCTCCATCGTCGCCACTCCTCTGTCGTCTTTCGAGTCTAGAGGTGTTCGCTTCCATGATGAGTGCACCCTCATTCCAGACCCTCAGCCTCGCTCCCGCATGCCAAGGCTGCTTGTCAAGCCCTTCACTTTCAAACGACGACATTCCCAGGATTCGTATTCGCCGACATCACCTCAATGTGACGCACCTCTCTCCCCCACCGGCACTTTCCCTAGACCCGCGTAAGCACCTATATTTCGTATCTACCGCGCATCCAGTCAACTCTTTTCAAGTCTTTCTAGAAAATCTAGCCTTAATGAGGGCCCGCCACTTTCACCTTCTCCTATCCAGCGTAATTCGTCCTTACCCCCAACCCCGACAACTAGCGCCCGTCCACGAGCCCCCTCCCTTCCTCCACTCCAGCGCTCCGAACGCGAACGAGTAACCATACCCCTTCGTCCATGCTGCCCCAATTGTTTCTCTGCGACCGAGCGTGCAGTTGTGCAGGGCGAAAACTGGACAGAGACGTTCTCTCGTG
>WNGR01001462.1_pt1 | contig 30831 bp, 27 predicted proteins | sample 5407581 | NCBI WGS metagenome assembly WNGR01 (sample SAMN13153383, study PRJNA577476) | soil metagenome | isolation source: 80 cm soil or saprolite under Garry oak tree replicate 2 | place: USA:California | collected 2016-06-15
CGCTGCGCTTGCGGGTGTATCTGGTGGCGTCGCTGGCGGCGGCTGCCGCGGTGACCACCGCGGGCACCATTGGCTTTGTCGGCCTCGTGGTGCCGCACATGCTGCGGCTCGCATTCGGCAACGATCAGCGCATGCTGCTGCCGGCCGCGGCGCTCGGCGGCGGGGTCGCGGTGATGGGCGCTGATCTGATCGCGCGTACCGTGATAGCGCCGGCGCAGTTGCCGGTCGGCGTGATCACGTCGATCATCGGCGTGCCGGTGTTTCTGTGGATGCTGCTGCACAGGCGTCGATGATGAAAGCACACGACGCTTCCCATGCAGCACTCAGCGCGCAACGTCTGACGTTGCGTGCCGGCGCGCGCACCCTGCTCGAAGCGTTCACGCACACCTTCTACGAAGGCGAGATCTGGTGCGTCGCCGGCCCGAACGGTGCGGGCAAGACGACGCTGCTGTCCACGCTCGCGGGCCTGTTGCAACCAGCGGCGGGTCATGTCGAACTCGATGGCGTGTGTCTTGCCGACTGGCAACCGTTGCCGCTCGCGCAACGCCGCGCGCTGATGCCGCAAGATGCACCCGACGCGTTTAGCGCGAGCGTGCTCGATATCGTGATGCTGAATCGCTTTCCGCATCTCACCGGCTGGGGCTGGGAGCACGAGGCCGATCGCGACGCCGCGCATGCCGCATTGGACTTGCTGGGCCTCGCCGCATTCGCCATGCGCGACGTGCTGTCGCTCTCGGGTGGCGAGCGTCAACGCGTGGCACTCTCCGCGGCGTTGTGTCAGGACGCGCCGTTGCTGCTGCTCGACGAACCCTTGTCGCATCTCGATCTGCACCATCAGATCGATTGTCTGGAAGCGCTGGTCGCGTGGACACGCGAGCCTCGGCGTACAGTGATGTTTTCATGTCACGATCTGAACCTGGCGCGCCGCTTCGCGACACATGCGCTATTGCTCGACGGTGACGGTGGAGCATACGCCGGACCGGTGCACGACGTGCTGACGCCCACGCTGGCGAGCCGCGCATTCGGCTATCCGTTGATCCTGATTCGCGACGGCGAGCACGAGGCGCTGATTCCCGCGCCGCGTCCGCGTTCTGGTCACGAATCGCTTGCGGGCCATCACACGCCGGCGCGCTGACCGTTTTATCAAAACATTCCTTTTAGAAACCCTTATGACTTCTTTGCCACGCTCGCCGGGATTATTCGAAGTCGAACCGCTCGATCAAACGCTGCGCGACGACCTGCAACACATCATCGACACCAAGACCAAGCCGCCCGGCAGTCTTGGCCGGCTCGAGACGCTCGCGCGCCAGATGGGCCTGATCCAGCGCACGACGCGCCCCACCGTCGAGCGCCCGGCGATGATCGTATTCGCCGGCGATCACGGCATTGCCGATGAAGGCGTGAGTCCGTATCCGCAAGCGGTGACCGCGCAAATGGTCGCCAACTTCCTCGCGGGCGGCGCGGCGATCAATGCATTGAGCCGCGTTGCCGGCATCGAGCTCGAAGTGGTCAACGCGGGCATTGCGACGCCGTTGCCTTCGTCGCAAGGTCTGGTCGACATTCCGGTCGCGGCCGGCACGCGCAACTTTGCGCGTGAGCCTGCGATGACGCACGACGAAGCGCTCGCCGCGATGCAGGCGGGCGCGGCTCGCGTGCGGCATCACGCGGCGCTCGGCAGCAACGTGATCGGTTTCGGCGAGATGGGAATTGCGAACACCTCGTCGGCCGCGTGCCTGATGAGCCGTTTGTGCGGCGTGCCGATCGACGAATGCGTCGGCCGCGGCACCGGTCTCGACAACGCGGGGCTCGCGAAAAAGCGCAACGTGCTCGCGTCGGCACTCGCCTATCACGCTGTTTCCATCGATCCGCTCGACGTGCTCGCCACCTTCGGCGGCTTCGAGATCGCGATGATGGCGGGCGCGTATCTCGCGGCGGCGCAAGCGCGCATGACGATCCTGGTCGACGGTTTCATCGCGAGTTCGGCCTTGCTGGTCGCCGATGCGTTCGCGCCGAACGTGCGCGAGTACTGCGTGTTCGCGCATGCGTCGAACGAGGCGGGGCACCGGCGCATGCTCGATCATTTCGGCGCGTCGCCGCTGTTGTCGCTGGATATGCGTCTCGGCGAAGGCACCGGAGCGGCGCTCGCGGTGCCGCTGCTGCGCGCGGCGGCGGCGTTCGTCAACGACATGGCGAGCTTCGAATCGGCTGGCGTCGCGAATCGCGATGCGTGATCCGTCAAACAGCAACATGTGCCCGGCCCGATCATGAATCCGCTCGCCGAACTGCGCTATTTCTTCACGGCGCTCGGGTATTTCACGCGCGTGCCCGTGCCGCGCTGGGTCGGTTATGAGCCGCATTATCTGAATGCGGCGGCGCGTTATTTTCCGCTCGTCGGCTTATTGGTCGGCGGATTGAGCGCGCTTGTCTATCTCGCGGCGTTGCATGTGTTTCCAGCGGGGGTGGCGGTGCTGTTGTCGATGGCGGTATCGCTGCTCGTCACCGGCGCGTTTCACGAAGACGGTCTCGCCGATTGCGTCGATGCGTTCGGTGGCGCCTACACGCGCGAGGACGTGCTGCGCATCATGCACGATTCGCGCATTGGCGCTTTCGGCGCGATCGCGCTGGCGATCGCCCTCGCGTTGAAGTGGCAAACGCTCGCCGCGTTGCCGCCGATGCGCGCCGTGAGCCTGACAATCGGCGCGCATGCGGCGAGCCGCGCATTCGCGATCAGCTATCTGGGCACGCTCGATTACGTGCGCGCCGACGGCAAGGCCAAACCGGTCGCGCAGCGCCTCTCCGGACCCGCGTTGCTTTGTGCGGCGATATTCGGTTTGCCGTGGTTGCTGTGGCCGAATGGACCTGCTTCGACTGATTGGCGTTTCGCGGCCGTGACGCTTGCCGTGTTGATGGCGCTGCGCTTTGCAATGGGCCGCTATTTCGTGAGGCGTATCGGCGGTTACACCGGCGATTGCCTCGGCTTCGCGCAGCAGATTTTCGAATTGAGCATCTACCTTATGGGGCTCGCATGGACATCGTCCTGATTCGTCATCCCGCCGTCGCGGTCGATGCGGGTATCTGCTACGGCAACAGCGACGTCGCGCTCACCGAGGATGCCGAAGTGTCGTCAGCGGCGCTCGCCTTGCGGCTCGCCACCTTGCAGGTGCCGGCGCCGCGCGTGTTGATGTCGAGTCCGTTGACGCGCTGCTCGGCGCTTGCAGTCGCGATGTCGAACGACTTTGGCTGCGCGCTCAGTCACGACGATCGTCTGAAGGAGATGAACTTCGGCGATTGGGAAGGGCGGCGCTGGGATGCGATCGATCGCGAGTTGCTCGACGACTGGGCGGCCAACTTCGAACACGCGCGTGCGCACGGCGGCGAAAGCGTGACGCAATTCGTCACGCGGGTGCGCGCGTGGTTCGACGCGTTTGCGCAGACGCGCGAACTGACGCCCGCGTATGTCGTCACGCATGCCGGCGTGATGCGGGCGATCGCGTCGCTGGCGCTGGATGTGCCGTTGGAGCGCTGTCTGCGGTGGTCGCTCGAAATGGCCGGGATTGTCTGGTTGCGCCGGGATGATGAGGCGCGGCAGTGGTCGTTGGTGAGGTGGAATGCGTGAGGATTGTAATCAACGTTTCGTCGCCGCCAACGCTGCGTCCGGATTGCGCCACTTCACTTGATTTTTCGTGCCATTTTTGGCTTTGATCTTGTTTGACGGATATCCCTGCCTCACTTCCTGCGTGAACGCGCCACCTCCAGGTCTTCACACAGTTGCTTCGCGCCTTGAGCAATGCGCGGCGCCGGCCGGTTGATCAGATCGCCGTCGATGGCGAACAGGTTGTTGTTCGCTACAGCGGTCAGGCTCGGCCACGCGCGCCACGCGCCGAGTTGCGGCAACGTGGTGTCCGGTTTGGTCGCGCCGGGCGCGGCCGTGACGATTGCTTCCGGGTTCGCGGCGAGCACGGCTTCGGTCGAGACGGTCGGCACCAGCGGTTCGAGTTTGGCAAACACGTTGCGGCCGCCGCATAACGCGATCACGTCGCTGATCATGTGCTCGCCGTTGAGCGTCATCAACGGTTGATCCCACACCTGATAGAACGTGCTAACCGGCGGCCGGCTCGCATACTGCGCGCGCAACTTTGCGATGTCCTGACGGTATTCAGCCGCCGCTTTATCCGCAGTGGATGACGTACCCAGCAATTGCCCAAGCCTGGTCAGCGACACGGCAACGTCGTCGAGATGATGCGGCTCGCTGAAGAACAACGGCACGTGCATCTCGCGCAGCCGATCGAGTTGACGTTGCGCATTGCCATGCCGCCACACGACGATCAGATCGGGCTTCAACGCGACGATACGTTCGAGGTCGAGCGACTTGTTGTCGCCGACGCGCGGCAGTTGCTTCGCTTCAGGCGGATAGTCGCTGTAGGACACGGCCCCGACCAGTTTCGTGCCGCCGCCCGCGGCATACAGTAATTCGGTGACGTGCGGCGCCAGGCTGATCACACGTTGCGCGGGAGCGGCAAGGGTGACGCTCGCGCCGGTGTCATCGGTGACGGTGATCGCGGCGCGTGCGTGCAGTGGGGCGGCGAAGAGCGCGGCGGCGAGAGCGAAGCGGGCGAATCGATTCATCGAGTGAGGACGGTGAGGATGCGTTGATCGCGCGAGGTGGGGCGTTGGTATGTGGTTCGAGCAAGGGTTCGTGTTATTCGCATCGTTAGCATTAACCCATTTTCACGCGGAACCGATCTCTCGAACCGCCTCGCGCAAGCTCTCCTCGAAGCGCGTCCATTCCGGTTCGTTCGCAGGCAGGCCGAAACGCACGCTACCCGACGGCGTGAAAAGCCGCGTCCACACACCACGCTGAGCCAACGCTTCATGCAAAGCGGCGGCGCGTGCATCGTCGGTCCATGCGAAGAGCGGCGTGCCGCGTGTGTCGAGACCTTGCGCGTGCAACAGTTTCACGAGGCGCGCGCTTTCAGCATCGAGCCGCGTGCGCATCTGGTGTTGCCACGCTTGATCGTCAAACGCGGCTTTCACGGCGTGACGAGCCGGACCGCTGACAGTCCACGCGCCGAGCGCGCGGCGCAACGCATCGAGCAACGCGGGCGCGGCGAGCACGAAGCCCGCGCGTACGCCGGCGAGCCCGAAGAATTTTCCCGGCGAGCGCAGCACGATCAACCCATCGCGATTCGTGCTTGCCGCGAGCGATTGCGAAGGCATCGTATCGGCGAACGCTTCGTCGACGAGCAACGTGCCGCCGCGCGCGCTCAATTGCGCATGCCAGTGCAACAGCTTGCCGGCGCTCAGATGCTCGGCGGTCGGATTGTTCGGATTCACGATGGCGACATGCGTGAGCGCGTCGGGCAAGGTCTCGCAAGACACATCCAGCGACATCACCTCGTGTCCTGCCCGCTCGAAAGCGGGAGCGTATTCGCTGTACGTGAGCGCCGCGATGCCAACGCGTGCACGTGGCAGCAACGAGGGTAGCGCGCGAATCGCCGCCTGGCTTCCGGCAACGGGCAGCACCTGTTTCGCGCCGGGCGCGCCATAGTATCGCGCGGCGCAGGCGGCGAAGCCGTCGCCTTCGTCGGGCAGACGGCGCCAGGCATCGGCGGGAACCGGCGGCACCGGATAACCGTGTGGATTGATACCCGTCGACAGATCGAGCCACTGCGCGTACGGAATGCCATACCGTTGTGCCGCTTCGTGCAGATTGCCGCCGTGAACCACGGCGTTGATTGCGGCGCCGGGGCCGCTCGTTCGATCAGCCATTCGATCAGCCATGAAACGGCACGCTCAGCAACGCCAGCACGATCAGCACCGCCAGCCAGAGAATGACCGTGCGCTCGACCAGCATCAACGCGGCCATGACATGGGCGGCTTTCGCGGGGTGTCCGAAGCCGAGCTTCGGTCTGTCTTCAAGCACGCCGTGATAAACCGCCGGTCCGCCGATCAAGACGTTCAAGCTGCCCGCGCCCGAGGCCATCACCGGTCCGGCGTTTGGGCTATCCCAGCGCGGCGCCTGCTCGCGCCAGCAGCGCCACGCGGTGCGCGTGTCACCGAGCAGCGCATAACTCGCCGCCGTGAGACGCGCGGGAATCCAGTTGAGCACGTCGTCGATACGCGCGGCCGCCCAGCCGAAGCGCAAATAGCGCGGCGTGCGGTAACCCCACATCGCATCGAGCGTGTTGGCCAGACGAAACCCGAGCGCGCCCGGACCGCCCGCGATGGCGAACCAGAAGAGCGCGCCGAAGATCGCGTCGTTGCCGTTTTCGAGCGCCGATTCGACGGCGGCGCGCGACAGCGCGGCTTCGTCGGCATGGGCGGTGTCGCGCGACACGATGCGCGAAGTCAGCAAACGCGCCTGCGCGAGATCGCGTTGCGCCAAAGCCTGCGCGATCGGCGCGATGTGATCGTGCAGGCTGCGTGCGCCGAGCGCGAACCACAGCAGCACGACATGCACCGCGCAGGCCGCGAAAAACGGCAGCACGGCGACCAGCCACCACGCGATCAACACCGGCGGCATGACCGCCAGCGACCACGCGAGCAGTCCCTTGAGCCGCAAGCGCCGGGCAGTGTTGTAGCGCGCTTCGAGGCGCATCGCCCACTTGCCGAAGCCCACCAGCGGATGCGCGGTGCGCGGCTCGCCGAACCAGCGATCGACGACGACGCCCGCGGTCGCCAGGGTCACGATGAGAGGAAGCGACAGCATCACGCGCCGCCTGCTGTTTTCAACGCGAGCGGCAAGCCCGCGACCATCATCGTGACCCGGGTGCTCAACGCGGCGATGCGCTGGTTGAGCCGCCCAAGTTCGTCGACATAGAGACGGGTGGCCGCGCCGAGCGGCACCACGCCGAGGCCGATTTCATTGCTGACCACGATGAGCTTGCCTTTCGCGTTGACGAGCGCCGCTTCGAACGCGGCGAAGTGTGCGTGATAGCGATCGATCGGCAGGCCGCCGCCTTCGGGCGGACAGAGCAGGTTGGCGAGCCACAGCGTCAGGCAGTCGATCAGGATGCAATGGCCGGGCGCGTCGACTTGCGAAACCGCGCCGGCGAGATCGACGCCCGCTTCATGCAACCGCCAATGCGCCGGACGCCGCTCGCGATGATGCGCGATACGCGCGCTGAATTCGGCGTCGTCGGACACGCGCGCGGTGGCGATGTACGTGACGGGCAGGGCGCTGTCGCTTGCAAGCTGTTCGGCGTGCACGCTCTTGCCCGAACGGGCGCCGCCGAGAACGAAGGTGAGGTCGCGGGAAGTCATCGCGTGATTGTACCGGCGTGCAGCGCGGGCCGGCGCGATGGGATAATGCCGCGTTCAACCGCTTCGTTGCCGCGTGGCGGATGCCATGCCGCTGCTTTGCATCCGTTGTTCGCCGCTGCGTTGCTGCTACGTTGCCGCTTCATTTGCTTCTTCACCGCCGAGCCCGACACCACGTGACCACCACCTCGACCCCGCATGACGCTGTACCCGTGCCGCGCGGCACGCTGATGATCCAGGGCACCACGTCCGATGCGGGCAAGAGCACGCTCGTCGCGGGTCTGTGCCGGCTCGCGCGACGCGCCGGGGTGCGGGTCGCGCCGTTCAAGCCGCAGAACATGGCGCTCAACAGCGCGGTGACGGTCGACGGCGGCGAGATCGGCCGCGCGCAGGCCTTGCAGGCGGTAGCCGCCGGAATCGCCGCGCACACCGATCTGAACCCAGTGCTGCTCAAGCCGACGAGCGACCGCGGCGCGCAGGTGATCATCCACGGCAAGGCGCGCATGAATCTCGATGCGCGCGCGTATCACGACTACAAACCTGTCGCGTTCGAAGCGGTGCTGGCATCGTATGCGCGTCTGCAGGCGGCGTACGACACGATTTTCGTCGAAGGCGCGGGCAGTCCCGCCGAGATCAATCTGCGCGAGCGCGACATCGCCAACATGGGTTTCGCGGAAGCCGTCGATTGCCCCGTCGTGCTGGTGGCTGACATCGACCGAGGCGGCGTGTTCGCGCATCTGACGGGGACGCTCGCGTGTCTGTCGGCAAGCGAGCAGGCGCGGGTGCGCGGCTTCATCATCAACCGTTTTCGCGGCGACGCCGGTTTGCTGAAGCCTGGGCTCGACTGGCTCGAGGCGAAGACCGGCAAACCGGTGCTCGGCGTCGTGCCCTATCTGCACGGACTCACGCTCGACGCCGAAGACATGCTGCCGCCCGAATTGCGCGCGGCGCACAGCGGCGACGCGGCACGTATGCTGCGCGTGGTCGTGCCGGTCCTGCCGCACATCAGCAATCACACTGATTTCGATGCGTTGCGCGCGCACCGCCAAGTCGATTTTCATTACGTGCGAAGCGGCACGCCACCGCCGCCGGCCGATCTGATCATCCTGCCGGGCTCGAAGAATGTGCCCGGCGATCTGGCGTTTCTGCGCGCGCAAGGCTGGGATGCCGTGCTGCAAAGGCATCTGCGCTACGGCGGCCGCGTGATCGGCATTTGCGGCGGTATGCAGATGCTCGGGCGCGAAGTGGCCGATCCGCATGGCGTGGAAGGCGCGCCGGGCACCTTCGCGGGCCTCGGCTGGCTCGATTACTCGACGGTGCTCACGCGCGAGAAGACACTGAAGAACGTGACCGGGCGCCTCGCGTTGCCCGGCTCGCCCGAGGTGGCCGGCTACGAGATCCACATGGGCGAGACCCACGGCCCGGCGCTGGATTTGCCGGCGCTGCGGTCGGTGCGGGCGGTGAAGCCGGATCAAGCGCAAAAGGTGCAAGAGGTGCAAGAGGCGCACTCCGACGGCGCGATGTCCGCCGATGGCCAGATCCTCGCCACCTACGTGCACGGTCTGTTCGACACGCCCGCCGCATGCGCCGCGCTGCTCGCGTGGGCCGGTTTGAGCGATGCCGAGAAAATCGACTATCCGGCGCTGCGTGAGGCGTCGCTGGATCGGTTGGCCGACACGCTCGCCGAGCACCTCGATCTTTCGAAGCTTTTTGCGGTGATTGGGTGATCGCAATCTCCGAGCGGGTAGCGATTAAATCTTATTGGGAAATAATCAAAGCTCGTGCGGCGGTTTTTCGCTCCATATGGTTCGAATACAGTCCTTGTATCGATGGCCGGTTGCCGGCCGCCTCTCTTTTCAAGGATCACTCATGAACCCGAACCGCTCCGCCGACCTGGCCGCTTTCATCCTCCGGCTCTCTTTGGGCGTGCTGTATCTCGCGCACAGCCTGCAAAAGATCTTCGTTTTCACGCTGCCCGGCACGGCGCAGTTCTTCGTGTCGCTCGGCCTGCCGGGGTGGCTGGGTTACGTGACGGCGTTCGTCGAACTGACCGGCGGCATCGCGCTGCTGCTCGGCGCGCAGGTCCGCTGGGTTGCGCTGGTTCTGCTGCCGTTCATGCTCGGCGCGACGTCGCAGCATCTGCATAACGGATGGGGTTTCGCGTCACCGCATGGCGGCTGGGAATATCCGGCGTTCTGGGCGGTGACCTTGGTGGTGCAGTCGCTGCTCGGTGGCGGCGTGCTGGCGTTGGGTGGGGTGAAGGCAGCGCGCGTGGCGGCTGCTTGATGCTCTTTTGGGTGGCTGTGGCTAGCGAGCAAGCAGAGCCGTAAGCCAACCGCCCGGCGCCCACAACGCTCCCGCGCCCTCATCCGCGAGACAGCAAAAAAGCACGCGCCGTCAGGCTGCGTGCTTTTCTAATGGCGCTTTGCCGCGCCGCGTCCATCCAGTCGATCAGTACAGCACGATCTGCGTGCAGCGAAACAGCGCCATCGTCTTGCCGTCCGGACCGGTGACCGTCGCGTCCCACACTTGCGTACTCCGCCCCAGATGCACGCCCTTGGCGACCGCGCGGATCGTGCCTTCGGTAGTCGTCCCGAGAAAATTGCTTTTCAGCTCGATGGTCGTGAAATTGCGCGCCGTCGGCGGCAGATGCGCGAGGCAGGCGTAGCCGCAAGCGGTGTCGGCGAGGCCGATTACCGTGGCGGCATGCAAAAAGCCGTTCGGCGCAAGCAATTCGTCGCGCACGGTCAATTCCGCGGTCAAGACGCCTTGCTCCAGCGACAGCACATGCACGCCCAGCAAGCCGGGCAGCTTGCCCTTCTGGCGTTCGTGCAGGCGTTCCACAGTGTATTCCGGGCGGAGTTTGCTCATGAAATTTCGGTCCTCGAAGGAAAAATCGGCGGTGCGGAGTGGTCAATTAGCCGTTCGGGGGCTTCGGCCCCGGTGCATTTGTCGATATTATCAACGGCTGGATCGGCGGATGAACCTGAAACCGGCAAGGATCGGGGCTCACCGGCGCAAGTCAGAGCAAACAGCGCGGCAAACCGGCTGGCAGTGCCCAGCCTTCTTTCCGGGAGAATTCATGACGGTGATCGTGGTGGCGAATCCGAAGGGCGGCGTGGGTAAGAGCACGCTGTCGACCAATCTGGCCGGCTATTTCGCGGCGTCCGGCGAATGGGTCGCGCTGGCCGACCTGGACAAGCAGCAGTCCGCGCACGCGTGGCTGTCGTTGCGGCCCGACACGCTGCCGGCCATCGAAACCTGGGAAGTCGACCCCGAAACCCCGGCCAAACCGCCAAGGGGGCTGGAGCATGCTGTCGTCGACACGCCGGCCGGCTTGCACGGCAATCGCCTGGGTATCGCGCTGGATCTGGCCGATAAGGTGATCGTGCCGCTGCAGCCGTCGATGTTCGACATTCTCGCCACCCAGGAATTTCTCGAGCGGCTGGCGAAGGAAAAGGCGGTCAGGAAAGGCGCGATCGAGATCGGCGTGGTGGGCATGCGCGTCGATGCGCGCACCCGCTCGGCCGAGCAACTGCACCGGTTTGTCGAAGGCTTGAATCTGCCGGTGCTGGGTTATCTGCGCGACACGCAGAATTATGTGCAACTGGCCGCGCACGGCCTGACCTTGTGGGACGTTGCGAAAAGCCGCGTGGAGAAGGATCTGGAGCAGTGGCAGCCGATTCTCGAGTGGACCAGCAAGGCGGGCAAGAAGGCTTGAGGTCAAAGAGCAGGCGGCGTGGCCGCCCGCTGCATGGAACCGCGCGGATGAGAGCAGAGGTAAAGCTGCGTCAGTGAGCTAGAGCCTCAGGTCCAGTTCTGCGTCGGCACGTGATCGCGGCTGCCCTTGATCTTGTTGTTCTCGTCGACGAACACCAGGTCCGGCTTCCAGCCCGCTTTCAGTTCCGCTTCATCGACCACCGCGAACGCCGCGATGATCACCAGATCGCCCAGCTGCGCGCGCCGCGCGGCCGAACCGTTCAGCGAAATCATGCCGCTGCCGCGTTCGCCCTTGATCGCGTAGGTCGAGAAACGCTCGCCGTTGTTGATGTTCCAGATGTCGATCCGTTCGTTTTCGACGATGTTCGCCGCTTCCAGCAAGTCTTCGTCGATCGCGCACGAGCCTTCGTAGTGCAGCTCGCAGTGCGTGACCGCGACACGGTGGATCTTCGATTTCAGCATGTTGCGTTGCATGACCAATCCCTTGTGGCTTCCTATACGTTTCTGCGTTGCGTAAGACGACGTCAGATTTCGAGGTTGTCGATGAGACGAGTCGTACCGAGCTTGGCGGCGGCCAGCACCACCAGTTCGGCGTTCGCGTCTTGCGGGCCCGGCGGCAGCAGATTCGAGCGCTTGCGCACCGCGATGTAATCGGGCTGCCAGCCGCGCGCGGCCAACGCCGCCATGGCCGCCTGTTCGAGCTTTGCGAAGTCGCGCTCGCCGGACAGCACCGCGTCGCGCACGCGGTTGAGCTCGGCGGCCAGCCTCGGCGCCTCGGCGCGCTCGGCGGCCTGCAGAAAGCGGTTACGCGAGCTGAGCGCGAGGCCGTCGGCGTCACGCACGGTTTCGGCGGCGATGATGTCGGTCGGCAGCGCGAACTGGTGGCACATGCGGCGCACGATCATCAACTGCTGGTAATCCTTCTTGCCGAATACGGCGACGCGCGGCTGCACGCACGACATCAGCTTCATCACCACTGTGCACACGCCGTGGAAGAAGCCCGGCCGGAATTCGCCTTCGAGGATGTCGCCCAGATCGTGCGGCGGATGCACGCGGTATTCCTGCGGCTCCGGATACAGATCCTTTTCCGTCGGCGCGAACAGCACGTAGACGTTTTCCTTCTGCAGCTTTTCGATGTCGGCTTCGAGCGTGCGCGGGTATTTGTCGAAATCTTCGTTCGGGCCGAACTGCAGCCGGTTGACGAAGATGCTCGCCACCACCGGATCGCCGTGCTGGCGCGCGAGACGCATCAGCGACAGATGGCCTTCGTGCAGGTTGCCCATGGTCGGCACAAAGGCGGTGCGATTCTGGCCGCGCAACTGGTCGCGCAATTCATGGATCGAGCTGATGACTTTCATGATCGGACTGGAAATTCCTGGCGCGGCGCGAGACTCGGTTGGCGCGAAAAATCAGCTTTTCGCGCGGCCCGCCGCCTCACTGGTAATGACAGGTTCGGAGCGCGGGATTGTAGTGGATTTGAGCCGCTGGCGCACCGAAACGAAGCATTCGCGGCGGTTCTGGCGCATGCGGGCCGCGTGTGGTGCACGGATCGGCACGTGGTTTACACCTTCATGCCGGCAGATAGGCAAGGCGCACATAGATCGGTGCGAACGGTTCGGCCTGAGTGATTTCGACGAGCGATTCGCGGCACAGTTCGAGCACGGCAATGAAATTCACGACCACCACCGGTACGCCTTTGCTCGTGTCGAACAGGTCGGCGAACTCCATGAAGCGCGCATTCTGCAATTGCCGCAGGATCGAGCTCATGTGCTCGCGCACCGACAATTCCTCGCGCGAAATCTTGTGATGCTGGACCAGCTTCGCGCGCTTGATCACGTCGGCCCACGCGGCGCGCAGGTCTTCGCTGTTCACGTCCGGAAAGCGCGGCGTGATGCTTTGCTCGATGTAGACCTCGGCGCGCAGGAAGTCGCGCCCGAGCTGCGGCAACTGGTCGATGCGCTGCGCGGCGAGCTTCATCTGCTCGTACTCCAGCAGGCGCCGCACCAGTTCCGCGCGAGGATCCTCGGCTTCCTCGCCGCTGTCGGCCTTCTTCACCGGCAGCAGCATGCGCGACTTGATCTCGATCAGCATCGCGGCCATCAACAAGTATTCGGACGCCAGTTCGAGATTGGTCTGGCGCAACTGCTCGACGTAGCCGAGGTATTGCACCGTGACGTCCGCCATCGGAATGTCGAGCACGTTGAAGTTCTGCTTGCGGATCAGGTACAGCAACAGATCCAGCGGTCCTTCGAACGTTTCGAGGAACACCTCGAGCGCGTCCGGCGGGATGTACAGGTCGGTCGGCAGCTTGAAGAGCGGCTCGCCGTACAGGCGCGCGAAGGCAATGCCGTCGACGGTGTCCGGCGTCGAATCGGTGGCGGGCGCGGCAAGCGCGGCGTCGCCGGCAGCCGGCCGTGCGCCGTGTGCCTCGTCGGCGTGACTCACGCGCTTAGAAATTTTGATAGTACGAGTAAGGCGTCTGTTCCACGCGCGCGGCTTTCTGTTCGGCGCGTTCTTCCAGGTCGATCGGCTGTTTGTCCCACAGCAGCGCGCGGCCGCGGCGTTGTTCGGCCTCCAGGCTGGGCTTCTGTTGCTTGAGCTGGTTCAGGAACTGGGTGATGTCCGATTGATACATGGCTCGACGTCCGTGGTTTGGGAAATGGCGGCTGCCCGGCAGTAGCCGAAGGGCGCCGCTGCTATTTCGCAATTTTACCGCATGCGCCGCGTGTGGTCGAAAAACGGCGGCCCGCCGGGGGAAACGGATCTCGAGCACCCGTTCCGGTCCTACACACCTGCCGTTGACATCGATATCGACCTCCGCGACATATTCCCATTCTGCGGTCAGGACACAAATGTGGGGACCACGCGGCCTCACGGGCGGGTTACGAGCGCCTTGCCTGGCGCGCACGCCCGTCGACCAGCTTCAGCACGGCTTCGCTGAATGCCTCGGGACGCCCTTCGAAAAGCCGTTCAACCGCTTTTTCGTCGATCAGGCGCAGCCGCAGCGTTTCGCGCTCCTCGTGTTGCGTCGCGAGGCGCACGGCGGCGCGGACGTACTCGTCTACCGTCGACGTCGTCAGCCACGACGGCAACCCCGCACGCGTGAAGAGTCCGCTGTCTATATGTTCAAACACTTCCGCGCCGCGGAGGTTGACGCCAGCGCGCCAAGATCGATTTCGTACTGCGACTCCATGGTGTACAGGACCAACTGCTTTTTAGTCAGCGCATTCCCGGCATCCTTGTCGTCCGGCGCGGGAGCATGCTCGAGCAACGCACGAACGATGTGGTCGGTGTTGCCGTACGGCGTGGCGGCATCGTAGTCGCGCGACTGGACTAGGGATTCCAAACGATCGAGAGAAAATTGTGTGGTCATGATTGCAGTCGATGATGAACGGCCTGCGTTGTTTTGAGAAAGCGCTCGACATCGACCGTGGAAAGTCTGAGGAACATTTGCTGGCGAGTCGCATCCAAGGCAGGCGCGTCAGTTCACGTGCGTGTCGCGCGGCTCGAGTCGCCCGGATGCACCGCTTGCGACATTGCTTCCGGATCGCTTGTCCGGGCGATCGCGCCGCCGCGCCAATGTGGTCAAATAGCGGGCGTCCCCGTCCGGCCTTGAGCGACCGGGAGTCTGTTTCCTTGAACAATCGTTAAATACAAGCCGGAGGTCATGTTTGGCGGGATGGGCGATCGAGCAGTCGCGCAAGCGGCGTCCAGAAAGCGCGGCGAAAGGCCTGCATGCGATGCGTGGCGCACGGCTTGCGTCCGTGCTTGTACGCGGGTGGCTTGCTTGCGTCTTCTGCGTGCTGTTGCTCGTGGTTCCAGACGCGCACGCGGCCCGGCGCGCGGCCGCCAGCTACAAGGTCGAGATCGAAGCCACGCCGCGCTCGCTGCGCAAGCTGCTCGAGGAGCATCTGGATATCGCACGGTTCGCCAAACGGCCCGACATCAGCGACGACCAGTTCCAGTTCCTGGTTACCGCCACGCCCCAGCAGGTGCGCGACCTGGCCTCCACGCAAGGCTATTTCACACCGGTCGTACGCACCGACGTGCGAACCGTCGACGATAAGAAGCGCGTCACGGTAAGCGTCGATCCCGGCCCGCAAACCACCATCAGTTCGATTTCGATCTCGTTTCGCGGCCCGGTGCTGACCGAAGACCCGGCGCAGGAAAATACCGCGCGCTTCGCGTTCTCGTTGCACGAAGGCGACCCGTTCTCGCAGGGCGGCTGGGACGATGCGAAGAACGCGTCGCTCAAGGCCTTGCAGGCGCGCCGCTATCTCGGCGCGAAGATCTACCATTCCGAGGCGCGTATCGATCCGCGCACGCACGAGGCGAAACTGTCGGTCACGTATGAAAGCGGGCCGACTTTCACGATGGGCAAGCTCGACGTATCCGGCACGCGGCGCTATCCGGAGCAGATCGTCGATAACGTGAATCCGATCTCGGTCGGCGATATCTACGACGTGCAGCGCGTCGCCGAATTGCAGCGGCAGTTGCAGAACACGCCGTACTACGCGAGCGTTGCGATCGACGTGGACAGCGACCCGGCCAAACCGGTCGAGACGCCGATGCACGTGAAGGTATCGGAGTATCCGTACAACAGCATCCGCAGCGGCGTGGGCTACTCCACCGACAACGGCCCGCTGATCCAGGGCGCGTACTCGTATCTCGACACGTTCGGCAAGGCGTGGCCGTTCACGATCGAGGGCCGCGTCGACCAGAATCAGCAATACGGACAAATCCAGTTGTCGATGCCGCCGGGGCGGCGTGCGTGGACCAATAGCGTGCTGGCGTCCTACACCACCACCGACGTTTCCGACACTCGCATCTACAGTATCCGCGCCGGCGTGCAGCGCGCCCGCACCTCGCAGTTCATCGACTACAACTACTCGCTCCTCTTCTACCAGGACCGCCTGGACCAGAATTCGATTGCGCCGACCACCAGCCGCGCGCTGGTGCCGTCATGGTCGTGGACCCGCCGCCATACCGACGACCCGCTGTTTCCGCGCTCGGGCAATCTGATTCACGTCGAGGCGGGCTTCGCGGTCAAGGGCGTGCTGACCGACCAGACGTTTATCCGCGGCTACGCGCGCGGCCAGCAGTATCTGCCGATCGGCAAGGAAGACCTCGTGCTGTTGCGCGCCGAACTCGGCGGCGTCTTCACGAGCGGCAGTTCGAGCGGCATTCCGGCTTCGCTGCTGTTTCGCGCCGGCGGTTCGAATTCGGTGCGCGGCTACGGCTATCAGAGCATCGGTAACAACGTCGCGGGTTCGGTGCTGCCCACCAAGTATCTCGTGACGGCGACGGCCGAATATCAGCACTGGTTTACTCACGACTGGGGCGCCGCCGCGTTCTTCGATGTCGGCACCGCCACCGATACATGGGGCGAAAAAGTCTTTTATCCCGGCGTCGGCATCGGCGCGCGCTGGCGCAGCCCGGTCGGCCCGGTGAACGTGGACGTCGCTTACGGCATCCGCAACCAGAGTGTGCGGCCGTATCTGACTCTGGGCATCGCCTTCTGATGGAAACCTGCTTCTACATGATCCACGCATGACCACGGACGTTTCCGCCCAACCCTCCACGCAGCCGCCCGGCGCGCCTCCGCCTGGAGAGCCGCCCGGACAGCAGCCGCCGCCCGAGGCGCCCCGGCCGAGGCGCCGGCTCGGCCGGCTGCTGCTGAAAACGCTCGCGTGGACGGTTGCCGTGCTGGTGCTGCTGCTCGCGCTGGCGATCGGTTTACTGTACGGCGCGTTGACGACCGAGCGCGGCACCGCGTATGCGTGGCAGGCGGCGGTCAGGCTGCTGGGCGGCAAGCTCACGGGGACGCTTGAAGGCGGCGCGCTTGCGAACGGCGTGCAACTGCGGCAAGTACGCTGGCGCAGCCTCGACGGCAGCGGCACCGACATCCAGGTCGACCGTGTGGCGGGCCGCTGGGCGCTCACGCGCGAGCCTTGGCGTTTCACGATCGACTATCTGCACGTCGGCACGATCGACGCCCGGGTCGGCGCTTCGCCGTCCACGAGCAGCGAACCGCTGACGCTGCCGCAAGACTTGCGCTTGCCGCTGCAACTCGAAGTGCGCGACATCCAGGTCGACACACTGCTGTTGCGTCAGGGCGCGTCGACGACCGAGTTCTCGCATTTTGCATTTCATGGCCGCAGCGACGGGCGCCACCACGAAGCCGCGATCGAGCGGCTGGACACGCCGTTCGGCGCGCTGACGGCGGCTGCCAAGCTCGACGGCGCGCGGCCGTTTCCGCTCTCCGGCGACGTCGGTTATTCGGGCAAGGTCAACGAGGAAGCGGTGCAGGTGGGCGGCCATCTGAGCGGCTCGCTGGAGAATCTCATCGCCGAACTCGACGCCACCGGCATGAAGCTCGCCGGTCATGCGCGGGTCGAGGCCACGCCGTTTGGCGAGGTGCCTTTGCAACGCGCCACGCTGACCTTCGATCACGTCAATCCGCAGGCGTTCGCGCCCGGTGCGCCGCTGGCGGATCTGGCGGTGCGGGCGGAGTTGCAGCCGGTGGGGCAGGACGGGGCGGGTGCGGTCGTGTTGGCTCCGGGCGCGGCGAGTGGGGCGGCTACGGTGGCGAGCGCTGCTGGCGCTGCTGGCGCTTCTGGTGCTTCAGGTGCTTCAGGTGCCGTGAGCGCCGCCAGTGGCACCAGGGCCGCGAATGCGAAGAAAGCCACGAGCGCCGACGCCAACAGCGCTGCCAGCCACGGCGCCGCCGCGCGCTCGGGCAGCGCGGCCAGCATGGCCCAGCCTCCCGTGGTCGAAAACGGCAACGGCGGCGTCAATCCCCGCGCCGCCCAAAAAGGCGCTGCCGGTTTCGCCGTGGCGGGCCACGTTTCGATCGTCAACGCCAAACCTGGCGCGATTGACCAGAACCTGCTGCCGCTGATCGACGCCAACGCCGACGTGCGTCTCGATGCCCAGGCGCAGCGCATCTCGAATCTGAACGTGCGGCTCGTGAAGAACGCCACGCTGACCGGCGGCGGCGCGCTGACCGGAAAGCGCGGGCGGTTCGATCTGCAGATCGCCGGGCTCGATCTGAATGCGCTGCAAGCGACCGTGCGGCCCACGCAGCTTGCCGGCCCGATCGGCATCCGTCTGAGCGACGACGTGCAAAGCCTTACCCTCGATCTCGCCGATCCGAAAGCGGCGCTGCGCGCCCAAGGCAAGGTCACGTTCGATCCCGCGCGCATCAGCTTCAACGACGTGCGCGTCACGTCGGGCAAAGGCCGCATCGATCTGTCCGGCGCGCTCAAGCACGACGCGAACTCCACCTACAACCTGAAAGCGCAGCTCACCGACTTCGATCCGTTGACGCTGGCGTCGCAGATGCCGTCGCGTACGCCGGTGACGGGGCCGGCTCCGGCGTCGAGCACGACCAAAGCCAAGCAGGCCGCGGCGGAAGCGGGCAGAACGGCCGGCGCCAGAAGCGCGGCGCCAGGCGACAAAGCCGCCGCCGCGGCGAAAAACACCGCGAAGGCCGCGGTGAAGGCCGAGGTCGTCCAGCGCAAAGCGCCGCCGCGAAAACGCGCCGCGCCGCCTGCACGCAAGATCGAGGCACGGGTGAACGGCACGCTCACCGCGGCCGGCATGCTTGGCCCGGTCTTCACCACCAAGGCTGAATTCAAGCTCGGTCCGAGCGTCTACGACGGCCTGCCGCTAACCGGCGGCGGTGCGATCCAACTGGTCGGCTCGCGGATTTTGCCGAGCCGCGCGAATCTGTCGGTGGCGGGCAACCGGGTGGACCTGCAGGGCAGCTTCGGCGCGCGTGGCGACCGGCTGCGGTTTCGCGTCGACGCGCCGCAACTGGAGCGTCTCGGTTTCGGCCTCGCCGGTCTCGTTGCCGCCGACGGCGACGTCACCGGCTCGTTCGCGCACCCGAACGTCGTGTTGAACTACAAGGCCGACAGCGTGGTGTTCAGCAGCAACCGCATCGGCCATGCGGAAGGCCATGCGGAACTGCGCGACGGCGCGAACGGCGCGCTGGTCTTCACCACCGACGCGCGCAACGTGAGCGCGGGCGGCGTCGATCTGACCACGCTCACGGCGCGTCTGTCCGGCACGCGCGCCAATCACACGCTCGAGGCCGCGGCCACCGGCAAGCTGCAGGACCGCCCGCTCGATCTGACGCTCGCCGCCAACGGCAAGCTGACCGAAGCCCGCGACGGCACGCGCTGGGACGGCACCGTGACCCGCTTGCAGAACCGCGGCACACCGGCGCTGAACCTCGAATCGCCGCTCGCCGTGAGCGCCGGGTCGAGCCGCCTGACGCTCGGCGCAACGCGTCTCACGCTCGAAGGCGCGGTGCTGAGCCTGAAATCGTTCGCCTTCGACCACGGCAAGATTCAGTCGGCGGGCAGCTTGACCGACATTTCGCTCGCGCGTCTGCAGGATCTGCGGCGCGAGATCACCGGCACGCCGCCGGCCGTCAAGACCGATCTCGTGTTCGACGGCGACTGGGATTTCGCGCTCGGCAGCACGGCGAGCGGCCACATTCAGTTGAAGCGCCGCGGCGGCGACGTCACGGTCGAAATCGGCCGCGGTTTGGCGTCGCTGGGTATCACGGATATCAGCGCGCGCGCCGAATTCACCGGCGGCAACCGGCTCAATGCCACCGTGCACGCGCAAGCCAGCCGGATCGGCGTGATCGACGCCGACGCGCACACCACGCTCGTGATGCGCGACGGCTTCCTGAGCGTCAACGAAGAAGGCGCGCTCACAGGTAACGTGAATGCGAACGTGCCGTCGCTCAAAACGACAGGCGGCCTGTTCGGCCCGAGCTATCTGCTCGACGGCCACCTCGCGCTCAAGCTCGCGCTCGGCGGCACGGTCGCCAAGCCGAATCTGACGGGGTCGCTCGTCGGCGACGGTTTGTCCGCGACGATGGTGGACCAGGGCATCCAGTTGAAGGACGGCGTGGTGCGCATCGCGCTTTCGCACAATCTGGTGGACTTCCAGCAGGTCGAGTTTCACGGCGCGAGCGGCACGCTGCGCGCGACCGGGCGCGTGCGTCTGGACGGCGCGGAGCCGGACCTGACCGCGAGCATCGTCGCGGACAAGCTCGAGCTGTTCGCGGCGCCGGACCGGAATCTGTCGCTGTCCGGCAGCGCGAGCGTGGCCAACGCCGGCGCGCAGGGCGGCATGGCGATCAACGGCAAATTCGTGGTCGACCACGCGTTGTTCGACATGCCGGAGCAGTCCGCGCCGAAACTCGGCGACGATGTGGCGGTGGTGCGCCCGGACGGCACGGTCGCGGGCGAGCGGCCGCGGCCGGTGCCCGGCACCAACAAGCCGGTCGGCCCGTTCGCGCCGCGCGCCAATATCGACCTTAGCCTCGGCAACGATTTCCGTTTCCGCGGACAAGGCGCCGACCTCGGCCTGACCGGCACGATCACCGCGATGAGCGCGCCGAATCTGCCGCTGCGTGCGGTCGGTAATGTGCGGGTAACGCAAGGCTCGACCTATACCGCGTTCGGCCGCAAGCTCAACATCGAGAACGGCTTCTTCACGTTCAACGGTCCGGTCGCCAATCCGGGCCTCAATATTCTGGCGATGCGCCGCAATCAGCAGGTCGAGGCAGGCGTGCAGGTCACGGGCACGGTCCAGTTTCCGGTGGCGAAGCTGGTATCGGAGCCGAACGTGCCGGATAACGAAAAGCTCTCGTGGCTGCTGTTCGGCCACGGTACTGACCAGGGCAACAACGTCGGCCAGCAAAGCACCATGACGACCGCGCTCGCGCTGCTCGGCAGCGCGAGCGGCAAGCGGATCGCGCAGACTTTCGGGCTCGACGAGTTTTCCATCGGCCGAAGCGAAGTCGGGCTGACCGATCCGCAGGTGGTGATGGTGTCGAAGGCGATCAGCGAGTGGCTCGTGCTCGGCTACGAGCAGGGGCTGCAGTCGGCGAGCAATGCGATCAAGGCGACGGTCAATCTGACGCGCTACTGGTCCGTCGCGGCTTACGGCGGTACGTTCGACGGCGTCGAACTGCTGTATACGCGGCGCTTCGACCGCATTCGGTGGTGATGGCGGGATCGCCGCGGTGGCGGCGTGAGCAACGCCACGTCACGGCGTAAAAAAACGGCACGCCTTTGAAGGAGCGTGCCGTTTTTATTCGTGCCTTGCTTGCTTTGAAGCCTAGCGCGTTTACTTCACGCGCATGCCCGGCTTCGCGCCGCTGTCCGGCTCCAGCACGTAGAGGCCAGGCTCGGCTTTCTCATCGGTGGCCGAGGCCGCCAGCACCATGCCTTCGGACATACCGAACTTCATCTTGCGCGGCGCGAGATTTGCGACCATCACCGTCAGCTTGCCGACCAGCTGCTCCGGCTGATATGCCGACTTGATGCCCGAGAACACGTTGCGGGTTTTCTCCTCGCCGACGTCGAGCGTGAGTTGCAGCAGTTTGTCCGACCCTTCCACCGCCTTGCAGTCCACGATTTTCGCAATGCGCAGATCGATCCTGGCGAAGTCGTCGATCGAAATGATGCCGGGCGTTTCGTCTTTGTCCGCGGCGGCTGCCGCTGCTGCCTTCGCTGTCGCTTTCGACTTGGCGTCGGCCGGCGCGGCCGCTTCCGGCGTGGCTTGCAGCGAATCGCGATTGGCCGCGAGGAGCGCCTCGATCTGCTTCGGATCGACGCGCGTCATCAGGTGCTTGTACGCGTTGATGGGGCGCGCGGAGGAGAGCGGCACGTTGGCGTCGGCCCACACCAGCGGCTCGATGCCGAGGAAGCCTTCGACCGCTTCTGCCAGCTTCGGCAACACGGGCTTGAGCGCCAGCGACAGCAGACGGAAAGCCTCGATGCTCACGCTGCAGGTTTCATGCAGCGCGACCGAGTTCGCCGGGTCTTTCGCCTGATCCCACGGCTTGGCGGTGTCGACGTAGGCGTTGACCGCGTCGGCCAGATCCATGGTTTGACGCAGCGCGCGGTTGTACTCGCGCGCCTCGTAGTTCGCGGCGATCTGCGGCACGGCGGCGCGCAGCGAGGCGAGCAGCGGATGCTGCATCGCGCTGTCCCGCGCGCGGCCGTCGAAACGCTTGATCAGAAAGCCGGCGGCGCGGCTCGCGATGTTCACGTACTTGCCCACCAGATCGCTGTTCACGCGCGCCTGGAAGTCGTCGAGGTTCAGGTCGAGGTCTTCCATCGTGCTGTTCAGCTTGGCCGCGAAGTAATAGCGCAGCCATTCCGGATTGAGGCCCGTGTCGATCACGCTTTGCGCGGTGATGAAAGTGCCGCGCGACTTCGACATTTTCGCGCCGTCCACCGTCAGGAAACCGTGCGCGAACACGTTGGTCGGCGTGCGGTGTCCCGAAAACTCGAGCATGGCCGGCCAGAACAGCGTGTGGAAATACAGGATGTCCTTGCCGATGAAGTGGTACTGCTCGGCCTTCGAACCCTTGCAAATCCACGCGTCGAAATCCAGCCCGCGCTTTTCGGCGAGGTTCTTGAAGCTCGCGTAATAGCCGACCGGCGCATCCAGCCACACGTAGAAATACTTGCCCGGCGCGCCCGGAATCTCGAAGCCGAAATACGGCGCGTCGCGCGAGATATCCCAGTCCGCGAGCTTGGCTTCGCCGGCGTCGCCGAGCCATTCGCGCATCTTGTTGGTGGCTTCCGGCTGCGCCAGACCGCCCACCCATGCGCGCAGGAAATTCTCGCAGCGCGGATCGGACAGGCGGAAGAAGTAGTGCGTCGACGTCTTGCGAATCGGCGTGGCGCCCGAGACAACCGAATAGGGATTGATCAGTTCGGTGGGCAGGTAGGTCGAACCGCAGACTTCGCAACTGTCGCCGTATTGGTCTTTCGCGCCGCACTTCGGGCATTCACCCTTGATGAAGCGGTCCGGCAGGAACATTTCCTTGACGGGGTCGTATGCCTGTTCGATATCGCGTGCGTCGATCAGGCCCGCTTCTTTCAGTGCCAGATAGACGTTCTCACTGAGAACGCGGTTCTCTTCGGAATCGGTCGTGTAGTAATTGTCGAACGAAATTCCGAAGCTGTCGAAATCGCGCTTGTGCTCTTGCCAGACGCGGTCGATCAGCTGCTTTGGCGTGAGACCTTCCTTTTCCGCGCGCAGCATGACCGGCGTGCCGTGCGTGTCGTCGGCGCCCACGTAATAGACCTCGTGACCGTGCATTCGCAACGTCCGGACCCAGATATCCGTCTGGATATATTCGACCAGATGGCCAATATGGATTTGCCCATTCGCATAGGGAAGGGCCGACGTGACGAGAATCTGGCGACGGCCTGACGGCGCGCCTGCGGAGAGATCGGTTGCGGGTGCTGACATAAGAATGGCGGGAGCCTGCGGTGGGACGAAAGGTTGATTCTAGCAGGGCAGGCGCCGGGCGCGGGGCGGGCCGAATGGGCCGGCTGGGCCGTGGAGCAGCGCGATGGTGCGCGATGTTGGGTAAACCGAGCGCCCAAAAAAAACCGGGGCTATTAAACCCCGGAGCAACAACGACAAGAGGAGAATGGTGACGCGGCGGCGGTTGCCAGCCACGTACCGTAAAGAGAGACAGCGGATTTTCAGCAGAGTTCGAAATTTTTTTCGTTCTCGTGCGAGATTTCTCCCCGGCGCCTCTTACGGTTCGCGGACGCCCGCGGCATAAGCCCGGCGCCCGCTTCTTCATCCTCTTTCTAGCGTTGCCGTTATTGCGTGGTGTGCTGAGCCGTGGCGCGCAGATAGATTTCCACGCGACGGTTCGCGGCACGGCCGGCTTCGGTGTTGTTGTCGGCGATCGGCTGGTTCTGGCCCATGCCTTGTGCCGACAGGCGTTGCGGTGCGACGCCGCGTTGCCCCAGGTAGCCCGTTACGCTTTGCGCGCGGTTGACCGACAGCGTCTGGTTGTACGCCGGCTGGCCCGTGCTATCCGTGTGGCCGACCACCTGAGCGATCAGTTCCGGGTTCTGCTGCATGGTCTGCGTCAGCTGATCCAGCACCGGCGCGAACGACTGCTTGACCGCATAGCTGTTCGTGTCGAACGTGACCGAGCTCGGAATGTTCAGCTTGAGCGAGCCGTCCGGCTGTTCGGTGATCTGCGTGCCCGTGCCCTTGGTGGCGCCCGACAGCTTGTTGTGAATGGCCTGCCAGTTGTAACCGGTGACGCCGCCCACCGCCGCGCCGACGCCCGCGCCGATCGCCGCGCCCTTGCCGCCGCCGAAGATCGCGCCCAGCGCCGCGCCAGTGCCGGCGCCCACGCCCGTACCGACGGCCGTGTTAGTGCCCTGTTGGGTTGCGCAGCCTGCCAGCAAAGAACCGGCAACGGCAAACACGGCCAGGCGAGTCATGATTTTTGCGTTCATTTTTTGATTCCTCTTGAGTGAAGCGAGTAACGCGGCGTTGCCGATAAATCCTATCTGGCTAACGTGACGCGAGTAAAGCGGACTGCTCGACAATATGGAAAATCCTACGTCTTTCGAAGTCCCGGTCCGACAGTGAAGAAGGGTCTTCCGGCACGGCTTGGCGCCAGCCACTACAATAATGACTGACGCACACAGCGATGCGACCCCATGGGCGTTCCGCCTGCCCGGAAGGGTGCCCGGCACGCCGGGTTTCCGCAATGCTGTCTAACAATTTCTTTCAAATTCCGGCGCGCGCGCCAGACTTCGATTCGGCCGCGTCGCAAGTGTTCCCCACGGAGTGTCAATGAGTATTGATCGGGCTTTGGTCGACGCTGCCCTCGCAGCTGTCACTGACCCCAACACGGGCCAGCCGTATGCGGCTGCCAAGAACATCAAAAACGTAGCCGTGGAGGGTGACACGGTCAGCCTGGAAGTGGTACTCGGCTATCCGGCCAGGCGCCAGTTCGAAGCGATCCGCGCGCAATTCGCCGACGCGCTGCGAGGCGTGCCTGGCGTGGCGAACGCGCGTGTCGAGGTGTCCCAGCAGATCGCGGCGCATACCGTGCAGCGCGGCGTGAAACTATTGCCGAACGTTAAAAACATCGTCGCGGTGGCATCGGGCAAGGGCGGCGTCGGTAAGAGCACCACTGCCGTGAATCTCGCACTGGCGCTGGCGAGCGAAGGCGCGTCGGTCGGCATACTCGACGCGGACATCTACGGCCCGTCGCTGCCGATGATGCTCGGGATCGTCGGCCGCCCCGAATCGCCCGACGAGAAGTCGATGAACCCGATGACCGGCCACGGCTTGCAGGCCAATTCGATCGGCTTTCTGATCGAACAGGACAACCCGATGGTGTGGCGCGGCCCGATGGCCACGTCGGCGCTCGAGCAACTGCTGCGGCAAACCAACTGGCAGGATCTCGACTACCTGATCGTCGACATGCCGCCGGGCACCGGCGACATTCAGCTGACCTTGTCGCAACGCGTGCCGGTGACGGGCGCGGTGATCGTCACGACGCCGCAGGACATCGCGCTGCTCGACGCGAAGAAGGGTCTCAAGATGTTCGAGAAGGTCGGCATTCCGATCCTCGGCATCGTCGAGAACATGGGCATGCATATCTGCTCGAACTGCGGCCATGAAGAGCATATCTTCGGCGCCGGCGGCGGCGAGCGGATGGGCAAGGAATATGGCGTCGACGTGCTCGGCAGCCTGCCCCTCGACATCGCGATCCGCGAGCAGGCCGACTCGGGCCGGCCGACCGTGGTGGCGGACCCGGAAGGGCGCATCGCGGAGATTTACCGGTCGATCGCGCGCAAGGTCGCGGTTCATATCGCCGAGCGGGCGCGCGACATGACTTCGAAGTTTCCCAGCATCGTCGTGCAGAACACCTGACCGGCCGTTCGGACAACGGGCCAAGGCGCCTATTTGCGCCTGGTCTCGCGGTATCATGTCGACTTCACAAGTTCGGCCCGGCGGCCGCAGGGGCGGCCACCTGGCCGGCAAGAGGATCGCATGGGAAAACGAATCGACGGGCAGGCGGTGCATGCGTTCATCGTCCTGGCTGCCAGCAGTGTGCTGTTATGCGGGTGTAGCGCGTTCCTGAGACCACAGGAAAAGCGCGCCGACGCGCAGTTGCTGCCCACTGTGGGCAACCAGGCGCGCGGCCTCGTTACGTTTATCGAGCGCTCGGACGGCGTGCAGGTCACCTACAATCTCGCGGGCTTGCCGCCCAATAGCGATCACGCGTTGCAAGTCCACGAGCGCGGCGACTGCAACGCCGCCGACGGCTCCAGCGCCGGCCAGGTGTTCTCGCCGGCAGCCGAGCGTTTGAAAGCGGGCGCGCGGGTCGAAGGCGATCTCGGCAACATTCATGCGGATGCGAACGGCGTGGCCAGCGGCTTCATCGTCGCGCCGGACGTTTCGCTCGACGGTATCCGCTCGGTCTTGCAGCGCGCGGTCCTGCTGCATCACGACGCGACCGACCCTTATGCGTATCCGCAGCATGGCGCGGGCCCCGCGCTCGCCTGTGGTTTGATTCGCCAATGAGCGGGAGTTCGATCCCCGGTCGACCGGGTTCGACCTTCTGGCGGGCGGCCTTCCGAAGAGCGGCGGGCAGTTTCTCCGGCCGCATCCGCAGCAGCATTCCCATGATCGCGTAAAATAAGCGCCTTTCGTTCGGGCGCGCAGCCGGGGATCCCGGCCAGGCTCCGCATGGCACGGCGGCGCGCCGCTTGAAGCCCGTAGTAGCCCGCCGCGAAAGTTGTCCGGTTGAAACCGGGTCGTTATCCGTCACCTCTGTCATTCACGTCGAGCAGCGTTCACCTATGACCATCAAATCCGACAAGTGGATCCGGCGCATGGCCGCGTCGCACAACATGATCGAGCCGTTTGCGCCCGATCAGGTCCGCGTCTCCGAAGACGGCCGGAAGATCGTCAGCTACGGCACGTCGAGCTACGGTTACGACATCCGCTGCGCCGACGAATTCAAGATCTTCACGAACATCAACTCGACCATCGTCGATCCGAAGAACTTCGACGAGAAGTCGTTTGTCGATTTCAAGGGCGACGTTTGCATCATCCCGCCGAATTCGTTCGCGCTCGCCCGCACCGTCGAATATTTCCGCATTCCGCGCAGCGTCCTGACCGTGTGCCTCGGCAAATCCACCTACGCGCGTTGCGGGATCATCGTCAACGTGACGCCGTTCGAGCCGGAATGGGAAGGGCACGTTACGCTCGAATTCTCGAATACGACACCTTTGCCTGCCAAAATCTACGCGAACGAAGGCGTCGCTCAGGTGCTGTTTTTCGAAAGCGACGAGATTTGTGAAACGTCGTACGCGGATCGCGGCGGCAAATATCAAGGTCAGCACGGCGTCACGTTGCCCAAGACGTGACGCCGGCAGCGCACTGATCCATCAGCTATACGGGGTGACCGCTGCAATTGACAGAATGCAGCGGTCGTTCTTTTTGGAGAATCGCCCATGAAGTTTCGTTTTCCCGTCGTCATCATCGACGAAGATTTCCGCTCCGAGAACATTTCTGGTTCCGGCATCCGGGCTTTGGCCGAAGCAATCGAGAAAGAAGGCGCGGAAGTGCTCGGGTTGACGAGCTATGGCGATCTGACTTCGTTCGCGCAGCAGTCGAGCCGCGCGTCGTGCTTCATCCTCTCGATCGACGACGACGAACTGCTGCCGTACGTCGATAACGTCGTGGTGGAAGGCGAGACGCCGGAGCTGGCTGCCGCGATCGTCGCACTGCGCGCGTTCGTGACCGAGGTGCGCCGCCGCAATGCGGACATTCCGATCTTTCTGTACGGCGAAACGCGCACCTCGCGCCATTTGCCGAACGACATCCTGCGCGAGCTGCACGGCTTCATCCACATGTTCGAGGACACGCCGGAGTTCGTCGCGCGCCACATCATCCGCGAGACCAAGGTGTATCTGGATTCGCTCGCGCCGCCGTTCTTCAAGGAACTGGTGCAGTACGCGGAGGAAGGTTCGTACTCGTGGCACTGTCCGGGGCACTCGGGCGGCGTCGCGTTCCTGAAGAGCCCGCTCGGCCAGATGTTCCACCAGTTCTTCGGCGAGAACATGCTGCGCGCCGACGTGTGCAACGCGGTGGACGAACTCGGCCAGCTGCTCGATCACACGGGGCCGGTTGCCGCGTCTGAACGCAACGCCGCGCGCATTTTCAGCGCCGACCACGTGTTCTTCGTGACCAACGGCACCTCGACTTCGAACAAGATCGTCTGGCACGGCACAGTGGCGCCCGGCGACATCGTGCTGGTGGACCGCAACTGCCACAAGTCGATCCTGCACGCGATTACGATGACCGGCGCGATTCCGGTGTTTCTCACGCCGACGCGCAACAACTTCGGCATCATCGGCCCGATTCCGCGCAGCGAGTTCGAGCCGGAAAACATCCGCAAGAAGATCGAGGCGAATCCGTTCGCCCGCGAAGCGCTGGCGAAAAACCCCAATCTCAAGCCGCGCATCCTGACCATCACGCAAAGCACGTACGACGGCGTGATCTACAACGTCGAGATGATCAAGGAAATGCTGGGCGACTGGCTCGACACGCTGCACTTCGACGAAGCGTGGCTGCCGCACGCCGAGTTCCACGAGTTCTATCAGGACATGCACGCGATCGGCGCGGGACGTCCGCGCATCGGCGCGATGGTGTTCGCCACGCACTCCACGCACAAGCTGCTGGCCGGCATTTCGCAGGCGTCGCAGATCGTCGTGCAGGATTCGAAGAACAGCCGCTTCGACAAGCATCGCTTTAACGAAGCGTATCTGATGCACACGTCCACCAGCCCGCAGTACGCGATCATCGCGTCGTGCGACGTGGCCGCGGCGATGATGGAAGCGCCGGGCGGCACCGCGCTCGTCGAGGAGTCGATTGCCGAAGCGCTCGACTTCCGCCGCGCGATGAGCAAGGTCGACGCCGAATACGGCGACGACTGGTTCTTCAAGGTGTGGGGCCCGGACCAATTTGCCGAGGAAGGCATCGGCTCGCGCGAAGACTGGATGCTGCGCCCGAACGATCCGTGGCACGGTTTCGGCCCGCTTGCCGAAGGCTTCAACATGCTCGACCCGATCAAGGCGACCATCGTCACGCCGGGTCTGGACATGGACGGCGGCTTCGGCGAGTCGGGCATTCCGGCCGCGATCGTCACGAAGTATCTGGCCGAGCATGGGATCATCGTCGAGAAGACCGGGCTGTATTCGTTCTTCATCATGTTCACGATCGGCATCACCAAGGGCCGCTGGAACTCGATGGTCACCGAGCTGCAGCAGTTCAAGGACGACTACGACAACAACCAGCCGCTGTGGCGCGTGCTGCCCGAGTTCGTCGCGCATCATCCGATGTACGAGCGGGTCGGCCTGCGCGATCTGTGCGAGCAGATCCACAGCGTCTACCGCGCGAACGACATTGCGCGCCTGACGACCGAGATGTACCTGTCGAGCATGGAACCGGCGATGAAGCCGTCCGACGCGTTCGCCAAGCTCGCTCACCGCGAGATCGACCGGGTACCGATCGACGAACTCGAGGGCCGTGTCACGTCGATTCTGTTGACGCCGTATCCGCCGGGCATTCCGCTGCTGATTCCGGGCGAGCGCTTCAACAAGACGATCGTCAACTATCTGCGTTTCGCGCGCGAGTTCAACGAGCGCTTCCCGGGTTTCCATACGGACATCCACGGGCTGGTTGGCGAAACGATCAACGGGCGCATCGAGTATTTTGTCGATTGCGTGCGCGCCTGACGATGCGGGTGATGAAGTTCCTGTTGCGCATTGACGGCTGGCGGCGCGCGTTCGGCGCGCTGGCTTTGGCGTCGGCGGCGGTGCTCGGCGCCGCGTCCTCGGCGGCGCGCGCCGAAGTCGCCGCGGCCGATCCGATCGACGCGTCGATGCGTACGTGTCTGGCGCGCAGCGACATGTCGTCGACGGCCGGGCAGGTGCAGTGCATGGACACCGCGCGAATCGGCTGGAAGACCGCGATGGACAACGCGTGGCAGGAGCTTCAGCCGAAGCTGCCGCGCGCGCGGCGCAAGCAGTGGGAAAAGAGCCAGGCGAGCTGGCAAGCGTCACGCGATGCCGAGAAGCAATTGCTCGCGGCGGTGTTCGCGACGACGCGCGGCACGATGTATGTGCTGGCCGAAGCCGACATGCAGTTGCAGCCGGTGCGTGACCGGGCGCTCGTGCTGCGCAGCGCGGTGGCGAAGATCAGCGCCGGCGGTGATCCGCCGCACCGTCCGCGCGCCTGCCGCGCGGATGCGCGTTGCGAACACGCGATGTTCGATCTGAACCGCTACTACCGCCGCTTGCAGTCGAAGATGCCGGTGCATTCGCGTCCGACGCTCACGCGCGCGCAGAAGGCGTGGACCGCGTATCTCGACGCGAGCACGCCTTTGCTCGATGAACGCGGCCGCATCGATATCATCGGCGCGAGAGTGGCGACACTCAAGCGTTTGTCGGAGACGGTTGGCAACGATTGAGCGTGCGTTGCGCTTCGTGCGTTCGGCTTCGTGTTCGAGGCGCGGCTCTCTTAATTGAACAAGTAATCTGCGGCCTGCGGACCGGGCAGCGTGAGAGCCTGGTGAGTGAGCGAGCGCGCATCGTTCAGCAGTTGGCCCCAGAGTTTGCGGGCTTCCCACCAGCGGTCGTAGCTGGCGTTGTTCCTGAAGCCGAGGAAGACCGCGAGAGCGATGCCTACCAGCGAGAATGGCGCGGTGGTGTTGGTTGTGCGCTTGCGGCGTTGGTCTTTCCTTGTTGTGTTATTGGTTTATTTGCGTTGCCCCTATGCGGGGCGGCAAATAGACCCCCTGAATTCAGGAAAGGCCAAAGAAATCCAGCGGAACAACCAGCTTAATCCCGCGCCGAAGAAGCAGCCCCATGACTCAACCAATCCAGCACAGCGCTCGCATCATCATCAGCCCCTTGCCGCGCCTTAGCGACAGTTTCAGCTACATCCGCGCTAGGCACGGCGCGCCGA
>WNGR01001061.1_pt1 | contig 30803 bp, 25 predicted proteins | sample 5407581 | NCBI WGS metagenome assembly WNGR01 (sample SAMN13153383, study PRJNA577476) | soil metagenome | isolation source: 80 cm soil or saprolite under Garry oak tree replicate 2 | place: USA:California | collected 2016-06-15
CAGCAAACCGACGATCTCGCCTTCACGCAACGACAGATTCGCATCGTCGAGGACGAGCAGTTCGCCCTGCGACTTGTTGAAACCGCGGCACACGTCCTTGACGCGCAGGATCTCTTCGCCGAGGCGCGGCGGCTTCGGCGGCGTCTGGATCGGCGCGGCGGTCATAGCAGCTTTAGGATTTTGCATCGCGTTTTGCCTTTAATTCTCAATCAAGCCGAAGCTTGGCTTCGGCATAGGCGTACATCGGACGCCACAGCAGGCGGTTGAACAGGGTCACGAACAGGGACATCACGGCAATGCCCACGATGATCTTCGGATAGTCGCCCGCCGCGGTGGACTGGGCAATGTAGGCGCCGAGTCCGTGCGCCGCCACCTTGGTGTCGCCCCACTGAACGAATTCCGCGACGATGCTCGCGTTCCACGCGCCGCCCGAGGCGGTGATCGCGCCCGTCACGTAGTACGGGAAAATGCCCGGCAGCATGGCCTGACGCCACCATTGCCAGCCGCGGATGTGGAAGTTCTTGGCCGCCTCGCGATAGTCGTTCGGATATGAGGTCGCGCCGGCAATCACGTTGAACAGGATATACCACTGGGTGCCGAGCACGATCAGCGGCGACAGCCAGATGTCCGGGTTCAGATGAAAGCGCACGATCGCGATCACGAACGCCGGGAACAGCAGGTTGGCCGGGAACGCGGCGAGGAATTGCGCGAGCGGTTGGATCTTCTCGGCGAGCGCCGGACGCAGCCCGATCAGCACACCCACCGGCACCCACACCACCGACGCCAGCGCGATCAGCACCACCACGCGCAGCAACGTGATGAGGCCGAGCACCAGCACGTGGCCGACTTCGTCGAGCGAGACGCCGGTGCGCACGTAGATGAACACGCGATACACCACGTACACGGTGCCGGCCAGCACCAGCGCCGCCCAGGCGATGTCGCCGACGCGCGAGCTCTTTTGAATCTGCGGAATCTGGAAGCGCCGGCCCTGAATCGCCGGCAGCCGGAACGGCACGCGCGCGGCCTTCGCGAACATCCAGCCGAGCGGCACGAGCAAACGGTGAATCAGGCGCGTGCGGCGAATCAGATCGAGCAGCCACGATTCCGGCGCGTCGCCGGAACTGGTGGTTTCCATGCGGAACTTGTCGGCCCATGCGACGAGCGGGCGGAACAGCAACTGGTCGTACGCGAGAATCACGACCGTCATCGCGAGGATCACCCAGCCGATCGCGTGCAGGTTCTTCTCCGAAATCGCCTGCGCCAGGTAGGCGCCGATCCCCGGCAGCGTGATCGACCGGTTGCCGACCGTGATCGCCTCGGAGGCGACCACGAAGAACCAGCCGCCCGACATCGACATCATCATGTTCCAGATGAGGCCGGGCATCGAGAACGGCACTTCCAGCTTCCAGAAGCGCTGCCACGAAGTCAGGTGAAAGCCGCGCGAGACTTCGTCCAGATCGCGCGGCACGGTGCGCAGCGACTGATAGAAGCTGAATGTCATGTTCCACGCCTGGCTCGTGAAGATCGCGAAGATCGCCGCCAGTTCGGCGCCGAGCACGCGGCCCGGAAACAGCGCGAGGAAGAACGTGACCGTAAACGAGATGTAGCCGAGCACCGGCACCGACTGCAGGATATCCAGAATCGGCACGAGCACGAGGCCCGCGCGGCGGCTCTTGGCGGCCAGCGTGCCGTACGCCAGCGTGAAGATCAGCGAGGCGACCATTGCCGCCAGCATGCGCAAGGTGGTGCGCATCGCGTATTCAGGCAGGTTCGACGGGTCGAGCGAGATCGCCTGGCTCTTGAGCGTCGACATCGGCGCCAGCGTCTCGTGAAAGCCGATCGCCGCCATCGCGATGATGCAGATGATCAACGGAAAGGCGACGAAGTCCCAGCGATTGGGCAGCACCCGCCATGCCGACGCATTGGCGGTGCGCTTCAGGTTGAAGCTGAAATCCATCAGACGCACTCCCTGTTCATACAGGCGTTCGAACGCGCGAAGGAGGCCGCGGCTTCGCCGCGGCGGTCTGAAGATCGGTCCGGAAAGCGGAAATCAGGCATGGCAAAACGCGTATGCGCGGTAAATCGTTAGCGTGGGTGACACGTGGACCGGTGAAGGAGGTGTCCGTGGACGAGTCGCCCAGGACCGCAACCATCAACCCGGACTCCCGTCGCCGCAGGCGCCGCCCGTGGGCTGGCGAGCTTTCCTTCTTTTGGACGGCACGACACTACACCATCCTATGTTTCAGGCACAACCTTTCACGGCAAATCGCGATAAATAGCGGCAAAGGCCCGCCGCCGGGCCGTGCCGCAAGCCGCTTGTCGTGATGCGAAGAGCACATCCCCGATAACTGCCGGGGCGGCCGGAGCGTGCCGGGGCGGTCCGGAAAACCCCCATAGCCATTCAGAATCCGGCTGCTCTGCCGTTAAGAACCTGATCGGTGCACCGCATGCACTTCGCATTCCCGCAATAACGGTGGCGTCTGTCCCCATGACGGTTAAAATCAAGAGGCAAGGTGCCGTATAGCGGTTTATCCCGGACCACGGCGGCGGCGCATCGCCAACCGCTTCAACAGGGGAGAAACAGCGCCGGCGCGCCGCCACGAACGAGCTAGTTGTATGACACAGCCAGACGGATCAGAGAGTCGATGAACAGGACAACCTTGCACCAGGCAGCCGGACCGATCAGCTTCGCGCTGATCGTACTGGTTTGCTGGTTCGTGGCCGGCATGGTCGCGGACCGGATGGTACAGCAAGAGCTGGGCGCAGCCCTGCGCGCGCAGCGGCAAATGTCCACGTCCATCGTCGACAACATGGCCGAGGTGATCGCCAGCGACCTCGCGATGTCCCGGGCCATCCCCGCGACCATGGCCGAAATGGACCTGGTCCAGCACGCGCTGGTGCAATCCCAGAATTATGCCGCGAACGGCGAAGCGACGGAACCCGCCCGGCGCGCTGCGTTGTTAAAAGACGCACGGATGAGCGCGGTTAGCACCTTCCTGCACGACGCCCAAGGCTTCTCCGGACTCGACCAGATCTGGCTCGTCAACGCCAACGGCATCTGCGTGGCATCGAGCAACTCGATCAATAGCACGTGGGCGGGGGAGCGCTCGTTCGTCGGCGTCGACATGCGCATGCGCGCCTATCTGACCAACGCGCTGGTCGGCGCATTCTCGGAAGCCTACGGCGTCGGCCGCTCGAGCGGCGAGCCGGGCATCTTCATTGCCGCGCCGGTGTATGCGGAGGGTCTGCTGGTCGGCGCGGTGGTGGCCAAGGTGGGGATCGCACGGCTGCGCCACTGGGTCGCGCATGCCGGGACCTTCGTCGCCGACGAGAACGGCGTCATCATCATGGCGCACAACAGCGAGCTCGAAGGCCACGCGCTGCCGAACTCGCGCGTCACGCAGATGAGCGTCTTCGAGCGCAGGATCATCTATCGCCGCGAAACCTTTCCCGACATGCGGATTCAGGTCGATGCCCAGGTGCCCGCGCAGGCCCCCTGGGTGCCCACGGCCATCGCCGGACAGCTCTTCGGCATGACCGAGCAGCGGATGCCGTCGCTATATCAGGCGCGCGGCGGATTGAACTCGGGGCTGTCGGCGCATCTGGTCGACCCGCTCGCGGCGTGGCCCGAACTGCTGCGCAATCATAAGCGCGACCATCTGCTGGTGTTTCTGACGCTGGCCGGCACGGTCGCGCTCGCGTGGGTGATCACGGTGTCGTATGTGCGCGAGCGGCGCCACCATCGCGCCACGCGCGATCTGGCCGAGCAATTGCAATCGGCCAACACGCTGCTCTCGGCCGAGGCTCGCCACGATGCGCTGACCGGCGCGCTGTCGCGGCGCTACTTCCTCGATCTGCTGCGCCACGAGATCGAACGCGCGCATGCGAACAACGAGCCGCTGTGCATGGCGATCGCCGACCTCGACCACTTCAAGCAGATCAACGACCGCTTCGGCCACGCCGCCGGCGACCGCGCGCTCGAGCATTTCGTGGACACATGCCGCGCCGAACTGCGCGGCGCCGATGCGGTCGGCCGGCTCGGCGGCGAAGAGTTCGGCTTGCTGCTGCCGGCCACGGATCTGGCCGGCGGGCGCGACGTGGTCGAGCGCTTGCGCCTGCGTCTGAAGGCGGTTCCTTCGCCCAATCTGCCGCCCTCCGTGGGCTTGAGCGTGAGCATCGGCATCACCGAACTCTCGCCCGACGATCTGCCCGAGCGGATCATGAGCCGCGCCGACACGGCCCTCTACGCGGCGAAAACGGGCGGCCGCGACCGCACCGAAGCGCTCCCGCCGGACGACACCGCGCCGCCCGCGCGCACGGTGGCGACCGTCTGGTAAAGCCGTCGTGCCGACGCCTCATTGAGTGCGCTGGCTGATGCAACGCAAGTCCCGGCCTCGGGCGTCCCGTGACGAAGCAGGTATCATCGACCTGAATATCGAGGTTGCCGCTACCGCTTTAACGGGAGATTCGCATGAAGGGAAATTTGGTCATCGTCTGTCGCGATCAGGATGCTGACGCGTTCGACCATCTGCTGGCCGAATATGGCGCGTTTCAGACGCGCCTGTCGTCGACCGCGTGGTATCTGAAGCTGGATGTCGCGCCGGAATTGATTCAGGAGGAGATACTCGCACGCTTGGGCAAGTACACCACGCACTACATCTTCGAAGCCGAAACGGTGACGTGGAATACGGTGGACAGCGAAGCGGCAACTGCGCTTAACACACTGTTCTCAGACTAACGCGCACTGTAAGCCGCGCCTGCGGTCCCGCCATGGCGGCGCAGGCGCCTCGCTGAATCTACCAGGCGCTTTCCGAGGCTGCCGCGACACGCGGCACCGCCTCGAACGAAAAGCTCATCAAGACCCGCAAGCCACGCCCGCCGTGGTTGCCGATCTCCCACTCCCCGCCCGCCCGCCGCACCAGCCGCTCGACGATGGCAAGCCCGAGGCCGCTATGGCCGTTGCCGCCGCGCGCCGGATCGAGCCGCACGAACGGCCGGCTGGCATTGATCAGATCTTGCGCGGCGATGCCGCTGCCGTTGTCGCTCACCGACAGCGTGAAACCTTGCGCCGTACGCGCCGTGGCGACGACGATCGGCGGTGCGCCGTAGGCGTGCGCGTTATCCAACAGGTTCGACAGGATCCGGTCGAGCGTGGCGGCGGGCAGCAGGAATCCCGGCCCCGCGTGGAGTTCGGTCTGCACGGTGGGCGCGCCCGCGGCCACCGCGCGATAACTGCGCACGACCCGCTCGCACTGCACGTCCACTTCGACCGCTTCGCTGCGATCGGCGCCGTCGTGCGCGAACACCAGGAACTGCTCGACGATGTGCGTCATGGAATCGACGTCGCGCACCACGCCGTCGCGCATCTTCACCTCGTCCATCATTTCGGCGCGCAGGCGCAAACGCGCCAGCGGCGTTTTCAGGTCGTGCGCGACGCCCGCGAGCATCACAGCGCGATCGTTTTCGGTTCGCTCCACTTCCCGAACCATCTGGTTGAAGCCATGCGTGAGCTGGCGCAACTCGCGCGGGCCGCGCTCGGGCACCGGCGGCACCGGCAAGCCGCGGCCGAAGCGCGCCACCGCCTGGGCGAGCGAGCGCAACGGCTGCTGCAACGCCCATGCGGCGAACAGCGCCGCCATGACGGCGAACGAGAAGATGATGGCGAGCCACAGCACCATGCGGTCGATCGAACGCGGCGGACGCAGCGGCTGCACCGGCACGACGATCCAGCTGCGATCCGTGGTGGCGCGCACCCACAGCGTGGGCGGGCGGCCCGGCTGGCCGACCCGCACCTGGGTGCCCGAGAGCATGCGATCGCGGACGTCATCAACAAACCGGCTGAGCGACGCCGGCAGGTCCGTGTTATCCGGCGGCACGTCGGGGCTCGCCGGATCGACCAGCCTCACGCGTGACGGCAAGGGCTGATCCGGCGTACGGGCGACGTGCTGGCGCACCGCGTCGACGAGAAAAACGGCTTCCTCGACGGCGTAGCGCGTTTGCAGCTGGCTGCGCTCGAGGCGCATTAGCGCATACCAGGCGAAATGCGACAGCAGCAGCACCGCGACGACTAGCAGCGCCAGCCGCCCGAACAGCGAATCAATGGGCCGGCGCATGCTGCTCGCCGTCGGGGACGAACACGTAGCCGCGGCCGCGCACCGTCTGAATGAAGCGCGGCGTGGACGGATCGGTTTCGAGAATACGGCGCAGACGCCACACCTGCACGTCGATACCGCGGTCGGTGCCGTCGTATTCCGGACCGTGCAGCAGTTCGAGCAGGCGCTCGCGCGTGAGCGTGCGCATGGGGTGATTGACGAAAATCTTCAGCAGCGCGAATTCGCTGCCCGACAACGTGAGCGGCTTGTCTTCCAGATGCAGCGTGCGCGACTGGAAATCCAGCGTGAAGCGGCCGAAGTTGAACGGCTCGCGCTGCTCCGGCGCCGCCGCCGAGGGCAGCGTGCGGCGGCGCCGCAGCACCGCCTGCACGCGCGCCAGCAACTCGCGCGGGTTGAACGGCTTGCCTAGGTAGTCGTCGGCGCCGAGCTCGAGCCCGACGATCCGGTCGACGTCGTCCGCACGCGCGGTGAGCATGATCACGGGAATATCGTCGCCCGACGCGCGCAGCTTGCGCAGCGCGGTCAGCCCGTCGACGCCCGGCATCATCAGGTCGAGCACGATCAGGTCCGGACGCTCGCGTTCGAGCCTGCGCTCGAGCGAGCCGGCGTCGTGCAGCACCGAGACCTCGATGCCCTGACGGGCCAGATAGTCGCGCAGCAGGTCGCGCAATTCGACGTCGTCGTCGACAACAAGTATTTGAGTAGCCATGGGATGAAGTTTAACGCGCAGCAGGAAGGGTTTTTGTTTCGATACGGCCCTCAAGGGTTACCGGGTGTTACGGTGAAAGCCGCACGTAATGGCCCGTAACAGCCGCATCAAGCCGCGTAACACAGCGCGAGACGCAGTTCTCTACGCTGTGTCTTACCGAATGCAGGCCGTCCACTTACCGGTTGCATCGTCGGCTATTCCATTACAAGGAGCCTCACATGTCCACCAAAAAGATGTCGCGCGTTCTCGCCGTTGCCGCCACTGCCCTCGCCATCGGCGCGGGCGCCGCCTATGCCGCCCAACCCGCTCACGAGGGCCACGGCGGCTGGCATGGCCACTTCATGAAGGAACTCACGCAACTGCACGACCAGTTGAAGCTGAACGCGGATCAGGAAAGGCAGTGGCAAGCCGCGCTCGACACCATGAAACAGAACCATGAGGCCATGCGCGCCAATCATGAGCAGATCAAGAGCCAGTTCAAGGCCGCGCAGCAACAGCCGATTCTGGATCTGAACGCCATGGCCGCCGCGCACCAGCAAATCGAGCAGAAAGACGCGCAACTGCGCCAGCAAACCACGGATACGTGGCTCAAGTTCTATAGCGGCCTGAACGACCAGCAGAAGACCACCGTCAGCACGGCGCTCAAGCAGCGCTTTGCGAAGATGGAAGCGCGTCACGAGAAGATGCGCGAGCGCTGGGAGCATCGCAAGGGCGCGGCGTCGGCGCCGGCCGCCAGCCAGTAAGCGCCATGAGGCAGTAGAAGGCGGCCCGCGCGGCCGTCTCGCGGATGCAAAAACGCCACGGAGATTTTCCGTGGCGTTTCTGTTCGGCTTCACTGGATGTGGGCCACACTCCGGGCTCGTTGCGTGTTCAACCATCCCGTCGATCAACCCCTCGCGAATGATCCACGGTCATCCCTGGTCACGCGCCCCATTCAGCGTTTAGCCGTTAAGCGTGCCGAGATCGAACAGCAGCACTTCGGCGTCCTCGCCCTTCTCCAGCGTCACCGTGTCGATGCCGGTCAGCTTGGCCGCGTCGCCGGCCTGAAGCGCCTCGCCGTTCACCGTCAGCGCGCCGCGCGCCACATGCACATACGCCTGACGACCCTGCGGCAATGCGAAGGCGGTCTCTTCCGCACCGTCGATCAGCGCCGCGTAGATCGACGCGTCCGCATGAATCGTCACAGAACCGTCGCGGCCGTCGGGCGAAGCGATCACACGCAGACGGCCGCGCTTGTCGGCGGCGTCGAAACGTTTTTCCTCGTAGCCCGGCTGGTCGCCCGTGCGTTGCGGAATCACCCAGATCTGCAGCAGGTGCACCGGCTCGTCCGGCGACGCGTTGAACTCGCTGTGCATTACGCCGGTGCCGGCGCTCATGCGCTGCACGTCGCCGTAACGGATGGTCGAACCGTTACCCATGTTGTCGCGGTGAGCGAGCGCGCCGTCGAGCACGTAGGTGACGATTTCCATGTCGCGATGGTCGTGCGCGCCGAAACCCTGGCCGCCCGCGACGCGGTCTTCGTTGATGACCCGCAGCGGGCCGAAATGCACGTGCTGCGGATCGCGATAGTCGGCAAACGAGAAGCTGTGATACGAGTCGAGCCAGCCGTGGTTGGCATGGCCGCGTTCGGCGGAACGGCGAATCTCGATCATGGGGTGCTCCGGTGAATAAATAGCGATGCCGGGAATGTAAGGGCGCGGCCCCCGCTAAACAATCGGCGCGGGTGCACCGGATCGTTCCACAAATCGGCGCAATCGGGCTCCGGCGCAGCGCGTGGCGTTTGCGGTCCACTGCGGCCGGCCGCAGCGGGACCGGCGGACAACACAGAACCCGTTCCGATGTCCGGCCACCGCGGCGCGCCACGGTCGGCAAAACCGAAACAGCGTCGCGCACGCACAACGCCCGCGCCGGCCCGGCTGCCGCTGTCGCGGTCCCGGACTGGCGCCTCGTCCCTGTTCGGGTAAAATACCGCGCTTTTCAAGCCGCGTGGTCACGCAGAAGACGCAGGGCCGCGCCAGCGGCGCCGGCATTCCAGCCGCGACGGGATTACAGCGATCTTCGGGCAACGCCCTTGATACGTCAAAAAGGACGCCGGCGGGATGGAGGCCGGATCTCCACACGGCGCGACAATTTTGACCGCCTAGAATAGCGACGGCCAGCCACGAGCCGGCGGTCGTCGAGATCGGCGCACCACGACGATCAGTTTGATCCAGGAGAAACATGAAGAAGCTCGCACTGTGCGTGGCGCTTGCCGTCATGGCCAGCGGCGCCATGGCAAAAGAATGGAAAACCGTGCGCATTGGGGTGGACGCCAGCTATCCGCCGTTCGAATCGAAGGCGGCGAGCGGCCAGGTCGTCGGCTTCGACGTCGATCTGACCCGCGCGCTGTGCGCGAAGATGAACGTCAAGTGCGTGTGGGTCGAGCAGGACTTCGACGGCATGATTCCGGCGTTGAAGGGCAAGAAGTTCGACGCGATCGTGTCGTCGCTGACCGTCACGGACAAGCGCCGCGAGCAGATCGATTTCTCCGACAAGCTGTTCGACGCCCCGGCCCGCATGATTGCCAAGGCCGGCTCGCCGCTCCTGCCCACCGCTGAATCGCTGAAGGGCAAGCGCGTTGGTGTCGAGCAAGGCACGACCCAGGAAGCGTACGCCAAGGCCTATTGGGAGTCCAAAGGCGTGACCGTGGTGCCCTACCAGAATCAGGATCAGGTATACACCGACCTGGCTTCCGGCCGCCTCGACGCCGCGTTGCAGGACGAAGTGCAAGCCAACGCCGGCTTTCTGAATACGCCGCGCGGCAACGGCTTCGCCTGGGCCGGACCGGAAGTAAAGGACCCGAAGACGATCGGCGAAGGCACGGCCATCGGCCTGCGCAAGGACAACGCCGATCTGAAGGCCATGTTCAACCAGGCGCTGGCGCAGGTCCACCAGGACGGTACGTTCAAGAAGCTCGAAAAGCGGTACTTCGACTTCGACATCTATCCGGGTCACTGAGCCGGACACCGAAACCGCCCGCCGCTCAGGCAACCAGCAGCACGCAGCACCCACGAAACTCGGGGCTCGCCCGCATGGGCTTTCGCCTGGCTTCGGAATACAGTCGGCATAGATTCAAGACGAGCTTCAAAACGAGAATCGAAAAGCGCGCTGCAAGGCCGGCAACGGCCATGCAGTCATGATTTGCACAGCGGTGCGCTGTGCGCCGCAGGTTACAGCGAGCCCCGGCTCGCGGCAAACGCGGCGCAGAGCTGGCCGCGTCTTTCGCGGTGTGTCACAACGCATCGTCAAGGACCCCATATGTTCCTTCAAGGCTACGGCCCGCTGCTTCTCAACGGCACCTGGCAAACCGTCAAACTGGCGGTGTTGTCGCTGGCGTTCGCTTTCGTGCTGGGCCTGCTCGGCGCGGCGGCGAAACTGTCGAAGAACCGTTTGTCATACGGCGTCGGCACGGTCTATACGACGCTCGTGCGCGGCGTGCCCGATCTGGTGCTGATGCTGCTGCTGTTCTATAGCATCCAGATCTGGCTGAACAACCTGACCGACCTGCTCGGCTGGGACCAGATCGACATCGACCCGTTCGTGGCCGGCGTCGCGGTGCTCGGCTTCATTTATGGCGCGTACTTCACCGAGACCTTCCGCGGCGCGTTTCTCGCGGTGCCGCGCGGCCAGCTCGAAGCGGGCGCGGCCTACGGCATGACCGGCTGGCAGGTGTTCTCGCGCGTGATGTTCCCGCAGATGATGCGCTTCGCGCTGCCCGGCATCGGCAACAACTGGCAGGTGATGGTGAAGGCGACGGCGCTGGTATCGATCATCGGTCTCGCCGACGTCGTCAAGGCCTCGCAGGACGCCGGCAAGGGCACGCTGCGGTTCTTCTTCTTCACCCTGTTCGCAGGGGCGATCTATCTCGTCATCACCACAGTGTCCAACTTCGTGCTGATGTACCTCGAAAAGCGTTACTCGACCGGCGTGCGAAAGGCGGATCTATGATCGAGATCATTCAGGAATACTGGCGCAACTATCTTTATACCGACGGCTATCGCCTCACCGGTGTCGTGATCACGCTGTGGCTGCTGGTGGTGTCGATCGGACTCGGCTTCTGCCTGTCGATTCCGCTGGCGGTGGCGCGCGTTTCGAAGAAGAAGTGGCTTGCCGGCCTCGTGTGGCTCTATACGTATATCTTTCGCGGCACGCCGCTCTACGTGCAGTTGCTGCTCTGCTACACCGGCTTGTACAGCCTCGAGATCATCCGCAATCACGAGCTGACCAACGCGTTCTTCCGCGACGGCATGCATTGCACGCTGCTCGCCTTCACGCTGAACACCTGCGCGTACACGACGGAAATTTTCGCCGGCGCGATCAAGGCGACACCGTACGGCGAGATCGAAGCGGCGCGCGCTTATGGCATGTCGTCGTTCACGCTGTACCGGCGCGTGATTCTGCCGTCGGCGCTGCGCCGCGCGCTGCCCTACTACAGCAACGAAGTGATCCTGATGCTGCACGCCACCACCGTCGCCTTCACCGCGACCGTGCCGGACATCCTCAAGATCGCCCGCGACGTGAACTCCGCGACGTACCAGTCGTTCAATGCGTTCGGCATCGCCGCCGTTCTCTATCTGTTGATTTCCTTCGCGCTCGTGTGGCTGTTCCGCCGCGCCGAGCGCCGCTGGCTCGCTTACCTGCAGCCGCAAGGCAAGTAAGTAACCCAGGGCACTGACCGCGCCCCCAGCAAAAAAGCCCGCCAAGGACTCTGATGAACACCAGGAAGCAAAAGCTCTTCGTCGACGAGCTTCACAAACAGTATGGCGACAACGAAGTTCTCAAGGGCGTGTCGCTGAAGGCCAACGCCGGCGACGTGATCAGCGTGATCGGCTCGTCCGGCTCGGGCAAGAGCACGATGCTTCGCTGCATCAACTTTCTCGAACAGCCGAACTCGGGGCGCATTTTCGTCGACGGTGAAGAAGTCCGTACGCAGATCGCGAAGAACGGCGCATTGCGCGTGTCCGACCCGAAACAGTTGCAGCGTGTGCGCACCAAGCTGTCGATGGTGTTTCAGCACTTCAACCTGTGGTCGCACATGAACGTGCTCGAGAACATCACCGAGGCGCCGGTCAACGTGCTGGGTCTGAAGCGTAAGGACGCCGAAGAACGCGCGCGTCAATATCTGGAGAAGGTGGGCCTTGCTCCGCGTCTCGAGAAGCAGTATCCGTCGCATCTGTCGGGCGGCCAGCAGCAGCGCGTGGCGATCGCGCGCGCTTTGGCGATGCACCCGGACGTGATGCTGTTCGACGAACCCACCTCCGCGCTCGACCCCGAACTGGTCGGCGAGGTGCTCAAGGTCATGCAGACGCTCGCAGAGGAAGGCCGCACGATGATCGTCGTCACGCACGAAATGGCGTTCGCGCGCAACGTGTCGAATCACGTGATGTTTCTGCATCAAGGCCGCGTGGAAGAAGAAGGCCGCCCTGACGAGGTCTTCAAGAATACGAAGAGCGAACGCCTGAAGCAGTTCCTCTCCGGCAGCCTCAAATGAACACCGCGGCACAGCTCGCTCGCAACCTGGTATTTGGGTTGTAGTCGATGTAGTATTACAGGGCGCTTACGAGCGCCTTTTTTGTTTCGCTCACCTGTGTATTCCGGCATTTTCCGCCGCGAAAACGGGCTTCGAGCCGGTCCTCCAGCCCCAACTTCCCGCATACTCCGCCGCGTTTGCAACGTCAATAGTGGCAATCCTTAACGTTGCTCCTATCGAACCGTGATTCCCTTGTCGCATAAGGGTTTCCGGTCTTTTCGCGGACCTCGCAACGCCCCATTGCGCACATTCCTATTGCAATTTGGAGACATCGGTCAAGGCAGGTACTAATTTCTTCTCCCATAGAAGTGTATTTTTGATAAATTAGTAACCAAAGTAGCAAAACAAAGTTCATTAAAAGTAGTTTCACTTCAAAGCACAGAGGAGAACCGGTCGGCGAGGGATCGGCATGGCGACCAGATAGCCCCAAGGCTACACGTCACGGCAGGAGACCCAATCCACCCGCTAATCTCCCTGGTACCGATTTCTGTTCGGCGCCGCTGGCGTCCGAACACCATTCGCAGTACTGGGTTTCACTTTTTGACAGGGTATGGAGGAGAAGATGAAGAAAGCTTTGCTCGCCGCTGCGCTGATGACAGCCGGTGTTGTTGCGCACGCCCAAAGCAGCGTGACGCTGTACGGCCGCCTTGACGCTGGCCTGGAGTACATGACGGGCGTTCCGCAAGGCGTTGGTGCAAGCGGCCAGGCAACTGGCAGCACGAACCGTTGGCGCGCGGAAAGCGGCGACTGGGGTACCAGCCTGTGGGGCTTGAAGGGCGTTGAGGACATCGGTGGCGGCAACAAGGTCCTCTTCCAGTTGGAAGGCTCCTTCAACACGATGACGGGTTCGGGTCCTGGCGGCGGCGGTCTCTTCAATCGCTGGGCAACGGTCGGCTTGTCGAACGATCAATACGGTACGTTCACGATGGGCCGCATGCTCTTCATCTCGAACGGCGTGTGGGACTTCGACCCGTTCGGTCAATCGAACTGGTCGTCGGCATCGCTGGTGCGTGGCCGCAACTGGCCGCAATCGAGCAACAACTTCGCTTACCAGTCGCCGAAGATCGCGGGCTTTGACTTCTACGGTCAATACGCGCTGTCGAACGCAACGAACTGGAACGGCAACGGCACGACTGCTCAAGGTCGCGAGGCCGGCGCACAGGTCACGTACACGAACTCGTTGTTCCAGGTTCGCGGTCTGTACGACGAAATCCGCAACCCGGGCAACGGCAACCTGTATGGTCCGGCTTCGGCCACCGGTCTGATCAACTCGGCCAACGGCGGCGTTGGCGTGTTCGCGGCATCGCGTGAATACTCGGCGCTCGTGAACGTGTTCCTCGGCCAGTTCAAGATTCAGGCCGCTTACCAGGCTGTCCGCTCGGCAGGTGCCACGGGCGTTCTGCCGGGCCAGCCGACCACGCTCGATCACGAATGGGGCGGCGTGACGTGGCAAGCAACGCCGGCTGCTGCACTGATCGGCGCGGTCTACCACGTGAACGGCAACAATGGCGCGGGCAATGCGACCATCTACACGGTTGGCGGCACGTACAACCTGTCGAAGCGCACGCTGCTGGATATCCAGATTGCGACGGTGCAAAACAGCAAGACGGCTAACTACGGCCTGAATGCGAACAACGCAGGCTTGGCAACCAGCACGGACAACCCGCTGCAAGGTCATAGCCAAAGCGGCGTGTATGCAGGTATTCAACACTCGTTCTAAGCGAACGGTGCCCCCCAAGGGGACTTCCTTCGGGGCGTAGTCAGAAGTTCTTCAAGAGAATCTTTTTCACGCTGCTGCGAGAGGCGCGTATCGGTGCGATGTCCGAAAGGGTATCGCACCGTTTTTTATTTTGGAGGGCGGTGTTGCTACCGCCCCGATGCACCGCCTCGGTGCGTAGGCGGCCTACGTTGCGCGAGAACGCTACCCGCGACCGATGGCGCGCTTCGATGCCGCGCTTTAAAGCTGCCAAGCCGGCCCCGCTCAAACCGCCGCTTCGTTTTCCTCGCCGGTGCGAATACGGATCACACGCTCGACGTCCGCGACGAAAATTTTGCCGTCGCCGATCTTGCCGGTGCGCGCCGCGCCGATGATCGCGTCGATCACCTGATCGCATTGGTTGTCCGCGACCACCACCTCGATCTTCACTTTCGGTAGAAAGTCGACCACGTACTCTGCACCACGATAGAGCTCGGTATGGCCTTTTTGCCGGCCGAAGCCTTTGACTTCGGTAACCGTCAGCCCCGTGAGGCCGACTTCAGCGAGCGCCTCGCGCACTTCGTCGAGTTTGAACGGTTTGATGACTGCGGTGATGCGCTTCATGGCGGACCTCGTCTCGTGATTGGAAGAGTGAAAGGAAAATGGATGATTTTTATTCTACGCCGCGCCGGATGCGTTGCGGCAATCCGGCACGCGCTTCGGGTCTCTTTCGGGTAAGTCCGCAGCCGCTTGCCGCAGCTCACTCCACGGGTTCGGTGTAGCGCGACGTGATCGGATAGCGCCAGTCGCGGCCGAACGCGCGATGCGTGACGCGAATGCCGATCGGCGCCTGACGGCGCTTGTACTCGTTGATCTTGATGAGGCGCGTGACGCGTTTCACGTCTTCGACCGCATAGCCCGCGGCGATGATTTCGGCGAGCGAACGGTCCTCTTCCATGTACATGCGCATGATCGCGTCGAGTACTTCGTATGGCGGCAAGCTGTCCTGATCGGTCTGGTTCTCGCGCAGTTCCGCCGACGGCGCGCGTGTCAGAATCCGTTCGGGAATCACGTTCTGCTTGCCGAACGCGGTGGCCTGGTTGCGGTAGTGGCATAGCTTGTAGACCAGCGTCTTGGCGATGTCCTTGATCACCGCGAAGCCGCCGGCCATGTCGCCGTACAGCGTGCAGTAGCCCACCGCCATTTCGCTCTTGTTGCCCGTGGTCAGCACGATCGAGCCGAACTTGTTCGACAGCGCCATCAGCAAGGTGCCGCGAATGCGGGCCTGGATATTCTCTTCGGTGGCGTCTTCGGCGCGACCCGCGAATTCATCCGCCAACGCGTTGCGGAACGCGTCGAACATCGGCGCGATCGCGATCTCGTCGTAGCGCACGCCGACGCGGCGCGCCATGTCGGCCGCGTCGGTGGTCGACATGTCCGCGGTGTAGCGCGACGGCATCATCACCGCGCGCACGCGGTCCGCGCCGAGCGCGTCGCACGCGACGGCCAGCACCAGCGCCGAATCCACGCCGCCGGACAGGCCGATCAGCGCGCCCGGAAAGCCGTTCTTGTTGATGTAGTCGCGCACGCCCATCACGAGCGCGGCGTACACCTGCGCTTCGAGCGACAGCTCCGGCGCGATCGCGGCCGGCAGCGGCTTGCCGCCTTCGAACTCGAGGATCGCGGTGGCTTCCTCGAACTGCGCCATCTTCGCGACCAGTTCGCCCTTTTCATCGAGCACGAACGAGCCGCCGTCGAACACCAGTTCGTCCTGCGCGCCGACCATATTGACGTAGACCATCGGCAAACCGGTTTCGCGAATCCGCGCGCGCAGAATGTCGAAACGTACCGCTTCCTTGTTCAGGTGATACGGCGAGCCGTTCGGAATCAGCAGCACTTGCGCGCCCGCCGCCTTCGCCATTTGCGCGGCCGACGCATGCCATGCGTCCTCGCAGATCACCACGCCGTACTTCACACCGTCCAGTTCGAACACGAAGGGTTGCGGGTCGGACGCGAAATAGCGCTTCTCGTCGAACACCTCGGTATTGGGCAAATCCTGCTTGCGATAGGTGCCCGCCACTTCCCCGCCGACGATCAGCGAGGCCGCGTTGAACGTGTCGACCGGCGGCACGCCGCGCTCGATCGGCGCGTTTGCATTACCATGGCCGTGCGCCGCGACGTGCGTCACCTCGCGCAGCGGATGGCCGACGATCACATGCAAGCCGGCGAACGGCTTGAGTTGCGTGGCGAGGTCGGCCAATGCCGCCGCGCTCGCGGTATAGAACGCGGGGCGCAGCAGCAGATCTTCGGGCGGATAGCCGGACAGCGCGAGTTCAGGCGCGATCAGCAGCTTCGCGCCGCCTTCGTGCGCGACGCGCGCGGCGGCGACGATCTTCGCGACGTTGCCGGCGAAGTCGCCGACGGTGACATTGATTTGAGCAAGAGCGATTCGGGTCTTCATGGCAGGATCGGCAGGCAAGCCACAAGCGGCTTGTGAGTACCGCGGCCTCGCGGCTCGACGGAACGGACAAATCGGATAAACGAACGACGCACCGCCAGAACGCCGCGTCGCTCATTGGGAACAGTCACACAGATTGAATCAGGAACGCTTTGATTATCGCACGGGCATTCTGGCGTCGCCCTCCGAGGTGGACGCCGCGGAATGGAATGCCCTCCTCGCGCGGCAGCAGCAGCCCACGCCGTTTCTGCGGCATGAGTTCTTGAGCGCCTTGCACGCGACCCAATGCGCGGTCGCGGATACCGGCTGGGCGCCGCAATTCGTCACGCTGACCGATCCGCGCACGGGCAAGCTCGCGGCGGCCGCGCCCGTCTATCTGAAAGGGCACTCGTACGGCGAATACGTGTTCGACTGGGCCTGGGCCGACGCCTACAAGCGCAACGGTCTGCCCTATTACCCGAAGCTGCTGTGCGCGGTGCCGTTCACGCCGGTGCAAGGCAACCGCCTGCTCGCCGCGGATACGCACGCCTTGCGGCATCTGGCGGCAACCTTGATGGCGTTCGCCGAACAGAGCGACGTCTCGTCGCTGCACGTGCTGTTTCCAACCGAAACGGAAGCGAACGCGCTCACCGACATGGGCATGATGCAGCGTGAAGGCGTGCAGTTCCACTGGCTGAACGACGGCTATCGCGACTTCGACGATTTCCTGTCGACGCTCGAACAGAAGAAGCGCAAGAACATTCGCGCCGAGCGCCGCAAAGTCCACGAGGCCGGCGTGACGATGCGCCGGATTCGCGGCGAGGACATTCAGGACGCCGACTGGCGCTTCTTCAGCAAGTGTTATCGGCAAACCTACCGCGAGCACTTTTCGAGTCCGTATCTGAACCTCGATTTCTTCCGCATGATCGGCGCGTCGATGCCGGAGAACCTGCTGCTCGTGATCGCCGAATACGAAGGCAAGCCGATCGCCAGTTCGCTCGTGGTGTATCAGCGCGACGCGCAAACCGGCGGCACGCTGTACGGCCGCTACTGGGGCGCGCTGGAACACGTGCCCTGCCTGCATTTCGAAACGGCGTACTACCAGCCGCTCGAATTCTGCATCGAGGAAAAACTCGGCGCGTTCGAGGGCGGCGCCCAGGGCGAGCACAAGATGTCGCGCGGTTTTCTGCCCACGGTGACACGCTCGGCGCACTGGCTCGCGCATCCGGCCTTCGCCGATGCGGTCGGCCACTTCCTCGCCAACGAAAAGAACAGCATCCATGCGTATGTGGACGAGCTGCGCGAACACAATCCGTTCAAAGGCTGAAGCGCTTCCATGCCGTGGTTTCTCTATCTGCTCGAATGCTCGGATGGCAGCGTTTATACCGGCATCGCCATCGACGTGCAGGCGCGCTTCGACAAACACGTGAGCGGCGCGGGCGCGCGTTATACGCGTTCGCGCAAGCCGGTGCGGGTGCTGGTGTCGTTCGAATTGGTGGACCGGTCGAGTGCTTCGCGCGCCGAGTATTGGGTCAAGCGTTTATCGGCTGTTGAAAAGCGGGCGCTGGCCGCGGGGCTGCGCACGCTTGAATCGGTGCTGCCATTGCCCGAGCCGGAGCCGGAGCTCTTCCGCGACGGCTAGCCTCTCGCCTCACGCATCCGCTCAGTCAATAGCCGATGCATCAGCGCCAGCTCTCCCACCGCATCGGCCTCGAGCGACGTCAACTTGTCTCTCTCCGGAAGCTCGTGGCGGATCGGCCGTAGCGTTCGATCCAACGCGGCGTCGATATCGGCGCTCACGGCGGCAATCCACGCGCCGAGTTCGTCGTGCATGTCGCGCCGCTTCGTGCTCAGGCGCAACTGCGTCGCGGTGCCCGCCATTCTTCGCAACAGGCTCAGCACCGTCAGCGTCACGGTGTCGACCATCGTGTCCTCGAGCTTTTCGAGGCGAACGCGGCCAATCGCTTCTTCGGCGTTATTGCTGCCGAGGCCAGCGGCTCTGCGCAAGCGCTCCATGTCCTTTTCGCTTCGGCGCGGCGACTCGAGCGCGGCTCTCAGATATTCGACGTTGGCGCGCACCGCCCCGTTCAGATAAGCGCGGTAGTCGACCTTTTCGCGCGTCGGCCACAGATAGAACGTTGCGAAGAGCGCCAATACGCAGCCGAGCACGTTGTTGCCGAGCCGCGTGAGCGCAAAGGCGAATTCGTTCGCGCCCGGCGTCGCGAAGTCGGCGACGAGCACGAAGGTCGGCGTGAGGAACAGCACGAAGAGGCTGTAGCTGACGGGGCGCAACGCCATCGTCGCCACGACCAGCGGGAAGACCGCGAGAGAAATGCCGAGCGGCGAGTGAATCGCATAGCCGATGCCGGCCGCCAGCACGCCGCCGACAATGCTCCCCGCCGCGCGCTCGATGCTCCGCGGCCAGGTCGCGGCAATCGACGGTTGCAGTATCAGCAACGTCGCCATCGTGGCCCAGTAGCCGAACGGCAGCCCCAGTGCCCGGATGACGAGAAAGCCCGTCGTCGTGGTCACGCCGACGCGCGCGGCATGGCGCAAGCCGACGGATTCGATCGACAGATTGGCCTTGAGCGTCGACCACGTTCGCGTCAGCAGTTTGACGGCGCTGTCCGGCCAGCGCTCGGGCGGCGCGTACGCCGGCGCGAAATCGACCAGTTCGAAGTCGGACTTCAGCTTCACCGGCTCCATCAGCGCGGTTTCAAGGCGCCGCGCGAGGCGTCGCAAGCGCTGCTGCAAGTCTGCGAGATGCTGCCACTGCCCCTCGTTGGCGTCGGCGCCGATTCTGCGCAGCACGTTGCCCATGCCCGTGAGCAATCGAGCCGCGCGTTGCGCGCGCCGTGCGTCGTCCGGGACTTTTTCGCTCGCGCCGGAGACGGCAATCAGATAGGCAAACAACGCCTCGCCTTCGGTGAGCAAGCCGAGAAGCGTGTCGTAGGTTTCCCGGCCGCCCGTTCTCGATGCGGGCACGTTCGCCACCCCCTTGCGCGCGCGCTCGAGCGCGGCGCGGGCATCGGCGCGAAATTTCGCGGCATGCGTGGCCCACTCGCCGGGGGCCGCGCGCTCTTCGAGCAGACGGGCGCTGTCCAATGCGATGTCGGCCAGACGTAGATACACGGCGCGCAACGAAGCCCGGCTCGTACCGAACGGATGAATGCGCCAGACCGTCAGGCTCAGCACGACCGCGAACAGGCAGCCGATCAGATAGACGCCGAGAAACGCCATGCCTTCGCGCACGTCGCGCATCGGCCTGTCGACCATCACGACGCAAGCGGTCGCAGCGAGGATCGTCACCTGCGAGGTGGCGGCGCCCCATATCCGGCCGAATCCGCCGAGGCTCGTGAATACCAGCACCGCGAGCGCCGCCAATACGCCCCCTGCGCCGGAAGCGAACGCCGTCAAGCCGCCGCACACGGTCGAGAGAAGCGCAAAGCCCATCATCGAGGCGAAACGCGCGCGGTTCGAGCCGGCCGCGTCGGCGAGACAGGTCCAGAAGGCGCCGATCGCCGCCCACGCGAAAGTCGGATCGTGCAGCACATTGCCGACAGCCAGCATGGCCGTGGACGCGCAGGCCGCTCTCAACCCTTCCGACAGACTGGCCTCGCTCGCGGAAAACGACACCATCCATACCGGCCGCTTGCGGTAGATCGTGGTGACGATTGCGTATAGCCGGCTTGACCAGCGTGGCGACGCTGCGTTGGACTTGCGGTTCAGCATCCGGACGGTGTGCTCCCAAAAACACGCATTGGCGCTGCGTCAGCGCAGGGTTATGCCGCACGGTAACAAACGTGCGGCAGGCGGCAAATAATAAGGGTTTACACCTAGATATTAAAATACCTTCGGTTCATGCCAGCGATGCACTGCGTCTATGCAAGCCACTACGGCAGCGCCATGCAAGAACGTAGCAGCAGCGGAACGCCACCCAACGGTACGTGAGCGCTCTGAACCGAACGGTGCATGAAAAAACCGCGCGGCCTTTTCAGGCCCGCGCGGTTTTCATCATCGACCGGCTTATCAGCCGGTGCAACGCAGCTTACTTCTTGTAATTGGCCACGCCTTCGCTGATTTCCTTATGCGCGGCTTCGACGTCCGCCCAGCCTTCGACCTTCACCCACTTGCCCTTCTCCAGCGCCTTGTATTGCTCGAAGAAATGCTTGATCTGGTCTTTCAGGTACGCCGGGACGTCGTCGATCGACTTCAGGCCGGCAGTCATCGGGCAAACCTTGTCGTGCGGGACGGCGATCAGCTTCGCGTCCACGCCCGATTCGTCGGTCATTTGCAGCATGCCGAGCGCGCGCGCGCGCACCACCGAGCCGGCCAGCAGCGGGAACGGCGTGATCACCAGCACATCGACCGGGTCGCCGTCGCCCGACAGGGTTTGCGGAATAAAGCCGTAGTTGGCCGGATAGCGCATGCCGGTGCTGATGAAACGGTCGACGACGAGCAGGCCCAGGTCCTTGTCGGCTTCGTACTTCACCGGATCGCTCTGCGCCGGGATTTCGATGATGACGTTGAAATCTTGCGGAAGGTCTTTGCCTGCGGGGACGTGATTGAAGCTCATGAGCGCTCTCTGGTCAGGATGGAATTCGGAACACGGCGCGCGGCGCTTGAACTCGAGTGGCATGCATCGTGAAGCTCGCCTCGAGCCGCGGCGCAGCGGCCGGACAGTGCGGAATGCGCCATTATAGCCAATCGGCCGATGGCATCCGTCGCCGGATCGGCGCGATAATCGTCTGGCGTCTCTCGATTGTGCCTCTCGTTTGTGAACACCGTGTATCCGGACCTGGCGGCATGAGGCCGGCTGCGCAACCTCAAGGAGCATGCATGGAAGAAGCCCGACACTTCATCGGCGGCGAATGGTCCGCGGCATCAGGCGGCGAGACGATCGCCGTGCTCGATCCCTCCGACGGCCAATCGTTCACCCAGCTGGCGCGCGGCACCGCCGCGGACATCGACCAGGCGGTGCACGCCGCGCGCCGCGCCTTCGAAGGCGCATGGGGCCTGGCAAGCGCCGCCGAACGCGGCCGCGTGCTGTACCGGCTCTCGATGCTGGTCGCCGCCCGCCAGGAAGAACTCGCCCAGCTCGAAGCCCGCGATACCGGCAAGCCGCTCAAACAGGCGCGCGCCGATTCGGCCGCGCTCGTGCGCTACTTCGAGTTCTACGCGGGCGCGGCGGACAAGCTGCACGGCGAAACGCTGCCTTATCAGGCCGGCTACACGGTGCTGACGATCCGCGAACCGCACGGCGTGACCGGCCACATCGTGCCGTGGAACTATCCGATGCAGATTTTCGGCCGCAGCGTGGGCGCGGCGCTCGCGGCCGGCAACGCGTGCGTCGTCAAGCCGGCCGAGGACGCTTGCCTGTCCGTCCTGCGCGTCGCGGAACTCGCGGCCGAGGCGGGTTTGCCGGCCGGCGCGCTGAATGTCGTCACCGGTTACGGGCATGAAGCGGGGGCGGCGCTCGCGCGTCATCCGGGCATCGATCACATTTCGTTCACCGGCTCGCCCGAAACCGGCAAGCTGGTCACGCAAATGGCCGCCGAAAACCACGTGCCCGTCACGCTGGAACTGGGCGGCAAGTCGCCGCAAATCGTGTTCGCCGACGCGGATCTCGACGCGGCGCTCCCCGTGCTGGTATCGGCGATCGTGCAAAACGCCGGGCAAACCTGCTCGGCGGGCAGCCGCGTGCTGATCGACCGGGCCATTTACGAACCGTTGCTCGACCGCCTGAGCGGCGCGTTCCACGCGTTGCGCGTCGGCCCTTCGCACGCGGATCTCGACTGCGGGCCGCTCATCAACGCGAAACAGCAACGGCGCGTGTGGGACTTTCTCTCCGACGCGCAGCACGACGGCATCCCGATGGCGGCGCACGGCGAAGTGATCCCCGAAGCGCCGGAAAGCGGCTTCTATCAGGCGCCCACGCTGTTGCGCGACGTGCCCGCCGGCCATCGCCTCGCGCGCGACGAAGTGTTCGGCCCGGTGCTCGCCGCCATGTCCTTCAGCGACGAAGACGAAGCGCTCGCGCTGGCCAACGGCACACAATACGGGTTGGTGGCGGGCATCTGGACGCGCGACGGCGCGCGGCAGATGCGCCTCGCGCGGCGCCTGCGCTCCGGCCAGGTGTTTATCAACAACTATGGCGCGGGCGGCGGTGTCGAATTGCCGTTCGGCGGCGTCAAGCATTCGGGCCATGGGCGCGAAAAGGGTTTCGAAGCGCTGTATGGCTTCACGGTGCTGAAAACCATCGCCATTCGTCACGGCTAGGCATGGGTTAGTCAGGCGCCTGGGTTCATAGCAAACGCATCACCATCCACAACAAACAGCGGAGACATCATGCGGTTGACAGGTAAGACAGCCATCGTCACGGGTGGCGGATCGGGTTTCGGCGAGGGCATCGCGAAGACCTACGCGCGCGAAGGCGCGAACGTGGTGGTCAACGATCTCAACGGCGCGGCTGCCGAGCGTGTGGCGAGCGAAATCGCGCTGGCCGGCGGCAAGGCCATCGCGGTGGCGGGCAACGTCGCGCAACGCGACGACTGGCACAAGCTGCGCGAAGCCGCGCTCGAAGACTTCGGCAGCGTGCAGATCGTCGTCAACAATGCCGGCACCACGCATCGCAACAAGCCGGTGCTGGAAGTGACGGAGGCCGAGTTCGACCGCGTCTACGCGGTGAACGTCAAAAGCATCTACTGGAGCGTGCAGGAATTCGTGCCGTATTTCCGCGAGCAAGGCGGCGGCAGCTTCATCAATATCGCGTCGACGGCCGGCGTGCGGCCGCGGCCGGGCCTCGTCTGGTACAACGGCAGCAAGGGCGCGGTGATCATCGCGAGCAAATCGCTCGCCGTCGAACTGGGTCCGGACCGCATTCGTGTGAACTGCGTAAATCCGGTGATCGGCGAGACGGCGCTGCTCTCCGAGTTCATGGGCGTCGAGGATACGCCGGAGAATCGCCAGCGCTTTCTCGCGGGCATTCCGCTCGGGCGGTTCTCCACGCCGCAGGATATCGCCAACGCCGCGCTCTATCTGGCCTCGGACGAGGCGGAGTTCATCACCGGCGTGTGCCTCGAAGTCGACGGCGGGCGCTGCGTGTAGCAACTTTCATCGCGAGTGCGGGCCGCTCACGTGCGGCCCGCCGCGAAGTCAGTGTTTTCCCCCGGTATCGATTCGTCGTGCAAGCCACTCAGCGCGGATAGAATCGGGCGACAGCGGTACTTCACTTCCACAAGAAAAGAGGAGACACCATGGCTAGTCCCGCAGATCCGCTCCACCATCCCGGCACGGGTGCGCCGCCTTCCAGTTTCGAAGAGGCCACCTACCGCAAAGTCAGCTGGCGGCTGACGCCGCTTCTGATGCTCTGCTACGTGGTCGCGTATCTGGACCGCGTCAACGTCGGTTTCGCCAAGCTGCAAATGAGCGCCGATCTCGGTCTGAGCGACGCGGTGTACGGCTTCGGCGCGGGGATTTTCTTCCTCGGCTATTTCATCTTCGAAATTCCGAGCAATGTGATCCTGCACAAAGTGGGCGCACGCGTGTGGATCGCGCGGATCATGGTGTCGTGGGGCGTGATTTCGATGCTGACGATGTTCGTCACCACGCCGACCATGTTCTACGTGATGCGCTTCCTGCTCGGTATCGCAGAAGCGGGCTTCTTCCCCGGCATCATCCTGTACCTCACCTACTGGTATCCGTCGTACCGGCGCGGCCGCATGACCACCTGGTTCATGACGGCCATCGCGCTATCCGGCGTGATCGGCGGCCCGATATCGGGCTACATCATGAAGAACTTCAATGGCGTGAACGACTGGCATGGCTGGCAGTGGCTGTTTCTGCTCGAAGGCATTCCGTCGGTGGTGGTCGGGATCATGGTGTTCTTCATGCTGGACGACCGCATCTCCAAGGCCAAGTGGCTCACCACCGAAGAGAAGCAGTTGCTCGAGCGCCACGTGTCCGCCGAGGAAGCCACCAAGCACGACATGCCGATCCGCCAGGTGCTCACAAGCGGACGCGTGCTGATGCTGAGCCTCACGTACTTCTCGTTCGTGATGGGTCTTTACGGCGTGAGCTTCTGGCTGCCGACCATCATCAAGGCGACCGGCGTCACCGACGCGTTCATGATCGGCCTGTTGTCCGCGATTCCGTTCGCGGCGGCGGTGGTGGCGATGGTGTTCGTGTCGCGTAGCGCGGACCGCCACCGCGAGCGGCGCTGGCATATCGCGTTGCCGGCGTTCGCGGGCGCGATCGGCCTGATTCTCTCCGTGGTGTGGACGCACAGCACACTGCTGGCGATGGCCTCGCTCACGCTCGCCACCATGGGCATCCTGACCACGCTACCGCTATTCTGGAGCCTGCCGACCGCGATCCTCGCCGGCACGGGCGCGGCGGCCGGCATCGCGATGATCAACTCGATCGGCAATCTGGCGGGTTTTCTGAGCCCGTATGCGGTGGGCTGGCTCAAGCAGGCAACCGCCGCGAATGATTCCGGCATGTATATGCTGGCCGGATTCCTCGTGCTCGGCGGTTTGCTGGCGATTAGTGTGCCGGCGAAGATGGTGAATAAATAGCGTTGCCTCGGTTCATGACGTAGGGCGCGAAAGCGCCGTCAAACGCCGTACGTCATGTTTCGAGTTTCAGGGTTCGCATCTCAACGAAAAAGCCCCCGGCGTCCTTCACCGCCGGGGCTTTTCCATCCACACCCGCATCCGCCCCGCTCAAACCGAACGGCGCATCGCGCGAACCTCAAACCACATTCATCGCCAACGCGCTCTCGCGATAATGCTGGCTCGCCTTGTCCGCATCGCCGAGCTGTTCGTGCAAACGCGCCAACGCGCGATGCGAGCGAATCTTCAGCGTCTCGTTGTCCGCGAGTTTCAGCGCGCGCTCGAGGAACGATTGCGCCTTGCCCCACAGTTGCTGGTGCAGACACAAGCGGCCCAACGCGAACAGCAAGTCCGCGTCTTCCGGGCGATCCTTCTGCCATGCTTCGGCCCTCTGGATCAGCGGCAACGCGTCGCCCGCCGTCGTGTCCGGATAACGGCGCAGCAAGCGCGCATCCCAGTTCTGCGCGAGCGCCTCTTCGACGATCTTGCGCGCTTCCTGCGGACGATTCAGCGCCACCAGCAGTTCGGCGGCGAGATCGGCGAGGCGTGGCGAATGACGTTCGGTAGGCGTGAGCGAATGCCACAGTTCCAGCAGCGCATCGGCGTTATGGCGCCGGTCGCGCAACAGATTCTCCGCCGCCAGCTGGCGCAAACGCACCGCCACCGCCGGATGGATCGCCTCGCGTTTTTCCAGCGTCTTGACGAGCTTGAGCACTTCGCCCCAGTTCTTCAATTGCTGTTGCGCGCGCAGCATGATCTGCTGCGCGTGAATCCGCCGCGCGCCCTGCGACTGCATTTCGGTGAGCGCCGTGAGCGCGCCGTCCGCGTCGCGGCCGTCGGCGCGCATGTCGGCGGTAGCCATCAGGCGTGCGTCCTGCCAGTCGGCTTCGTCGATCTGCGCGAGCCACTCGTCGCGCCGCGCGTATTCATGCATGCGGTGCGCGGCGGCCGCCGCGATCAAACCGGCCGCGCCCTTGTTGTCGCCGTTCGCGAGCGCATCCTTCGCGGCCTTTTCGGCGCGCGAAAAACGCCCGGCGTACAGATTGCCGATCGCGTCACGCAGCGCGGCGTGCGCCTTCGCGACACGCGAGCGCGCACGGTAGGCGGCCACCCGCTGCGGCATGCGCCAGATATTGCGGAAGATGCGCAGCAGCGCGTAGAGCAGGATGAACAGCACCACCAGCCCGACCACGAACAGATTCAGCGAGATGTCGACGCGGTACGGCGGATAGATCAGCAGCACCTGCCCCATGTCGAAGCGCCCGACCACCGCCAGCACCACCGCGATCGCGAACAGCAACGCGAGCCATAGAAGTCCCCGGATTGCCATGATTAACCTCGGCTCCGGAATTGATTGACGGCCTGCAAGCTGGTGTTCAGATTCGGCAGTTCAACCGCGGCCGAGCCCGTATCCACCTGTTTGACCAGATCGACCACGGTCTGCGTCTTCTTCGACGAATTGTCGAAGTAGCGCGTGAGTGCGGCATCCGCCGCGTGCAGGTCGGACTTCAGCGTGGTCTGGTTGCGCGAGAGCAGCGCGAGGCGCGCCGACAGCAAGCGCATCTTCAGATTCTCGCGCACGAAGTAGCCTTGATCGGGCGAGATCAGCATCGCGTCGGCATTGTCGATGCGGCGCACCTGCACGAGGCTCGTCAACTGCTGGCCGATGCCGGTCGAGACTTCGCGCCACCACACTTTCCAGCGCGGCTCGCCGGTGGCCGCGGCGACCTTGGCCGTGTCGGCCCACGTGGCGGCCTTGGGCGTGGCATGGGCGATCGGCGCTTCGCCCGAGAGCGGCAAGCCGTCGACCTGGTCGATCGCGTTGTCGAGCTTGATGGCGAGGCCGGTCAAGTCCGTGGACGGCGCCGCCTTCAGCTTGTCGATGTCTTGAGCGATCGCCTTGCGCACCGCTACCACTTGCGCGCTATCCGACGCGGCGAGACGCGTGTCCGCGCTTTGCAGCGCGAACAGCGCGAGTTGCGTGTTGCCGGTGAGCTGCAACTGCTGGCTCGCGGCCGAGAGCATCTGACCGACTTCGGCGAGCGTCCAGTCGTCGCGATTGCGCGCGAGATCCGCGTATTGCTGCTGCAACGCGTTCTGCGCATTCTGCGCGTCGGCGAGCTTGCCTTCGAGTTGCGCGATCTGCGCATCGGCCTGACGCACGGTGGCGACGGCCTGCTCGGTCTTCACGCGCAACTCGGCCGTCTGCGAATCGTTGGCCTGCTGGCGGTGCGACAGTTGCTGATCGAGCTTGATGACCCTGCGGTTCAGTGCAATGCCACCCGCGATCGCCGCAAAGAGCACCAGCGCGATGACAACCCAAAGCAGCGTGTTGCCCTTGGGCTTGGCCTGCTGCATTTCATAGGGCGTAAAGGGTTGATTCGGCGGCAGCGCGGTGGCGGGCCGCGGCGCGGAGTTGGACGTCGGGGGCGTGGGGGTCGTGGATGCGTTGGTATCAGACATGCGTTCTTGTGCCGGGTTGGACTGGACCGGTTGAACTTCAAAAGGTGCCGCGAGAGACAACAGCGCGCGGGCGATCCGTTCATCGCCCGCACCGGACACCGTAATGCTATCAAAACCCAATGCCCGCGCGGTTTCCGCGATGCGTGGATGGGGCGCGACGAACATCGCGCGCTTCAGTTGCGCCTGCTCGCTCGCCGTCAGGTGGTCGTGCGCGAGCTCGGCGAGATTGCGCACGCCCTCGGAACTCGTCACGAGCCACGCGTGCGGCGTCCTGGAATCGTCGGACAGCAGCGTGTGGATGCGCGACCATGCGCCGATCGACGGGTCGGGCACGAGGCGCCGGTAGGCCGCGACCGTCTCGACTTCGGCGCCCGCTTCGCGCAGGCGGTCGGCAAGCCATTCGCGGCCGCCGTCGCCGCGCACGATCAGCACGCGTTTGCCTTCGAAGGCGTTGTCGCCAAGCGACGCTTCGATCGCCGCATATAGCGCCTCGGAGTCGAAGCGCGCGCCGTCGTGGTCATCGGCCGATGCGCCCGGGCTGATCACCTGGTACGCGGGCGTTTCGACGCCGTGCTTCGTGAGCGCGGCGACGCTGCCCGGACCGACCACGCCGACGGGCAGCGCGTGCGGCCAGATCGCGTCGTGGCTCGCGAACGCGTAATCGACGGCATTCGGCGACACGAAGACGACCAGCGCGTATCGGTCGAGCGATGCGAGCGACGCGCGCAGCGGCGCTTCGTCGTCAGCTGCGGCGATATCGATCAGCGGAAATTCGACGGTGGCGACACCCGCGTCGTGCAGCGTCTTCGCAAGCACGTCGGATTGTCCCGCCGGACGGGTCAACACGACGGTCAGATGCGTCGCATGCGATGCGCCTGTGCCGTCCCTGGACGGCAATACGTCGGGTGTCGGGTTCGAGTCGGCCGCCATCACGCGGAAGCAGCCGGGCCGCTCGCCGTGGTGAGCGCGCGGACTATTTCGAATGCGCCCTGCGCTTCGAGCTGGCTCGCGACCTCGCGGCCCAGTTCGAGCGCGGCGTCCGTGGTCGCCGCGGGCGCCGAGGCTTGCGCGGACAGCACGCGCTGGCCGTCGGGCGTTGCGACGATGCCGCGCAGATGCAGCGCGCCGTCATGCCAGGTCGCGTAAGCGGCGAGCGGCACTTCGCAACTGCCGCCTAGCGCGCGCGACACCATGCGCTCCGCTTCGACCGCGGCCGCCGTGTGCTCGTGATGCAGCGGCGCAAGCCATGCGGCGAGGTCGGCGCGGTCCGCGCGGATCTCGATGCCGAGCGCGCCCTGGCCCGCGGCGGGCAGGCTGTCGGCGGGATCGAGCAGCGAACGGATGCGGTCGCCCAGGCCCAGACGCTTGAGACCGGCCGCCGCCAGAATGATGGCCGCGTAATCGCCGCGGTCGAGCTTCGCGAGGCGCGTGTCGAGATTGCCACGCAGCGGCTTCACGACGAGGTCGGGATAGCGCGTGCGCAGCATCGCTTCGCGGCGCAGGCTCGACGTACCCACCACGCTGCCGGGCGGCAACGCGGCCAGCGAGTCGTACTGGCTGGAGACGAACGCGTCGCGCGGATCCTCGCGCTCCATTATGGTCGACAGCGCGAAGCCTTCGGGCAGCTCCATCGGCACGTCTTTCAGCGAATGGACGGCGAGATCGGCGCGGCCGTCGGCCAGCGCGTTCTCCAGTTCCTTCACGAACAGCCCTTTGCCGCCGACCTTCGACAGCGTTCGATCGAGAATCTGATCGCCGCGTGTCGTCATTCCGAGGATTTTTACGTCACAAGATGGATATAATTTGTGCAGCGCACACCGCACATGCTCGGCTTGCCACATGGCAAGCCGGCTTTCCCGCGACGCGATGACTAGCGTGGTGGGCGGAGTGGGCGCAAGCGTCTCGGAATTCATTGTTTGATTCATTGAACGACGGGATGTGATAACAAAGAATGTTAGCACGCGCTTTGGCAACCTCTCGCTGGCCGCACGGCCATGCCAAAGCAGCGCGACGGTACTTGCGCGAGACGGTGGTTGGCGCTAAGCGCTTACTTCCGTCAACCGCCATAGAACCAGAGGAGACAGGCCTGCGGATTCATCCACGCTGAGCCGTCCATAGCCGCATCGATCGTGACTCGCGTGGCCGCCAGAAGCCCCAGCACGGTCGTTCGCGCGTCAATGCGCCGCATGCGCGATGATTTAGTGCGGCGCACCACGCGCAACCGGCTCTCCTCCGCCGCGCGCGCCGCATCGCTGACAGGCTTTGAACGCAGTTCCCCGCTGTACCCGCAGTTGCAGTTCACCATTCTTAGACCCTGGCTTTCCTGAGGAAACATCGTGACGTCTTCCGGATCGGCGCGCCCTGCCCGCCGCACTACTGCCTCGCCCGATGCCGTCAATACCGCATCGGCCGCTCCCGCCGCTTCCGCTGTCAAGGCCGCCAAGGCCCTGAAGGCAACGCAAGCCCTCGACTCCGGCAAAACCGGCAAATCCTCGAAGACCAAGGCGCCCGCCAAAGGCGCCCCGAAACGAATTAAGGCCGACGGCGCCGGCAAGCAGGAGACCGCGCGCGCGTCGAAAGAACCGAAGAATGGCGCGGCGCCGCAAATGAAGGACAACGCCCGCACGCGTGAAGACAAGGACCATCCGCTCTTCGAAGACATCCGCTACCTGGGACGGCTGCTCGGTGACGTGGTGCGCGAGCAGGAAGGCGACGCGGTGTTCGACGTCGTCGAAACGATTCGTCAGACGGCCGTGCGCTTTCGCCGCGAGGACGACAGCGTCGCCGCGCAGGCGCTCGACAAAAAGCTGCGCGCGCTGTCGCCCGAACAGACGGTAAGCGTCGTGCGCGCGTTCAGCTATTTCTCGCATCTCGCGAACATCGCGGAAGACCGTCATCGCAATCGCCGGCACCGGATTCACGATCTGGCCGGCTCGACGTCGCAGCCGGGCACGATCGCGCATGCGCTCGACCGGCTCGTCGAAGCGAACGCCGCCGCCACGCCCGTGCTACAGCAGTTCTTCAACGACGCACTGATCGTCCCGGTGCTGACGGCACACCCGACGGAAGTGCAGCGCAAGAGCATTCTCGACGCTCAGCACGACATCGCGCGCCTGCTCGCCGAACACGACCAGCCGCTGACGGCGCGCGAGCGTCTGCAGAACGAATCGCTGCTGCGCGCGCGCGTGACGTCGCTGTGGCAGA
>WNGR01001402.1_pt1 | contig 30742 bp, 34 predicted proteins | sample 5407581 | NCBI WGS metagenome assembly WNGR01 (sample SAMN13153383, study PRJNA577476) | soil metagenome | isolation source: 80 cm soil or saprolite under Garry oak tree replicate 2 | place: USA:California | collected 2016-06-15
TTCACACTACTGGGGCGGTGGCGCCGGGAGCCAATTTTTCCGAGGTTCAAGGAGTGAGGAGTGACGCATACCGGGGTCCCCACGGACGGGTCTATCGCCCGTGGGGTGGATAGCGGGTGTCTGCTAGCGACGATCGACGAAGAAATCGGGAAAATTGGCCCCGGCCCGAAGGGTTGCGGCGAAAATCGGGCCATACTTCATTCTCGCCCTTGACGGTGGACCCGCCACAGCCTGCGGGCTCGGCTTCGTCTCCCACCCCACAGACAAGACCTGTCTGTGGGGACCCCGGCCTGGCCCGATTTTCGCTCGCAACGCCATCCACCTCAGTAGTGTGAACAGGCCCTAGGCGGTGATAGACTGGCCCCGCGATGTTATCTCGATTTTCGGTCCCGATTCTCCTCCTTGGCAGTGCTGCGCTACTGTCGCAAACGCCGGGTCCGACTCCTGACAAGGCGCCATTCCAGACTCATAAGAGCGATTTGGGCTTCAGCTATAGCGTGCCGAAAGATTGGGAAGTCGTCGATTCTCAGTCCACGCTTCCGATGGCCAAGCAGCAAGCGGACGAGAACGCCACGAGCGAAGAGGAGAAAAAAGGTCTGGCCTGCGTTCAGATCGCCCTCACCGCCCGTCATGGAGACCCCTCGTCGGTCACGGTGGAGGTAGCGCTACCATTCGCCTGTTTTGGCAAGGAGTTGACGGATAAGGATCTACCAGGCTTCGCTTCAGGTGCTTCTGAAGGATTAAAGCAGAGCTTCGATATCGGCGAGCCAGTCTACGGTATGTATCAGTTGGGCAGCCACGGCATGTGGATCGAACGCGCCAAAGGCGCTCCCAAGGGCCATCCTGAGTTGCCCTACACGGTTGAGATCACCTGCAGCCTCCTCAAGAAGGCGGCGGTGTGCTGGATGTCTATGGCTGCTGATGAAGGCGCGCTGCGAACATTCGAAAACGGCAAGGTCTCGTTAGACGGCGAGTCGCCCACCCCGCTAGTGCCCCCAAGTGCCTTCGACAAAAAACCATCCTGAACGGTGGCAGCATCTTTCTCAACCTGAGCACCACAGAGAAGCTCGGTTACTTGGGTGACTTGGCAGGCTGCTTGGCAATGATGGAGCCGGCGATCTTGCTGCGAATAAGCGTCACCAATTCCGGGCAGTGTCTTGAGTTGATCTGCGGTAGCGGAGTTGATGTCCACCAGTTTGCTCGTGGCCGACGACTTTGCGCTGGACGAGGCTGCTGGGCTCGGTTTGGAGGCGGAGTTTGCCTGCGCGGCCAGGTCTGAAAGGGTGCCGGGCGCAAGGCTGAACAGCATACAGGCAGCCATGCCCAGAACAAAGGATTTCATTTTGGTGAACTTCATCGGTCTCTCCTGTCGTTGCTACTAAACAGATCCGATGCAAACCCGCACCGGTTGCACAGGCTTGAGTTTATCCCTGCTGCGGTCGCGAAAACCTGGAAATTGCTTATATCCGCGTGCTATCCTCTCGCCAGCGGGTCACTATGCAAAAGCGCCCTTCCATCGAAACGCTGCTCCTGCCAGCCACACGACGCTGGTCGCGAGAGCGCGCGCGTTGCATTTGCCCTCGGCGCCACCTGCGCGTGCTGCCTACCCGCACTCGACCTAGCCTCTTCGGCGGCGACTAGTTTGAGGTCCGCCGAAGATCCTCGCCCGCTTTAGGGCCCAGCCCCGAGCCCACAAGTTGAAATGATGCCCTGAATAGCCGGGATCCGTGGCAACGCTCTACTCCCAACGAGCAGCCGCACAACCGTACTCGCCGAGGAGATCGAAATGACCAAGCAGGAAATGCACGCACAATTTGGACCAAAGCTTGTGGGCCCGTTGCCCGGACCAAAGGCCCGCGCAGCCGTTGAGGCCGACGACCGGCTGATCTCACCCAGCTACACCCGTTCGTATCCGCTGGTGGCCAAGCGCGGCCGCGGCATTCGAGTCGAAGATTTGGATGGCAACGAGTTTATGGACTTCGCAGCCGGCATCGCCGTGACCTCCACCGGCCATTGCCATCCTGAGGTCGTGGCAGCCATTCAGAAGCAGGCCGCTGAGTTGATCCACATCTCGGGCACCGACTTCTACAACGAGCCCCTGACCGACCTGGCAGATCGCCTTTCCGCCGTGGCGCCGATGCCCGGCCCACATCGCTTCTTCTATGGCAACTCCGGTGCCGAGGCAATCGAGTGCGCTCTCAAGCTGGCCCGCTACCACACTGGACGCCAGCAGGTGATCTCGTTCTTCGGGGCATTTCACGGACGCACGATGGGAGCACTTTCGCTTACCGGTTCCAAGCCCCAGCAAAAACGCCGCTTCTCCCCGCTGGTGCCCGGCGTGACTCATGTCCGTTATCCCTATACCTATCGCGGCTGTACCGGTGGCCATCAGGATGAGGAGGCCTTCAGCCTGGGCTGTGCGCGCTACATCGAAGAGAAGCTTTTCAAGACAATCCTTGCGCCGGAGGAGGTGGCTGCCATTTTTGTGGAGCCGATTCAAGGCGAAGGCGGCTACGTGGTCGCTCCCGATAACTTCCTGCGCGAGCTGCGCGCCATCTGCAATCGGCATGGCATTTTGCTGGTCGCCGATGAGGTGCAGTCCGGCGCGGGTCGCACGGGCAAGTGGTGGGCCATCGAGCACTCCGGCGTTCAGCCCGACATTGTCTGCATGGCCAAGGGCATCGCCAGCGGCATGCCGCTGGGCATCTGCATGAGCCGCGCTGAGCTCATGGACTGGGTTCCCGGTTCACACGCTTCAACCTTTGGAGGCAATCCGGTATCGATCGCAGCCGCCCTGGCAACCATGGATATTCTCGAGCGCGAAGGCATTGCCAACGCTGCGCATGTTGGTGGCAAGATGCTCGAACGGCTTCAGGGTTGGAAGCAGAGTCATCCCCTGGTAGGTGACGTGCGCGGTCGCGGCCTGATGATCGGCATCGAGTTGGTCAAGGACAAGGCCACGCGTGAGCCCGCCACCGCTCTGCGAAATCGCGTTGAGACTCTCGCTTTTGAACGCGGCCTGATGGTGCTGGGTTGCGGCGAGACCACGTTGCGGCTGTGCCCACCGCTGATCCTCAAGGAGGAAGAGGCGACGGTTGCCCTCGATATCCTCGAAGACGTCCTTACGCAGGTGGAAAAGGAAAACGCGCATGCCGGCGAGCTGGCAGTCGCAAGGGTCTAGCGACCTGATAAGCACTAACCCTACCAGGCAAGAGGGTCATGACCAACGGCCATGACCCTCTTGTTTTTCAGCGCAGAACCAACTCGCCCTCGCCTTCGCGTCAGGACGCGTTTGCGTCTTTTGCTCCTGCAGTCGACAATGGAGTGCGATGAGCTGGCTGTCACAGATGAGGATCAACTGGTTGGAGCGCACCGTGGCCGGGCTCGATCAGATGGCTCATCTCCGCGGAACCGCCGAGCAGATGCCGCCTCACCTGCAAACCGGGATTCAAGGCGAGGAAGCCTCATTCTTCCATCTTCGCCGCAAGGGCTACACTGTGGTCGCGCGGCGATGGTCTTCAGGAGACCGCCCGGGCGACATAGATCTGATAGCGTGGCAAGGACCGACACTCTGCTTCATAGAAGTCAAGACTCGCACCGCTCGCGACGCGACACCCGCTGAAGTAGCCGTCGACGCCCATAAGCGCGACGTGCTGCGTCGACTCGCGCGGTCATACCTGCGTCGGTTGCCCGAACAAACCAGACCACCGGTACGGTTTGATGTCATGAGCGTCTACTTGGTGCCGGGACAAGAGAAGCAAATCATGCACTTCGAAGGCAGCTTCGGCTGGAGTGATTGGGACGAGCGCGATTAGACTAACTCACCCGCACTCATATTCTCCAGTCCGCTCGGACTTCAACAACACTCGGCGCAGGAGGCCTACCCCTTGGCGTCCTCGAATTCTTCATGCCACGCCATCTGAATAGCTTCGAGCCGCGACTCGTTCGATTTCGCGGGGTCGTCGGCAAAACCGTCTAATTCCGTCACATAGCGATGCAAGTCGGTAAAGCGCAACGTCAAAGGATCGACGTCAGGAAACTTCTCCTGCAACTGGATACCGATCTCCTCGGAATCAGTCCATAGAATCTCGCGCGGCATATTTGTCGCTCCCTCACTTTCCTTCCGCCATCGCCAGCGGCTTACCTTCTGACGTGTAGTTGCGATTCCATTTCGGAATCTCAACTACATAACTGCCGGGCTTGGTAATAACTGCCTGACACCCGAGGCGCGAGTTCAACTGCTGGTCTGCAGCCATATCCATGCGATCTAGCTCATCATCGTCCGCTTCGCTGATACCTTCCTGATCCTTGATCCACAGGTGGCAGGTGGTACAGGCACACACACCGCCACAAGCGTGGTCGAGAAAGATATTGAAGTTTTCGGCCACGTCGAGGAACGACATGGGCTTACCGTGGCGCTCATAAGGCATAGTGCCGTATTCGAACTCCACCGTCTTCCCCTCGGGTAAAAAAGTCACGCGCACCAGCTTGTCAGCGGGAATATTCTTCTTGTCCTCTTCACTCATGACGATTGTCTCCTTGCCTAACCGCTAACTTGCCAACGTACTCACTCGCGCCAACTCCGCTTCTACTTGAACTCCGCTGGCGCCATGGGATGCGGTGCTGTGACTTCATCGCCCATTTCTTCGTTGGCAGCGTCCATGGTCTTGCCGCGAATTGCCGTGCCGACCGCTGCTTCCATCATCAATTCGGCAAAACGCCGCGTGGCCTGATCGAGAGCGAGCGTCGCGTCTCGAATAGCCGGCGTGTCTTCGCCTTGTTTCACTGAAGCCAGCCGATCACGTGCCGCCAGAATGCTGGCCTGCTCTTCTCCTCGCAATTGCGCCCATGCAGGGCTTTCCGGCGCGCGCTCAACCGCAGACAGGATCGTCTCCGCTTCATTGCGAGCCTCAATCAGCAGGCGCTTTGCAAAATCTTCCTCAGCGTGATCGAAGGACTCGAGAATCATGCTCTCGACCTGCTCATCGGTGAGCCCATACGTCGGCTTCACTTCAATTTTCGCAGCCTGCCCGCTGCGCTGCTCGCGCGCGGAGACTTGCAGAATGCCGTCGGCATCGATCAGAAATTTCACTTCAATACGCGGCAGCCCGGAACTCATCGGCGGAATGCCTTTCAGGTCAAAACGCGCCAGTGAACGGCAGTCTGCAGCAAGTTCACGTTCACCCTGCACCACGTGAATGGCCACATTGGTCTGGCCGTCCACGCCCGTGGTGAAATGCTCGGTGGCCGATGCGGGTATCGTCGAGTTGCGCTGAATAATCTTTGCCACGGTCCCACCCAGCGCTTCGATGCCGAGCGACAGCGGCGTCACATCGAGCAGCAGCATCTCCTCCGTGGTCTTCGAAGCGCCCGCCAAAATGTCAGCCTGCACCGCAGCACCCAGCGCCACCACTTCATCCGGATTGAATTCGATGTAGGGCTTTTTGCCGCGTGCTGCGAGATGGAAGAGATCGTCGACCAGTTGCCGCACCGCGGGAATGCGCGTCGAACCACCCACCAGCACCACCGCGTCTATCCGTTCCGGCGTAAGGCCGGCATCCGCAAGAGCCTGCTTGCACGGACCGGCCGTCCGCTCCAGCACCGGCTCAATCAACTGCTCGAAGACTTCACGAGGGATCTCGCGTTGATACCGATCACCATTCGGCAGCTCGATGTCAAAATGCGCCGCCTGGTCGCTTGAAAGCTTGATCTTTGCTTCGATAGCCGCCTTGCGCACCGCCTGAACCGCGCTGGGATGCACGCGGAGATCAACGCCATGCTCGGCATAAATCTCGTCGAGCGCGATAGCGAGCAGCAGGTTGTCGATGTCGTCGCCGCCCAGGTGTGTGTCGCCGTTAGTCGACTGCACTTCAAAGATGCCGTCGCGAAGCTTGAGTATCGAAATGTCAAACGTGCCGCCGCCCAGATCATAGACAGCAATCGTGCCTACGTTGGCGCGATCAAGACCGTATGCCAGGGCGGCCGCGGTGGGCTCGTTCACCAGGCGCAACACTTCAAGTCCGGCCATGCGTCCCGCATCCTTAGTGGCCTGACGCTGCGCATCGTTGAAATATGCGGGCACGGTGATAACCGCCTGTGTAACAGGAGAGCCGAAGAACCGCTCGGCATTGCGCTTGAGCTGGCGAAGAATGTAGGCGGAGATCTCAGGCGGCGTGAAGCGAAGTTCGCCGAGCTGAATGCGAGGAACTTCACCCGTTTCCACATCTTCGGCGAGCCGGAATGGAAACAGCTTCATCTCGCCCTGCACTTCAGAGAGTCCGCGACCCATCAAGCGCTTCACCGAGTAAATCACACGTTCGGGTGTCTCGATGAGAGACTTGCGCGCACTGTTGCCCACGGTCACCGTAGGTCTGCCGCCCTCCGCAGGAATTGGGTCGAGAGCCACCACCGACGGCACCAGGTTTGAACCGTCGACACCGGGAATCACCACCGGCGCATCGCCCTCCATGTATGCGACCAGGGAATTTGTCGTCCCCAGATCGATGCCAACTACGCGTCCTTCCGCCATGCTTGTCTTTTAAGCTCCTGTAGATCTGTTGTCGATTTCTCAAGAGTTGTAAGTGAGCGCAATCCGAAGCGATCCCTTGACATCAGGCGGCAGTCCCTAATGTTTCCGTCACGTCGCGGACCAGGTTGCTGAGGTAGCGGCGCCGATCGAGCAGCGCTACCATTGTCTTTTGGGCAGCTTGACGCGCCTCAATGTCACCCTCATCCCACACCCGCCACTGATCGCGAAGATCCTGATCGACATCGTCCAACAGGCCATCGAATTTTCTCTCGGCCTGCTCCAGGCTTCTCTGTAACTGTTCGTCGGTTTCACCCATCTTGCGGGACATCCGCATCTCTTCAAGTTGCATGTTCAGATCGAACACTTCTTCAAGCAAATCGGCGGGCACGCGCGAGGGATCGGCTTGCCCTTTTCGGTCTTTGCCTGCGTGTTCTTCGCCAATCTCGGCGCCATGAAGTTTGAGCAGGTATTCGGTACGTGTGATGGGATCTCTCAGCGTGCGATAAGCATCGTTGAGCAGCGCGGTGTCGGCGAGGCTCCACTGCTTCTCGTTCTCCGCAGCGCGCGCAAAGCGATCAGGGTGCAGCTTGCGGCTCAGACGATGAAACTCATGCTCCAACGAACCGAGATCGAGATCAAGCCGTGGCTCCAATCCAAACACCGAAAAATAATCGCCTCCGGTCGGAGGCTGAATCTTGCTGCAGTGGGGGCAGAACAGCGTCGCGTCATTGTGAGCAACCGAGCACGACCAGCACGCAATGGGAACTGCGGAATCGAGGACCTTCAACATGTCTCAACCTTACTTGCAACCACGCCTACGACGAAAAAGACGAACCGCAGCCGCAGGAGCGCGAAGAGTTCGGATTGATGAAGTTGAATCCTTGCCGCATCAGCGTTTCTTCATAGTCGAGTGTCATACCGTGCAGGTAGAGGAACGACTTAGGATCTATGAATACACGCACGCCATCGAAGTCGTAAATGCGGTCCCGCTCGCGCGGCCGCGTATCGAACTTGATGGAATAAGAAAGTCCTGAGCAACCGCCGCCCATCACCCCGAGGCGAAGGCCGCCCTCTTCCGGCGAAACACCTTCTTTCTCCATCGCCACGCGGATCCGCTTGATGGCGCGATCGGTTACCTGCAGTCCCTGGTTTTGAGCAGTCTGCGCAGTGCCGCTTGTGGACGCTTGGCCCTCTTGCGGCTGCCCAGCCACAGGCGCCTGCGAAGACTGGCTTCCGATTGTCACCATGTTCGACATGTTTATCCCGTCTCGATCTTCCATGCGGCCGCGCTCCATGAAGCTCGGAGTTGGCGACCGCGCCGGACAGACTTACTGCGCTGTGTGTACTGCTGCCGGAGCAGATTCCTCAACGCTGTTCTTCTTCTTCCAGTCGCCAATCGCAGCGCGAATGGCATCCTCTGCCAGCACCGAACAGTGAATCTTCACGGGGGGCAACGACAGTTCCTTCACGATGTCAGTGTTCTTGATGGCGAGAGCATCTTCCACGGTGCGGCCCTTGATCCACTCGGTGGCCAGCGAAGAACTCGCGATCGCCGATCCGCAGCCGAAGGTTTTGAACTTGGCTTCTTCGATCACTTGCGTCTCAGGATTTACGCGGATCTGCAGCCGCATCACGTCACCGCATTCCGGCGCGCCCACCAAGCCCGTGCCCACTTCGGTCGAGCTCTTGTCAAGGGTGCCTACGTTGCGCGGATGGTTGTAGTGGTCCACTACCTTTTCGCTGTATGCCATGATTCCAATCTCCTCTGCGGGGGAAGCCGCCGTTCTTGTATTTGATTCGGCAGGCGTGCCCACCGATGCTTTACTCAAAATCCGTCTGAGGCTGATGCTTAGTGCGCAGCCCACTGAATCTTGGTCAAATCAATGCCCTCTTTCACCATCTCGTAAAGCGGTGAAAGCTCACGTAGTTTCTTCACGATGTCGATCACCTTGGCGGCTACATAGTCCACTTCAGCCTGCGTATTGAAGCGGCCCAACCCGAAACGAATGGAGCTGTGCGCCACATCGTCGCCCAAGCCCAAAGCCTTCAGGACATAAGACGGTTCCAGAGTGGCCGAGGTGCATGCCGAACCGCTCGAGACTGCGACATCATTGATGCCCATCAGCAGCGATTCGCCTTCAACATACACAAAGCTCATATTGAGGTTGCCGGGAAGTCGGTGCTCCATCGAACCGTTCACGTGCACGTAATCTAGCGCTGACTCGAGCTTTTTCTTGAGCCCGTCGCGCAGCCCGCGCAGGTACGCCGCCTCAGAATCCATCTCCTGGAAGGCGATTTCACAGGCCTTGCCCAGACCCACGATGCCGGGCACATTCAACGTACCGGAACGCATGCCGCGCTCGTGGCCGCCGCCGTCAATCTGCGCCGCGATCTGCACGCGCGGATTGCGCCGGCGAACATACAGTGCGCCCACACCCTTGGGGCCGTAAATCTTGTGTGCGGTTAGCGACAGCACGTCGATGTTGTCTGCCATCACGTTCACCGGCACCTTGCCGACTGCCTGCACCGCGTCCGAATGGAAGATGATGCCCTTCTCGTGACAAAGCTTGCCGATTTCGCGGATAGGCTGCAACACGCCAATTTCGTTATTGGCCGCCATGATGGTCACCAGGATGGTCTTTTCATCCATGGCGCGCTTCAAGTCTTCAAGATCGATAAGTCCGTCCGCCTTCACCGGCAGATAGGTCACGCGATAGCCGTGCTTTTCGAGGCGTTTGCAAGTGTCAAGCACAGCCTTGTGCTCAGTCACCTGGGTGATGATGTGGTTGCCGCGCTCACGATACATCTCCGCAATACCCTTGATGGCGAGGTTGTTGCTTTCGGTCGCCCCGGAGGTGAAGATGATCTCCTTCGCAGTCGCGCCGATGAGCTTCGCGATCTGCTCGCGCGCGGTCTCCACCGCCTGCTCCGCTTCCCATCCAAAGGAGTGGTTGCGGCTGGCTGCATTCCCAAACTTGGTAGTGAAGAAAGGCATCATCGCCTCCAGCACCCTGGGATCCAGTGGGCTGGTAGCGTGATTATCCATATAGATCGGCAAGCTCACGCCTGCCGGTACTCCCACTTGGCTGACAACTGTACTCATCGCGTCTCCATCCTCATCAATTGCTCGCCGTCCGTGCATCACGCGACGAGGGAAATTCCTTTAAAGCGTTAATGACACAAGTGCATGTGCGGGAATAACCTGTCCGGCCACGGCTTTTGCCGCCACGGTTTCCCTCTCCGCAAGGTCGTAAATCGAAATGCTCTTCAGCACTCCGGCAATAGTTTCGTTCACTCGCGCCAAGGGTTCTTTGATGGTGCAGCTCGGCGTCAGGTCGCACCCTTTTGCCCCCTTCGTACACGAGGTGATAAAAAAGGGGCCGTCGATGGAGTGAATCACCTCGAAGGCCGAAATCTCGCGCGCATCCCGGGCCAGCGCATAGCCGCCGTTCATCCCGGCGTGAGACCGCAGGAGGCCTGTCTTGGTAAGGCGCTGCAGAATCTTTGCCAGCAACTGGGCAGGAATTCCATACGCATCAGCAATATCCTTGGCGCTCAGCGCAGGCATTTCAGGGTGCTCCGCAAGGTACTTGAGCGCCATGAGGCCGTAATCCGCTTTTTTAGTGAGCTTAAGCATTTGAATATCCGACTTGTTCGGTCCGCATTCAGTATACGACCAATTATGTCCGCAATTCAAGACCGCTTCCAGACGCGATGAATCCTCGCCCGGCTTGAGATCGGGAATTCTTCCGCCGGCAACAGGAATTTCAACAAAATCCGGTTTTAAATTGGCTGGGAGACCGTTACAATCTTGCGGAAAGAGCCTTTTTTTGCAGTTCGGAAAGTGCCCTTTCGCCTCGGCGCGTTTGGTTTTGCTGTGCCAATCACCCGGGCAAGTGCTTTCCGAATTAGCGGGTTAGCGGACCGGATCTTTTTCACAGCTGTATACGTAAATTATTTCAGGACCCTTGACGGAAAACCGCTCCGGCGGGCGGGGTTTTGGGATACAACAATTGGAGAACAGCCCGAATCCAATCGAATCTTACACAATGGCCACCGTCTGCAAACATCCAAGAGTGCGTATTGTTTCCCGGCAGGAAGACGCTGAGTATGTCGAGTGCCTGGAATGTGGCGATGTCTTTGACTCCGAAGAGTTTCGCGATATGGAGATCGAGGAAACCGTCGAGACTGAAGAAGCAGAAGCCGATTCCTGACGGCCTGCGCCTTCCCCTCCACACAACTCATTTTGCGGTGCCGCTGCCTGCCACCCCATTGGGTGCTGGCCCGCCCATCCGGCGGGTCACGAGCCAGGTGTAGTGCAGGCCTGACGCCACAGTGAGCAGCACCGTCGCGTCCAGAGCGACGAGACGGAGAATTACCACCCAGTGGGCGGCAGTGAGTTGATGCAAAAGCACTACCGCAACCGCAGTCACCTGGGCCACTGTGTTGGCCTTTCCCAAGAAGCTCGGCTTGAACTCGCGGCGCCCCACCGCCGCATAAAGAATGGCCGCCACCACCAGGATCCCGAGATCGCGGCCGAAAACCAGGACTGTAACCCTCGCCGGAATCAGCCCCTGGTGCGTAAGCACAACAAATAATGTGCTCAAAAGAAGCTTGTCGGCCACCGGGTCGAGATATTGGCCTAACATACTGCGCTGGTGCAACACGCGAGCCAGCGTCCCGTCCAAAGCGTCCGTCAGCCCGGCCACAACGAATAAGCCGAAGCCCACCCCGAAATGGCCTTCGAGAATCGCGGAGACGAGGAAAGGCGCCAGGCAGATACGCAGAAGCGTGAGGAGATTGGGCGTGTAGCGAAACGGATTGGGACGTGCAATCGGGGCGTAGGCCATGGCAGAGTTCAAAGAACAGGTATCGGGAGTCGCGAACGTCGTCGCCATATCAAGAGCCAGCTGGCGGCAAACCCCACTCCCAAAAGACATGAGCAAATCGATCGCCTCGCCGGAACGCATTCCGTTCATCGGCTGCGAAATTCTTTCGTTAGTGAACGATGGTACAGCAAGACACATCGGGCTTGCACCGGGCTTGCAGGTCCCATGTTTGCGGTCCGAGCCGATCCTGCTAAACTACCTTACGGATCGGTTTTCCAATCCAGCCGGGCTCGGCGGTCGCATTGCTGTGAACGATATTCCCCGCGCGATTTCGCTTCCGGCCGTTTGACCGGAAATTCCGACGCAGTTTTCACAGGCGCGTAGCTCAGTTGGTTAGAGCGCTTCCTTGACACGGAAGAGGTCGCTGGTTCGAATCCAGTCGTGCCTACCATTATTTTTCAATAACTTACGGCTTCCGAAGTCATTCCATCTCACCCAAGGTTTCACCCAAAGCTACTGAACCGCCCGGGGCTCGGTTTTGAAGATTGCGTCGAGCATCAGGTTCTGCGCGGCCAGAAGCTCGTCGTTGTCGGTTTGAGTGTACTTATGGTTTGAGTGTACTTATTTAGAGTGAACGCCACGTTGCTCTGACGTAGCGCGGTCTGCGCCGTCTTTGGGTCGACTTTTTTCTTTGTTGTCAAGAAACTGGAAAGGCTATGACGGAATTGGTGAAAGCCGAAGCGCTTTACTCGTTTGCCCGTCTTGTCGAAGTAGATAGGTATTTCAACCTCGACCTTTTTTCCTTTCTTCTTGTTCATCCTCATCACCTTAATGTTGGTGGTTGTGAGAACGCCCGCCTTGACGGCAGCCGGATAAAGGTAGGTGCGGACCAGCATGTTTCCGACCCGAGGCGTCTTCCCTTTGGTGCGGTTACTGGCGAAGACCCAATCCTCGGCCTTGCCGTACATTGTCTCCTTGCGCCACGCCAACAAGTAAGCGGCGAGCACCTGGGACATTGCGACTGGAGCTTTAGATGCATCGGTCTTGGGCGTATCCACATTACCCCGTATCCAACGCCGTTCGATGTGGATACAGTGGTTTTCCCAATCCACATCTCTCCACTGGAGCCCGGCAATTTCGCTATACGGAATTCCAGTTGCAGCGTCCAGCACAACCATCGTTTGCTGTAACAATGGGAGAGCTTTGAGCATTACGAACGTTTGGTTCGGAAGCAGGATGATAGGTACGTAACTTGAACTCGAAGCCGTGACATTGACCTTCAACATCGGATTACACGACTCGAGTATGAGGTCATGTTTCTGTGCATGGAGGAAAATGTCGCTCATGACACGGCGCCATTTGGTCAGGGAATCCCATTCCTGTCCTTTTTCCCCGACCGTGTCAACGGACACCTCCTTCAACCATTTCTCAATTGCCAAAGCCTTCATCTCGAAGACAAGCACCCCGTCCCAGTGAGGGAGCAGGTGCTTTCTGATAATTAGGCCCTCCGTATACCTCGTTGTGGAGGCTTTGGGCTTTATGGCATCATCCGAGAGGTTGATTCGAACGTAGTCTCTTGCGATGAAACCAAATGTAACCTTACTGATTGGAACGCTGGTCCGGTTGATTTGTTCAATGAGCCCCAGCCTTGCTGCTTCGGCCCGAGCTTTCTTTTCCGTTGGAAAATCAGCAACTGCCCCCACAAGTAATGGGGTCTGCTCTGACCACTTGCCATCGGAGTCCCGATACGCAAAATACCGCAGCTTCCAGACCGCGCCTTGTTTCGTGTTGAATTTTTTGAGACTGCCTGCCTGATACCTCGTGTCTGCCATGCTTTCTCCAATTTCGGCAACCACGGATACCGCCTAAGCGGACCCAGTATACCGCCTTGCCCTGCAGAGCCGACCCACTACATACGGCGCTTCGTGCCGGAGTTGTCACGCATCCACGCCGAAAGCTCAGACAAGAGAAAACGCCACTCCTTCCTCTCGGCGTCTGGATCGACCGGGTGCGCCGGAATCGTTCCAGCTCGCGCCATCTCCTTCATCCTCCGGAGCGTGATCTTCAAAAAGTCCGCGGCTTCCTCGGCGTCCACATAGGGCTCAAAGCCTAGAAAAGCCTGCGAAACCGCGGAGCCCGTCGTTCGAGAATGGGCCTGACTGGCTGCCGCAGTTGAAGAGGATGACGCCATATACGCAGATTAGGGATAGGCGAAGAGAAAGGAAAGCCGTCTACAGCAAAATCGTATGCTCGACGAAGATTTCTTACGACGGATAAGAAAAGAGTGAACGCCGGGTGGCGACGCTGGTGGTAATTATGTTTTGCGGCCGCTATACACTAAAACGTCCGGCGGGACGTTTTAACCCCTCTCTCGAAATGGCCCCATAGCGACTTTTGCGGGGTTCAATGCCCGGCACCCGACCTCATTTAACCGAATGGCGAGGCGGGTCCTCGATGTGCGTGGATCGCCGCTTGCATGCTGTAAATTTATGATGCAGTAGAATTTCACGTTAAATACCGCTGAAGCTTGCTGTCGCGGATAGAGCAGCGCGGGTCGATTTGACCGACCTTGTGAAGCCTCGCGTTTAGGTTGGGTCGGGCCATATGGGCGGCCAAGTGAGCCGTCAACCGAATTCTGCTCGCGGCGAACAATGGAAGTTTTGGATAACATCTCGAGGCTGCTGGGTGACGATCTGAAGGGGACCGTGCGCCCCGGCGCCAAGGTGAGAATCGCGGCGTCCAGCTTTTCGATCTATGCATTCGAAGCTTTGAAGCAGGAATTGGACAGCGTCGAGGCTCTGCAATTCATCTTCACCACGCCGACGTTCGTTGCTCAGGAGGCGACGGACCGGGTCGCTAAAGTCCCCCGGGAGTTTCACATTCCCCAAGCCGGCGGGGAGAGGGGGTTTCACGGGTCCGAGTTTGAGATCCGGCTCAAAAACAAGCTCACCCAGCGAGCGATCGCCAAAGAATGCGCAGAATGGATACGGCGGAAAGCGCAATTTCGATCCAATTGGAGCGGCGCACCCATGCAGCAATTCGCGTGCGTCGACGCTGCGGAGGCTTCCACGGTATACATGCCACTGCATGGGTTCACCGCAGTGGATTTGGGTTACCAACAGGGAAATGCCGTCCAAACCGAGGCGGTGAAGGCCGTTGTGGACTGTTTCGATGGCCAGCCGCTGCAGACTGGTCTCGGCTACAGGATCGATCCCGGCAGGGTGGCGACCGGCCAGCAGGCGCGACTGGAGATGGAATCGGGTTTCCGAAATAATGCTCTGCTGCTGCCGGCTGAGGCAATCCTGAAGAACATTCAAGCCGTGCAGGTCCGCCAGAGTACAAGGCACATCTCAATGACGTCCTGACGCTCGAGCCGACCGAATACAACCACTACCTGAAGCGCATTGAACCCGGGCGGACGCACGAGGGTTACTTCTCGATTGACAAGAAAAGTAAGCGGCTAGTTGATCCGGATGTCGGCGCCCGGTCGGCAGAACGGACCTCGGATGATGTAGACGCCTACGACCTGATCCTCCGGCAGAAGGCGCAATTGCTCAGCTTTGAGGAACCGGTACGGTTCATCTTTGCGCACTCCGCGTTGCGCGAGGGCTGGGACAATCCGAATGTATTTGTCATCGGAATGCTGAAGAAAGCCGACCCGGAGAACGTCACCAGCCGGCGCCAAGAGGTCGGTCGTGGGTTGCGGCTCTGCGTCAATCAGCGCGGGGACCGGATGGATGATCCGGCAACTGTGCACGATTTGAATGTGCTGACCGTGGTCGCCGCGGAGGGATATAAGGAGTTCGTGGCTGGTCTGCAGAAGGAGATTGCCGAGGCAATTTCCGCTCGGCCGAGACGGGCTGACGTGGATTATTTCACCGGCAAGGTCCTTCAAACCGAGGCGGGCGACGTCCAGGTGACCCCGGCAATGGCTAAGGCAATCACCCGTTATCTGATCAAGAATGACTACACGGATGACGAGGATAGGATCACGCCTGCGTACACGAGGCCAAACAATTGGGGACAGTTGGTCCGCTGCCGCCGGAGTTGGCGGCCTATTCCCCGCAGATCTTCCAGCTGATTGACTCTGTATTTACCGACAGCCAGATTCCTTTGCCGGAGGATGATCGCATGACGAAGCGCAATCACCTGAATTCCAACTTCCAAAAGACGGAGTTCCAGGCGCTCTGGAATCGCATCTACCGGAAGGCTGTTTACGCAGTTCGCTTCGAATCCGAGGAGTTAATTGGGAAATGTATTGCGGCACTGGATGCGGAATTGCGGGTGGCTCCGCTGCAATACGTTGTGCAACGGGGCGAGCAATTAACGGACGCCACGTACGACGCGCTGCAGGCTGGCGAGGCATTTCGGCTGGATGAGACGCAGACCGCCGCGCTGAAATCCTCGGTTCATTCGGCCGTCAAATACGATCTGATTGGGAAATTGGCGGACCAGACTCAGCTGACCCGGGGCACTATTGGTCGGATACTCGGCGGAATTAAGCCATCGGCATTTGCCTCCTATCAGGTGAACCCCGACGATTTCCTCCGCAATTCTGCTCGCCTGATCAGCGAGCAGAAGGCGACTGTCGTGGTGGATCACCTGACGTACAGCGCCGTTGACGCGTCGTACGGCGTGGATATTTTCACGGAGGAGAAGCTGCCAATAGACTCCAGCCGTGCGGTAAAGACGAATCGCCACATCTACGATTACGTCTTTACGGACTCGAAAAATGAACGCGAATTCGTGGCACTGCTCGACAGTGGAACTGAGATTGAGGTTTACGCCAAGCTGCCCAAGGCGTTTTCAATTCCCACCCCGGTGGGCGGATATACCCCCGACTGGGCAATCGCTTTCAGCCATGGAGCAGTCAAGACCTGTACTTCGTCGCCGAAACTAAGGGCTCGATGTCATCCATGGAGTTCCGGAAGATCGAAGAGGCGAAGATCAAATGCGCGCGAAAATTCTTCAGCCGGATCACGTCGGAGCAAGTGAAATACGCGGTGGTGAACACCTATGCCAAGCTAATGGAGTTGGTGCAGCAGTGAAGGAGATCAGCGGTGGGCTGCACCCGATCCGCGCAGAACCCGGAAAACGTACGGAATCTCCGTGAGGGTTGGCTCGACAGTTCTCCCTCACCTGACCCAACAAACGTACGGAAAGAGTGTGATATCCGTACGGACACAGTACGGAAATAGTACGGAAATTCAAATTCCTGATTTTTCGGAGACAATGGCCTTCTACGGTCGTTAACTGCGTTATTTTGCTTAAAGATGCGAATCAGGATCTGGATAGGTGATCGAGGGCCATTCTACTGACATACCCCCTTTTTACGTATCTTTTTGCTTGCGGCCTGGACGTTCCCCCTCGCCTCCTGCCCTTTCGCGAGAATTGATGGCCAGGAAAGACCCTCAACTCCTCACACACCCTCGCCCTGACCACCCCTAAACGGACAGGATTCTGCGGCCGGGAAAGACCCTTGACTGCACATGACTCCGCTGCGCCACACCTCTAAACGCTCCGGAACCCGCGGTAGACTCGACACTCCAACTGCATAAATTGTTTCGATTCTCGGTCCCTTAAGCACCCTCAATTCAAGATCACCCGACACCTTAATCGCCAGTTGCCTTTCCGCTTTTCTCTCGATTTCTCAAAAGTCTCAACTCACAAAAGCAAAGACAAACCTACGTTCGATGATTCAAAAAGCCGCTACTCGATGCCTCGATGACGCCGCAGTTGCAAGAAACTCGCGATAACCTTCGCGCACCCTGAAGCCGTTCAGCAGATAGATTCCATCCACCTGTACCACAGCGACACTGCCCCGCTCACCGAGATTTAGAAGTGAACCAGTAGACTTTTGCGGCAATTCTCGCTGCAATTCAATTCTCCGTAGCTGCGACAGTCGCGGAATTGGAGCCAGAACCGGCGCAACCAGTACAGAGCAAATTTGGAGATGCGGACGGCCGCGCCCGGTCCGCTCACTTCCGATAGCCCTAGCCCTGACCACGACAGATGTCCCGATGGAGTAATTACGAATTGATGCCCCCTGATCGAGACGAAAGTTCGTGACGGTTTGGAAATGTCCTACGTTGCCAGCCGGCGCGAAGCAGAAGAGCAGCAGGCTAACACGCCCCCGAAATTTCGATTGCTTTGCCAGTCCTGCCGGAATTCTTAACCTGACAGCTACGGAGAGCAGCAGAGTAATTCCGCGACACCCTCGCTCCGGCAGGGTTGTTGAGTTGCCGCATTCGGAGTCTTGGCGGTTGGGATCGGCGTGGGCTGGGGCGCGATTGCGCGCGAAAGCAGCATGCCCGCCAGAACATGTCGTGCGAATTCCAGCCGAGACGATTGCGCGAATGGTCCATGTTACGCTCCAGATGCGTACCAAATGAGCAGAGATTCTGCTGCGACATGGGATTGGGGGACGCAATCCAGGAGGAGAAACCGGAAAATCAACAACCCGCGATTGTCATGAACTCGGACTCGCGGTTGTAAGCCCGTGTGATGATGTCCGGCAAATGAGCGGTCGACCCAAATAGTGCAGCAGGCATCGCAGGCCAATTCCGGCCGTTAGGCGGCCGAAAACTGGAACACGCCAGCCATGGTTCTCAAGGATCGAAGTCCGGAGTCGCCGATAGTGAACAGCAACAGTTGGCCGATTCTGGGAAGAATTCTCCCAGAACATGCGGGGCCTAGCAAAAGCGGTCCCGATAATCAAGACTAGCCGGCATCACCGAATTGCTATTAATAGCAGCGTACCTGGTGCTCGAATTTACCGACGCACTTTGGAATCTGGCGGCCCGTTTTAGTTAACTACGAGCCCAAATAAGCGGTGAATTTCTGCGGTCGAAATCCGCTGGAATAGATGCCGTATGGCCAGTTGCAGCCCATCCAATTCGTCTGCGACGAGATGATAAGGGTGACAGTATCGAGGCAAAACAGGTGTCCGGAGGCGCTGGCACATGCTGCTAAGTGGCGGGGTGAGGCTCAGGTGTTACCCCTATCGGCCCGCAATCCTGCCATTGCCGTCTCCCTGAACCGTTTCTCCTCGACCTCCGCCTGCACGCGATGGAGATCTATCCCCGTACGCCCGGGGAACCAGGATCGAACAGCTGCGGCCAATCCAAATGTTGGGTCTATCCCCGCACGCGCGGCGGAACCTCTCCATCTCAACTCGCTCCAAGTACGCAATTTAGCAGGTTCGTGTTCTCCTTTCCCGGCCAACGATCTGACCTGTCCAAATGAAAATTGCGCCTCGTTTTGTCCTTTGTGCGGGGCGATGATTGCTTAGAGCATCTGGGCTGGACGAAGAAGTAACATGCCGTAGCCATAAGCACGATGTCGTCCGATTCCCTTCGTAATGACCTTAGTGAATTCGACGGGATCCTTAATAACGAATTCGCCCCGAAGAATTGCGTCCGGTCCTTCCGGAGAACAACCCCCGCGTGCGGCGCGGACGCGTGAGAAGCGTGAGAAACGGATGCATGGGCAAAGTTGAACCGAGTTGCCAAGACGGCTTGCAAGCCAATCCGTGTAAACAGCTTCCCGTGTCCTGCCTGCCTGGAGCATGTTGTTTCCAGATGTGACTTGATCGGAAAACCGGCGCATCGCTTCGACAAGAAAGGTGTCGATCTCCGCGCCCCTCTTAAACGTGCTGCTGTCTCGACGCGGTAGCTTGTATTCCAACCGGCTCACGGGTCGAACACGAGTTTCGAAGCCAAGCCGGCGTCCAACCTTCCAGTCGCTTGGCATCTGCCTACTGAGGATTCTGTCCATATCGCAAACTGCCAAGGCATCCGGCAGCCCAGTCTCTTGAGCGATCTGTTTCAGCCTTTGATCCTCGCATGAGCTGTACCCATAAACCTCGAGATGAATCTTGTCAGCAGCCCAGAATGCGCGAAATGGGTGTATGGCTCTCTTGCCGAACAATTCCGTCAGCAGATGGTGCAAAGCTCTGCCCTCATCAAAATGGGAAATGACCCGTCGGTCCCTGGCGTCCTTCCACGTCGCCAAACCATAGTTGCGAAGGGCTGCCCAAGATCCTAGGGCGGTTGTAGAAATGGGAACACGAACTAGATGCAATGGACTCATTTCCTCGCTCCCAAGCAATGGACAGTGCCCTCAACCACTTGTCGCCATCCGCCATGGAGGCCTGACCGCCAGTTGCGCAGATCGGCAGGCTCGACGATCCGAAAAACAGAATCACCTGACTTCGGTCCTTCACCTACCGGCCAGCAGCAGCGCAATGACCGTTCTATGCCATCGATTGTTGGAATGAGTGAAAGGGCGTCATATGCGGTCGGTGCGGATACAGTCTCTTCTCCGGGCTGAATAATCAGAGCAGATGGCAAACAGGGCTTCCTTCCCAGAAAGATCGGACGACTGGGCTGAACGAGCGCTGCAGCTATACGATCGAGGTCAAGTTCCAGATCACGATCGGTCGAAATAAGTCTCAGGGCAACCGTTGCTGCCGCGTCCGGAAGGTAGTCTCGCTTGCGCTGACGTGGTGCCTTCTTCTCGCCACCGCCACGGCGTTCCGGACTACCAGTTGTTGTCCAACCCTCGTCACTTCCTCCATGTTGCACGTTTTGCATATCGGTTAGGACTCCGGTCAGAGACTCCCGGTCGATCCGCGCGGCAAACACGAGGCGATCCTGTAGCGCTTGATGTTTACCCCATTCCGCCCGATCCCACCCAAGCGCATTGGCGATCATGCCCGTGAGCATCGAGGCTGCTGGGAACTCGCGAGTGACGCCGACATGATCGATCGTTGCTCCGCCAAAGGCAACCAGAGGACCTTCCAAATGCAGAATTAGCCAACGCTCCAACGAGCTCATTTTGACATCCGTACTTGCTTGGCGGCCCAGTTCGCCAAATCATTCAACGTGACCTTCGGTATACCAGTTAATTTGCAGCTCGAAATCATCAGGCACTTGCGCCGCTCTCCCGTCTTGTAGACCTGGTCGAACTCTTGCAGGTGATTATCTAAAGCGATGATTGCCGGCTCAACTTCCGGCTTAACCGGTTTACGAAAGGCCCCGGCAAGACTGCGAGGTTGACGACTCCCTGACTCGACGAGCATGAGAAGTGATCGACCATATGGGGCCGTCGAGCCGCGTTTGGCGCCGGGAGACACTTCCGCAATGAGGTAGATTAGACTGCGGACAAGATTCGAGGCTAGCTGCCGTGCGCCACCACAGTTGGCGATCAATCCCGGAATATCTATGACCACGTAGCCGTAGAAAATCCCCGAAGTCAATTCTGTAAAACCTATATGATCTGCCCCTCTGGAGTCGTCGAGGGCGAGGTCGTCTGTCGCGGTGAAGTAATCGTCTTCGGCCTCGGCTTGGTGCACCGTGAATGCGTGAGCAACGTGGATCGGCGCTTCGATATTCGCCTTCGGGTCAGAGGTCACCATGCGGCCGAACATCGCCGCGATCAGGCCGCCCGGAAGTCTTTCTTGCTTGCTTGCGCAGGACTTTAATATTTTCTTGCCATTGCAACTGCTTCAGGCAAAGTATCCGACCGCAGGGATCATTCTAGTCGAGGGAACCGGCGGAGATCAGGGCATTGACAATTTTCAGGAAGCCTCGCTGACGCACCTTGCTGTCTAGCAGCATAACTGCCGAGCAAACGCCGCACTGGAATGACAATGTGCCGTTCTTGGCATATTCGTGCGTGCTCCCCGGAGCTATGGAGCTGAGATGGGAGTCCTCCCGCTGCCATATTTGGGTTGGGTGAGAGTTCGAATCTCTTCGTAGCCCAGGCGATGGCGGGCTTCCTCGCATTCGTCTGCGGAAGGGTGGTCAGCATCTTGCGTGCCGATGATCTGGCGCGCCGGCAATTGCAACTAGCATGATCTGAAGAACGCTGGGACAGGAGACATTAAGATCCATGGGACTGGGGAGAAATTGGCGCATGACTCGTGAGCGACACAATGAACGGGGTGAGGAGGATCGACAGGATAGGAGTTGCATGGATTTGAATGACTTGGTACAGATCATCGGCTACCAGTTGACTGCTTTCATCGGAAGCACAGACACACGAACCGTCGGACGTTGGCTCCACGACGGCGTGCCGGATGCGTTGCACTCGCGAATGCAGGCGGCTCTGGATATTGCCGCGCCGATTGAGCGGGTCGAATCCGAGCTTGTTGCACAGGGATTCCTGACTGAAGAGATGAGTGGTCTAGCACCGTATCGTTGTGCTGCCGAGATGCTGCGTGGAGGTGATGTGCGGATCGCGCGCGCAGTCCTTATGGAGCGAGTACGGAAGGAATTCCTCGAGAATGTCGCGGCGGATCTTCAAGGTGTAGAACTTCGCCTGAGGCAATGGATTTCGCAGGCGAACGTGCCGCCGCGAATCAGTTACACCGTTCACTTGTCCCCTGACCGGAACCGCCTCTGGTTGCAGCTGATTCATACCGGGTTCCCTCTGGATCGACAGCGGAAATGGGATCGAGGAGAAGACTGGCCCGGCTGGGACGACATTATCCGGAAGGTTCCAGAGATGGCGACTGCGCGGACTGGTCCGGATCTCGAGACAGGCTTTCCGTTCAAGTATCTACGAGTGCGAGCAGGTAAGCAGGATCGTTGACTCAATCAGGCTTGAAATCACGGAACCAGAAGGTGCTTGACCGGTGGGCGGTTAGCCAGCCCAGTTTTGTCATCATGTTCGCACTCGTCGGCAAAGGTTGGATGACGCCTATCTCGGCGTTCTTCCTGGTCGTCGGCAATTTAGGATTTAGAGGGAGGACGGCGAAACTCTGGCAGAGGTCAGCCTGGGCGGCGATCTTCCAACTATTGCAGCGCAGGGTTACATCGACCTAGCCGACACCAACGACGAAGTGTGCTAGTCCATGGTCTGGCAGGTTCATATCGACCGTAGCGCAATCCTTCCAATACCGAATTCGGCGAACTGGGAGAACGAAGCTCCGCTGAACGATGGCAGTCCGCTGGCGCGTGTCGCAGTTATGCTCTCCGCCTGCGAACACTGGCGTCCCCTCCCCTACAGTCACAGTGTGCGTTCGATCCCGACGCACGTCATCCGCCAACAGAAGGACGGCCACTACGGCAAGCAACACGAGCGGAATTGATGTGATCACAACCGCAGCTTTCGATCTATTGGGCAGGCGCATGTGTGGCCTCAACAGATTTGACGCTGGGATTACCATCCAGAGTACTACGGGCGTGTTGTCGGCAATGCTTCCCCAACGTGAATCACTCCAGCTCCACAACAATTGAATGTGCGTGCCGACGGCCGTGCATTGCCGAAATCAGCTCCGAGTACGTTGGCGACGTTGGTTACTTCCGGAAAAGTTGCGCGAAGACGACTCGACAGGACTCATCCAAGACCATCTCGGGTATCCTTAGCAGGATGCCGCATACGACAGAGTTTGCAGTGGAAGAAAAACTCAGCAAGTTCAAGGCCCTTGCGGGCGCGTATTCAATTGCGTCTCGGCCTAAACTGGTCGGTACGCATCTAGCAGATTGCCTTTTGCACCAACCGTATTTCGCTAACGAACTTGGTGACGTTGAGGCAGCGCTTCTTCGTTTGCAAACCAGAATTGACGATCCTCGCTTGAAACCGATTCTTGGCAAGCTCTTTGGTCAGCTCGAGGACTGGGATCAAGCGCTGAGCGAGATACTCACTTTCGCCTATTTGGAGTCGCTCGGAATCCTACACTCCATCGGATGGCCTTCTGATTTCTCAGGAGATCCTCCCTTTGATTTTGCACTCAGTGTTCCGGGCGGCATCCTAGCGGGCGACGTCAAGCCTGCAAATGGCAGTGGGTACCGATTATTAGAAGCAAACCTAAGCAAGTGCGAAGCAGAGCAGGCAACAAGGTCGGGCACAGCAAATCCAGGCGTGACTATCCGGTATCACGGACCGCTGACGCAAGAGGTCGTCGGGCCAAGCCTTCGATCCGCGACTTCAGATTTTGCAAAGATGATTAGTAATAAGCGTCTCTCCGAGCCCGAGACTTTCGTTCTCACAATTGGCTCAACCCGAGTCGCTGTCATGGTAGGCAAAACCAAGGACCATGGCGGCGGTATTACAGGCAGCTCAGCGCTTTCAGATAGATTGGCTCCTACTTTGGCAGGTCATCTGAAAGCAAAGGCAAATCAGCCAGCAAATACGATGTTCCCTTTTTGATGGCCTATGTTCGGTTGCCAGGGCGCGGTGCCGCAGACCTCAAAACTCATGTAAGCTTTGGCGACACACTCGCAAAGGCATGCCGAATGCTCGATATTCCAATCCCCAATTGGCTTGGCACGGTATTCCTGTCTTTTGGATCGCCTGAAACTGAACCGCGTTTCTATGAAGATACGGATGCCGCGTGGCCACTTTGTCGTTCCGCCGTATCCCTTTCGCAGAATCTCGGCGCAAAATTAACACAGCTGGTCGGTCCTGAAGAAGCCGGTTGAAAACTGCCATTGTGAAGAGCCAACTGGTTCCAGAGTGCGAATATCCGCTAGGTCTCCTGAAACACGTTCCCCGTCACCCACCTTCAATTGGTGACAATCCATTGGTATTCTCTGGAGGGCGGATATTTCGTCAGATTTTCTGCTGGAAGCCGAGGTTTCATAGAGACGATCGAGCCCAGCGATACCCTTAAGACTCGGCCCAGGACGATACGTGACGAGTTGCGCAAGTCGTAACGGTGGAGCTAGCCGAATGCATGGGGCGAGAACCTACGGATCCCCGTCCTGCTATCGGAAGTCTTGGAACTCCTCCAACGTGGACGCCAGAATGCTGTGAAGTCTGTCGACGCGATCTTGGCCACAACCTACTGGCTGGTCGTCGGCATCTCGTGGAGTTTGACCAGCGCGGTAAGGAGCGGGCAGTTTACGGCTCTGAATTGCTGAAAAGGCTGTCGGGCGCTCTGCAGTCCCGGTTTGGTCGCGGATTCTCGGAAAGAAATCTGGAGTAGATGCGACAGTTCTATCTCCAGTGGGAGAATCCGCAGACACTGTCTGCGGATTCGGCCGCAGGAATCTCAGGAATCCCAGGTTTTCGGTTACGATGCATGAGGCGCAGTCGAGACCACGGCTCCCAGAATGCGATGTGGCGCGTGAACACCATCGGTGAGGCAGGCCGGGCCAGGCTGAAGGATATCGGACGAAGATATCTCGTACACATGATGGTTGCGAACGGCCTCGATCTGGTCCCAGCCTTCACGCGCGCAGATCGCCTCTTTTTTGACCTTCATACCGCACCAGGAGGCGATGATGACGTCGGGATTGCGCTCGATGACCTGTTCGGGTTGGACGACGCGGTCCTTGGCCTTGCGAGCCTTGCGGAACTCCGGAAAGATTGGCTCGCCGCCGGCGATCTCGACGAGTTCCTCGACCCACTCGATGCCACTGATGATTGGATCGTTCCACTCTTCGAAGAAGACGCGCGGCCTGCGAGGAAAGCCGGCCGCCGCTTCGGCGGTCTGCTGCAACTCCGATTGATATGCCGCGATGAGCTCATTCCCGTTTTCCTGACGATTGACGAGCCGCGCGATTAGAGCGATGAATTCGAAGATCTCAGCCACGCTTCGCTGGTTGAAGTTGAGGACCGGCAGACCGCGATGGATGGCCTCTTTCGTGATCTCGGACTGCACATCGGAGTAGGTGATGATGAGATCGGGATCCAGCTTTTCGATGGCTTCAAAGTTCGCGTCTCGGAACGTAGACACACGCGGCTTGGTCCTCACATCCGGCGGGCGTTTCGAAAACCCAGAGACACCGACAATGCGATCCTGCTCGCCCAAGAGGCAGAGCAATTCGCTTGCTTCGTCGGACAGGCAGACGATGCGCGAAGGAAAGGCTTGGGATTGTTCTGCAAATTTGAACTGCAATGCTGTCGTCTCCATGCTCAACTTTGACTATTCAATAGTGCGCCGAATGCACGAATGAGCCGCAGGTTGTCGCTGCTTCCGAGCACGGCGACACGGAAGTAGGTTTCGTCGAGAGTCTCGAATGTGGCGCAGTTTCTCACCACAATTCCATGGTCCAGGATGAGCCGCTCCCACACATTGCGATTCGTGTGATCATCGCCGAGACGAAGAAATAGAAAGTTCGCTCCGGCGGGATATACCGTCAGACCCAATGCGGCAAGCTGCGTCGCTAAGTTCTCCCGCTCTCGTCGATTGCGGACGAGCGCATCGGCGATCCAGACTTCGTCCTCGATGGCGGCAATTGCGCCAACAGCGGCGAGAGTCGAGATGGGCCACGGCGCTAGCAGTTCTCTGATTCCGTGCACAAGTTGCTTCGGAGCGATCATGTATGCGATGCGCAGGCTTGCCATAGCGAAGAATTTGGTGACGGATCGGAACACAATCAGATTGCTAAACTCCGGCACATGCGTATCGAGACTATCTTGCGGAATAAAGTCGATGAACGCTTCATCAATCAGAATGCGAATGCCGTATCTTTGTGCTCGTTGTACCGCTGCGGATAGTTCCGTTGCCGCCAGCACCGCTCCAGTAGGATTGTGCGGATTCGTCAAAAGGAGGGTGTCGCATACGCGCTCCGCACACGAAGCAACAAGGTGCAACAGGTCCGTCTGAAATTCATCTGCCTCGCTTAGTGGCCAGGCTTCGACGGCAACGCCTTCGCGCTCCAACGTGCGGCGATATTCACCAAATGCCGGGACCGGAAGCATGCACCTTTGTGCGCTCATGGCACGCAGCGTTGCGGAGAGCAGCGGCACCATTCCATTTCCGACCAGGATATTCGACTCAGGGACGTTTGCGTAGTTCGCAAGAGTTAAGCGCAGTGCCTGTGAGTCGAGATCGGGATAGGTGCGCAATTCTTCTGGATTGCTAAGCGAGTTGGCGATGGCTTGCGTAACTCGCGGCGAGGGACCGCCTGGAACGATGCTGGCGCTAAAGTCGAGTAATTTGGTTGCGGGCAGGTTGAAACGCGCCGCGATTCCATGCAGTTGGCCCCCGTGCGCCGGCAGTGAGGCCGCAACTCCGTCACGCATTTCGCCTCCAGGCCAACGCGAGGCAACAGAGGCCAAAGCCCAGTACGGAAGCAAGCGCCGTGACGCGCAGAGCCTTGCGCGCATCATGTGGTTCAGGGCTCGGAAAGCCGGCGCCAAGCAAAGGTGAATCGACACGCTCACCGCGATAGGTATTGACTCCGCCCAATTGAACGCGCAGTGCGCCTGCCATAGCGCTTTCAGGGTGCCCCGCATTGGGGCTCGCATGCTTTTGCGCGTCGCGACGCCAGGTTGTCCATGCCTGTTCGAAGTTGCCGCGGCCGAGAAACGCTCCCGCTCCACAGACGAGAAGCGCGGCGATGCGGGAAGGAACGAAGTTGGCGGCATCGTCGAGACGCGCCGCCGCTTTTCCGAACCACTCGTATGTTTCATCGCGGTGACCGATCATGGAATCGAGCGTGTTCGTCGCCTTGTATGCCATCGCCAGTGGGACGCCGCCGAGCGTGAGATAGAACAGCGGCGCGATGATTCCGTCTGAGAGGCTCTCGGCTAGCGTTTCGATGATCGCGCGGGCAATTTCATTGCGATTCAGAGCAGCGGTGTCGCGGCCCACGATGCGCGCCAACTGCCGGCGCGCCGCATCGAGATCGGAATGATCGAGTGCTTGCACGACGGCTTGGGCCTCATCGAGCAGGTCGCGTGTGGCCAGACAGCTGGAGGCCAGCCAAATTTCTGCCGCACGGCCCAATGATACGTTGCTGCGTTTCAGAGTCTTAAGAAGTCTTGACGAAGCGTATGCAGAACCGAGGACGACTGCGCTCGTCAGCAGAACTCCGCTAACGAATTCTTTCTCTGGCCCGTCGCTCATTCGGCGCAGCGTTCGCTCGCCAGTCTGGATGGCGTGGCCGATCAGACGCACGGGGTGTGGAAGGGACTCGGGATCGCCGAGGACCCAATCCAGAAAATAGGACGCCGTCAGCGTGTCGAGGCGCATGCGCGCTCCTTGCGATCGCCCGCAGGCCAGTTCAAGCCGACGAGGCCAAGCAGGCGACTGAGGTCGACAGAGGCGGAAACAGTCTGCGCCAGCCGATCGAACTCGCTTTCGCGAAGCTGTTTCCATGCCAGCATAGCGGCAGGCGCAAGGCCGTGGGAGGAGCGAGCCGCGCGCAGGAACGCATGACGAAACGTGTCCTGGTGAAAGACTCCGTGAAGGTAAGTCCCCGCAACTCGACCGTCGGAGCTGACACATCCGTCGAGTAAGCCGGGACTCGAGTCTCCCTTGCGCGTGATGCGAGAAAACGGAAGCGCTTGCTCCAGGTAATCGGTTTCGCCGACGTGAATCTCATACCCATCCACGCCTGCACATCCGATAGATTGTCCGAACAGACGAGGAACGAGAAGTTCGCCTGCGGCTTCGCGCGTGATCTTTTCAGGATTCATCCTGGTCCGGATTGGAAGCAGGCCGAGTCCCTGCTCAGTACCGCCCATTTCCACTCCGTGGAGATCTTCGATGGTGACTCCGAGCATCTGCATGCCTCCGCAGATGCCAAACAGAAGCACGTGATCGGACAGAGCAAAGATCGCTTCGGCCAATCCACTCTCGCGCATCCAGCGAAGATCGCTGACTGTTTGCTTCGAACCGGGCAGAATGATGAGATCCGCAGCTTGTAGTTCTTCCGGCGCGTGACAGAAGCGAGCCGCGACGGAGGGCTCGGCCAGCAGCGGATCGAAATCTGTGAAGTTAGAGGTCCGGAATGTGCGGGATGATGCCGAGGCAAGGTTTTCCGACGCGCTCCTCAAGCTGGCGAATACCAGGCTCCAACAAACGAACGTCGCCGCGGAATTTGTTGATGACGAAGCCATCGATGAGATCCCGTTCTGTGAGCTCGAGGAGGGCGAGCGTTCCGAAGATGGAGGCGAACACGCCGCCCCGGTCGATGTCGCCCACGAGGATGCAGCGCGCTGCCGCAAGCTGCGCCATGCGCAGGTTGACGATGTCGCGGTCCTTCAGGTTGATTTCGGCCGGCGAGCCTGCTCCTTCGAGGATTATCAATTCATTTTGAGCGGCGAGAATGTCGTAGCTCTCGCTGACAAGGGGGAGAAGCTCCTCGTTTCTCCGTTTGAAGTAATCTTCTGCCGAGAACTGCGCAAAAATCTTTCCTCTGACGATGACCTGAGAAGCCGTATCGCATGAAGGCTTGAGGAGCACGGGATTCATGTGGACAGACGCAGGTATACCGGCGGCTTCCGCCTGCAGGGCCTGTGCGCGCCCGATCTCCAGTCCTTCAGGAGTGGCGGCTGAGTTCAAAGACATATTCTGCGCTTTGAAGGGAGCCACGCGAAAACCTGCGCGGGCAAATGCGCGGCAGAGCGCGGTGGTGATCAACGACTTCCCTACATGCGAGCCGGTTCCCAGTACCATGATGGCGGGTGTTTTCGTCATGTTTGGACTGCGCTCCACGCCTGGTCGAATGTTTCGTGCCGGAGAACGTCTTCAAGGTTGAGCCTGCGTTCCCATCCGGCGCGCTCAAGCTCGGGTTCGGACGCGAACTGCTCCACGAATCCCATGCAGAAGTACCCGACGAGCGTCATCGATGCGGGAATGTTGAGAACTGCTTTGACGCGCTCTGGATGGAGGATGCTCACCCAGCCAAGGCCCACTCCCTCGGCGCGCGCCGCGAGCCAGAGATTCTGGATGGCACATACTGCCGAGTAGAGCGCCGCCTCGGGCATGGTGTGCCTGCCCAGCGAGTGGCCGCGGGAGCTATCGCAATCGCAGACGACGCACAGGTTGATGGGGGCCGTCAGAATGCCTTGCAGGGTGAGCCGGGCATAGAGCTGGGCGCGTTCGCCCGAATAGGTCTGGTGCTCCTGCGCGCTCGCATCCTGGAAATCTTCGAAGATCTTCTCCCGGATCGCGCGCGACTCGATGACGATAAACCGCCATGGCTGCATCAGTCCCACGGAGGGCGCTTGATGTGCCGAGCCGAGCAGACGCAACAGAAGCTCCTGCGGCAGTGGGTCGGGCAGGAAACCGGAACGCACGTCACGGCGTTCGCGGATGGCCCGGTAGACACCAGCCCGCTCTTCGCTTGAGAAGTGGTTCATCACCATGCCCTCGACCAGCGCGCGCCGGGATGTTGCTCATCGCGAAGCCGGGAGTCCACGCCCGCTTCCACCTCAAGCAAGCGCCCGAAGAGCCAGATGAGATCCGAAAGGCGGTTCAGATACGCAAGCACATTGGGCGCGACCTGAGCCCCGGATTCGATGAAACGCACGACCGTGCGCTCAGCGCGGCGGCAGGTGGTGCGGGCCATCTCGTATGCGGCTGCTTCAGGGTGAGCGCCGGGCAGAGACCAATCGGAGACCAGTCCTTCGGTCGCCTCGATCTTGTGGACGAGGTCCGTCAGCCAATCCACATCTTCAGCGGTGATGAGGGGCGGCTGCTTTTTGCTTTCCGGCGGCGTAGCCAGATTGGAGCCAAGGCGGAAGAGCGTACGTTGAACCTCTTCCGTCCAAGCTTTGATTTCGGTGTTGTGGCAGATGCTTCTGGCAAATCCGAGCACTGTGTTCAGCTCATCCACGGTCCCATAGGTTTCGACCCGTAGATCGGACTTGGAGACGCGGACTCCGCCGGCAAGGCCTGTCTGACCGGTATCACCGCGCTTGGTTGCAATGCTCATAACTCTGCTCCTTGCTCCTGTTCGGAGTTCAACAGCTCAAAATCTTCGCTGATCGAAATACGAATGATCTTCCTGCGTGCCGGGCGATACCAGCGCAACACGAGTTCGTTTACGAGAAAATCAGCGACGAGCGGTGGCCGGCGGCTGAAAAGCACCTCTTCCGGGAAAAACCAAGGCTGATTTGCGCCAAGCTCTTCGAGAGTGGCAGCCTGAACGATCACTGCAGGGATCTCAAAAATGCCAGCGCGCAACAGGCGATATGCGCGGTGGTAGCCGTCCCGAAGAAAACAGCGGCCTCGATAACATCCCACTTCCATGAAGGGGCTTCCATGGCGAACCATCGATGCAAACACCTCATCATTTTCGTGAGTGGTGTGCCACCGCACGGTGAGGTCCGGGTTCTCGGTGGTCAGCGTCAAGCCAGAGGATTGCCATACGCACTCGAAAATGGAAGTTCGGCGGTGCGGCAAGGCAACTTGCATGCGTGCAGCCCAGTCATGGAGTTCGCGGCTGTCGATCGTCTCGTCGTGCAGAACAAGCCTGCGCTGAAAGCTGACGAGCCGGCGAAGATCCACAACGCCGATGGTCCATACAAGGCCGTGAAACTCAGCGCGCAAGTCGTCACGCGCGGCGTTTTGGATCAGGTCGTTCTGAAGATCTACCGAAAGGGCTTCTATCCGTGGGCTGCGGGAATTCCAATCGGGAAGCGATGCAAGACTTTCCTCGGAGCGCGCTTGTGCCCGCGCCGTGCCTTCCATCGCGGG
>WNGR01002077.1_pt1 | contig 30741 bp, 22 predicted proteins | sample 5407581 | NCBI WGS metagenome assembly WNGR01 (sample SAMN13153383, study PRJNA577476) | soil metagenome | isolation source: 80 cm soil or saprolite under Garry oak tree replicate 2 | place: USA:California | collected 2016-06-15
ACAATCCCGAGCTCGGCCTGCTCTTCATTCCGTCGAAGGAAGGCTGCAACATTGTGTACACCGAGGTGCAGAAGGACTTTGTGGACCAGGGTGGCACGGTGCAGCCGCGCGACCGTTTCGCCGGCGGTGGCAACAGAAACCCCGAGCGCCTGACCGGCGCCATCAAGGCGGTCGACCCGGTGACTGGCGAGACCAAGGGCCAGATCAGGCTCGACTATCCGAGCTTCGGGGGCATCATGGCGACCGCCGGCAATCTGATCTTCGCAGGGCATCTCGACGGCACGTTCTCGGCCTATGACGCCAAGACCATGCAGGAGGTGTGGAGTGTGAACCTCGGCACCGGCATCAACGCGCCGCCGGTCACCTACTCGGTCAACGGCAAGCAATACATCGCCGTGCTCGTGGGCTCGCGCCAGTCGGTCAACGTCTTTCCGAACTCACCCGAGCTCAAGCACACCTCGACCGCGTCGATGCTGTTCGTGTTCGGCTTGTGATGCGGCGCGGCGGGTGCCGCCGGACGTATTGACCCTTCCTGGTGCGGAAGCCTAGGCTTCCGCGCAGGTTGAGGTCCGCATTCTAAATCGGTTCACATGTAACGATAGCGGCCGCGCTGCCGAACGGCAGGGGCCAAAGGGAGGAAATGCCATGCGAACGTCATCACTTGCCGGAACCCTGTTCGGGTCATTATTCATCGCGACCGCGCTCACTCCCGTCGGAGCGGCCGACATGACCTACGAGCGCGCGCTCAATGTCGCCAAGGAGCCGCAGAACTGGCTCCTTCACCATGGCAATTATGAGGGCCATCGGTTCTCGGCGCTCAAGGACATCAACACCGATACCGTCAAGAACCTCAAGGTGGCGTTCACCGTCGCGCTCGGGGGGTTCGAAGGGGCCGGCACCCGCTACAAGTTCGGCAATCTCGAAGCCACCCCGATCGTCGAGGACGGCATCATGTACGTGCCCGACGGCTGGGGCTCGGTCTATGCGATCGACTTGACGAACGGCAAGAAGGGCGTGTTCCGGTGGAAGTTCGACCCCGAAACGAACAAGGCCTGGGCCGGTGACGTGGCCTGCTGCGGGGTCAACAACCGGGGCGTCGCGCTGTGGAAGGACAAGGTGATCTCGGTCTCGCTCGACGGCCGGCTGTTCGCCATCAACAAGGCGACCGGCGAGAAGGTCTGGGAGCGCAAGGTCGCCGACCCTGCGATCGCCGAGACGCTCACGCTGGCGCCACTGGTGATCCGCGACGTGGCGATCGTCGGCTCCGCCGGCGGCGAATACGGCATCCGGGGCTTCATCGACGGCACCGACCTCAATACCGGCGAGCAGCTCTGGCGCACCTACACGATCCCGGGCGCCGGCGAGCCCGGCAACGAGACCTGGAAGGACGGGCAGGAGCGGTGGAAGCACGGCGGCGGCTCGGTCTGGGAGACCGCCACCTATGATCCCGAGACCGACACGTTCTACCAGGGCATCGGCAATGCCGGGCCCGACTACGATCCCGAATATCGGCCGGGCGACAACAAATGGGCGGCAAGCGTGCTGGCGCTCAGCCCGAGCGACGGCAAGATCAAGTGGGGCTTCCAATACACTCCGAACGACCCCTACGACTTCGACGAAATCTCCGAGCATCCGATCATCAACGCCAAGGTCAATGGCGAGGATCGCAAGCTCGTCGTGCATGCCGCGCGCAACGGCTTCTATTACGCGCTTGACCGCGTCAACGGCTCGTTCGTGGTCGGCAAGCAATACGTCGACCGTTTGACCTGGACGCCGGGCCTCGACCCGAAGACAGGCAGGCCGCTGAACTACGACCCCAACAAGGACGTGCAGGAATATGCTCCGGGCAGCCACGGCTCGCGCGCCAAGCCCGAGTCGCAGAACTGTCCGTCGAATTCCGGCGGCAAGAATTGGCCCCCGAGCGCCTACAATGCGCAGCTCAATCTGCTCTTCATCACCTCGATCGAGGGCTGCAACGCCATCACGACGACGGAGCAGAAGAGTTTCCTGGATCAGGGCGGTACCGTGAAGCCGCGCGAACGGTTCGCCGGCGGCGAGACCAAGAGCACCGAGCGCCGCTACGGCACCCTCAAGGGCATCGATCCAGTCACCGGGGACACCAAGGTCTCGGCGCGGCTGACCTATCCGCCTTACGCCGGCGTGCTCGCGACCGCCGGCAATCTGGTATTCCTCGGCCAGCTCGACGGGACGTTCTCGGCCTTCGACGCCAGGACCCTGCAAGAGGTCTGGAGCCATAATGTCGGCTCGGGCATCAACGCGCCTCCGATCACCTACTCGGTCAACGGCAAGCAATACGTCGCGGTGCTCGTTGGCTCGAAACAGCCGGCAGCGGTCCTGCGCGAAGCGCCCGAGCTCAAGAACACCTCGACCGCATCGATGCTGTTCGTGTTCGGCCTCTGACCGCGGGCGCGGCGGTGACCTTCCCTCTCCCCGCTTGCGGGGAGAGGGACATGAAGTGAAGTGAAGCGGTGGATTGCATGCGCAAGGCGGGAATTCATTTTGGCGCATTGGCGCTGACGCTGGCGGCTTTGTCCGCGAACACCGCAGCCCAGGCGCAAATCAGGGGCGATCCGGGCGAAATCCGCGGCCTCAAGCTCGGGCTCGAGGCGCAATCGATGAGCACCGACGGCTTCAGCGAATTCGCCTGCGGCAGCAATGGTGGGCCGCCGCGCCAGCGGCTTGACGATTGGGCCGGATTCAAGACCTGCCGGCCTGAAGACAGCGGTCTCCACGAAGTCTACGCGCGGTTCGAGGACGAGGACGAATATGTCGGCAAGGCGATCGACGATCCGCTCTACGCCGGGCGCAGAACCGGGACGCGGGTTGCCGGACATCCGGTCATTTTGTCGGCACTCTTCGATTCCGGCGGCGTGCTGCGCGGCCTGCGCTTCGTCAGCGACCCGCGCGGCGATCCGCTCGCGCGCCGCATGGCGCATCTGTTGCGGCTCGCGATCGTCAACCGTTACAATCCGGCCGGCTGGACGTGCACCGATTTTCCTGCGGCCCCCGGCGAAACCTCGGTCGGCGGCGTCTTCCTCAAACAGCGATGCGAGAAGGCCACGCCCGAGCGCCAGCTGACCGTCGAGGCGCATTTCCTGCGCAAGCCCGGTCAACACGACATCGACCCGGTGACCGGCGAGTACACCGAAGGCCAGTTCGAGAGCTGGACCCGCTTCGAGCTCGTGGACCCGACCTACCGCAAGCCGTAAGCCTCGCCTCACTCCGCGCGGCGACCGTCGGGCATGATCGCGGCCTCGAACTTGGCGCCCTCGATTTGGGCGTCGCTCAAGATCGCATTCTCCAGGTTGGCGCCTTCGAGATTGGCGCCGCGCAGATCGGCCGCATGCAGATTGGCCCCGAACAAATTCACCCCCGCGAGTTGCGCGCCCCTGAGATCGGATTCCCTGAGATCGGTCTCGATCATGTCGGAGAGCGTGAAGTCGATGCCGCGCAGGTCCATCAGCCGCAGGCTCACGCCGTTGAGGATGACGCCGCGCATGTCGGCGCCGGCGAGCTTCGCCCCGGCAAGGCGCGCGCCCCGCAGATCGGCACCGGTCAATTTCGCGCCGGAGAGATTGGCCTGGTTCAGGCGCGCACGGCCGAGACGGGCACCGCCCAAGGTCACACCCGCAAGATCGGCACTGGAGAAGTCGGCCTCGTAGAGCAGCGCGTCGGTGAGGTCGGCGGCGGTGAGAGTGGCCCGTTTCGCATCGACGAGGCTGAGATGGGCACCGACAAGCTTCGCGCCGGAAAGATCGGCCCGCACCAGCGTGGCACGGAAAAGGGACGCGCCCGACAGGTTGGCGTTCCTCAGATTGGCTTGATCGAGCTTCGCGCGCCGAAGATCGCGATCCTTGAGATCGCGGCCGGAAAGGTCGCATTGGACGCAGGTCTTGGTCGCGCCGGCGAGAAACGCATCGACATCGGCCGCGAGCGCGATGCCGAGAGCAGCACCCGTCAGCAGCAGGCCAGCCGGCAACACCCCCAGTCGACAACGCATCCGTGCGGCTCCGAGTTTGCCTGCGCACCTATGATGTGCGCGTGCTCGGCAGCGGGTCAAGGCTCTCGAACGCTCCGTCTGGATGCTGGACCTTCGCGCTGCTGCCGGAGTGAATGTCGATTCACGCAGCTGGCGCCCGCGGAGATTCAAAACTTGCCGCGGAGCCCGGCATAGAGTGCCAGCGGCGCGCCCGGGCTGAGCGTGCGCGGATCGGTCAGGCCGAGAAAGGGCACCTGGGTGGTATTGAAGAAGGCGCCGAACGTATAATAGCGATGGTTGAATAGATTCTGCACGAGTCCGAAGGCTTCGACATTTTTCGAAATCCGATAGGTGGTGGTCAGATTGGCGATCCAATAGCCGGGGATCATCGGGTTCAAGTTTGATTCGTCGCCGCGCAGGAATTGGCCGCTCACGGCGATGAGATTGGCGCCGACCTTCCAATCGTCGAGAACGGCGTAATCGACCCCGGCCTTGAATCGATGCTGGGGAATCGAGGGAATACGATCGCCAGGGACGACCGCGATCAGCCCACCTACAGCGAAAGGATTGTTCGGGGACGACAAGGTGAGCGGGTCGCGGAACGTGGCATCGATGTAGCTGTAGGTGGCGTAGACGTCCCAGCGATCGGATCGATACGAGGCTGAGGCCTCGATGCCCTGCCGACGGGTGGTGCCGGCATTCTGGAAAAAGCCGCGGCCGGTAATAGGGCTTGGCACGTTGATGATGGTGTCGTTGGTATCGGTTCTGAACGCGCCGAGATTCCAGAGAATGCGGCCGTTCTTTGCGCCGAAATCGACATTGCCCCGCAGCCCCGCCTCGTAGGTGTGGGCGACAACCTGCTTCAGGTTCGGATCGGAGACGAGGAAGTTGTCGAGCAGGCAGGGCCGCGACGGATCGGAGCATCCGAGCTCGGCGGGAGTCGGCGCGCGGTTGGCCTCCGAATAACCGGCATAGGCGGTGACAGCCGGCGTGATCTTGTAGGTGGCTCCGAGCACCGGATTGAAGCGGCTGAACCGGTGATCCCCGTTGAGAGCGGTGCCGAGCTGATCCTGCAAAGTGATTTGCGCGACATTGAATCGCCCGCCAGCGGTCACCGAAAGCTTCGATGTCACATCGAAAGTATTGGTCGCATAGAGTCCCATATAGGTGTTCAGGGTCCTGAGGCTGACAGGGGCAACTTCACCGTCCGGCTGCGAGATGATGATGCCGGTGCCGGTGACAAAGAGATCGGGGCCGATCGTGCCGAGCTCGCTGTTGGCATTGAAATTGACGCGGCCCCGATCGACGCTGGCTCCGACCACGAAGTGATTGCCATGGCCGAACAGCTCGGTCGTGCTCGTCGCCTGGAGCGAGCCGCCGAAGGTGTTTGCGGCGGTCGAGGTTCGGTCGAGGGACCCGGCGACCGCGCCGGCAAGAACATCGGCAACCGGGCCCGTGGTGCCGAATAGCGGGGTCGTGTCGCCGCCGAAACAGAGCTGCCCCGGCAGCACTGCCGGATCGCATGACTGGATATCGGATGTGTTGCCGTCCAGGTGCTTTTGCCAAAATCCGCGGAAGTAAGTGTTGCCCGTGAATGTCAACGAGTCGGTTGCCTGATAGCTGCCGGTAGCATTGAGAAATGCGAGCTGCTGCCGTGTGGTTTGCGGGTTGGTATAGACCGCGCTCCATCTCCGGTTGAGGAGCTCGATCGGCGTCGACACGACCGCGCCAAAGAAATTCGAGGCGCCGGTGAAATTGAGGTGAAATTCCGAGCGGTCGCCGCGAATGCCGACATCGGCGAAGAGCCGCCGCAGCCGGGACGGCGAGCGGTCTCGCCAGCCGTCATCGTTCAACGCATCGCTCGCGACGTAGGCGGCAACATTGTCCTGGTTCACGCCCGCCTGCACGGCCACCGCGCGCCGCCCGAACGAGCCGCCGCGCAGCTCGGCTTCGGCGCCCTGGTAGTTGAAGCCGTTCTTCATCTCGATCGAGAGCGCGCCGCCGATGGCGTTGAGACCGAAGACCGGATTATTGGGAACGAGGTCGACCCGCCTCATGGCCATTTCCGGAATGAAATCCCAGTTCACCGTGTCGCCGAAGGCCTCGTTGATGCGCACGCCGTTCTGGTAGACCGCGAGACCTTGCGGGGTGCCGACCACCGGGGAAGCCACGAAGCCGCGGTATTGGACGTCGGGCTGAAACGGATTCACCGATACGTCAGTGATGAAAACGCTGGGCACGCGCTGCAGCAGCGCCTCCGGCAGGCTCGACGACTTGGCGTGGTCGAGGTCCTGCGCCGTCAAGGTTTGCGAATTGGCCGGGACCTTGTCGCGATCGATCAAGTTGGGATCGGAGTTACCCCGATAGATATTTTCGCTTGGAGGAGGCGGGCTCGGAGCAGCGCTGCTGCTTGTCATCGGACGGGGCGGGGCGCGGCGGGGGCTGCTGACGCTCGACAGCGGGGTGGTGGCGATGACGCGGATTTCCGGGAGCACCGTGGCCGGCGTTTGCTGTCTGTCCTGCGCCAGGGCCGTTCCGGGGGCCGACAGGGCGGCGAGACTGACGGCTGCAAGCAAGCGCCCGGATATGGCCGAGCGCCGGCCGGCCGACGAATGTCGGCGGCCTGTCCCGTGAGTTCCCCGACGCATACTCACCCGCCCCATCAACCGCAACTTCGAAATCTATTCTCGATTTTCCACGTGCCCGCGTCCCGTTATGTTCTTCCAAATCCGGCCGGGAAGATGTGGCAATCCCCTCATCACTCGGCGGCGGCCGAGAGGAGCTGCACGGCGATGCGGATGAGATCGGGCAGGTTTCTCGCGCCCAGTTTCTGCTTGGTCTGCGAGCAGACATTGACCACGGTCTTGTAGCTGACCTTAAGCTCCTGGGCGATTTGGCTATAGGGTTTGCCTTCGGCCAACAGTGACAGTGTCTCCAGCTCCCGCGGCGTGAGGTCCGCGAGCGGATTGCGGCGCACGCCCGTGCGCACGAGGGCCACCTGCATGGCCATGTCGCCACTGAGATAGGGGGTGCCGGCACGGACCTTCTCGAAGGCTTTGACGAGTTCTTCCGAGGAGGTGTCCTTGAGGACATATCCGGTCGCACCCGCCTCGAGCGCGCGCGCCACGATGATCGGGTCGCTATGCATGCTGAACACGAGGATCCGGGTGCGCGGGTCATGCGATCGGATTCGCCGGATCAGCGGCAAGCCGCCCAGTCCGCTCCCCTGCATCGCGAGGTCGATGATCACCACGTCGGGATGATGGCGGCGGTAGAGCCGGTAGCCGGACGCTACATCACGGGCATCGAGAACCGTCTGCACGCCCACGTCCTCGAGGATGCGCCTGCACCCCTGCAGCACGATCGGGTGGTCATCGATGATCAGGACGCTGGTCATGCCTCGCCGCCGATCCGCCGCACCGGGATCACGATGCACAGGGAGGTGCCGGGGCCGGTCCTGCCGTCGACAGCGTAGCTTCCGCCGAGCGCTTGCACGCGCTGCTGCATGCCGAGAATGCCGAAGCCCATCGGAGCGCCGGGGTCGATGCCCAGCCCGTCATCGCGGATCGTGAGCTCGAGTTGCGAAGTGGAGTCGTCCTCGGTCTCGGATTCGCGGTCGGTCCTGCCGTTTCCTCGCCTCGCCTGGCCAAGCTCGATGCTGACATGCTTCGCCTGCGCGTGCCGGATCGCGTTGGTCAGGCTTTCCTGGACGCAGCGATAGATCGTGAGATCGATCGAATCGCCATAGCTGCGATCAAGTCCTTCGGCCGAGAACGAGAAGGCGATTTGGGGGTGCTGGCGGGCACGGTCGCGCACGAGCTCGGAAAGAATGTCCCGCAACGGAACATGGCCGAGCGCCATCGGCCGCAAGCGATTGAGCAGGCTCCGGTTCAGCGCCTGCAGATGCTCGATGATCGCCAGCATGTCGCGCGCGCGGTCCTTGACATTGTGGCCGGCGCCATCCGGCAGATCGCCGGCGGCGGTCGCGATCGAGGTCGCATTGGCCTTGAGACCGAACAGGCTTGGGCCGACCTCGTCGTGCAGATCGAGCGCGGTGCGGCGCCGCTCGTCGTCCTGCGCCGTGATCAGCCGATGGTTCAAGCGCAAATTTTCGGCGCGCATCGCCTCGAGCGCTTCCGCGAGCGCATTGAAGCGGTCGGCGATGGCCGCGAGCTCCTGCGGCCGCGGCCGCGGCAGCCGCACCTGGTAGTGCCGGCGCTCGAGCTCGGCGAGGCCCAGAGCAAGCCCGGTGAGCGGGTCGAGCACCCGCCCGAACAGAAAATAAAGGATACCGATGACGGCGAGACTCACCACCGAGCCCACCGCCGCCAGCGCGACGGTATTCTCCCAAACCTCGGCGATCTCGTCCCTCGGCTCGCTGATGATCTCGATGCTCCCGATCGACTGGCCATTGACGATCACCGGCACATTGCGGCTTTCGATCGGGGTGGCGATCAGCGCGGCAAACCAGGCGGGCGCCGTCGGGCGGTCATCTGCGCGCAAGGCCTCGGAGCCGCCGAGCGGCGGCCGCACCGCGAGCGGATTGCCGGCGGCATCCTTGACGGCGATGCGCAGATGGCGGACGAGCCGCAATTGCGAGGACAAATCCGCGAGAAACCGCTCCGCCGGAACCTCCTGCTGCATGAGGGGGACTGCTTCCCTCACCAGCAGCTCGGCGAGCTCCATCGAGGCGGCGATCTCGACCCGGGTGGCGGTCCGCGCCTTGAAAATGGTCACGCCGCCAGCGACCATCGCGGCAACGAATGCGATCAGGACCAGGATGGTGAGAAGCTGGGCCTGGACCGAGCGGCGATACCAATGCGCGGGCATGAGCCGGCCCCGCGGCAGCCGCGAAAGCAGACGAAACACGGGCACCCGACTTTCCGTTTGCGCGCTGATGAACTTCCTCCCGGCAGGTGTATACTCGGCACCAATGGCCAGCCGCATCGAGCGAAGAGCCATGTTAACGGAGGGACGGCCCGGGCGCCATCATCGGCGCCATGACACGGGGGTCCAAAGGGAGGTGCAAAATGGTGGGAATGGTGGGAAATGTCGCGTCCGGAGCATTAGCAACGCTGGTCGCGGCTTGCGCGCTCGGCGGATTTGCCGCGCAAGCGAATGCCGAAACCTTCGTCGAGCACAGCGCGGAAGTGCGCATGCAGCTCGATTTCGTGGTGCCGGATGCCGCGCTCAGGAAGTTTCTGCCCGCAGGCTTCGAGCCGAACGTGGCGACCCAGGGGGCGGCGAAGGATTGCAATGTGCGAATGATCTTCATCGACCGTGTCGACATCACCAAGGCCGACGGCAACCCGGCCGACAAGGGAACGAACCAATTGGTCTACCTTGCCGTGCCGATCAAGCAGACCGCGACCAACACGCTCGGCCAAATGCTGATCCACGGGCTCACCGCCGATCCGAAGGATGCCCCCGGCCCGTTCGGCGTCTACCAGCTCGCCACCACCCATCGGATGGAGCGCTCCACCACCGGCGGCGCCGGCAAGGACACGCTGACGGAGGAGCATTGGGAATTCGCCGCGGCGAGCGGCGAGCGCATGGAGGTACACCTGAAATACGAACGCGCCGCGGCGCGCAAGACCAGCAACGAAGTGAAATTCTTCTCCGCGCCCAATCCGAGCTTCTTACAAATCTTCAAGATCGATCAGGGCCTGGATATCATGCGCAACGCGACCGTACCGGTGCGCGACCGGGTCAAGGAATTCTCCTACAAGGCCGGCGGCGGCAAGATCGCCCCCTTATTCGACGGCACCGACCGCGTGGTCAGCATCGACGCGCTGCACTGGTACAATCGGGGAGTCTATCTGCCCTAGCGACAGCTGAAAAATACCCTTCGACAGAACTCGACAAAATTCGATGAGGGAGGAAGCAATGGCGACGAAGCACAATCGATCGATCAAAGCCGGGCTGCTCGGCAGCGTGATGCTCGCAGCCTCGCCCGCCTTCGCGGCCGAGGTGACACCGGCCCGGCTCCTCAATGCCGACAAGGAGCCGCAGAACTGGCTGATGAACCACCGCACCTACGATGGCCAGCGCTATTCGCTGCTGGCCCGGATCAACAAGGGCAACGTCAAGGGCCTCAAGCTCGCCTATGCGGTCTCGCTCGGCGGCTCGGCCGGCAACGAATACAACGAGTCGACGCCGCTGGCCGAGGACGGCTTCCTCTATCTCACGGATTCCTGGGGTGTGCTCTACAAGATCGACGGCACCTCGGGGGACACGGGCCGGATCGTCTGGCGCATGGATCCCAAGCAGGAAAAACAGGCAACCAATCGTGGGGCTGCCTTCTGGGGCAATCTGGTCATCTCGCCCGCCAGCTGGCCGGCGCGGATCATCGCCACCGACAAAGATACCGGCAGGGTCGTGTGGGAGACGAACGTCGTCAACGGCCAGCCTGGTGTGCGCATCACCGGAGCCCCGCTCGCCATCAAGGATAAGATCGTCTTCGGCGCGTCGGGCGGCGACGGCGGGGTGCGCGACTGGGTGGCAGCGCTCGATGCCGCGACCGGAAGGCAGCTCTGGCTCAAATACACCATCCCCGCGCCCGGCGAGCCCGGCAGCGAAACCTGGAAGGACAAGAACAATGCCTGGCAGACCGGCGGCGGCGCCGTGTGGGTGACCGGAACCTATGATCCGGACACCAACCAGACCATCTGGGGATCCGGCAACCCGGTGCCGATGATGGATCCATTCGCTCGCCCGGGCGACAACCTCTACACCAACAGCGCGATCTCCTGGGATCCCGACACCGGCAAGATGAACTGGTACTTTCAGTACACGCCGGGCGACATGTGGGATTTCGACGAGGCCGGGACCCATATCCTGATCGACGGCCAGATCAACGGCGAGAACCGCAAGCTGATCACGCATTCGGCGCGCAACGGCTTCACCTATACGATGGACCGGCACAATGGACAGATCGTCGTCGCCAAGCCCTATATGGACAACGTCAACTGGACGAAAGGCATCGACCAGAAGACCGGCAAGCCGATCGATTACGATCCCACCAAGGACGTCCAGGTCTATTCAGGCCTGGCCAATCCAACCCCGCAAAACCCGATCAAGAGAATCTGCCCGAATCGGACCGGCGGGAACAACTACTGGCCGTCCTCCTACAGCCCGAAGACCAAGCTCCTCTACATCCCGGCCATGACCGCCTGCGAAGACGTGACCAACGACAAGGAGATTGTCGCCAAGGGAAAGGACCAGGGCTGGTTCGTCCGCACCGGCGGCGGATTCAGGGCGCCCGAACGCTATGAAAGCAACCTGACCGCGGTCGACCCGATCACCGGCGAGATCAAGAAGAACCTGAAACTGGGTTACCCGAACTACAGCGGCACGCTGGCGACCGGCGGCGGACTGATTTTCCTCGCGCTCATGGACGGCACCGTTGCCGCCTACGACGACTCCACGCTCGACGAACTGTGGAAGATCAATGTCGGCTCGGGCTTTTCCGCGCCGCCGATGACCTTCGAGGTCAACGGCAAGCAATACCTGGCGATCGTGTCGGGGCCGAGCAACGGAGCCAAGACCAAGCTCATCAACACGCCCGAACTCAGGGATCAGCGCCACGCGACCGTGCTCTATGTTTTCGCGCTTTGAGCGGCGCGACACTGCCTGATGGAGGAATGCCTTATCAAGGAGGAGGAGGAAGAATCATGACTGCGAAATGCAATCGGGCGCTGCGCCAGGCGGCGCTCGCGGGAGTTTTGCCGTTCGTCGGTGCGATCGTGATGGCGGCTTCGACCGCGTCTGCGGCCGAGGTGACGCCGGACCGGTTGGTGAATGCCGACAAGGAGCCGCAGAACTGGCTGATGAACCATCGCACCTACGACGGTCAGCGCTATTCGCCGCTCGCGCGGATCAACAAAGACAACGTCAAGGGCCTCAAGCTCGCCTACGCGGTCCCCCTCGGGGGCGGGGGCGGAAACGAATACAACGAGGCGACGCCGCTGGTCGAAGACGGCTTCCTCTACCTCACGGATTCCTGGGGTGTGCTCTACAAGATCGACGGCACCTCGGGCAATGCCGGCCGGATCGTCTGGCGAATGGACCCCAAGCAGGAAAGGCAGGCAACCAATCGTGGCGCCGCGTTCTGGGGCAATCTGGTGATCTCGCCCGCCAGTTGGCCGGCGCGCATCATCGCCACCGACAAGAACAGCGGCAAGGTCGTGTGGGAGACCAACGTCGTCTTTGGTCAGCCCGAACTGCGAATTACCGGAGCCCCGCTCGCCATCAAGGACAAGATCATCATCGGCGCGTCGGGAGGCGACAGCGGCATCCGCGACTGGGTCGCGGCGCTCGACGGCGCGACAGGCAGGGTGCTCTGGCGAAAATTCACCATTCCCGCTCCCGGCGAGCCTGGCAGCGAGACCTGGAAGGGCAGCAGCAACGCCTGGCAGACCGGCGGCGGCGCCGTGTGGGTGACCGGCACCTATGATCCGGACAGCAACCAGACGATCTGGGGCACCGGCAACCCGGTGCCGATGTTCGATCCGACCTATCGGCCGGGCGACAATCTCTACACCAACAGCGCGATCTCCTGGGATCCCGACACCGGCAAGATGAACTGGTACTTCCAGTACACGCCCGGCGACATGTGGGACTACGACGAGGTCGGCACCCACATCCTCATCGACGGCCAGGTCGCCGGGCAGCCGCGCAAGCTCGTTACTCATTCCGCTCGCAACGGTTACCTCTACACGATGGAGCGGAGCAATGGAGCGATGGTGGTCGCGAAGCCCTACATGGACAATGTCAACTGGACCAAGGGCATTGACCAGAAGACCGGCAAACCCGTCGACTACGATCCCAACAAGGATATCCAGACCTATGCGGGCGTCGGCAATCTGAACCCGAACGAGCCGCTGAAGAAGGTCTGTCCGTCCCAGGCCGGCGGCAACAACTACTGGCCCAGCTCCTACAGCCCAAAAACCAAGCTCCTGTACGTACCGGCCCTGACGGCCTGCGTGACCGTGGCGATCGACCGGGAGAAGCACAACAAGGAAAGAGGCTGGAATGGAGGCCTCTCCACCACGGCCGATCGCTTTGAAAGCAACCTGACCGCCGTCGACCCGATGACCGGCGAGGTCAAGAAGAATACGCATCTGCGCTACCCAAACTACAGCGGCACGCTGGCGACCGGCGGCGGGCTGGTCTTTCTTGGGCTCATGGACGGCACCGTTGCCGCCTTCGACGACACCACGCTCGACGAGCTATGGAAGGTCAATGTCGGCTCGGGCATTTGCGCGCCGCCGATGACCTTCGAGGTCAACGGCAAGCAATATATCGCAATCACGACAGGACCGAGCGCACCAGCCAAGAACAAGCTCGTCAACACGCTGGAACTCAAGGAGCAGCGCAACGCCACCGTGCTCTATGTCTTCGCGCTGTGATGAGCGCGAGAGGCCCGAACAAAACAGGAGGTTACGCTATGACTGCGAAAGTCAATCATGCGCCCCGCAAGGCGGCGCTCGCCGGAGTTTTGCCGATCGTCGGCACGATCGTAATGGCGGCCTCGCCTGTGTCCGCAGCCGAGGTGACGGCGGACCGGCTGATCAATGCCGACAAGGAGCCGCAGAACTGGCTGATGAACCACCGTACCTACGACGCCCAGCGCTATTCGCCGCTCGACAAGATCAACAAGCAAAACATCAAGAACCTGAAGCTCGCCTATTCGGTGGCGATCGGCGGAACGTCCGCGAACGAAAACCTGCAAGCGACGCCGCTGGCCGAGGATGGCTTCCTCTATATCGTCGATCAGTGGGGCGTGGTCTACAAGATCGACGTGCGGTCGGGCGACATGGGCCGGATCATCTGGCGCATGGATCCCGGGCAGGAGAAGGTCCCGCTGTCGAACCGCGGCACCGCTCTGTGGGGAAATCTGGTCATCAGCACCGCCAACTACCCGGCGCGCGTGACTGCCACGAACAAGGACAACGGCAGGATCGTCTGGGAAACAAACCTCGCCGATCAGACCGACCTGCAGCTCACCGCCGCGCCGCTCGCGGTCAAGGACAAGATCGTCGTGGGCGCGGCCGGCGGCGACCGCGGCGTGCGCGATTGGATCGCGGGGCTCGACGCCGCGAGCGGCAAGCTTCTGTGGCGCAAATACGTCATCCCCGCTCCCGGCGAGCCGGGCAGCGAGACCTGGAAGGACAAGAACAACGCCTGGCAGGTCGGCGGCGGGGCCATGTGGGTGACCGGCACATATGATGTCGCCAGCAACCAGTTGATCTGGGGCACCGGCAACCCGGTCCCGATGTTCGATCCGACCTACCGGCCGGGCGACAACCTCTACACCAACAGCATGATCTCGTGGAATCCCGACACCGGCCAGATGAACTGGTACCACCAGTACCTCCCCGGCGACATGTGGGATTACGACGAGGCCGGCACGCACATCCTGATCGACGGGCAGGTCGACGGGCAGCCGCGCACGCTGATCACCCATTCGGCGCGCAACGGCTTCCTCTATACGTTCGAGCGCAGCAACGGGCAGACGGTCCTGGCCAAGCCCTACATGGACAACATCAACTGGACGAAGGGAATCGACCAGAAGACCGGCAAGCCGGTGGATTATGATCCGAGCAAGGACATCCAGGTCTATTCCGGGATGCAGAACCAGACCTTGACGGACCGCACCAAGAAGCTGTGCCCATCCATGTCGGGCGGAAACAACTACTGGCCGGCGGCCTATAGTCAGAAAACCAAGCTGCTTTATATTCCGTCGAATTCGTCCTGCAACGAAGTGACGCTTGATCCGACCCTGTCCAACAAGGCCGGCGACTGGAAAGGCGCCACTTTCAAGCACATCGAGCGCAACGAAACGGATATCCTCGCCGCTGATCCCTTCACCGGCGAGATCAAGCGGAAGGTGCACGTCAACTATCCGAACAACAGCGGCGCGCTCGCGACCGGGGGCGGCCTGATCTTCACCGGTTTCACTGACGGAACATTCGTCGCCTATGACGACACGACGCTCGAGCAGCTTTGGAAGTTCAATGTCGGCACCGGCTTCAATGCGCCGCCGATGACATTCGAGGTCAACGGGAAGCAGTATATCGCGATCCTGTCGGGCCTGAGCGCGATCTCCAGAAGGAGACATTCGTTCACTCCGGAACTGATGGAGCAGCGCAACCAGACGATGCTGTTCGTGTTCTCGCTCTGACCATCGCTGACGCTCGTGAAGGGAGCGGATGAGCCCGCTTCCTCGCTGCAGACAAATCGAAGAGGAGGAAGGCTGTGATGGCAAGAAATCCGCGTTCGATCCGCAAGGCACTGCTCGCAAGCAGCGTGCTCGCGCTGGCATCACCCGCGCTCGCGGCCGAGGTCACTCCGGAGCGGCTGCTCAATCCGGAGCCGCAGAACTGGTTGATGAACCACCGCACCTACGATGCGCAACGCTACTCGCCGCTCGACAAGATCAACAAGGACAATGTCAAGAATCTCAAGCTTGCCTACGCGGTCGCGCTCGGAGGCACCTCGATCAACGAAAATCTGCAGGCGACACCGCTCGCCGAGGATGGGTTCCTCTACATCGTCGATCTGTGGGGCATTGTCTACAAGATCGACGCCAGATCGGGAGACGCGGGTCGGATCGTCTGGCGCATGGATCCCAAGCAGCAAAAATTCCCGCTCTCCAATCGCGGCGCGGCGTTGTGGGGGAATTATGTCATCTCGACCGCCAACTATCCGGCGCGCGTGATCGCGACCGACAAAGAGACGGGCAAGATGGTCTGGGAGACGAATCTCGCCGACCAGCCCGACTTGCAGCTCACCGCCGCGCCGCTCGTGGTCAAGGACAAGATCATCATGGGCGCTGCCGGCGGCGACCGCGGCGTGCGCGACTGGATCGCCGGGCTCGATGCCAGGACCGGCAAATTGCTCTGGCGGCAATATGTCATCCCGGCGCCCGGCGAGCCCGGCAGCGAGACCTGGAAGGACAAGAACAACGCCTGGCAGACCGGCGGCGGCGCCATGTGGGTCACGGGCGCTTACGACGCTACCTCGAACCAGGTGATCTGGGGTACCGGAAATCCGGTCCCGATGTTCGATCCAACCTACCGGCCGGGCGACAACCTCTATACCAACAGCGTGATCTCCTGGGACCCCGACGCCGGCAAGATGAACTGGTACTTCCAGTACACGCCCGGCGACCAGTGGGACTATGACGAGGCCGGCACCCACATCCTGGTGGACGGCCAGATCAACGGCGAGAACCGCAAGCTCATCACCCATTCGGCCCGCAACGGCTTCCTTTACACGATGGAGCGCAGCAACGGTCAGACCGTTCTCGCCCGGCCCTATCTGGACAACGTCAACTGGACCAAGGGCATCGACCAGAAGACCGGCAAGCCGGTGGATTACGATCCCGGCAAGGAGATTCAGACCTATGCAGGCGTCGCCACTCCGATGCTGGGAAATCTCACCAAGAAGATGTGTCCGTCACCGTCCGGCGGAAACAATTACTGGCCCTCGGCTTACAGCCCCAAGACCAAGCTGCTCTACGTGCCGGCCCTGACCGCTTGTAGCGAGCTCACGCGCGATCCGGCGCTCAGCGTCAAGAAGAACGATCGGATGCCCGGCGGCATCAGCAAACCGCTCGAGCGCTACGAAACCGAGCTTTCCGCCATCGACCCGCTGACCGGCGAGATCAGGCACAAGGCCCACATTCCGTATCCGAACTACAGCGGCGCGCTGGCGACCGGCGGCGGCATCGTCTTCTCGGGGTTCACGGATGGGTCTCTGATCGCCTTCGACGACACGACGCTGCAGCAACTTTGGAAGATCAATGTCGGCGTCGGCTTCAACGCGCCGCCGATGACCTTCGAGGTCAACGGCAAGCAGTATGTCGCGATCCTCGCCGGCCTGAGCCGGATTGCTTTGAACAAGCACGTGTTCACACCCGAACTCAAGGAACAGCGCAATCAGCCGATGCTGTTCGTATTCTCGCTCTAAGCGACGTTAACCTTGGATGGGAGGGAGCCGGCCAGCCGGCTTCCTCCCAACGTCTTCTTCATGTTGGCGGATGACAGATGCGCCCAGGCATCACCATCGTCGCAACTGCGCTGTTCCTCCTCCTGCCCGCGGTCGCGCATTCCCAGGACGTGTCATTCGGCCAACGGCTCTATCAGGACAAGGCGGACTGCCAATTCTGCCACGGGCCAAATGGGGATGGGCATGGCGATCCGCGCTCGCCGGGCAAGGCGGCCGACTTGCACAAGACCACCCTCGACCGCGAACACCTGATCGAGCTGATTTCCTGCGGACGACCTGGATCGGAAATGCCCCATTTCGACAAGTTCGCCTACGAGGATACCAAGTGCTACGGCCTGTCCGCAGCCGAGGTCGGCAGGAACATGCCGCCTTATCCGCATTCGACAAGTCTGACCCAGCGGGAAATAGCGGCCGTGGCCGATTATATTCTCGCGACATTCGCGGGTAAGTAGGCTCTTTTGCCGCTCGGCGGCGCCCCTATTTCGAGCGGATGAGCTCGAAGCGCACGGTGCTTTCGAATTGGCCGGCGGTCTCCCGGCCCGATTGCGGATCGAACTGGCTTTGCCCGGGCTTGCGCAGGTAGCGGGTCGCGAGCGCCGCGCTGGTCCGCTCGTCGATCTCTTTGCGGCAGCGTTGCTTGACGAAAATGCCACCGACCGGAGACTCGCCTTCGGCGAGCGGAAGGTCCTCGCACTGCCAGCCCTCGCGCCCGAAGCGCGCGGTCAGGAAATTGCGCAGGAAATAGGCCTCGTCCCGGTTCTGCGAAGCGTCCCTCGGGTCGCTGACCACGCGAATGCCGCGCACGACGCCCTCGCCATCGATCAGAGCCGAGACGACGATCGGAAATCCATAGGTCTTGGTGCCGGAATACTGCTCCATCTGGGCGGCCAAGTCGTTGGCCTTGGCCCAATATTCCAACTCGTCGTCATAGCGGAAATAGACCTCGCGCAGCCCTGTCGGCTCCGCCCGGCAGCGCCGGAAATCGCGCCAGCCTTCGAGCGGCAGCGACGGCGGGCCGCCATTGGTGCCGCAGGCGTAGTCGACGAATTCGTCCGGCAACGCCTCGACGCGCGAGCCCAGTTGCAGGTCCCACACTTCGAGTCGCACCGGCCGGTCGGCCGGGGCCGCATAGGCGGCCGACGCCCAAACGAGGCCAAAAATAGTCCCGGCAAAGACCACCGAAGGATGAGGTCGCATGATGGGCGGCATCCGCAAGCTTGTTATAATGAGCCTAGGCGCTCTCGGCCATGGCCACATCGGAGGGCGCCAGGAAAGCCAATGAAGGGAAACCCGTCAAGAGAAGCCGATCTTTGGCGCGCGGGCGGAGATGTGCGATGCTGGACTTGGAGCGGACTGAACACCTTGCAGAAGGCGTGCCGATGACTGCCGAGAGCCATCTCAAAGCTCCGGCCAGGCTCTCGCTGGCGCTCCTCCTGTGCTTGCTGCCAACGATCGACACCTGGGCCGAGGGGGAAAGCGATTTTCTGGGCGGACGCTCCAAGTCGTGCCAAAACTGCTCGCTGCAGAATGCCCCGCTCAAGCGCAAGGATTTGTCGGGCGCGGACTTGAGCGGCGCGGACCTCACCGGGGCGGTGCTGCACCGGGCGCGCCTCCCGCGCGCGAAGCTGACCGGCGCCACTCTGACCGGCGCGAACCTCAACAAGACCGATCTCAAGAATGCTTCACTGGCGCAGGCGAAGCTCGCGGAAGCGATGCTCTACGAGTCGGACGCGAGTGCTGCGGATTTTTCCGGCGCCGATCTCACCGGCGGCAAGATGGGGAAGGTGCGGCTGGTGCGGGCCAATCTCGACGGCGCAAAAATCCAGGCCGCAGTGTTGACCGGTGCTCGCCTCGACGAGGCCTCGTTGCGCGGCGCGGATCTGAGCAACACCAATCTGGTGGAAGCGACGTTGCGCCGCGCCAATCTCGAGGGGGCCAATCTCGACAATGCCGGTCTCGTGGACGCCGCGCTGCGCGAGGCCAATCTCAAAGGCGCAAAGCTCACGGAAGCGGACCTGTTCGGGGCCGATTTGACCGGCGCCAATCTCGCCGGAGCGGATCTCACGGATTCCCGCCTCACCCGCGCCATCCTGACCGGGGCCAATCTCGAGGGCGCAAAACTCTCGGGCGCGCTGATGCCGGACGGGAGCGTGCACGAATAGCCGCCATGATCTTGGGTTCGTCGAGCATGATGGGCCATCGACTGCCGATCCTGCTCGCCGCACTGCTCGGCGCCATTGCCGCCGCCAGCATGACCGCGCGCGCCCAGCAAAAGCCAACCCGGCTCGAAATCTGGGACCTGGAGCTCGGCTCCGCGGCCGATTCGCTGCCGGATGCCTTCGCGGATTATGCCTGCGGAACGAATGGCGGGGCGCCGTCGGCCGCGCTCAGCGGCTGGCAGGATTTTCGGCGCTGCCGGCCGGAGCCGAACGGACTGCGCGAGGTCTATTTCCGCTACGACGACGAATTGGAATATTGGGCCAAGGCCAACAATTTCGCGACCGAGATCCAGAAATTTTCCGGCACCAAAGTCTATGATTTCCCCGTCGTCCTGTCGGCGCGATTCGACGACAAAGGCGTCTTGGCGGGCATTCGCATCGTCAGCGATCCGCGCGATACGTCGCGCGAGCGCGAGGAAGCCTATCTGTTGCGAAATTTCCTCAGCGCGCGCTACGGCCGCGACGGCTGGGATTGCGCCGATCTTGCGCCCGACGAGGGAGAGACGCCGGTCTTTCGCACCTTCATCAAGCAGCGCTGCCGAAAGGCGGTCGGCGATGGACAGGTCGCCGAGCTGCGCACGAACTATTTCCGCAAGAAGGGCCAAAGCGAAATCGACGTCCGCACCGGACGGCAGACCGAGGGCCAGTTCGAAAGCCTCGTGCACTTCGAACTGACGCTCGCGAGGTAATTCGTTACGCCAGCGTGACCATGCCGCTCCAGAACTGGGTCTTGTCGCCCACATCGACGTCGTACTTGCGCACGAATTCGAGCTTGCCGTCGGTGCCGACGCGGAAGGCGCTGAGGCCGGCGCTGAGCGTTTTGATGCTCCCTCCCTCGCGCACCGGGAGCGGCTGGATGCTGGCGGCGACCAGCATGCGCGCGCTCGGATCGATCGCGAAGGTGCGCAGCTGAATGCCATGCCCATCGATGTTCTGGATCAGCGTCGGCTCGCCTGTGGTCTGGTTGATCGAGTACGCCGCGACGCTGTTCTCGCCGCCCGCGAACACTTTCTTGCCTTCGAAATCCACGGTCGCGGAGGCGCGATTGGTGAGATAGACGAACTGCCCATTGGGATGGACATGAATCGTGCCCGCCCCCTGCCGCGCCGGCGATTTCGGGTCGGACAGCGTCTCCTTGATGAACAGCGGGTCGCGGTAGAGGCCGATCGCGGGATCGAGCCTGTAGACATAGAGCTTGTTCTGGCTCTCGATCGACACGTAGACCCACGGCTGCGTCGGATGGAAGTCGAGATGCCGCGGCCCGAAGTGCATGCCGTCCCCGGGCTGGATCGCCGCCAGGTTCGTCAGCACGCCGTTCTTGAAGCTGAAAGTCTTGATCGAGCCGGGGTTCACCGGATTGTCGCCCGGGGCATTGTTGCCGCGCGTGACCAGGATGACGTTCTGGTTGTCCGGGGTGGCGCGGATCTGGTGCGCGTATTTGCCGGTGTCGAGCTGGTTTGGCTGGTTCACCCGCTCGCCGAGCGTGCCGTCCCGGTTGATGCGGTGCACGGTGAGCGAGCTCGGGTCGTTGTAGGCGGTCAGGAGAAATTCGCCGGCCATATCCACGCTGGTGTGGATCGGGCGCGACGGCAGATTTTGCGGCTGCCCGTGCGGCGCCAGCGCGCCCGAGTTCGGATCGATCCGGAAGGCATGCGCAAAATTCTTGTCGCTGGGGACGCCTGGGCCGCCGCCGCTCGAAGCGACGTAGAAATACTGCCGCGACGGATGCGGCCACGCATACTGGATGTTGGCCGGCAATGTCACCGAGGCCTGCTTGGCGAGCGCAGCGTTTTCGACGTCCATGCTGTACAAGGTGAGCTCGCCCCCGACGCTGGCGTAGTAGACGGTCTTGCCCTTGGCGGCCTGACCCCAAGACACTCCCGAAGTCAGTCCAGGCGCGGCGACAGTGCCGGCGAGCAGCGTTGCGAATGTGCGACGGTCGATCATGTGCGTTTCCTCCCTTGGCGGCTTGTCATAGAACGATTGGGCTGCCTTCCCACGAAGTTGGGCAGCCGCGACGGCGGATTTTGCCGCGCGGCAGAGGGCAGAAGATCCTCCGGGATGCCGCCCTGCATTTCGGAACGGGTTATGTTAGCCTAAAGAGCGCCTTGAAGGGAGGACTACTTATGAGAATCACGCACGCGATTTCCGCACTCGTCGCCTCAGGCATCCTGTCTGTTCCGTTCCTGGCGCAGGCCGCCGATCCACTGCCGCGCGCCAAGCCCGAGGAGGTCGGCATGTCCTCCGAGCGGCTCGCGCTGATCGGCAAGACGGTCAACGCCGAAATCGCGCGCGACCAGCTCCCGGGCGCGGTGCTGCTCATCGCGCGCCGGGGCAAGCTCGTCTATTTCGAGACATTCGGCTACCTCGACAAGGCGGCCGGCACGCCGATGCCGCCCGACGCGATCTTCAACATCGCCTCGATGACCAAACCGATGACGGCGGTCGCGGCCTTGCAGCTCTACGAGCAGGGCAGGCTCATGATGGATGAGCCGGTTTCGAAATATTTTCCGAAATTCGCAAACATGCAGGTCGCGGTCATGGACGCGAAGAAGGAAAACATCGTCGAAAGGGTGCCGGCGGCGCGCAAGATCACGATTCAGGACCTCTTTCGGCACACGTCCGGGATGATCTATGGCGGCCGCGGAACGACCGCCGTGCACAAGCTCTACCCGGAAGGGAGCAGCCAGGCGGCCGAGACCATGACCGGCGCCGAATTCCTCGACCACCTGAGCTCGCGGCCTCTGCTCTACCAGCCGGGCACGGTCTGGGATTATGGCTTCGGCCTCGACGTGCTCGGACAGATCGTCGAATCGCTCACCGAGCAGTCGCTCGGCAAGGCCGTGCGCTATGCCAAGGCGCTGCCCAATGATCCGGATAGCGGGCGCCCGCAATCATTGCGGCCATTGACCCAGCCGGTGAAGTTCGAGTGCGGGGGCGGCTGCGCGGCGTCGACCGCGAGCGACTACATGCGCTTTGCGCTCATGCTCTTGAACAAGGGAACCTATGACGGCACCCGCATCCTCGGCCGCAAAACGGCCGAATACATGCTGTCGAACCAGCTTGCGCCCGAGGTCAAGAACCTGATCATGAACGGCGACCCGACCCGCGCCGACTATGGCTTCGGTCTCGGCCTGGCGGTGCGCACCACGCCTGGCATCGTGCGCCTGATGGGCTCGGTCGGCGATTTCTCCTGGCCGGGCGCCAGCGGCACCAACTGGTGGGGCGACCCGCGCGAGGAGCTGGCGGTGGTCTGGATGGCGCACTCGCCGGGAACGATCCGCTGGAAGTACCGGCAGATGATCAACGCGCTCGTCTACCAGGCGATCGCCGATTGAGGCACGATCGCCGAAGTAGGTTGGGTCGAGTTCTTCACGAGACCCAACATTGATCCGTATTCATTGCTGTTGGGTCTCGCGCCCGTGAGGCCGAGACCGTGGCAAGACCGAGCGACGCTCGACCCAACCTACGGACTCCCTTCCCCGCAAGCGGGGGAGGTGAAGCGGCCTCACAGCCCGAACACGAAGATCATCGAGGCGTTCGATAGGTTCCTCATTTCCGGCGAGTGGGAGAGCTTGTTCCTGGCGTTGCGCCACAGGCCGGAGGCGATGGCGATGTACTGCTTGCCGTCGACCGCATAGGTCATCGGCGGCGCGTTGAAGCCGGTGCCGACATTGACCCGCCAGAGCTCCTCCATCGTCTGGTCGTCGAAGGCGAGGATGGTGCCGTCGAGCAGCGCGGTGACCACGATGCCGCCCGCGGTCGAGAGCACGCCGGCGAAATTCGGATAGGGCAATTCCTTGCGCATCTTCACCTCGGAGGTCGCGGGATCGACCGCAACGACGCTGCTGGTGGGCCGGTCGGTATTGAGATTGCTCCCGCCCGCATAGTTGCCTTTCACGTGCGCGGCGTAATTCGGCGTGACGTTGGCGCAGCCCTCGATCGTCGGGATGTAGAGGAGCCTGGTCTTCTGGCTGTAGGAGGCAGGCCAGTAATTGTTGCCGCCGGCTACATCCGGGCAGACGCGCCGGGTCGCCTTGTCGTCGTTCACCTTGTCGCCTTCGGCGTAGACCTGAAAATCCTTCGTGGGGTCGTACTCGACCGGCTTTCCGGTCTTCGGGTCGATGCCCTTGGTCCAGGTGACCTGCTTGACGTATTGCACCGCCTTGATGAACTGGCCGTTGCCGCGATCGAAGGTGTAGTTGAAGCCGTTGCGGCCGGCATGGGAGACGACCTTGCGGTCCTCGCCGTTCACCTTGGTGTCGATCAGGATGTGGGTGCCGGTCTCGTCGTAGTCGCGATTATCGTTGGGCGTATATTGGTGCCACCAGGCGATCTTCCCGGTCGCGGCGTCAAACGCGAGCGCGCTCGACGTGTAGAGATTGTCGCCGGGGCGATAATGCGCGTCGTAGCCGGGAACCGGATTGCCCGAGCCCCAATAGGTCAGATTGGTCGAAGGATCGTAGGAGCCGGTGACGTAGAACGCGCCGCCGCCGGTCTGCCAGGCGTTGTTCTTGTCCTTCCAGGTCTCGCTGCCGGGCTCGCCGGGCGCCGGGATGGCAAAGGTCTTCCAGGTCACGTCGCCGGTCTTGGGATCGAGCGCCGCAACCCAATTGCGCACGCCCTGGTCTCCGCCGGAGGAGCCGACGATCAGCGAGTCCTTGAGCGCGAGCGGGGGCGTGTCGAGCTCGAGATCGGGTTGGTCGAGGAGGTTCTTCTCCCAGACGGTCCGGCCGGTCTCCTTGTCGCTCGCGATGATGCGCCCGTCCTTGCCGGTGGTCGAGATCACCAGGTTGTTCCAGAAGGCGACGCCGCGATGCCGCCCGGCCTTCTCCTGGCTCGGGTCCATTTTCCAGACGATGTTGCCGCGGGAACCGGAGCGCACGTCGATCTTGTAGACCACGCCCCAGCCGTCGATGATGTACATGAATCCATCCTCGACCAGCGGGGTCGCTTCGATCGCCTCGTTGCCCGAGGTTCCGCCGAGCGCGACCGCGAACAGGAGCCGCATGTTCTTGACGTTCGACTTGTTGATGCTGTCGAGCGAAGAGAAGCGCTGCGAATTGTAGTCGTGGTGAATCATGAGCCAGTTGCGCGGCTCGGGATTGATAAGCCGCTCATAGGTCACGTCGGCGGCGCGCGCCAGCGATGTGCCCGCGAGCAGCACACACGCCGATGCGGTGAGAATGCCGGTGAATTTGGTCGTTGTCATTTTGGTCTCCGTTTGCAACATCAATCGCCTCTCCCGCCTGCAGTGAGGGAGAGGGAGAAAGTGTCACAGTCCGAACACGTAGAGCACGGTTGCGTTCGATTGATTCCGCAGATCCGGGGTCGCATTCTTGCGGGCCAAGGAGTTGCTGATCTGCCCCGACGGCCGCACGCAGCACAGCCCTGACGAGATGGCGATGTACTGCTTGCCGTTGACCGCATAGGTCATGGGCGGGACGTTGAAGCCGGAGCCCATATTGATCCGCCACAACTCGTCGAGGGTCTGGTCGTCCAAGGCCACGATCGTACCGTCAAGCAGCGCCGTCATGACGAGCCCGCCGGCCGTGGTCAGCACGCCGGACGAGTTCGGATAGGGGAACTCGACGCGCTTCTTCAACTCGCCGGACGCCGGGTCGATCATGGTCAGCGAGCTGGTGACCGGCCCGCCCGGGCCCCCGCTGCCGCCGCCGAATCTGCCCTTCACGTGCGCGCTGGTGTCGACCGTGAGGCTGGAGCAGCCCTCGTAGGCGGGCACGTAGAGATAACCGGTCCGGCGGCTGTATGACACCGGCCAGAAATTCGTGCCGCCCGCAATGCTCGGGCAGATCCTGCGCGAGGCCTTGTCGGCAATCGTTCCGGCGCCTTCATTGTAGACCTGGACCTCCCGGTTCGGATCATACTCGACCGGCTTGCCGGTCTTCGGATCGATGCCTTTGGTCCAGGTCACGTCCTTCACGTGCTGGATCGCTTTGAGGAACTGGCCGCTGAGGCGATCGAAGGTGTAGGTGAAGCCGTTGCGTCCGGCGTGCGAGACGACCTTGCGGTCCTCGCCGTTCACCTTGGTGTCGATGAGGACGTGCGCGCCGGTCTCGTCGTAGTCGCGGTTGTCGTTCGGCGTATATTGGTGCCACCAGGTGATCTTGCCGGTCGCCGCGTCGAAGGCGATTGCGCTCGATGTGTAGAGATTGTCACCCGGGCGGAAGGACGAATCGTAGGCCGGGACCGGATTGCCCGAGCCCCAATAGGTCAGGTTGGCGGCCGGATCATAGGCGCCGGTGCCGTAGAAGGCGCCGCCGCCGGTCTGCCAGGCATTGACCCTGTCCTTCCAGGTCTCGCTCCCGGGCTCGCCCGGCGCCGGGATCGAGTAGGTCTTCCACCGCATGTCGCCGGTCTTGGGGTCGAGCGCCGCCAGCCAGCTGCGCAGTCCGCGGTCGCCGCCGGAACCGCCGACCAGAATCTCATCCTTGAGCGCGAGCGGAGCCGCGGTCAGCTCCAGGTCCGCCTGGTCGAGCAGGTTCTTGTCCCAGACGATCTGGCCGGTCTCCTTGTCGGTCGCGATGATCCGGGTGTCGTAGCCGGTGACCGAGATGACGAGATTGTTCCACAACGCGACGCCGCGATTGCGGTCCTGCTTCTCGAGTTTCGGGTCCATCTTCCAAAGAATTTTCCCGGCCGTGCCCGACCGCACGTCGATCTTGTAGACGACGCCCCAGCTGTCGACCGTGTACATGAAGCCATCGTCGACAAGCGGGGTTGCTTCGAGGCTTTCACCCGCCGACTTTCCGCCCAGCGAGACGGCGAACAGGAGCTTGAGATTCTTGACGTTCGACTTGTTGATGATCTCCAGCGGCGAATGGCGCTGCGCGCTGTAGTCGCGATGATGAGTGAGCCAGTTCTGCGGCTCGGGATTGAGCAGCCGTTCATAGGTCACATCGGCCGCGCACACGGGCGAAGCGCCGGCGATGAGCGTGCCGACAAGTGCAGCAAGGGCGCCCGCAGACTTCGCGAATTTGCCGGTCGTGGCTGTCCATTTCATCGTTGCCTCCCTTTTTTTGCAGTCACAGCCCGAACACGAAGATCATCGTGGCGGACTTTCCGAGGTGTCTCATTTCAGGCGTGGTGGCGAGCCTGCCCATCGAGTTGCGGGTGAGGCCGGTGGCGATGGCGATGTATTGCTTGCCGTCCACCGAATAAGTCATGGGCGGGGCGTTGATTCCGGTGCCGACGTTGAAGCTCCACAGCTCTTCGAGCGTCTCGTCGTCGAGCGCCACGACCGTGCCTTCGATCAGCGCAGTCACGATGATGCCGCCCCTGGTCGCGAGCGCGCCGCTTGTGTTCGCATAAGGCATGGTCTTGCGCTGTTTGACTTCGCCGGTCGCGGGATCGACGACCGCAATGCCGCTGGAGAGACGGCCATCGTAGCCGAAATCCCCGCCGTCGAATTTGCCGCGCACGTGGCGGGTCTGGTCGCGGGTGATGCTGGTGCAGCCTTCAAGCTCGGGGATGTAGACGAGCCTGGTCTTTTGGCTGTAGGCCGCCGACCAGAAATTGTTTCCGCCCGGCACCCCTGGGCACACGCCGCTGCTCTTTGCCCCGGTCAGGATCTTCGCGATCGGCTCGGCATAGGTCTGCAGGTCCTTGCCCGGATCGTAGTCGATCGGCTTGCCGGTCTTGGGGTCGATCCCCTTGGTCCAGGTCACCTTCGACACATACTGGGCGGCCTTGAGGAACTGGCCGTTGAGGCGATCGAAGGTGTAGTGGAAGCCGTTGCGGGCGGCGTGGGCGAGAATCTTGCGGTCCTCGCCGTTCACTTTGGCGTCGATGAGGATGTGGGTGCCGGTCTCGTCGTAGTCCATCGAGTCGTTGGGCGTGTACTGGTGATGCCACTCGATCTTTCCGGTCGCCGCATCGATGGCGAGCGCGCTGTTGGTGTAGAGGTTGTCGCCGGGCCGATAGGACGAGTCGTATTTCGGCGAAGGATTGCCCGCGCCCCAATAGGTGACGTTGGTGTCGGGATCATAGGAGCCGGTGACGTAGAAGGCGCCGCCGCCGGTCTGCCAGGCGTTGTTCCGGTCCTTCCAGGTCTCGCTGCCGGGCTCGCCCGGCGCGGGAACGGAATAGGTTTTCCACTTGAGATCGCCGGTCCTGGGATCGAGCGCCACGATCCAGTCGCGCACGCCCCCGTCGCCGCCCGAGGCACCGACGATGATCTCGTCCTTGAGCGCGAGCGGCGCTGCGTTGAGGTTGACGTCCGGCTGGTCGCGCAGATTCTTGTCCCAGACGACCTTGCCGCTCTCCTTGTCGGTTGCGATCACGCGGCCGTCGCGGCCGGTGACCGAGATGACGAGATTACCCCACAGCGCGACGCCCCGGTTGCGCTCGATCGTCTCCTGGGCGGGGTCCATCTTCCAGACGATGTCGCCGCGCGTCCCGGACCGAACGTCGATCTTGTAGACCACGCCCCAGGCGTCGGTCATGTACATGAATCCGTCGTCGACCAGCGGCGTCGCCACCAGATTCTCGTTGCCGGCCTTCCCCCCGAGCGCGACTGAGAAGGCAAATTTGAGAGTCCTGACATTCGACTTGTTGATCGCCTCGAGCGCCGAGAAGCGATGCGAGCTGTAGTCATGATGGTTCATGAGCCAATTGCGCGGCTCGGGATTGCGCAGCCGCTCGTAGGTCACATCCGCCGCGCGCGCCGTCGCTGTGCTCGCGAGCAGCGCGCAAGCGAACGCCGCCAGTGCGTTTGCGGGTTTCGTCGCCCGATGACGGTCGGATTTGGTTGTCGTTTTCATTGTTGTCTCCCTGCAACGGTCATGCTCGATCACACCGGCTTCTCTCCCAGAATGGTTACGCGCCGCATGAGGCGCCGCTCGTTCGGACTGAAATCCGTGCGGGCGTGCAGCGCGCAGCGGTTGTCCCAGACCAGAAGATCGCCGGGCCGCCAGACATGCTCGAAGATGAACTCGGGCTTCTCCTGGTGATCGAACAACAGGTTGAGAAGCTCCTCGCTCTCCTCGCTCGACATTCCCTCGATCCGCACCGTCATCAGGCGATTGACATAGAGCGCCTGGCGGCCGGTCACGGGATGGGTCCGAACCACCGGATGCGCAAAGGAGGGCACGCCCTCGGCGAGCGTTGTGCCGCGCTTGGTGGCGGAGGCATCGTAATCATAGGCGTTGAGCGCGCGGCGGCCCTCGATTCGCCGCTTCACCCTCTCCGGCAAGGTCTCATAGGCCTTGTAGGCGTTGGCGAACAGCGTATTGCCGCCCGTGCTCGGGACTTCGATGGCGTAGAGCATCGAGGCCCGGGCCGGCCGCTCCTGATGGCACTGGTCGGAATGGAACTGCATCTCCCCGTCGGGCAATGCGCCGATCGGCTTGCCGTCCTCGCGGATGTTGGAGATCAGCATCACCGCCGGATGGCTGCGAACGAACTGCTTGGTATGGATCGTCGCCAGCGGACCGAACCGCTCCGCGAACCGCACCTGATCCGCCTCGCTCAAGTCCTGATCGCGCAGCAGGACCACGAGGTGGTCGTGCCAGGCGGCGAGGATTTGCCCGAAGCGATCGTCGTCGAGCGGCGCACGCAAATCGACGCCAAGGATCTCGGCGCCCAAGGCGGGAGACAGCATTCGCACGCCGACGATCGACGATGCGGATGTCATGGCCAAGGGAGGAGAAAGCGCCCCCGTATTCATTGACATCCGCTCCGACCCTTCGCCGCTCGTTCAATGCCAAAACCGATTATAGGCCCCGCCATGACGAAGAGCTACAAGCCAGCCAAGGCCGGCATCACCTGGCGCGCGAACAACTCGATCGAATGCAGCGTTTCGGCGAATGAGAGATCGCCGAAGGCGAATTGGCCGACACAATAATTGCTGCCTGTTTCCGCCAACTGCTGGCGCAGGAAGGTTGCCACGGTCGCGGGCGAGCCGGCGATGCCTTGGCCGACTTCGGCGAGCCCGTCGAAGGTCGGCGGGCGCGGATGGGCATTGCGCCGGCCATGCAGGCGATGGAGATGGGTGAAGCTCTGATGCCATTTCGGATAGGCGCGCCGGGCGATCGCGAGCGCAGTCGCGTCGGCGTCCGCGACCACGATGAAGCGGCCGAGTCCCATCAGCGGCAGCGGCGCCTCGCCCCAGGCCTCGCGCCACGAAGCGCGGAAGCAGTCGAAGGCGGCGCAGGTCGCGGGAACCGGGTCGAGGCTGACCACGCGCAAGCCCTGGCGCGCCGCCCGTTGCGCGCTTTCGGGCGCATGGACGCCATACCAGATCGGCGGGTGTGGCTTTTGCCGGGGCTCGAGCTCCATCGGCACCGAGTCGAAGTGGAAGAATCGGCCGTGGAACGTCAGCGTCCGCTCGGTCAATCCCTTGCGGATGAGTTCGATTGCCTCCGCATAGACTTGCTGCGCCTCCTCGGGCTTCTGCCCGTAATAGATCAGCTCGGCCGGCACCGCGCCGCGGCCGAAGCCGAGCTCCAGCCGCCCGCCGCTCATCTGATCGAGCATGCAGATTTCCTCGATCATCCGCAGCGGATGATAGAGCGGCAGCGCGTAGACCAGCGGGCCGAAGCGAAGCCGCTGCGTGCGTTGCGCGACCGCGGAGAGAAAGACGCTCGGGCTCGGCGCCAGACCGAGCGGCGTCGAATGGTGCTCGGCGATGTGATAGCCATAGAAGCCGAGGCGGTCATAGGCCTCGATGATGTCGAGACGGGACTCGTAATAATCGCCGAGCGGCAGATCATTGCGATCGAGGTGATCGAAAACGCCGAATTGCATCCGGATGACTCGTTCGCCGCGCCGCAGCCCACCGACCTTGCCCGTCCGCTGCCGAACGTGCCCTCGTTACTCGTCGGTGACGTCGATCCACACTCCGCCCGGGTCGGCGATCTGGAACTTGCCCCCGGCCTCCCTGGCGAGGAAAGCCTTGCGCGCGTCGGCCTCCTTGCTGCCGCCGAGCCGCATCGGGGTGACATAGGGGTTCATGCCCGAGGTCACCTCGACGTGCTTCTTGAACTCGTCGATGTTCTCGACCTTGAAGCCGATATGGTCGGGGCCGGGGCGCTTGATGCCCATGTCCGCGAAGATCGAGATCGACCATGGCAGGATCGCGAGCGTCACCCGGCCGTCGGTCAGGTGATGGCCGGGGGCTCCATTCCCCTTGTTCACGGGCTTGAGCTCGAACACATACTGATAGAAGTCGGCGCATCGTTCCGCGTTCATGGTGCGAAGCGCGAACTTCGAGAGATAACGGTCCTGGCTCCAGCCTTGCGCGGCCTGCTCGGCGTAGACGCCGACAAGCTTCTCGCTCTCGTCCTTCCGCGCGAGGTCGAAGACGTTGCCGTCGGGATCGTGGGCGCTGTAATTGGCGAACGGGCGCGTCGAAGGGCGCTTGACGATGTTGGCCTGGGGAAACTTGTTGCGCGCGCGTTCGAGCACCATCTCGATGTCGTCGACCACCAATCCGAAATGATCGAGCCCGCCGACATAGCCGTCGCGCAGCGGATTGATGTTCAACCC